>Ga0308162_1001337_pt1 | contig 20141 bp, 12 predicted proteins | sample PhySR2_FD_201370 | JGI IMG/M metagenome (GOLD analysis project Ga0308162, IMG submission 201370) | Phyllosphere microbial communities from UC Gill Tract Community Farm, Albany, California, United States - DLSLS.R2 | ecosystem: Host-associated > Plants > Phyllosphere > Unclassified | place: USA... | reverse complement strand
CGGCCTTGAACTCATCCGTGTACTGCTTGCTCGCCATAGACACCTCTCTCGCTTCCATTGATTATGGCTCTGAGATGTCTACGAAATCCTGGCCGGTCCAGTAGCCGGAAGAACAATGCACCCTGGGTTGCTCCTCCCAGCACTTCCCCTGGCAACGATGCCCGTTTCTGCAGGATCTGCAGCGCCCTCGCAATCGTCCTGTCCTCACGTACCCGGATCCTGCTCTCCTCCTCATTGGATCCGGCCCCTGATGTGGTCATGTGATAGGCATGCGCTTCCATCAGGCCACCAACTTCATCACTTCATCCCACGCGCGCTGCTTGAGCTGAGCTCCAGCACCGAACCATGCCGCATCACGGCGGTGATCATCGCTACGAGCTCGTCGGTGGTGGTCAACGTACTCCGTGACGCTGTTGAGTACGCCCCAGGCCGTTGCACGGCTGGAAGGCAACAACGCGCCTCGACCGCCGCCCTCATACAGGGCACGGACACTGGCCAGCGCCTGCTCGTTGACGACCTCAGCGGTGCTGCCCTGGCCTTGGTAGGTAAGCACCCGTCGCAACAGACCATCGACCGTATCGGGGTCAACTGGACGGTCGCAGAGGGCTTTCATGCGAGCCACGAAGCTGTCCCAGGTCGAGACGGTAATCCCCAACTGGCGCTTCACAGCATCCGGGTCGAACTGACTACGATGCGGGACTTTGATGGCTCCGCTGCTGTCTCCCAGAGCGATCTGCAGGGTGTTGTTGCACACCACGCGCACCGAGGTGAACTGCGCCGTGGTGGCCAACGTGCCGTCACAGGCAGTAGCAAGCAAAAGATAGCCATCCACCCGGTCACGCCCCTTGAGCGAAGTGCTCTGGCCCGCCCGAGCCATGGCCCAGAACTTCTTGCCGCCCTTGAGCACTCCCGCCGTCTCCAGCTCAAAGCCGCTGTGCTGTGTGAGATCACGGTAGAACTCCAGGATCTCTCCCGGCTGGACCACCTTGAACCGCTTGGACACAACTGCCAACGGCTCCCTGGTATCGGAGCGATAGAGCACTTTCTGCTCCGGGAAGGAGTGGATGGCACCGATGGCATTGCTACCCGTGATGAAGCGGACCTCGGAGTCCTCGATTTGCCAATCCATACCAGCCTGACGCTTCCAGACCTCAATGGGCTGGTGCTGTGCAAGCTTATTGCCCAGACCATGCCACGGCTTAGCGCCCGCATAGGCCATTGTTTCAACCAGATGCATCGTATTTTCCTCGCTTTTTACGGCACAAACGCACAAGGCCCGGACGATGCCGGGCCTTGTGCGTATGCCAATGCAGTATCAATTAAAGGTTTCGATGTCTTCACTACCCGAAGAAAGTGCACACCGAGCAACCGCAGCGATGATGGAAGCTGCAACAACCAAAACACAGTAGAGGCAATCGGATCTTTCTTTCATACAGCCATACCCAAGGAAGATGCTTCATCGCGGAGCATCTACACGCGAAGCCAGCAACCACCGGCATCAACTGGGTGATATGTGTCTGAATTTTTTTTGACTAAAGGCTTCTCTAATCGCTGCAACGAGTAGCCATCATCATTCAGCATTTCTATCAAACTTTGATCGCGAACTTCCATCAAACGTCAATTGGCGTCGTCTTCCAAACGTCCTGCGCTAAGACAATGAGCATCGCGTGGCGCTTCTCGATGGACGCTGCATCCCACTCCGGAAACGCTTCCAGCTTGGAGTTGATCCGCGAGATGGACGTGTTTTGCCCAACGTCCGTCAGCGCCACCAGGCTGCGAGTCAGATAGTTGCCGCTCTTGCTGTACTCGACCTGCTTGGCCGTGTAGAAGTCATTGCCTGCGACGATGTTGATGGGTTTCTCAAGCAAGGTCAGATTGCCCAGCCGGTTCTTGAAGTCGTCGTAGGCCATCCCCGGATTCTCCGTTGCCCACTTGCTGCGCAGATCGTCCTCTGGCTTGTTGGGCAGGATGTGCTCGATTTCCAGATTGGTGAACGGCTCCAGGCTGCCCGGCACCTTCAGCCCGCTGAAGGCCATGTCGACGTGCTGCGTCAGTCGCGCCAGCAGGTAGCGCGTGCGGTACTGCTGCATGGAGTGCAGCGTGAAACGCTTGAGGGCGTCGGTCAGCTCCTGCGATTTGCCCGCCATGTTCTTCTCAAAACGCTCGGCAATGAAAGCGTTGAGCTGCACCTTCTGTTTCACCGGATCGCTGGTCTCGGCAATCACGCGCAGCTCGTCGGCCCACTGTGAGAAGCTGCGTTCCAGATCCTTGGTCGGTGTCTTGGTGAAGATGTAATAGAAAAGGAAGCTCTCCAGCTGCGCTACGAAATGGTCGAAGAGCGGCTTTGGGAAATTCGCCGCTGCCAGCAGCAGGACGAAGTGCAGACTGAACGCGCCGCCTGCCAGGCGCTTGAGGCTGTCCATTGCCAGGCTCGGCTTGCCATCGTTGCCAAGCCCGTTGGCAAAGGCTAGGTAGTGCTCGACGTTACGGATTACTTTGCGCACGAACTCAAAGGGCTTGCCTGCGTAATCGCACAGCGCCGCGTTGTCCTTGGCGATGAACCAGTCATAGATTTCGTCCTCGCGCACCACCGCGTCGCCGCGCTCGTTCTTGATGACGTAGTTGGCCATCAGGAAGTAGCGAAGAAAGCGCAGTGGCTTTTCCTTTTGCTTCTCCAGCGGCTTGGTGATCTTCTTCCACTCGTCCTTGAGCTGGGTGAACTGCGCATGTTTGACCTGCGTGAACAGCAGGTTCTTGAGCAAGTCCATCGGGTTCAGGCCCACGCCGCGCTCGTTGATGGTCTCGAAAATCTTCAGCGCGCTGCTCACGTCGGTGGAGATCTGGATGAACACCACGTTGTTGGCAAGATAGCCCCAATACTTTTTCAGCTTGGCCGTGTCGTCGTAGTTGTCCTTCAGGTAGCGATACAGCGTGCTGTAGGCGCTCACCAGATTCTCCAACGAGCCGAAGCTGGTGATGCCTGCCGCCTGGATGCCTGCTCGCACGGCCATTGGTTCGGCGTCCAGCTCCACCAGCTTGGCCATCACCTCGCCCGCGCTCTCGTAACGCGGTTCCAGCTTCAGGTTGGTGCGCACCTCACCGTCGCCGTCCACGTAGCTGGTCGAGATCAGCCCGGAGATCATCTGCCGCTGGGGCTCGCCCTGGAACAGATGCTTCAGCGCGCACAGCAGCAGGAAGAACGTGGTCAGACGCTGCTGTCCGTCGATCACCTCGTAGTGGTTCTTCTGCTCGGTTGGCGACACCAGCACGGTGCCGATGAAGTATTCCCGCGTCGAGCCCGCATCGATCTGCTCGCCGATGTCTTCCAGTAGCTGATGCACTTCCTTGTCCGTCCAGACATACTCACGCTGGTAGTCCGGGACGATATAGAAGCACTCCCTGAATGCCTCCTCGATGCTGTACTTGTGGTTTTCGATGCGGGCCATGAATTGATTTCTCTGACTATTCAATTGGGCAAAACGGTGGATCGATGGCGTGTCACGCCAGCACCGCAAACAGCTTTTTCAGGTAGGCACTGGCGCCGTCCTCCATGAACAACACATGGCGCCCCTCCAGATCGGCCTTCTTTGCCGGGTCGCCCACGTTGAGCAGGTCGGTGAACTTCGTTGGCGAGAGGACAAAGGCATTCAAGACCAGCGGCGCTTCGCCCACCTTGGCCTGCGATGCCAGCGTCGTTTCAAGCGTCTTCACTTCCTTGTAAAGCCCCAGCTTGGGGTGCGACAGGTCGAGATTGCGCAGCCCCTTCGGGTCGACAAAGGTCAGCCACTGCTTGCCGCTGGCATCGTCCACCAGCCACAGCAGGAAGTCCGGATAGAAGTTGCCCGCCAATGCAAAGCCCAGGCCTTTCTCTTCCCGATCCGCATTGCGCAGCAGGTACAGACTGCGCGGGCCAATCGCTTCCTTGCCCTCGGCTGAGTTGTAGAACGCCTCCAAATCGCGGACAAACTCCCATTCGCTCGGTGCGTCAAAAGCCAGCGGGCGCAGTTTCAGCGGCACTGCATCCTTTTCCTCCAATGCCAGCAGCGGGTAGTACAAGTGGCGGTCGAAGCTGATGGCGACCATGTGTGGTGCGTTCCATTTGCTGGCCTCTCCGATCTTGCCGTCCGCCACCAGCTTCTTCAGCACTTCCAGCTTCGCCTGATACTCAAGACCGTCGTCGCTGTTCTCGATCTCGAACTGGTACAGCTTGAGCATCGACCCGTGATCTTCATCGATGTGGGTGATGTCGTAGAACTGGCCTTCGTAGCCCGTCTTCAGGGCCTTGTAGAAGCGGTCGGTGTAGTCCGTCAGCAGTCGAAGCAGGATGTCTTCCTGCTTGCGGATATCGGCGAAGGTCGTCACGTTCAGTTCCGCCGCCGGGATGAACAGCGTGTACCAATCCTGCGTGTCCGCACAGAAGTCGATCAGCTTCTGCTGTTCCAGCCGCAGGTTGCTCCAGCTGCGCTGCAACTTGTAATCCTGCAACGCCAGATAGATGCGATCCCAATTGAATGCCGGGAACAGCGTCTGATTCAGCTTGCCCTTGTTGCGGGCTTCCGTCGTGGGGGTTGTGCCCTTGTCCTTGCTGGACAGCGCTTCGACACGCGGGTACAGGTCGAGTACCACATGGGGGGGCTTGATCTTGCCCTGGAACTGCGTGGGTATTTCGTACAGCCACGGAAAGTGCGTGCGCTTGAACCCCAGTTTCTGGTTGTCCTTGTAGCCATCCTTCAGCGCCAAGGTCTTGAGTTTGCCTTTGGGCAGGTTGGCCCGCGTTGGGAAGTCCAGTTCCAGCACTTCATCGCTGGGCGTGATGCCTTCCTCGCGCAGGTAGTCTTTGAACGCTGCCATGTAGCTGGCGCGCACGCCGAAGATGTTCAGCGCCTCCAGCTTGTCCAGATGCACGCCCTTGGGCCTGTCTTGCGGCAAGGTGCGCTTGAGCGAGAAACCCTTGCCCTTGAGGCGCACCCCGCGCCCGAACAACTGGATGATCTGCGAACCTTCACCCTGACCCATGTTCAGCAGGCCCATCGTGGACACGCGCCAACTGCTCCAGCCTTCCGTGAACTTGCGCGAGCCGATCAGCACGTTGAGGCGGCTGTCCTTGTTGTTCAGCGTGCCGAACAGCGCGCCGCCGAAGTCGTCGCGTTCGCTGTCGAAGGCGTCCACGTCCTCCGCCATCCCGAAGAATCCCGCATCGTCGCCGATGTTGATGAGGCCGAAGGGCTCTGCATCGCCCACGCGCAACGCCAGCTCACCCTTGCTGCTCTTGATGTTGACCAGTTTCAAGCGCTGACGGGCCGAGGCATTGAACACGCGCAGCAGGATGTCGGCATACAGCTCATCCACGCGACCGCCGAAGCCCATCAGGGGCGTGAAACGCCCGCTGAAGATGTTGTTGCCCTTGGCGTCCAAGATCTGCGCCTTGTCCGCGATCAGGTCGGTCAGCCAGCTCTTGATCTGCGCGTCGCTGTTCAGGAAGTCGGCGAGGAAGTTCACCACTTCCAGGATGTCCGACTCCTCGCCTGACACGGTGTTGCCCACGAACACCCACAGCGGCTTTTCGATGTTGAAGTCGGCAAGCGCCGAGCGGTGAGTGCTCCACAGCCAAAGCTGCTGGTAGTAGGCCAGCAGGCAGGCGGTGAAGTACTTGCGCGCGTTGTCAGCCTGCTCGTAGGCCTCGCCATTCATGTTGAGGATCAGCGACTCTTTACCGTAGCCGTCCTCATAGAAGAACTTGTACGAGTAGTCGAACAAGATGCACTTGGCGTAAATCTCACGGGTGGCGGTGATGCGGGCGCGGCGCTTGTCCTCCGCTGACAGCGCCAATTGCGCCTTCTGTCCGTCGTCCAGGCTGCGCAGGCTGGTGGTGTTGAACAGCATCTTGGCGCGCTTTTTCTGGATGTCTTCTTCCGCCGCCGCCACGGTCATGCCCTTAGCCACTGCCTGCCCGAAGGTGGCTGAGTATTCAAAAGCAAAGCCTCCGCGCACCAGTGCATCGCGCCGCGCCATCCACGCGCCCGCCGCCGTGCCCGTACCACGGTGGCCTTCGTCCACCAGCACCAGGTTGTTGCCCTCGAAGGCATCCACGGCGACGGTCTTGTCGCCCATCTCATCGCCCAGCTTGTTGATGTCGATGATCTCGATGGTGCCGCGCGCGGGTGACTGGGCCTTGTTGAAGAACTGCGAGAACCCGAAGCCAGACAGGTGCAGCTCCTCCAGATGCTGACGGCTCAACCCTTCGTTGGGCGTGAGCAGGATGATCTTGCTCGGGTAGTGATCGCTGCGCCCCGCCTGGAAGTAGTGCAGGTACTGGCGGATGTTGACGTGCAGCAGCAGGGTCTTGCCGCTGCCGGTGGCATTCCAGAAGGCGATCTTGTTCAGGTCGTCCACTTCGAAATCGCGGAAGGGTTCCGCGCCCGTCTCAGCGCGGTAGCGCGTCATTTCCTCGTTCAGGCCATCGAGCAAGTCCTGCCGGTGGTTGAAGTACCAGTCCAGATACAGCTCGGTGAACAGCAGCGAGAGGTACTGGAAGTACTTCATCTGCAGCTCAAAGCCCTCCAGCTTGTTGCGCTGGGCAGTGATGGCCTGCCAGTGGGCGACGACGTTCAAGTCGTAGCGCCGCAGGTCGGCCTCGGGCACCTTGTTGGGATCGAACAAGCCTCGGGTCAATTCATGGAAGAACTTGGTCTGGCCGTCCTCGTCGATGCCCTCGAAGCGGTCATCGCCCAAGCGCATCTTGAGTGCCGCCAGCGTACCGCCCTGAAAGAAACCCAGCACCCAGCGGTTGAGCACCAATTCTTGATGGAAGCTGCGCTTCCTGACGCCGCGACTGGAACCGGCTGCGCCGCTTGCGCCCGAGCCGGCGACAGGTGTCTTACGTGGACGTGCCATCAGATATCCTCCACCGAGAACATGCGCGCCAGAAACTCCGGCTCGATCTGGCGCAGCTTGAGCACGCGGGTGGTGCCACCTTCCTCGGCCGTCTGCATCAGCACGGTGGGAATGTTGTGGTCGCCGTTGATGTAGACCACGTCAAACTCGTTGTCCGCCGGGTTGATGGCGAGCTTGTCGCAGAGCTTGGCTACACCTTCATAGTCCAGCACATCGCAATCGCGCCACAGCACGAGGCAGCTTTCACCGCTGGGCAGCGTGCCGGTGACGGTGACAAAGCCGCGCTGCGGTTGCGCATCAATGTGCTTGACGCGCAGGCCGATCAGGTAACTGAAGGTTTCGACCAGATCGATCTTGCGCGGCTCGAAAGCGCCCGCCGAATCCACGGCCACGTTGAGGGTGTAGTCGAAGGGCTTCTTAAAGTCATCCACCGACAGCAGCGAGCCTCGGCTTTCCACGTCCAGCAGGTAGTTGAGCAGGTAGTCGTCCTTGGCCTGCTGCGGCAGAGTGTTCAACAGATCGCCCTGCGCGGACGTACGGCGTAGTTGCAGGTTGTTCAGGGTGTCTTCGTAGCTTTCGAGTTTGATTGCCTTGAAGCAGTGCGAAACACCCGTCTCTGACGAAGTCGGCTTGCCGCCAGCCCAGTCAGCTGAGAAAACAACTTTCTGAATTCGTGGCTTAAGAACGGTCTCGAAATACTCACCTTGCTCGACTAGAACGTACTTGCGCGACGCCTTGTCCTTACGATTCAAGGCGATTGTCGCATGCGCAGTTGTTCCCGAGCCTGCGAAATAATCGAGAACAGTAAAGTTTGCTTTTCCAAAAGACTGCATCCAGAAAGATTGTTCAAGCGTCTTTACTGACTTTGGATAATCAAAGATCCCGCCCAGCCCAAGACTATCTAGGACGTTTGTGCCATTTGTTCCGGCATTGAAGTCTGCGCCGATCCAGTTGCTGAATAGCGTTTCCCGCTTGTCTTGGTGATCAATAAGCTGCTTCACGGCACCACGATCAGTAACGATAAGCTCGCCATTTTCTGCGCGCACCTTGCCAGTTTCGTATGATGACCGCCAAACGCGTTCCTCACCAGTGGTATTGATTGGGTAGATTCTTTGCAATCCTTCTGCCGTAGGCCCGGTTGGGTAATCAGTTCCGAGGGGCGGTGGCGGCTCTGCCCCCACAACCTTCTTAGTAGCCGGATCGACAAGAAGAGCGTAGAAGCTACGCCAACGGCCAACTCCCCCTCCGCGTGGCGCGCGGTAGTTATTGTCGGCCGTTCCACTACGCATGAACTGCCGATCCTCGGTCTCATCTTCTTTCGGGAGGCCGAGATACTGCGGAGCATCTTTGGGAGAGGCGACGATGTAGTATTCGTGCGTCCGTGATAGCCTCCCACCTGATCCTTGCGGATGGTGATTGATCACGATGGTCGAGACATCGCATTCAGTGAAAAATCCCCTCAAACAGTGAAAGGCGTTGTTGTATTCATAATCGTCAATAGCGAACCCAAAGGAGTATGTTTTCCCGAAGAGATAGCGAGCGAACGGCAAAGTGTTCGAAATTAAAGCCAACCAGCTTGAATGTTCGAACTGGTTCTTGTACGCAATCTTCGAATGGACAGTGTTGTATGGCGGATCGATATAGGTGAAATCTATGCTCGCTCGGTAACGATATTTCGCCAAATTGAGTGCCTGAAAGTTGTCAGCGTTTATGACGACGCCGTCGAGGCCTGCTTCGATATCCTCAATATCTGCCAAAAGGCGCTGCTTGAATTCGTCACCGAATAGTGACGTATCAACCATCCGATATGGTGCGGCCTTCAAGTCCTCCATGGTCCCCGGCGCGTCGCCATCCCAAACACCGAGCTGCTTCCACCGCGCCCATTGCTGCTCATTCGCCACAACTTCAGGCCGCAGCGCTTCCGGCACTCGATCCACAGTGATGCAGTAGTGGGAAGAAACGACGAACTTCTTCTTCAGCCACAGCTTCTTCTGGAAGTCTTCCAGCTGGGCCAAGAAAGTGATCAGCTCCAGCGCAATGCTGCGCAGGCACTGGATCATGCGCAGGTTCTTCTCGATGTCGGCGAACGCGCCTGCGTTCTGCACATCATCCAGATGCATGACTTCGTTCTTGATGTAGAAGTCCAGCTCGCGCCGGAGGAAACCGCCCAGATCCTTGTGGATGAAGTAGTCTGCCGTGTTCTTGGTGGTGTAGTCGCTCAGCTGCTTTTCCAGCAGGGTGCGCTGCGGGCTCTTCTCGGTGGGCGCGCGGTTGCCCAGGTCCAGCCAGCGGGCCTTGACGGCTGCGTCCGCCAGCACGGCCTCTACGGCCTTGGTGACCAGCGCCTCCTGCTTGGTGCCTTTGGGCTGGGCGGCGTACTCGAAGCGGATGATCAGTTCCTGCTTACCATCAGTGCTCGAAACTTCCTCCACGGGCACCAGCTCTTCATCGTACTCGTCGCCGTTTTCATCCACACGGGTGATGGTCTTGGCCGCTACCAGGGCAAATCGACGTTCCTTGTCGTTGTCCTTGCGGTTGTCTTTGGCGGTGTCGGCGGCGGCGAGGCGGAAATGCACTGTGCGGCCGTCTTCGAGCTTGAAGCTGTAATTGCTGAAGTTCTCGCCGCTCTTGGTGTAGTACTGATCCTTGTTGGCCCAGTGCAGCATCACCTCTTCGCCCGCGTAGGGGATGGCGTAGGTGTCGCCCTTGTAGCGGCGCTGGCTGATGAAGTCGCCTTGCTCGTAGTAGCGGGAGAAAAAGGCCAGCAGGTGCGAGAACACGGCGTTCTCGTGTTCGCTGCTGCCTGCTGCTGTCTCTTTCAGCTTGGCGCGTAGTTCCTGCACCTTGGGCACGGCGTCGGGACTGACGCCCAAGGCTTGGGCGTTCTTTTCTGCCTCTTGCAACTCAGCTTGCAATTGCACGGCGCTGGCGGCGCTCCCTGCGGAGAGGGCTGCCTGAACCTTCTCAGCCAGCCGGTTTTGCAGGTAGTCGTTGATCTCGCCCGCGCGGGCGTTGAGGATGCGGTAGATGCCGAAGTCGAGTTCCGGGCGATCGATCTGGAAAATCTCGCGCAGTTTGGCGACGAGTTCCTGGAATTTGGGATTCTGTTTGGTGGTCATATGTTGCTCTGATCTCGGGATATCTGATTCTTCGGTCACGTGACCTGCCAGCGGATGCTGAACAGGGTCTCGTTGCTTGTTTTTTCTTTCAGGCGCTGCTGGAGCGAGGCAATCAGTTCGTCGCGCTTGGCGATGATCTCGTCCTCGACGGCGAAAATCTCTTGCCGCAGGCGGCGCTGCTTGCGCTCCAGCTCAGACAGTTCTCGCTGGATGCCGTCTTGCTCCTGCAAGGTGACAGCCTTGCGGGCGTCGCGCTTCAACTGTGCGATGCGCGCCTTGGTGTTCTTCAGGGCTTCCTCTGCGGCCAGCAGCTTGTCGTCAGCCCAGCGTTCCAGTTTGTCCCGTTCTTCATTGAAGAGGCGCTGGTTGGCTTCCAGTACCTGGGCGATGGTGGCGGCGACCGCGCGCTGGCTGTTCGCCAGCAGTGCCTCGGGCACATTGGTGCTTAAAGGAGTGGGTTTGCCTGCTGCTGGAATGGCCATCAGCTTTTCGCAGGCTTCCTGATCCAGCACCTGACCATCGTCAGTGATGCCAGAGAACAGCAGCGCCTCGATGGTCTCGAAGGCAGTGACTTCCAGCCGGGCCAGCGTCAGCCAGCCGGACTTGCCGCGCAGTCTCTCGATGACGGAGACACGCGCACCGTGTTTGCCATAGTCGAGCTTCAGTGTGGCGACGGGCGTGGCCGCGTTCAGGCTGGCATCAATGCTCCATTCCCCCAGCGGGTGGCTGAGGCGGTAGGCGTGCGCCAGCATGTCCGGCTGCGCCGCACCGCGAATGAGCTGATAGCGACCTGTGGCGATTCCAGTTGGCGGCGTGCTCAGAGAAAACGCGTAGGACTGCTCGTCGAAGCGCGCGCGGCCGTCCAATGCAAAGCAGGTGACACCCCAGAACCAGCGCCCCAGCTTGTCGAGCCGCGCTTCAGCGTCTTGAAGACGCAGTTTGAGGCGGTCGTGAACGTCCTCATCGAAGTTCTCCAGCAATTGGGACTGGGTGTCTTTGATGCGGTCGGCGATAACTTCTTCCAGCTCGGCTTGCAGGGCGTTGAAGGCGGCTTCGATCTGCTCGGGCTGGCGACAGGTGTCGTAGATCTGGAGGATGCGTTTCTCGAAGTCGAGGCCGCCTTCAATGCGACCCAGCACTTCATCGCTTGCACCGAACACACCGGAGAACAGGTTGAATTTTTCGGTGAGCAGTTCCAGCACACGCTGGTCGGCCTGGTTTCGGGTGTTCAAGAAGTTGATGACCACCACGTCGTAGCGTTGGCCGTAACGGTGGCAGCGGCCAATGCGCTGCTCTACGCGCTGCGGGTTCCACGGCAGGTCGTAGTTGATGATCAGCGCGCAAAACTGCAGATTGACGCCTTCGGCAGCCGCTTCGGTGGCGATCATGATTTCCGCGCCGGTGCCGTCGTCCTTGCGGAAGTGGTCGATCAGCGCGGTGCGGCGATCCACCTGCGGCGAGCCGGTGACGCGATCCGTGCCTTTGTACTCTTCCAGCCAGCGCTGGTAGATGGCGGTCGATTCCTCGTGGGTGTTGGTGCCACTGAACAACACCAACTTGCCCGCGTGGCCGTTGGCTGAGAGGAAGCGGTGCAGGTACTCCTGCGTGCGTTTGGATTCCGTGAAGATGATGGCCTTACGTGGCGCGCGCAGCTCGGCCATCTTGCCGAAGCCGAGGTTGAGCGCCTTCAATAGCGCCTGTGCCTTGGTGTCGGTCTGCAGAGCTTGGGCAGCATCGACGAATGCGGTCAGCTCTTCAATCTCGGCGGTGATCGCGGCGCGGACGGCCTGGGCATCTTTTGCAGCGCCCGGTTTGCCGTTTCCGGCTGCCGCAGGCATGGAGGCTTCGGCGTTTTCTTCTGCCTCGCTGGCTTCCTCTTCCAGATAGTCCTGCTCCAGATCGTCCTCGGCAATGAGCTGTTCGACCAGTTGGCTGCCGTCGTCTTCCGTTTTGCCTGCCGTGAGCAGGCCTTGCAGGCGCTCGCGGATGGTGACCAAGGTGGCAGCAACGGCGTGCGAACTGGAGGCAAGCAGCTTGCGCAGGATCAGTGCCGTGAGGTGGCGCTGCTGCTTGGGCAGGGCGTAGGAGTCTTCCTTTTGCAGAAAGGCCGAGATGCGCTCGTATAGCGCCTGCTCGTCGTCAGTGGGGTTGAACGGCTGGGTGAGGGCCTTGCGCTCGGTGTATTTGATGTACTCCAGCACGTCACGGCGCAGTGTGCGTTTGGCGAAACTGGCAAGACGCTCACGCAGTTCCTCCAAGCCTGTTTCGCTGTTCATGAACTGCTTGCGGAAGGCAGTTTCGTCGCCGAACAGGTGCTCGTCGATCAGCGTCGACAGGCCGTACAGCTCCATCAGCGAGTTCTGCAGCGGCGTGGCGGTGAGCAGCAGCTTCTTGCGGCCTTGCAGTGCGCGCTTGAGCGCCTGCCCGGTGCGGTTGCTGGCCCGGTGCGCGTTGCGCAGCTTGTGCGCTTCGTCGATGACCACCACGTCCCAGGGCACGGCACGCAGCTCGGCTTCCAGTTTGGCGGCGAACTGGTAGGACATGATCACGACCGCCTTGCCGACCAGCCGTTGCAGTGTGGCGAGCATGTCGCCAGCGGACTGCTTGCGCAGAGAAACGGCATCCACCACGGTGGTGGGCACGGCGAACTTGTCGTGCAGCTCCTGCGCCCATTGCTTGCGCAGGCTCGCCGGGCAGATGACCAAGAGCCGACGGCGGCGCTCAGCCCAGTATTGGCAAACCACCAGCGCGGCTTCGATGGTCTTGCCCAGCCCCACCTCGTCAGCCAGCAGTACCCCTTCCTGCAATGGGTTTCGAAGGGCGAACAGCGCTGCCTCGATCTGATGCGGGTTCAGATCAACACTGGCGTCGAACAACGATCGCGACAAACGATCTACGCCATCAGCGCCATGCCGGCGGGTAATTTCATGGGCGTAGTACTTCGCGTGATATGAGGAAATCAATCCTGACATCGATCCAACTCCTGACCAAGCACTACGTAACCTGGCGCCAAAACAGCGTTCTTGACGCCGTAAAGCACCATGCAATCCTTCAGCCATAAGCGATACTCATGCCCGCGCAAGCTGTGGTCGGGCGTGCAGTCCACACTCCATTGGCGAAGGATGTAACCGGCGGTGGCTGCCCGCAGCTTCATCCGCAGCACGCCACCCTGCATGCTGTAGTCCATCTCGGTGATCTCCGGCCGGGGCTGGCTTGGGTGTGGCACCAGCTCCAGTTCGACGATTCGGGTCCACTGAATGTCCTGATCGCTCATCTCGTGGGGCGCCACTGGCTGACCCTTGAGCACCACCGGAAACTTGATCCGGGTGATGACGAAATCCCGGAACTCTTGGGACTTCCGGTCGAAGGCGCGGACGTGCCAGCGGATGCCGTTGTCGATCAGCGCGAACGGGACGATCTCCCGCTCAGTGCGGCCACTGGTGATGGAGTGGTACTCGATGCCGAGCGGACACTCCTGGTGAATCGCACGGGTCACGCTCGCCAGCACATCCAGATCCGGATACGTGAGCCGTGACGGGCTCTCGCTGGCCACCCACGCCTTGAGCCGCATCGGCTCACCGTCACCAAAGCCCTGGGTCAGCCACGACAGCACCCGCTCCGGGGGGAAGTCGAATACGGGCCGGAAATCCGGCCCCAGGATGTAGGACTTGCCCTTGGAGTCGTAATCGATGTTGCCCGGGGCCAACTCCTTGTACAGCGCCAGATCCCTGGATGCGGCGGCGGACTGGATGCCAAACCGCGTGACCAAGTCCTGGCGTCGTATCTCCCCGATGAAGCGCACCCGCAACTCCACGAACGCGAGTCGGTCACGCTGTGGCTGGGTTAGATCTGCAAGCTGCTCGTTCGTCATCCGTGCGTTACCGGGGAAGATCACTCATCCGGGTCAGTAATTCCTTGTACGAGTTCTAGGGGAAAGCCTGCGGCCTACCGGCAACCACCCAAACACTACCATCATGATCACACAAGGGCTGCATTTTGATAACCATCCTCGTTCGAGGCAGCCCATCCACCTGCAGAGCACTGCAGAACGGCCATCAGGACGCTACGGCACCAAGATCACCACCATAACCAGCTGCTGCCGATGGCCCTCATCGCAACAGGGAGTCTTGAGCTTGTAAAAAAGTTGAAGCGATCGTACAGCGCGCTTTGCAGCACAGATCCAACGCATCTGTGTGCCACATCGATATAAGTGCTTCGAGGGACCGCGCCCTGCCCGCTTGGCTCCTATGGCATCCAAACGCTCTGACCAGCAAGGCAGACGCGCCCCCCGTCCAGATGGATCCAGCAGCAGCCAGCCCCCAATGGCATACCAGATGGCATACCAGCCAGGCCACAAATGAAAAAAGCCCTTGAAATTCAAGGGCTTAGTTCAAGTATCTGGCGGAGAGGGGGGGATTCGAACCCCCGAGGCGCTATAAACGCCTGCCTGATTTCGAGTCAGGTACATTCAACCGCTCTGCCACCTCTCCAGATGGTCCCGGCGAACCGGGACGCGAATGATACGGGCAGGACGCGCTGACGACAAGTCATTCCGCACCGGCGAAGTGAATTTCTTCTGTATGGATGCCTTGCCGGATGTCCGGCGGGCCGCGATCATGCCGTTATCACCCGCAACGTCCCTTTGGCTGCAGCCCACCCATGATCGAATTCGGACATCTCACCCACCCCGGCCTGCGCCGTGACCTCAACGAGGACACCTACTACGGCGATGGCGAACTGGCGTTGTGGCTGGTGGCCGATGGCATGGGCGGGCACGCCTGCGGCGAAGTGGCCAGCGCGCTGGCGCGCGAGACCATCGTGCGCGAGATCCGCCACGGCGCGACGCTGGCGCACGCCATCCGGGTGGCCGATGAAGAGATCATCCGCACCTCGCGCCGCCGCAACGACAGCCTGCCGATGGGCACCACCGTGGTGGCCGCGCGGGTCCAGGGCAACCGGTACGAAGTGGCCTGGGTCGGCGACAGCCGCGCCTACCTGTGGCGCGACGGCCAGCTGGCCCAGCTCAGCCAGGACCACAGCGTGGTGCAGGAAATGGTGGCCCAGGGCAACCTGACCGCCGGGCAGGCTCGCGCCCATCCGCACCGCAACGTGGTGACGCAGGCGTTGGGGGTCACCGACCCGGCGCATCTGAACGTAGCCACCACCACCGGCGAACTGCGCCCGGGCATGCAGCTGCTGCTGTGCAGCGACGGGCTGACCGAGGAAGTGGAGGACACCGGCATCGCCCGCACGCTGGCCTTCGATGACGCCAGCGCGCAGGAATGCGTGGACACGCTGGTGGCGGCCGCGCTGGATGGCGGCGGGTCGGACAACATCACCGTGATTCTGGTGCGTTGCCATTGATTGCCCCGGTCACGACCAACGGTCGTGACCTGCCGGTTCATCGCATGGGTGCATCACCAACCGGTCGATCACGACCGCCGGTGGAGCACGACCGTTGGTCGTGATGCCCTCACGCCACCGCCTCTTCCACCTTCGGCCCATCCCAGATGGCATGGCCGGCCTTTTTGCGCAGCTTGGCCAGCCGCGCTTCGTGCGCCTCCAGCTCGGACGCCGTGGCCACCACGCGCGGGCGCGGCAGCAGGCGTGAGGTATCGAACGCCTGGGCATGCGCGGTGCCGCGCTTGCTGTCGTCGGTCGAACCAAAGCCGATTTCCTCCTGGCCCGAGGTCAGCGCGATGTACACATCGCCCAGGATCTGCGCGTCGAGCAGGCCGCCGTGCAGCTGGCGGTGCGCGTTGTCCACGCCCAGCCGCTTGCACAATGCGTCCAGCGAGTTGCGCTGGCCGGGGAAGCGCTCGCGCGCCATCTTCAGCGTATCGATCACCGTGCAGCGGTCGGTGAGCTTGCCGTACTGATCCCCCAGCAACGACAGCTCGTTGTCGAGGAAGCCGATGTCGAACGCGGCGTTGTGGATGATCAGCTCGGCGCCGTCGATGAAGGCGAGGAACTCCTCGGCGATCTGGGCGAACACCGGCTTGTCGGCCAGGAACTCCAGGGTCAGCCCGGTGACTTCCTGCGCGCCCTGTTCGAATTCGCAGTCCGGCTTGATGTACTGGTGGTAGTTGTTGCCGCTGGGGCGGCGTTCAAGCAGTTCCACACAGCCGATTTCGACGATGCGGTTGCCCTTCCGCCATTCCAGGCCGGTGGTTTCGGTATCAAGAATGATCTGACGCATGGGCTCAGTGTACCGGGCCGGCGGCGCGGATCCGGATCGCGGCGTCGCGTGCCAGCTGGTCCACGCGTTCATTGTCGGGGTCGCCGGAATGGCCCTTCACCCAGCGCCAGTCGATGGTATGCATCAGCGTGGCCGCGTGCAGGCGTTCCCACAGTTCGCGGTTCTTGACCGGGTCGCCGCCGGCGGTCTTCCAGTTCTTGCGGATCCAGCCCGGCATCCACTGGGTCAGGCCCTGCCGGACGTACTGCGAGTCGGTGAAGAGGACGATGTTGCACGGCTCGGTCAGCGCTTCCAGCCCGGAGATGGCCGCCATCAGCTCCATCCGGTTGTTGGTGGTATGCGCTTCGCCACCGCTCAGTTCACGCTCGTGCGCGTTGTAGCGCAGCAATGCCGCCCAGCCACCGGGCCCGGGATTGCCGAGGCAGGAACCGTCGGTGTGTATTTCGATTGTTTTCATTGCAGTCCAGATCAGGTCGCCACGGTACCGGCCCATCGAGGGACCGGCAGCGGCGTAGGTCCCGGCAGGGCCGGGGTGCGTTTCTCGGCGGTGAACAGGCAGGCCGCGCGCAGGGGCGCAAAGCTGCGCTGGCCCGGGGCGCAGTCACGCCACATCGGCCCCAGGTAGCTCAGCCCATCACAGCACAGGCCGGCCCGCTCCAGGGTGTGCCGCAGCCGCTGCGGGCTGCGCACCACCAGGCCGTGCTGGCGCCACTGGCGGCGGTAGGGGCTGAACGGGTTGAGCGTGGACAGCCACAACCGGCCACCGGGCATCAGCACCCGCTCGCACTCGCCGATCAACTGCTCGGCATCGCGGGCGGTCACGTGCTGCAGCACGATGGCGTTGACGCTCTCGTCCGGCAGCGGCAGCGGCAGGCCACAGCGGGTGTCGCCGGCGAACCCTGCCCCATCCCGGTGCAGGCGCAGGCCGCGACCGGGAAGGTCCGGCAGGGCCGCCCAGGCGGCCGTGGGGGCGAGCCACAGCCACGGCGTGACCGGGCGCTCGGCCAGCAGCGGCATCAGCCGCCGGAATTCCAACTGGCACAGCACATGTGCCGGTTCAGTATCAAACCAGGATGCGACTGACGCTTGACGGGGGCTCGGCGTGGCGGGCATGGTCCAATTCTATGCGACTCACTGCCCTACCCGCATTTGCGGACAACTACATCTGGGCGCTGGTCGCCGATGACGGCCAGGCGGTCGTGGTCGACCCCGGCGACGCCGGCCCGGTTCTGGCTGCCGCAACGCAGCAGGGATGGACCCCCACGGCGATTCTGCTCACCCACCACCACAACGACCATATCGGCGGCGTGGCCGCGCTGCAGGCCCGGTATCCGGGGCTTGCGGTGTATGCACCGGACGATCCGCGCATCCCGATGGCCACCCATCGGGTGCCTGAAGGTGAATGCATTCAGGCAGCGGGCCAAAGGTTCCACGTAGTATCCGTGCCCGGCCACACCCGGTTCCACATCGCGTTTCACACCGCTGAACACCTTTTCAGTGGCGATGCGTTGTTCAGCCTGGGCTGTGGCCGCATGTTCGAAGGTACGCCGTCCCAGCTGCTGGCATCCCTGCACAAGCTGGCGTCCCTGCCCCCGCACCTGCTGTTGTGCTGCGGGCACGAATACACCGTGTCAAATGCCGTCTTCGCGCGGCATGTCGACCCCACCAACGCTGCGTTGCTGCAGCGCCATGAGGAGGCCCTGGCCATGCGCCGCGATGACCGTCCTACGCTGCCCGTGTCACTGGCCAGCGAGCTCCACTGCAATCCGTTCCTGCGTACCGGAACGCCGTCGATCCAGCAGGCCGTCAGTGCCCACCTGGGTCGCCCCGTCACCGATGAAGTCGATGTCGTCGCAGGCTTGCGCGGCTGGAAAGACGGATTCGGTACATGAGCCGGCGATTGTTGCCGCTCGCGCTCGGCCTGGCACTGTCCCTGGCCGGCGGCGCGAGCGCCCAGTCGTTGAGTGCGGGAATGTCGCAGAACGTGGCCGGGCTCTCCCAGCTGCCCCTGGACCCCGCCGCCCTGCCGCCGGTCTCGGTGCGCAACGGGCAGGAGATCTTCGCCAGCTTCCGCGATGGCCTGGCCGAACCCACCTGCAACGCCGAGGCCACCAGCCCACGGTGGCAGAAGCAGTTCGCGCACGCCCCGTCACGGCTGGCCAATACCGATGACGATGCCCTGGTGCTGTTTGGCTACGTGGTCGAAGAACTGCGCCGGTCCAACCTGCCCACCGAGTTCGCGCTGATTCCGTTCGTGGAAAGCGGCTACCGGCCCAATGCCCGCAATGGCACCGGCCCGGCCGGGCTGTGGCAGTTCATCGCCACCACCGCCAAGAACCACCGCGTCCAGATGACCCCGGGCTACGACGGCCGCCTGTCTGCGGTGGATTCCACCCAGGCCGCGGTGCGCTACCTCAAGACCCTGCACGGTATGTTCGGGGGCGACTGGCGCCTGGCCACCATGGCCTACAACGCCGGCGAGTACCGGGTGCTGCAATCGCTGCGCAAGGCCGGCATGAACGCGCAGAACGCGCGCCCGGCCGAACTGCCGGGGCTGTCGCCAATCACCTATGCCTACGTCGAAAAGCTGCACGCGCTGGCCTGTGTGCTGGAAAACGCCGAAACCAAGCCCGGCGTGATGGCCTCGCTGGACCGCACGGTGCCGGTGCTCAAGGGCCACACCCTGCCGGCGGGCACCAGCGTCCAGCAGTGGGCCGCACAGCGCTCGCTGGACCCGGCGCGGATTGCCCGGCTCAACCCGGCCCTGGCGAGCGGCAAGGGCCGCCCCAGCGGCCAGGTGACGGTGCTGGCACCGGCCACGCACGCCCCCGTCGACGCCAGCGCCGCGGTGATGGCTGCCGTGGCCACCGTGGAGTCCCCGGACCGCACCGAGACCGCGCCAGCCGCCACGGCCAGCACGCCGACCGCGCGCGCGGCCCGGACCGTGGCCAGCAGTGCCGACCGGCCCCGCAACCGCCGCCACACCGTGCGTGACGGCGAGTCGCCGTGGACCATTGCGCGCCGGTACGGGATGCCGCTCAAGGCGCTGTTGTCGCTGAACGGGCTCACCGGCAGCAGCGTGCTGAAGCCAGGGGCGGTGTTGCGCGTGGAAGATTGATACCACGCGCCGCCCCCGGCCGCCCTGATCGGTTCAATGCGGTACCTACGATGCCCGGCCTTGCCGGGCATCGTCGTTTCCGGGGGCCGGCAGACGCTCCCCGTGCGTACCGAGGGGCCGCCATGGGCAGCAGCGCCGGTTGGGGTCATGCCGACATCGCGCCGATCCGGCGTGTCGGCGGTCGGCTGGGGCGCGACCCTACCGGGATGGCGAGCGTGCGAGCCATCAGGTGCGGCCGACAGGCTGCGTACCGACCTCGGCCTGCCCCACAACGCAGAAGGCCCGGCAATGCCGGGCCTTCTGCTGCCACTGCAACCGGATCGGTTACAGGTTGGCCTCTTCGGTCTGCACCTTGTAGTGCTTGCGCATCGCCTCGATGTAAGCCTTGGCGGCGGCCATGCCATCGATCTGGTTCAGCTGATCGGTGAAGGCCTTCTTCTGCTCCGGCTGGATCTCGGCCAGGTTACCCGGAGTGACCTTGTTCACCGCGAAGACCAGGTACCGGCCCTGCATGGCGACCTTGCCGTAGCTCGGCTTGCCGTCGGCCGGCAGCGCCGTGCTGAACACCGCACGGTTGATTTCCGGGGTCGGCACCGGCTGGGTACGCGGCAGGCCCGGCAGCGGGGTCACCTGCAGCTTGTCACTGACCGTCAGCGCCTGCAGGGTCTGGCCGGCCTTGAGCTTGGCCAGCACCGCATCGGCGGCCTTCTCCGACGCCGCGCGGACACGCTCGCCACGGATGGCGGCAATCACCTGGTCACGCGCCTTGTCGAGCGGCATCGCCTGCTCCGGGCTGTGCTCGGTGACGCGA
>Ga0308162_1001334_pt1 | contig 20162 bp, 17 predicted proteins | sample PhySR2_FD_201370 | JGI IMG/M metagenome (GOLD analysis project Ga0308162, IMG submission 201370) | Phyllosphere microbial communities from UC Gill Tract Community Farm, Albany, California, United States - DLSLS.R2 | ecosystem: Host-associated > Plants > Phyllosphere > Unclassified | place: USA... | reverse complement strand
GATATCCCAGTGCAGTTTCTCAACTTCGCACAGGAAGTGCAGGCCTGCCTCATAAAGCGATCCATCATCAGCGTAAGACACGACAAAACCTAAGAAGCAGGTAGGTTGGTCGAAAGCAGGGCTGAGCAAGACGGAAGAGGCACCGGTGCAGTGCAGGATGATTGGATAGTGCAGGTGTGGCCGGTTCTCGGCATACCAGCGTTTGATTTTGCTGATAATCGCCGGGGTGCGTTCCAGAGGAACGCCGATCTCAACGTTGATATGCGGCACGGCAATACCGCGACTGAACAGTTGATAGATATCCCCGGTAACGTCAGTAAAGGCGCGGAAACGCATGACAGTACGAAACTGTTTACCGCCTTTACCGTGAATCTGCGTATCGCGATGCATGTGCTCAAGCGTCTGTTCAATCGTCTCGTTCAGGCTGTCATCACCTTCGTCGGCATGCTCCACCACTTCGCGTCCCTGTTGCTCGTAACGCTGGATCTCGTCGTCGCTGGCCAGATGTGCATTCCAGACATGCATGATGTTGTCGTCGACAAACCACCATGCTTTACTGAGTGCGTAATATTCATTCCTGCGCAGCAGATCGCTTTCCAGATTGTCTGCGGGGACCGCATTCTTGTGGCAGGTGAAGATGCGGAAAGGCTGGGTACGCAACGTCACTTGGATCACCATACCCAGCGTGCCCAACGACACCAGCGCCGCTGCAAAATCGTTATCACCGCACGACAGTTCCTGCACGGATCCATCGCTCAGCACCAGTCGAATCTGCTCAGCTTCATCCGCGATGGAGCTTTGCTGCAGGCCCTGACCATGAGTACCGGTTGACATCTCGCCTGCCAGAGTCTGCACGGAGACCACCCTTGGCGACGAGGCCAGCATCCGGTCCATTTATGTAAGGATGCAGTAGATGTACTCAAGCGGCGTGGCGCCAGCAAAGGTGACGCTGTGGGCATCGCTGCGGATCAGCCCCGTAAAGGCACTGAGATCCAGCAGCAGACCGTCGGGATGCGCAGCCAGCATTCTGCCGGGCGAGTAGGTTTTACCGATGACGCGCACCTTGTTACGAGCATCGCGCAGCAACTGCTACACAGAGCGGCCTCTCCGGTGGGACGTTCAACCTGTTGCTGCGTACCTATTGGAGCATTATGGGCCCAGTTCCAGAGTGTATTGTCGTGAGGATCTCGTTGTGTCTGGCGAAGCGGATAAAGGCAGGCGTCTCTGCTCAAGCGGCTTTCATTACTTAAGTGATATTATTAATGCATCTTAAGCTTAGACTATCGCGTTGAGCGCTTCTCATGCCTACTGTGAGCAACCGATATAACGCAGGGTGGCCGTGACGGCGAGCTGACGATTACGACGGATGATTGCGTCTTCATTCTCATTCCGACTGAACAGCGTGTTAAAGGTGAAGCGGTTGGACACCTGATGGACACAGATGCTGCTGATCAGGCGATGCACGTCCAGTGTCTCAATCTCTTTGATGAAAAGCCCCTGCTGCTGTCCCCGACTCAGGATGTCATCAAGTAAATCCAGTGCGCTGCGGTTCAGTTGACTCAGGCGGGCAGACTGCGAGATGTAGCGGCCGCGAGACAGGTTTTCCATGCAGATCAGGCGCACGAAATCAGGGTGAGAAACATGGTAATCGAAGCTGGCTTCAACCAGTTTAATGATGGCCTGCTCAGGGGCCAAGGAGGTCAGATTAAGGCCGGTTTCATGTTTTCTGATCTGCTGATATACCTGTTCCAATGCATCAATATAGAGCTGCTCTTTGTTACCAAAGTGGTACACCACCATCCGTTTGGTGGTCTGAGCGTTTTCAGCAATGTGCTCCAGACGGGCCCCTTGCATGCCAAACTCGGCGAAGGTGGTCAGTGCGCTCGCAAGAATGCGCTTTTTAAGCCCCTCAGGGTCGTTTTTGCGTTTCATAGTGTCCGACATAATGCTTAACAGGGCGCCCGATAATGATAAAGTGAGACGAGAACGTTAACATAGCGTAAAAAAATGTTAGTTACACTTAATCAAAATGAAGATTAAAAAGTCAGGTCTGGGACAACAAGATATATCATGTGCTGGACATATTAAGCTTCTGGACATATTAAAATTTCACATATTAGCTGTTATATTGAGGGGGTTGAATCACTGTGAAATTAGAAATGCAAGCTAGAGACTGAAATTAAACGAACTGATTTACAAACTCAAGTCTGGCGCTATGATGCTGAAAAATGACGCCCAGCTAATATGTCTGGGTTTATTTTATAAAAATATAAGTACTGGCTACTACCATGTGCGAAAAAAAACCACAAAAAAATGGAACCTTATCAAGAGAAAAGACACACAAAAAGTATACTTAAAGTTAAGTGAAAAATATGATTGATGAAATACTGAGAGAGCTTGGTGTGGATGTAAACACTATCGAACCCTGTCAAGGCGAGGTGTATGCATTAACAATGAATGATGAAAATGAAATAAATTTACATATTGATGATAAAAATTGGTTACATGCAATGTCTGAGTTTTCATGTAGCGTTGACAAAGAAGGAATTATGTATAAACAGTTAGCATGGTTCAATGACTTCAATGTGTCACATCCACAACTTATCATGGGTGTGAACAGAGATAACGAAAAGATAGTTCTTCACAGCCGCTTTCACTGTGAAAATACGAACAGAGTTAAAGTCATTGAATTTTTCGAGGTATTCACTCTGAAGTTAAATGAGATTAAAAAATTCTTTAATTGATAATCTGTTTGAAATTATAATACTATGTTTATCTTGCATTATTAAAAGCAGTTTTTATTAAGTAAGTATTAAAATATTTTTACATAAAATGAAGTGTGATGATTTATCAGGAGTAAAGAACATTGAGTGCATCCTGATTAGTTGTTACAAATGTATGTATATGCAAAAAAGATGAATTAACGAATGGGTACTGTTGACGATTTATCAAAAAAAATAGACTGTTTGATCGGTGGTATTGCTTGTGAGAGATTAAAAAAAGGTTTTGAAGTTAACCTTGCCGACGTTATTAGCGACCTCTATATACTAAGTCAGGCAACAGATAACTGGCGTGAACGGTCTAGGTGTAGATTGGCAATAAGAATTTTATTAAACAGACTGAATTAATATTCGTAACGAAAAAAATTGGTTGCCAGAAAAGAGTGGCTGAATGCTTTTAGATAGAAACATGAATTTTAGTATATAATAACTCGCATTTGATTGAAAAATTAAATACGTCATTTTTATAGCATAAACCTTAAGCCAGAGAAGTGAAATGAGGTTTATGCTAATTTTAAAAATATCTTTTTTAATTTTATAGAAAACAAAAATTAGAAAGGAAATACGACATCTTTGATAAGAAAATAAAGTGCGATTAGTGTCATTAAAGATAAATTATTATATCTTCCGAGTTTATTATCGTGAGTGAAGTTTGTAATATGGATGTTTATCAGCAAATAACAGAAGAAGCTCATATTCAGCCTGAGAAAGCAAACTTTTTGTGTCTTTAGCTTCTCTTAACTGCCATGAGCGAAGACTAAAACCAAATCTTTCAGAAGCCTGAGCTTGTGTTAAATTCGCAGCGATCCTCAACTCTTTGATGTTCGTTTGAACAGGAATAAATGACATATAAGTGTTTCTATTCATAATTCATCCTTTTAAATTATATCTTTTTTGAAGGGTAATCCCTGATGCTGGAAAATTTTAAAACTAAATAGGGTAAGAGCTTTTACAATGTTAGTCATTAATAATGCAATAGGTCAATATCTCAAAAGGTAAAGAATAATAGAGTGATTTTAATATGAAGAAAAAATGCAAGTAATTGCACATTGGAAATAATTAAAAAACAAGAATAAAAATATAACGTGCTGTTTTTAAAAGGTTAAATTTTAAAAAGAAGAAGATGGAACAGTGGTTGATTAAAAAAACTAATTATTCAGATAGAAAATTTTCAAGACGTAGACTAGTACATAAAAATCTTTATAAAATGATTTTTTCAAGAGTAAAAACTTCAAAAAATTTTGATGAATTTATATAAAAAGTATGAATCTCAGAGCAAAAATGCACGTAATTAGCAGATTCTTAACGTTGATTAAAGCACCGTCATGTTTGTCATGTCTTTGTCTGTCATATGAATAAACCTCTGCGAAGAAGCGTGTTTCCGAAGAACACAACGTGAGTATTCGCTATGAAGCGGAAACTGGAGTTCCTGTCCGTAACATCTGCCGTAACCACATCATTTCAGTTACCCGGTTATACACACGGCGTAACCAGTATGGCGGTGCCTGAAGCATCCCGTGGCAGAGAACACCAGACTCAGTATTCTGCTGTCCAAGCGATGCTGAACAAGGAGGTATCCTTTGAGAAGGTAATGACGACAAACCAGCGCCAGAAGTCGTGGAAGTTGTGCGCGAGGTTAATGGGATGTCCCTACGTCGTATCTGCAAACTGACAGATCTTTCCCCTTAAACCTACCGCAATTAGGCTAAGCGTCCTGCTGCTGAGGCGCAACTGTCTCTACCATTACCGGGTTGGCACCTGAACGCCACAATTTTGGTTACCGGTGTATCTGGCAGCTTCAGCAGCATGGAAGCATTTCGTTAACCACAAGTAGGACTACCGCATTTCTCAACGTAATGGGCTAAAAAATACAGAGGATGTCTTGCAGAACTGGCAAAAGAAGGTATGCCGCAGCGCTGCACGATGGTGCAAATTCTGAGTCGGTCAATGAATTTTGTCATGGACGCACTGGCCATCGGCAACAGATGAGTGGATGACTTCACGAAAGAATGCCTGACGTTAAATGCTGCTTTCAGGATTTCAGGGAGGGAGATCACGCGTATTCTGGACATCATTGCACTTTGTAGAAGCTAACCGAATACGATAAGCACTGATCAAGAACCGGCGTATATATCAGTAGAGTAAACAGTGTGCAAATCTGCATGGCGTAGACCTGTGCTTGATTAAGCCAGTCAAGACAGCGCAGAAGGAATTTATCAAGCGTTTTAACGGACGTTTTTGCGTTCAACGCCTGAATAAGGACGGGTTAAGCATTGGTTTTCACAATAACAAAGTCATGAATAACGGGTGTCAGGATTATAACAAATGCCGCCCAAACTCAACGCTAACTTACCAGACACGATATGAATATGAAGCGGACTGGGATTAGTAGGTGATCAAACCAATACTGCTAGCTTTTCGTTACATCAAAGCTTAGGTCAAGATTTATTATAATAAACGCAACCTAAACATCCAGAAAATGAAATAAATTTCGTCCTATTATTAAAATTTAATAAGAAAAAATTTCACTTCCATCGGAACAAAAAAACATAACTTATCCACAAATACTTAGATGTAAGGCTGTAAAAATGAAATGATCGGATTCAGTGATAACAGTCATTTAAAAAGGATTTTAATAGTTATAGTGTCGTCACTATCATTTAAAGATATTGTTAGTAAATCAGAAATGAATAAATTTATAGAAGAAATGGTTTTAAACTTACTTTAACTTAAAGCGATTTAGGAGAAAAATATGTGTGTTAATAATATTTATAGCTCATCTTTACCAGTAAATAGCATCGATGAAGGTGGAAGAGCTATTGGTGAAGGTAATCTAAAAATTGATTTGAAGATTGACAGTACTAATAACGCACTTTCAAATGTACAGTGGGGAGAAAGTATAAAGAGTTCGACGTCATTAAATGATAAAGTGGAAAACCCAAAAGGTGAACTGGCAAGTGATAATTTGGGTAATGAAACGTTATTTAATGAACTTCGCTCACTGATAGATCAGGCACTTAAGATGTTATCACAAATTATGCAAGGTTCAAAAAATAACCAAGATGAAAATTTTATACAAGAGCAAGATGATGATGGGTTTAATAATGATGTTAGTCAGAGTACAGATGATATAACAGATGACGATATTAATCAGAATGTAAATTCATATGAAAAAGGCGACGTAGATTCTTTTGCTAAGAAAGATACGAGTGGAATAAAAGGTGGGGCAAATACAGTACCAGACAGAATTTCATCTCCGCAAGTTGCAACACAAATGGTGCGTGATGTCAAAAGTGCTGGAGGGCAAACGTTACGCATTCAAATGACACATGACCAAATCAATTCACCGCAGCAAATGGATAAGCTAAAAGCATTAGTCAGTGAAGGTGACAAACAAGGAGTAAAGATTCAATTTACATTTAGGGATAATGCTAATGGCGGCGGAGGAAATATTCTCAAGGATGATAAATTGCAACAAGCCGCATCGGATATTAAAAATGTTGTAAAATCGCTGGGGCATCATCCCAGTTTTGTTCTAGATACTTTTAATGAAGGTGGACGTTCTGCAACTAAAGATTGGGCTGATATGCAGAGCACGCTCATTAAGTCTGCCAGAGACGCAGGTTATAAAGGTCAGATAGTAGTGGAGGACAGTAACTGGGGAGGAGGCCTAACTGAAGGTGGTGAAAGTGGGCTCATGAAATATGCAGAACAACTAAAGCGTGCGAATGGCAATAACCCAGATTTAATTGGTAGTATTCACGAGTATGGCGCTGGATCAGATGCGACAAGCAGGCTAACCAAAGAAATTACAGGTCTAAAAGCAGCAGGTTTCAAACCACAAATTGGGGAAGTTGGAAATGCTAACTGGGTTGGAGGAGATAAGTTTGAAGAAAGAGATGGAGCCATCAATGCAGTTAAAGGAAATATAGATCTCCTTAAAGAGGCCGGTGCCACTGTGCTTCCATGGATGGATCAATTTAGGAACGGGAAAATAGAGCACAAAGTAGGTTTTTCAAAAGAAGATCAATTTTGAAATGAAACATTAAATACATTTTATTTATGTATCGTTTATAAAACTAACCACATATACCTTATGTGGTTAGTTGTTATAAACAGATTTGGTAATGCATACGTAAAGGAAATCTTATTCGTTCTGTCTAACAAATTGATTTTATATTGTGGCACAATATAAAATTTGTAAATAAAATGAAATCCGTTAAAAAGTACGTATAATGGTGTTCTCTCTGGCACCAGCGTTTTCAAATAATAATTCACAGAGGAAACGCAATTATTATCAGTTATTCAGAGAAGCACGTTTAGTCCAACCGACTGGCGGTGTCGAAGATAGCTGAGATAAATCGATTAGCAAGGAGGGATAACTCGTCGTCTGATAGTTTCATAAGAGAAAACTTGGTCCATAAGATAACATCCATTTCTAAATTTAAACTATAAATAATAACGGGATGCGTGTTTTCGAAAGTGTTTTTTTGCAAGAAATAAATCAACACATCTTCTCGTAAATATTTTTTTTTATTTTTTAAACGAGATGCCAGCATAGCATCTCCGTTATTTGACAGTGTCAAGTAAAAGAAAAAACCGTCTGTTTCTAGTTCATAGTTCAAGGCAGGAGTGATAGTTGTTATCGATATGTTCAGCGTCTCAAAAAAAGGCTTTAGTACTGACAGCATCATTTGTTCATTCATATTCTATCCTGTTAATTATTAATCTCCGAGGTTCAACCAAAAATCCGCACTTTGTAACTCATCAGGCAAAGAACCGTAAGGAGAAAGGCACGAAAAAAAAGGTTCGCTCTGAAGAGGAAGGGAGTGATTGAGTTTAGGTGTAATATAGTTTATAAGTTGATCTACAGGAGTATTAATTAACTCTTCAAGTGTTAAAGAGTCGAAACTTACCCCATTTGGTATGCTATGAAATTTTGTAGGTTCAGAGTGCTCTTCAGCACTTGAATAACCTCCGTGCTGCAATATACCTGATGTATAGGATGAGAATGTGCCGATATCATTGTTTGCTTGTTGGATTATATTCGAGTTTGTTATTGATGTTGAGGATGATAAAGGATATTCCGAGTTGTCAATCAGCATCATTTTTCCTGATGTATTCGACGAAAAATTATCAAAATTTACGTCACTGCCATTATGTGATTTTATCATTTTTAAAAGATCACTGTCGATTGAGCTTAAACCAGAATTAAGCATTGTTTCGAAAGCTTCGGGTGTCATGTTAGCAATACTTTCTATTTGATCATGTAAGGCGCTATAAGGCTGACTGAATGCTTTATAATCATAAGACGTTGAGGACATGTTCATATCATGCTTAGAATAGAAAGTCGATGTATCATCAGGATTATGCAACAGTTCGGAGAACTTAACGATTTCATCATTACTAATGTTTTTCAACATATCATCGAGGAAAAGCGAAAATTCGGCGGATGACATTTTAGACAAAATATTTTCGAATTCAGATAAAGAAGTACTTGCTGAGGCATTATTAATCGAGGTGGTATCGAGAGAAGAAGTAAATTGATAAACGTTATTATTAACTGTATCCTGTTGAACATGTGCCGTATTATGCAAGTGGTCTATGAATGGTAATAAATTGAAATGTGTGCCATATAACCCATTTATTGATGTAATGGGATTAGGTAAGTTTGTGATATTTTCTGTATTTAAATTATAATTGATTTGAGATGGGGAAACCGTATTTTCCTCAAGTTCACTTAAATTGATATCAGAAGAAGAAATATTAACATCACTCGAAAAGTTTTGTGACATTTTGTCAGCTAATGTATTAGTAGTACTGTCATTACTATCGTGTATATCCACAGGTTTAGCAATAAATTGTTTAGGGAATAATATTTGTGGTCTGAAGAGACCATTTATCACTGAGTTAAGATCGGACTTTTCTAATATATCTTTATTCATTTTCTCAGGAAGGTAGCGGCACCTTTCTATGATTGAAAAAGCGAGGCCCGGTAAAATATGATCCCCGTGAAAAAAAGAATTAAGCGTATTAAAGCCATTCACATGTTCATTTAGATGCTTCATCACAGTGTTTTGATCATTTTCATCAAGACACTCGAAACCTTTTAACCATTTAGGTGGATATGGAAATGCCTTTGTTATAGGATCAAAAAGATGCATTAGTGCATTTTTAGATGAAGAAACGTTTTCCAGTGGAAACGAAAACTTATAACGGCCAAAGCGACTGTGTACTTTACCTTTCTGTCCCGATTCTTCAATTGAAAAAAAAACATGATCATCTGTTGCCAACTGTTTAAGGTCAGCTTCTTGAGTGTTTGCCAAAGGAAACGCTATGCCTTTATTAAGTAATTTTTGGCGTGAAAACAATTTTGCATGACCACTTTCATCTAAAATATTTTGATTAGTTGTGTGAGTGAGTACAAAGTTAGTTCCGAAAAATCTTTTTAAGAATACTATTTCATAGTGACTAAGCTTACCGATTTTTTTATATAAATTACGCAGGTTAGTACCAGAAATAGACTTGACACATTTTATGCCAGTATGTGTTTTCCAGTCTGTACCTGATGAAAGCATATTTTCTTGTACTTTTGCGGCGATTTTATTTCGGATGCTGAAGGTGAATTTTTTTGCAATATTTTCTAATTTTTTATGAGTTAACTTTCCAGTTAGCTGCCACTGATCGCACAACGAGTTAATGTCATGATAAGAGGGTGATGCAGAAAATATACGAGGAGGTTTATCCTCTGACTTCTCTTTTTCTTTACCTTTTGAAAGTAACTGAGATTCAATGCTTTGAAAAGTTTTTTTATGATTTAGGTAAGGATGAAACATATTTATCTCTCCATTACATAACACTCTCCTTTTGTGTAAAAAGAAAAGACTTGGTTCACATGAAATATATTAATATAAGTGGTTTTAGCTAAATTAGTTCCAAATGATACTTTTGCAGAGTGCAAACCCTCAGAAAATCCATTCAAAAGATTAAACTAAATAGACGAATCTCTAATATATAACTTAATAAAAATTGATGAGTCTCAAAATCGCGTCTTCTTCAAAGATAAAGCATATAAGAAATTTTTAACTAAAATAGCACTGATGATAAAAGAAATGAAAAGAATAACTACTTGCAGAAAATTCAAATTGATCACGAGAGAACAGCCAGCCAGTACACCCAGGGCGGAATCTGCCTGATCGAAAAAAATGAATAATAGTCTATATCGCGTTGGTGTCGTACCGGCAGGGACACCAATTTTTCTTTTGAAAAAAGAATTTGGAATTTCGCCCAACATATAACCCCATCCGGTTGAAAAACCAAGAAGTAAAGATGTGTGGAGAGGTTCTTCAAGTAAATTTAAAATGACAGGGGCCACGAGTGTACTTAATAGAGGGACAACGATGAATCCTCTCAACGTTTTGTTTCTACCTAACAACTTTTCATCTATAGGTACTGCTAAAAACGAATAAAGGTTATAAGTAACAACTACCATATGCAAGCATCCTGCTATAATTACAGGAACAATAAGCAGCAAAATTGAGAAGGTAGATTCAGTCATTAGTTATCCAAAGTGTAGAGCACCGAAAAAAAATGATCCAATAAGACATAACGTTATAATAAGTTTAAGAGAGGAAAATTTAAAAAAAGGGCGATCAATTAGCATTGCAAGACTAAACCCTGTTAGAATTATACTAAGAATAATTGCGTTAATAAAATCGGGGAGTATATAGCTTGTTAATTTCCAACCGCTGATTATAAAAATACTCCAGAAAACGGGCATTCCTTTGTATGCAATCCTCTTATTGTATTCAATATTACCTGTTGAGTTAAACAAAGACAGGCGTAAGCAACCACATACTATCATTAATATGATGAATAGTAACCATCCACCATTATAGTTGTTCTGGTACAAAAATAGCGACGGTGTAATTAAATAAATAATAAGATCTGCAAAACCATCAAGATATCGTCCGAAAGGACGTTCATTAGCGTAATAACGTGCGACTTTACCATCAAGTGCATCCGCAAGCATGGATAAATACAACAAACAGAGTGTTAACCAGTGAAAATTATGCAAAGCAGCATAGCTTGCTAAAAGTGCTAAAACTAAACCACATAAAGTTATACCGTCAGCAAGTGTAAGCGAGATGATAAGTCTAATTTTCATTTCAGCGTTTCTCTATAAAAAGGTTTGATTTTTTTATTGCGTAACATAATGCGAATACGCTTGCGATCAATTCGACTATGATGACGAGAGTCGACAGGTAATTTCTTAACTATAAAAAAATCAATATTCTCGTTAGGGACGAGATCTTTAAGAATTGCATATGCATACTGAATGCAATCGTGTTTTTGTAAAACGACACCAATGTGATTATCATTACTTTGAATGACGGCACAGATTCGTATATGAGGAGACGCATTTAATTTTTTTTCTAATATGTAGGGAGCGATTACTTTACCACTCGTTGTCTGAATAATATCGTTAACTCTACCCGTGAGCCATATGCGTCCTTTTTTATCGAGAAAGCCCGTGTCACCAGTAGAATGCCAAACCCGTCCATCTGAATCAGTTATTTTATGAAGTCTTTCTGCTTCCGGATTTTCAAAATAATGTTTTAGTACTTGAGGCCCGCATACCAGAATTTCACCATGATCGCTGTGGCCAAGAACATCAAATAAGTCTGGATGAGGACGTATATACACCTTAAGCCCTTCAACTGGTTCGCCTGCCAGGTAACCAGGATGTTCACTCCACTCCTTAAGCAATGTATCCATGTCGATGTAGCTAATGGGTTCGGCCTCAGTCGAGCCATAATTAATACCGCATTCTGCGCGAGGGAAGTGTTTTAAACACCCTTCAATTAGGACTTGTGTTACAGGCGCTCCGCCAATGATAACGCGTTTGACAAATGGGAAATACAAATTATGCTGAGAAGCATAATTTGTTAATTGAGATATCCATGCAGGAGAGCCAGACAAACGAATCGCAGTTTTTGGTAAAAAATGTTTTATAATTAATTCTACGTTTATAGTGCCATCTGGTTCAGATTTGGGTAAAAGAAAGCTTGAACCGGATACATAATGACTAAACAGAGCGAGTACGGGGAAAGAACTAATATCATGCTGGTTTTTTTCCGGAAAGTATTTTAGCAAAGTTTGGCTTTGTGCATTTAGGGAACCATGAGTGCGAACAGCACCTTTAGGAAGGCCTGTTGAACCTGAGGTAAAAGTAATTAAAGCAGTGTCATCGTCATTAGCAGGAGTAACATCAAAAGCGCTTATATGCTTATCTAGCATTGATTCACTAATATCATCTAAAAATCCCATAAACAGACGTTTTTTTCCTATGCTTAAACGGCGAACTCTCCATAGCTCAGGTAATATGAACCATTTTTTTGCTAAATCAGGCATAACTAACATAGCATCCAGACGGGCATGGCTAAGGCACTCTCTGGTTATTTTTAAACTTAGGCCACGTTCAATAATGACGGGTATAATCCCTGCACCTAACATGGCATAGAGTAAAATGTAAAACGTTATACTGGTTGAAAGGATAAGAAGCGTTCGGTCACCTCTTTTTAAGCCAGCATTACTAAGTTTTTTCTGGGCAAGGCCAGAGAGTCGAAGGAGTTCAGAATATGTTAATGATACGACTTTCTTATCTGAATTCAAGTAAGTAAAAGCAGGATTATGCGGTGTGTTATTTTTATTAATGACCAGGTTTTCACAGTAATTCATTTCTAATATCCTTATTAAAAAGACCATAATAATGAAACCATTTTTTTGGGCTATGGCATGCTTTGAGTGCAGTGGCTGCAACAGGTCCTTTTAAGTTTACCAATGCTGTGCCGAGATAAGGAACATTCGGTCCACAGGAGTTAATAAACTGCTTTAAGAGAGCAGGGTAAAGAAGTGAACGGCGGAACTTAGGTGTGATCATAATTGTTTTCAGAATCCCTGCTTGATATGTATTGTCAATGAGATTAAAAAGCAGTCCAATAATTTGTTCACTAGAATCAAAAACTAGACACGATCCGGGTGCATGACAGAAAGAACGGATTGTCGTTTTATTAAAATTCCAGTCAAAAAAATCTTTTTTACATGACGTCCAACCTAAGTTTTTACTAAATGAATTAGTGGTGACTTTATATAAATTTTCCTGGTGTTTATCCCATAATAGTGGGCTCAGCGGTTTAAGTGTTATATTATGCTCAGCGATATAATCTTCTGTTTGTGAAGGAAGCGCTAAGGAGCGTACTGTCAGTGTCTGATCAAAAACCGAGAAATAACGTCCAATTTGGGAGAAGCCAAGCCGCGTCAATATGGTTTGATACCATGATGGATTGTATGGTTCACCGTAAAAAGGTGAGAATCTTGGATTGTCCAGTCTCAGACGATATTTGCCAAGAGTAGAGAAATTAATTGGACCAATAAGCATTGTTGCACCCTGACGGTGGGCCCAACGAGACAGGGCACTAAAAAGTCTTTTATTGGGAAAGAAATTATTGTTTGTTTCCCAAAAGCCAAAGCGCGCGATAACTTCACCTGATTCTGTAACTGAGCAAAAACCTGCAATGCGAGCCTCTTCACGAATATAGCCTATCCATACTTTCCCGGTCGCAAGCCAGGGATTGGATTTACTAAACTGATGCTTAATATTCATGCTGTCTTCACCAGGCCACAATGGATCATTATCATAAACATATTGAGGAATGTCTAAAAATTCCTGCTCAAGACTTTCGCTTTCTGACCATTCATACTGAATTAGTGGCTTAGTCATTTGCGATGTCCTGTGCAGAGACAATCTGGGTGACAATGCCCGTTGAACCGTTCATTCGTATTTTTTCACCATTACGCAAAAACTGTGTAATTGCTGGTACACCTACGATGGCAGGTATGCCCATTTCACGTGCAATAATCGCAGAGTGTGAAAGAACTGAACCACGCTCAACAATTAGTCCGCTCAAGCCAGGAAAAAGTGGAGCCCAACCAGGATCGGTTCGTACTGTACACAAAATATTACCTGCAAGTTCTGATGCATCAGTAGGGTCAGAGATAATTCTGACTCTAGCTTCAACAACACCTGGATAACAGCCAGTTCCTTTAAAAACTGAATCGGGGCTGCGAGCAGTGTAAAATGCATTTTGGTAATCACAGTCCTGTTGTTGAAAAACCGTTTGTTGGATTTGAAAATGATGAGACGGTTCTTGACTATGTTTGTAGCCTTCATATTCCTGTCGACGTAAAAAGATGAGTGGTCGCAAGGTAGTTTGTACGACTGTACCTACTAAACTTTGATATATCTCTTCTCTGGTTAACCAAAAAATATCACGTGCATTATCTATCACGCCTTCAAGAGAAAATTGCTGGCCAAGTTGTAAATAAATGTCTCTGTAAAGTGAAAAGGTTTTCGTACGTATAAAACGTAAGAGCTCTCTATCATTAATGGCTTTTCGCAGTTTCTTTAAGTTTTTCTTAAAAATGAATGATTTGAAAAGACCTGTTTTTTTAGATATCTCATTAGTTATATGAGATTCTGCGTCTGCTTTACTCATCTTTTGATCGGCTATTTTATCTGTGTTCAAGTAATTTCTTAATATTGTGAATAGAAAAGTTGAATCTTGACGTAATGTAATAGTTTCTAACTTTAACTCACCTATTGTTCGATCACCATAGCGTTCTATATATTCTACACATTTAAAGTAAAATTCTGGGTGTGAAAATTTCAAACGAGCAAGAAGATTATCTCCATTGTCCATTGTAATCATCTTCTCCAGATTAGGAATACAACGAATGTATTCACTCATATCGAGCAGCATTTTGGTGGGCGCTGTGCTGACAGGACTACTGTTTTCTGAAAGAAGATCACTGTAGATTTGATTAAAGCTTTCAGGCCATATAACTTTAAGCGTACGCATAACACGACCATTGAATCGAGCGACATAAAAGTCATTGATTATTGGTGCTGTCCACTGTGATAGTAAATGTTCATCTAAAAATTGAAGTAACTTAATGAGTTCATCGGGAGAGTGAGTATGTAATGTTTTTCTGTTGACGTATTTTTCAGCATACTCATACTGTCTTATGAAATTTTCCTTCCTCTTGTTAAGAGTCAAAATCATGTATTGAATGTTTATGAACATCCTTATTAATGAGGGTAAGCTCTTAATTCTGTCTTTCAATGATAAGTTTTTATCCTTTATCATATCAATAGGCTTTTCGAGTCCCATCATGATTTCCATGTCTTCTTTGTTAATTTTAAACAGGGGTAATAACATTAAAAGGCGATACCAATTCTGAATATTATAGAAAACCCTACCTTTAACCATGACAAGCAAGTTATCAACTATTGGTTTTCTTAAGTTGTGTTTTTTTGCGGAACACCCAATTAATCGTAATGTCTGCTCATAGACTTTTGCATAGGCTGCAGACGCAAATGAAAAGGTCAAAGGCGTCGTAATTCCGCAATACGACTCCTGAATATTTGAATTATCACAAACTAAAGAAACACGTTCACTGGTGTTATCTTTCGGAAGATGCGTAATAGGGCGTGTTTGTAATATATAAATATCATTATCAATAATAGTCCATTCAATATCCTGTGGGCAAAATTTTTGTTCAGCAATTGTTGCACCTATATCACGAAGTGCAATCAGTTGACTCTTCGTCAGCGCAGGAGATGAAGCTTTACGATTATCATTTTTAACTTCTAATGTTCCATAACCCTGATTTTGATCGAAAAAAATAGCGGTATCTTTATGATTGATGATCTGTGTACACTCTGTTCCTTCCAGAGATATTGAATATTCGTCAGTGTTGCATCGTCCCGAAACAATACCTTCTCCACAACCCCAGTTAGCAGAAATAAGCATTTTTTTCCTCGAACCTGTGCTCGGATGTGCCGTAAACATAACACCTGACACCTGTCCTGGCATCATTTCCTGAATGATGACAGCAATGCCGATAGAGGTGAGAGGCAAGCCCATGCTCAAACGGTAGAGTACTGCACGACTGTTCCATGCAGAAGCCATAACCTTTAGTATTGCATCTGATAATTGCTGATGACCCTGTTGGAAAAGTAAAGTATCCATTTGTCCAGCAAATGAGTTTTTCTTGCCATCCTCATCTGTACAAGACGATCTTACAGCCCAGTATTTATCGGCAGATAAAAGTGACAATTCGTCCGTAAAATCTTTTTTAAACTTCCATTGAAGAATACATTCTCGGATGTTGCCAGCAATTTTTTCAATCTCTTTACTACGAGAGATGAAGTCATCTTTATAGCTATTTATTTTAGCCTGAAGTTCACAAGCGATCTCGTCCTTTAAAAAATTATTATTCATAACATATGAAGGGATAATCCACCAAGATGGTACGGCATAGCCATGATGTGTCAGCCAACGCAGATTATCACCTTTGCCTCCTGTTTGCCTATGCGACAACTGTGTAGACTCTATGGAAGAATAAATATTTTTCATTACTAAACCTTATGCCAGTAGTCATATGACGTTATGTGTTAACTGAACCAGTCTCGTCCATGTCTTCAATATAGGTACAAACCAAGACTGGGGTGAAACATGATGAAGCAATAGATAAAAGGACAATCGTCGGATACCAAAGTCACGAAGTGCCAAACAGAAACCTCGATACCATAGACTTTTATCGATTGATGTTTTTGCAAATAATTCGAGCTGCATGCGATGAAAGTCGATATAAATCTGAAGGGTTTCATTGTCTACGTTTTCAGATAACGTATAACATAATAATTCAGCTAAATCTCTTTGCGGTATATGAACTGTTGCAAGTTCCCAATCCCAGCAGCATAAATGTAGACTGTCTTTCCTTAATGCTATATTGCGTGGGCTAAAGTCGTTATGAATCAATGTCCTCGGCATTAATGTCATTTCATTCCAGTCGTGTGAACTTGATTCAGAAAAAGAATGCCAATATTTATGCATTTCATGCGTGAAAATATCAGGGTGTTTTAAATGGAAAAAATCAGCAATGTTTGTCCACAATGTGCTCGTTAGTAAAATAGATTTTTCATTCTGATGAATAACGTATTTGAAACTTTGTTTTACTTCTTTTTCCTTACAAAGCCATAAGGCATGCATCTCAGCTATGCCTGTTATGGCTGAGTAAAGATGTATTGGCAACCATGTTTTCTGGGAAGAAATGCTATTGAACAATATTTCACTTTCAAGTAACTCTTCAATGATGATTTGTTGAGATTCGGTTTCATACAGGGCATACAATATCGGTGAGTGTTTAATAAAAGCAGGTGCAGATTGTTGTATAATCTCTATTTCTCTTTCGCGTGCATTGCTAAATTCAAGGAATGGCAGTAAAGTATCTATTTGATGACCGAGCGTATCAGAGCAAACCATTGCAAGATCTTTCATTAGTGTAGCAATAGAAAATGTTGATGGCTTGTTTTTTAAAATAACGTTAAATACACTCCCATCTTCTTTTTGCACTGAAAAAGCAAACATACCTGTGGGGATTTCAAGCCTATCATTATTGTTGCATTTTTCAGTTAATATACTATCCTGGGCTCCTTGCCAGGGTATAGATCTTATTACAACAGGACGAGATGTGTCCCCCCATGCTGATTTAAAATTCGCATTGTTGAAACATGGAAAGAAGGACGTTACGAGTTTGTCCTTCGCAATAGCTAATGAGCGCTTGCGTCCAAGTAATTCATGTGATTTTGCAAACTCATCATTTGCCAATGCGCTGAGTGTCGATAAGTCTAAAGCTAAACAAAAGCTGGCGATAATCTCACCAAGCTTATACGCGTTGCCTTTACCATAGCAGCCAATTAGTTGGAGACACTCTGCTTGGTCTGGTAGGCCTGTGCCGCCCCCAACGGTACCAACGACCAATGATGGCAGTGTTATGCTGCAATAGACGGTATCATTCGGTTCAAGTCTGAGTCTTAGATGAGATAGGGACGACTCGTGAGTGCAAGCAATATCCTGTCCGAGGGCCGTAAACATTGCTGCTATGACGTTTGCTGTATTAATATTCATCCCTAGCATCCCAGCAGCGATTGCACCTTCAGATAAAGCGTTAAATGCATCAACAAGTTGACGGGGAGTGACTTTTAGAATGGTTTTACATATTTCAGGATACAATCTTGCTTCAGCAGTGACTTCTGCACCTCTACCTTTAAAAAAAGAAAATCCTGAAGCTTTCTTGTCACTTGAAAGATTACTCTCAATAAGAAAATTTCGTAGTTTCAGTGGTGTAGGTAGTTTTTTCTTGATCCATTGACATGCATGCCATGTGCAGGTTGTGGTCATATTTTGACCAGCTGCGTCACCCGTTTCGTAAATAAACGCCAGATGAACCACGTTTCCGATAATTTTAGGTTCCAGGTTAATGAGCTTAGCAAAGCGGGAATGTAAGGATACGACAGCTTGTAACTCCCTCAGGAAGGCATTTGCCCATTCGCAAAATGATATACAGTCTGAAGCCGAGTCAAATTGAAAACGGGGCACTCGCATCATGCGTTGTTTCAAAACACGAGTAGTTACGCCACCACTTTTACTTATTGCATATGCGCCTCTTGATATTGATGCAACTAATGCACCTTCAGTAGTTGCCATTGGCGCGTAAAAAGTACCTCGCGCATGCATGCCTTTAATAAGCAATGGCCCTGCTATTCCTATTGGTATTTCAACCGAGCCAAAGAAGCCCTCGAGATTCTTTTCCAGGTCTTCTGCTCTAAACTTTGTTTTCACAACATTTTGTAAACAGCTGCCTGAGTGATGACGTAGAAAGGCTATTCGCTTATTTTTTTCTTTTTCGCTCCATAAATATAAATGTCTTCTTGAGAGAATGTTAGGTGTTAATTTTATATCATGATTTTTTTGACAAAGTTTAAGATTCCAATAGCATTCACTAACTTGACCGGAATCCGTGCATGAAAATTTCACCATCCACAATTCGGCTGCTGTTTTCTCTGACTCCACTATATTGAGTGGTGGGAGTTTGATAACATCTTCATGAATTCTTATCGTCATTCCTGCGTTTGCCAGGTTCTCGTCAGGAATTCTATTATGCTCAAATAAAAGGGTGAAATCCGTGGTGTTAAGAGAAGTCACAGTACAATCAAAGATTTCGTTCATGAACAATGCTCTCGATAGTTAATAGAGTTGAATTATTAAAGCGCAAAGTAAGTAGCCGGTTAGCATGTTCACGCCAACAAAAATTTCATTCAGGTTTCTATTATGCTTGTCCGGTGTAATGAGAAAACACACTAATTGTCCCAGGCAGGAAATGAAAAGAGTGATGTTAATGAAATAAAACCACTCAGGCACATATTGACACATGTTCTTTAGAAGTAAATATTGGGCGAAATACATTGTCAGAATCAAAGTCACTATTATAGCTATTGACAGGGGACGACCATAGTTTTGTGAATAAGATTTTATGTAAGGTGTGTCTTCATCATCTCCCTTGCATTTTCTTGTGATCTCAAACGTGAGTGCGGAGAAAAATGATAAGAACATCAGCAGTAAAAGTGGACGGTTTATTTCGATGTGCGTAGATGAGAATGATGTAAGCCAGATGATGATCAATGGCATGATTAGCGTATGTGACAATGCGTAGAGAAACAAATTTCGATCGAGCCATGCTTTAATAAAAAATTCCTTACTCATCAGTAACGTCCAGATGATAAGTACGGACCATGTTTTTAGAATGAGTGTGATATTTGATGCATAGAGTAAAATGATAAATAGCTGAATTAAAATACAACCCAAAGCGACTAATTTAAGTTGATTCAACGTGATTAAACCGCGTTGCAGAACGCGTTTCGGATAACGTTCACAGTCCTCATCGTAGTCTTTATGTTCATCAATAATTCTGATAAGTAAAAAGTAAGAGCAACTCAAGATGCTTCCAGCTATAAACATTGTCAGTGAAATGTATTGATGCGCAGTACTAACCATTGCTGACAAAACATAGATGACAACAAAAAGAGGTAGGTTTTTTAAAGGAAACCGTTCATATATCCAAAGTTTAAAGCCAAGATGTGATGAGCAAGATGAAAAATCAGTCATGACAGTCCCTTCAGTTATTAATTGAAATGATCACAATATGATGTGAGTATGTTTATTACTCTAAAAGTGGCGCTTGTAAAAAGGAGTATTTAGTGTCTCTTATTTCCATAAAATACGCTCAACCTAATGGTAGAGTAATTAGCATAAACTGCTTTTTGATTTGCTATTTATCTTAATTATTTTAATTTCTACCGATTCTATAAATCCTTCGTTGGATGCAGTCAAGTTATAAAAATGACTGCTTTTTATGACCACAACTGTTCATCAATTCCCACTCCTTGCATCATTTATTCTTATCTTAATTTACATA
>Ga0308162_1001332_pt1 | contig 20250 bp, 21 predicted proteins | sample PhySR2_FD_201370 | JGI IMG/M metagenome (GOLD analysis project Ga0308162, IMG submission 201370) | Phyllosphere microbial communities from UC Gill Tract Community Farm, Albany, California, United States - DLSLS.R2 | ecosystem: Host-associated > Plants > Phyllosphere > Unclassified | place: USA... | reverse complement strand
GAAAGTCAGCGGCGTTGATAGCGAAGGCAAACCCTATGCCGCCAGCGATCCGCATCTGCTGACCTGGGTGCATGTGGCGGAGACCAGCCGTTTTCTGGCCGCCCATCTGCGCTACAAAAATCCACAGCTCAGCCGCGCCGGGCAGGATCAGTACTATCAGGAAGCGGCGCAGATTGCCGAAGCGCTGGGGGCCGAGCAGGTACCGAAAAGCGTCGTCGACGTCGCGGATTACCTGCAACAGATGCGTTCAGAGCTGCGCTTTGATCAGCGCACTGCCGAAGTAACGCGATTGCTGATGAATGCCCCTGCACCCAGCTGGCAGGCAAAACCGGTGATGAAAATCATGCTGAAGTCAGGGTTCGGGCTGATGCCAGCCTGGGCGCAGGCAATGTCCGGTACTGAAATTGGCCGCTTTCAGCAGGCGATCATTGACCGGAAGATTAATGCGATTGCGGTGGGGTTAAGGTGGTCGATTCAGCGCGGTGCCTGGTATCGGGCGATGGTGCGGATGGGGAGGTTGGGGTGAATGGACTATGAATGTCCGCTTTGTGCCAGAAGCGGAAGTAGCTAACAATAATCTGTTTTGTTCAACGGGGAGTTGGTCCCCAATAACTAGGGACTCAATGCAATATCTACACAACCCTTGCTACGCACGTTTAGTGCTAATTTTATTGTATTAACCCAATCCTAGTCTGAAAATCATCGGTTAATTATGAAAAGCTTTTCAATCAATTTTCATCTTTAACTTGAAACCAAATTTCGTTGCAGCATCTCTTATAGCATCAATTTCAGTTAGAAGAGGTTTCAGCACATATCCATGACGATGTGCTATGACTTCAGGGAAGCTAGTTTCAATACACTTTTGAAGGTAAGGGAATAGTAAAAGCTGATAACCTTCTTCTCGGTTTATCCCTTCAGCTATAGCAGTCCCATCACATAACTCAATCACAAATGGAAGTTGTTCATCTATGGTAACGCACATCATCCATACTCTGCTGTCATTAATAATGCAGATTGAGATTGCTCCAGGGTAACCCGGTAAGCTCGTAACCTCATCGCCTTTTAGCATGTTCAATGTAGATGAACCTCTAATACCAGCCTCTGAATCATCCTGTTTTGGCCAAATGCCCCTCTGGAATAATTTTAATCGATCATTCATCTGTTCTTTAAAAATTGAGTAGCCGACACCTAATCCTAGTTTACTGATAAATCTTTTGTCAAAACCGGCATGCAACTTGAACTTCAGTCGTAAAAAATCCCCAGAGTTTATTGTATTAAAAAGTAGGCGTTCATTGAAAGTATCTGACTCATCAGGGTTTGTGAACCCGAAAAGTTTCGGATCCAAAATAACACCATTTTCATCAGCAACCTGAGCACATAGCACCTTCCTAACCTTATTTTTCTTACCCATGCCTTGATGAAAACTGCGCATGCCAAAAATTTGGTTTTCTGATGTAGTGTTAACTGGAAAATAGTAAGCAACAGACTTCTTATTTCGTTTGTCGGTTGGATTTCCTCCCATAAACGTGTCCATTCTTAGATCATCAAATCGAACCCAAAAAATTGATTCGCCAGAAGGTCCAATCCAGTATTCAATGATGTATTCATCAGGCTTTATTACTCCATCTATTTCTACTCTCCCAAGGCAACGAAGAGGTAACTCATTACTTTTATATGACGTCATGTATTTTCTTGCTGATTCAGCCAAACCCATGGAAACCATCCATGACTTCGCGTAACCAGCATCAACATAAAGTCCCAAAATGTTATTACATTTGATACATACATTGCTCAGTTTAAATTTTTCTGGAGCATACGCCCCCCCCAGGAACTGGGGAATTGCATGTTCCAAGGACATCTCTTCAAAATTTTTTTCATTGCCACAGTAAAGGCATTCAATTGATTTTTTCATTTTTCCCGGTGAAGTTGATTGTTTATCAGATAGACATCATTCCAATCTCTAAAGTTACCAAAATTCAATCAGTATGATAATGAAAAATTATGGATAAAATGCGATAATAATATTGACAACATACAAAAAACGGGGGGTTCTAGGGCCTGTATCCTCATTAGTATTAGAACGATTGTGAACTTCCGCTCCTCGCTCATAAGGGACAACCATACTCAAATCTCCCACATTGCAGGAGATTTGATTATGAACACGTCACCTTGGAACAAAGACCGTATTGTAAGTATCCCAGCTTTAGTTCCACACACTTTTTGAGATTTCCGGTTTCTCAGCCATCAGCCGGTGAGGGACCACGCCTGACGGCGCACTGCCTGGGCCGCGGGCCGCTTTTTCACCGCGCTGCTTCAGGGTGGCCAGTTGCACGTAAGGGTAGGGCGGCGCCAGGCTGAAATCCCCCCGCGCCAGCGCCAGCGTTTCATTAATGCGTGCACCAGTATTCCACAGTGTCGTGAACAGCATCTTGCGGTGCAGATCAGGTACGTAGTGAAGCAGCGCACTGACCTCCGGAGCCAGCAGATACTGCGGGTATTCATCATGCTGCGCGGCCATCTGGCGGAGCGCGAGCGCAGCCGGATAGTCAATGGCCACAGGCAACTATGTAACAGATGCCTGTGGATAAAGGGAGGGTAGTGTCATGGCAATTCCTGCATTTCTTTATGACAGTAACTCGGCGGTTCCTCAGGTTTCCGGACCACATAGGAAGGGAAATCCGTAATGTCTGTCTCGCTGAAAGGAGCAAATTCTTCACCTGCAGGTAGACGCTGACGCATACCCTCAAGAACGGTTTTTTCACCTTCCGGCCCTGCTACAGGCATTGAGACAGCCATACTCGCAGGATCAATACGCGAATAGTATCCCGACCCGCTTTTCCTCTGCGTAACTGTAAACGTAAGCGTTAGACCGGGGCTGGCGCTGCCATGGGGCGTCCATGTGGCGACACCCTGTCCGGTGGTCAGATCTGCTTCCCGGCTGAGAACAGTCCCGCGGACCTCCAGCCGGGTAGGCAGGTGCGCCATACCAACCCCTGGCAAATCCTGGCGGCAGATCACCACGCTCCCTGCCGGATAGGCCGCTTCAAGACGCGTCATTTCCTCGTTTGTTGCTGCGCCAGCCGCAGGTATCAGCCCAGAACAAAGCAACCCGCACACCGAATGCTTTAATAAAGCTGAATTCATTCTGAAACCACTCCGCCCGCAACTTTACTTGCATTACCAAAAGGCATGTCCCCTATTTTCTCAAGGTCTCCTTCCCAGCCTTTGAACCAGCCGTCCGGATCCTGGCCGGTCAGGAGCTGCTGGAGCCAGCCCGCAGTGTTACGGCGGCGGAAATCCTGGAACCACACAGGGTGATGCTGTCCGACCACAGACCAGAAATCAAATCCGGATTCGTCAGGCTCCCAGTCGAACGAATTCATGCCGCGATGAGCACAGCTTTCTTTAATAAAGAGCAGGAATGCCAGTAATTTACCGCGCCCGGTTCCGCCGTTGCCATCATTGCAGAGCTTAAACTCTGCAGTCACGACTCCGAGGAGCATACGCCCTGTAGCGGGATGTATACGCAGACAAAGCAGTGTACCCTCATGGCGTCCCTTACTTATCCTGATAAACTCAAAAATATAGTTCGTGTCATCGCCGGGCGGCAGGAAAAATTCGTGATAGTCCATCCCCAGGTTGACCGTCGGAAATGGTTCACCCCTGCCTCCCAGCAACCAGCCGGCACCGGCATCAAAATTTTCGGCGATCGCATCGGCAAGATTGAACGGCAGTTCCTCACTCCCCTCCATAATATCCATCAGAAGGCCGGGCGACGTATCCAGCTGCCGGGCAAGCTGGACGAGTTCAGGAACTCCTGCTTTATTCGCACGTCCGGACGTACGGTAATAGTTATCTTCTATCAGCCTGTCAAACAGCCACTTCAGCCGCTTGCCCGTTTCGTGCTGCCAGCGTTCCCGTTCTGACATCACGGGCTCCTGACTGACGACAGGCTGATAATACTCCCGCAGGGCAGTCCGTATTTCGCCTTCCAGCGATCGTTCGTTTTTCATTGCTGACTGCTCGATGCGCTGATAGAGCGCGTCGTCCACGTTACGGGCCTGAATTTTCGCCATGACTCAACCTTTCTTCTTTTTGCAGGCAGGTGACAACAGGCTGAACGGAAAGGACAGCGCGCGTCGAATTAAAAGCTATTAATTATCAGTGTACTCATAATGAGTCAATAAGTATTCGTTTTTTGGAAATGACGCATTATTAACAGCTAAAACTGTTTCCTTCCGCAATTACCGCATCACCCTGTCTGCATGATCCGACTTTTTCCCGATACGGCACTAACCGGAAGCACAGCATAGCGGCGGGGCGGAGAAAAGCCCGGTGCCGGCGCTCACGGCACGCGTCGGAACACTATATGCAGTGTTAAGCAGATGGAAGAGCCACTGCATGTAGTATCCTGCGCAGAAAATCGCCACCCGCGCCGGAAGATCCGGTTATGCCTTTTTCCGGATCTGAAGAAATATGACTGTGCAATACATGCAACATACAGTGAACAAATCGATAAAGCTGAATAAAATCTAAAAATATGCTCATAGAGCAATTTTTATGTGAAAAGTGAAAATTATACATGGAAGGCTAGCCAGAGATTTTGGGCTGGATAGGATTTATTAAAAATTGCACGCATGAGGATCGGAAGAGTCGACTCAACTGTAAGTGCCATAACAAGAGTGACAGTATCCCATCAGTCAAAATTCAGATGTCTATGTGGAAAATGACCAGACATCCCAACGAGGAGGGCAGACGATATGTTGTACCACAGCCGATGCATGAAAACGGAACGGATCTGAACTGTTGTTAAAGGAGATTGAGAAAGGCATTGAAAAAACTTGAAACCTCTCATTAGGAGTGAACATCATTTTTTAAGTGATAATCACTATCAGAATACTGTAATTATAGTTATATCTTCTTAAGAAAATCACAAAACCGAACAATTAAAAAGCAGAATCATTTTTTTTATAAAAAATCAACCTCCCTAATTACAATATGTTCACAAAAATGAACAATTTCATTGTGAAAATAATTCATTTTAAAAATAAATCAATAATTTCAAGCATGTGAAAGATGATTACGAATTTTGTAAACTTAATTAAATTAACCTATTGACGCGTGAATTATGGAATAGTAAATATATTGGCCATCGGAAATTAACATTTATCCAACATGAGCTTCCTGTATGGACAACGTAACCGTCAGAAACCGCGAAGTCATACCATTAAAAAAGTTAACCAGTGAGGTTGAGTTCATCACTTTCCATGGTGTGCCAGATGGTAAAGAGCACATTGCTTTAAAGTTTTCAGGCTGGGATGGTAAAGGCGAACCGCTCGTTCGGATCCATTCAGAGTGCATGACTGGAGATGTATTTCACTCACTGCGTTGTGACTGTGGCGAACAACTTGATGAAGCGTTATCCCTGATGGATAAGCTCGGCGGGATCCTTATATATCTCCGCCAAGAGGGGCGTGGAATAGGCCTTTATAATAAAATTGATGCTTATAGATTACAAAGTTCAGGTATCGACACTTTTCAGGCAAATATTGAACTCGGTTTCCCTGTAGACAGTCGTGATTTTACTGTTGCCGCAAAAATACTGAAAGCTCTTGAGGTAAGCTCAGTCAGGCTTCTCAGTAATAACCCAGAGAAAAAAATTCAGTTAGAAACTAATGGCATATCTGTTTCAGAATTAATCCCTACAGGGACCTTCGTAAATAAATTCAACCAGAATTACCTGAACGCGAAAAAATCGAAAACAAATCATTCTCTTAATCTCTGAAGGTGCTTAATTATGTACAAGCATACTGCTCCAATAAGTGGTGTAGCGACAGCAGGTAATAAATGGGTATTGACTGCGGGTTATGATAATCGGGTGATTCTCTGGAATGCTGAAACCAAGAGTCCCGTAAATCGCGTTTTTCACGACCACCTTGCTAATCAATGTTCATTCAGTCCTTGCGGAGAATTTATTGCCACGGTGAGCAGTGACTACAGCTGCAGAATATGGTCTTTTCCGGAAATGAGTTTAAAAGGTATTATTCAGGCCCATAAAGATGATGTGGAATCGATCGCTTTTCATCCTCAGCAGAAGATTATTGCTACGTGCTCACGAGATAAAACCATTCTGATATCTGATTACCAGGGCGTTACAATGCAACATCTCAAGGGCCACGGTGCAGATGTGATTTCAGTTGAATGGAGTGAAAACGATACCCTTATCAGCTCAAGTGATGACGGTACCATTCGGATATGGGATTGCAAGACAGGAAAAGAAATTGAATGCATCGATCTCGATAATGTTGAAACTGACACCATTGTCATTACTCCGGAAGGAACAATATATGCCGGCAATGACAATGGTGAGATAATAACCATTCAGAACGGTAGCATAAAAGTAACCCCTGCTCATGAAGCGGGTATAAAGCGTCTGGTTTATGATAGTAAACAAAAGGTTATGGTCAGTCTCAGCTATGATCGCAAAATGAAGCTATGGCGGCCTGAGAATGGCGGAATTGAAAATTTTCATACAGCTCAATTGCCCCCAGTAATCTGGCCACGTTCATGTGCATTTCTTGATGAAAACAATCTCGTCTTCGCATCATTCGGGGATAGCTATGCACAGTATAACATCTCTGAAGCGTCGTGGTCCCTTGACCATATCAAACCCACTGGCGGCCTGAATGCTGTCGAATTCTATGATGATAAGCTCTGGAGCGTAGGGGATTCAGGTACCGTTTACTGCGGCCATGACCGGGCTGCAGACATGGGAAGTCTCTGTAACTTTCTCTGTGACTTCAATGGGGCACTCCTGACTGGCGGCCAAATGGGCACTTTATTTGATGCACGCAGCGGAAAGGTAATTTATCAGCATCACTCACCACTTAACTGCGCTTACAGTAATGGAAGTATTTGCGTTGTGGGTGCCTATACCGGTGAAGGTATTGTTCTTTCGAATACTGATGGTCAGGTTAGCGTGAAGCAGGTCGTACGACTTCACAACAACGCCATAAAGGGTATTGCTCTTTCCGATTCGCTTATTTTTTCAGTCTGCGCCGATACTGCCGCAGCATTTCATAAACTTTCCGATCTGTCTTGCTATAAATATATTTCTGAAGCTCATAATAAAATAGCCAATGGCTGTGATGGGACATCAGAAGGTATTTTTGTCAGCATAAGTCGAGATCTCAAGCTTCGCATATGGAAGGACTTAAAGGCCGAGATAATTGATACGCCTAGTATGAACTCTATAAAGTGCGTGGCGCTGAGCAGCAACAACAATTACGTGGCTATTGGCAACTATACAGGATGGGTCGGGATATATGACATTGGTAATAAAAGCTGGAGTTACTGGGAGAGACGTTCTTTTTCAGGAATTTCAAGCATAAAAGCTACAGCTGATAATTTCATATTCTCCACCTATGAAGGACTATGCGAGTTTGTCATACAGGGATGACCACAATATGAGCATCATAAGCACTGCGCTGACATTAACTGGAATAGTCACCGAAAATGCAGAGTTTTCTGGAAAAATTATTAATGAACTTTCCTCTCGTGAGGCAATGGGTCTTACGTCAAAAAACTGCATAAGCAATATTGACAGACTTGACCAGGACTATCAGTTTCTGTCGACGCTTGCTTCTGAAACGCTGGTGAAAATTATCGATGATAAAGCAAGTGTATTTAATGAACGGTATGCAGCAGCAAATCTCCTTGGTTTACGAGGCGACACGAGGATAGATGTGCTCAACCCCTGCATGATTAATGTTCCCGCAGCCCGGGTAACGTTGGGTCTGGAAAAAAATAAAGTCAGGGACGTTGCCTCCGAGTTCAGACAGTACGGTGTAACTGAAGAATGGATAAGTAAGGAGTGTCCGGCATACAAGACGTTTATCCCCGATTTTGCACTGGCAAAATATTGCGTAACTAACTGGGAATATCTCTGTTTTCTTAGTGAAACCGGTTATGAAGAATTTCCGGACAGCTGGCGGTTTGGCACATATCCGCGCCAGCGGGCAAATTATCCGGTTTATACGGTCTCATTTGGAGCTGCGAAAGCTTATGCGGCATGGCTCAGCCGACGAACCGGACGCAATTTCCATCTGCCTTCTGAAGCCCAGTGGGAGTATGCCGCAGGCGGGGCCTGCGGTCTGGAATATCCGTGGGGGAATATTTTTCTTCCTGACCACTGCAACTCTGTGGAGAGCGGTATTATTGATGCTACCCCGGTCGGTATTTTCCCGCATGGCGCGGGTCCTTTCGGCCACCTGGATATGGCAGGGAACGTTGAGGAGTATACGGATGGCGGCTACAAACCCTACGAAGGTAACGATGCAGCGATTGAAGATGACCTAAGGCGAACTCAGGGAGAAAGTTATCCGGTAGCAAGAGGAGGCAGCTTCACACGATTCCGTGATCTGTGCAGGACCCGCCGACGTCACGGAAGATACGATTCAGAGCTCTACGTTATGGGCTTCCGACTGGCAGAAACAATTGCGCGTTAAGGAGTTGCTGTGAATATTCAAAACCGATTACTACGTGTTTTTCATTATGACAACGAGATCATCTGTCCAGATGTAAAAGGACGTCTGCATAAGTTCGATACCGATTTGAAACTCATCTGTTCTTCCCCGGCACTGGGGTTTAATAAGCCAATTAATGCCCTGGCAATCGATGGTGAGTTCATATTTACCAAAGACCGATTTGGTACCGTGGGCAAGTGGAACCGCTTAACACTTGAACCCGTAGATTTCTATCAGGCCGATAATCTTTGTGACCGAACAAAATTGTTTGAAGGTGAAGAACCTTCACCTTCTCCCTGCAGGGGAATGGCGGTATTGAACGGCAGGCTTTATACCAATAACGGCTTCGGCCAGATGATCGTTATTGACATTAATACTTTTGAACTACTTGACGTCCGTGACTCACCCTCACCAACCTTTTTCGATGCAATATGTGTGGAATGTGATGGCCTGCATATGCTATCGGATGTAATCGGAAACGTGTACATCGGTAATCTTGAAGAAAACCATTTCCCGATTGTGCGTAAGATAGATACGAATGTCATACACGGTGTGGTTTATGACAGAAAACACGACAGATTCTGCACCACTCAGGACGGTGGCCTGGGTGACGACGAATGCGTGCGCACAGGTATTATCTCCGTAGACAGAGACGGAAATAATATCCGTGAATTCAAAGTGTCACACGAAGATAACGAATTTATATGTTTCTCACACGATTATGAAAAGATTTTCATTGGTGGCTTCAATGGAAAAATTTCAGTCTTTGATAATGCTGAAAAAGATTTTAAGCTGGAAAAAGTCTTTGGCCCCCTTGAATTTCAGATAATTCATGCTGATGTCGACGATAAAAATAACGTTTATGCTCTTTTACAGACCGGCGATATAGTTAAAGTCGATGCTCAGGGCAAAGAAATAAAACGAACACATTTTTCGAACAAGTGCATCTGGATACTTGAGCCCCATCCGCATGATGATCATCTGCTTTATGCAGGAACCGATGCCGGCGTTGCGCTGTTCTCGTGGAAACAGGGCAAATTTGACAGTGTTAAGGTTGAACAGCTGGCACATCACCGGCATGGTTTCGGAATCGTCAAGGACGTCAAACCCTTAAATGACGGTTCCTATCTGGCTATCAGCAGGAAAGGCGATTTCTTCAGGTGTGATAAACATGGACACGTACAGTGGGTAAAACAAGTTTTAGGCGTGCCCAGAGGCATAGCGGTCAATGATGATCAAACCAAATGTATGCTGTCATCTGATGCAAATCTGGTATACGAGTTCAGTACTGGCACAGGTGACCTCATTGATACTATCACCCTTAAAGGTCCGTCCTACGCCTGTGCTTACACGCATGACGGCGTAAGGGTGTTCACCTGCGATTATCATCAGCAGATTATGTTCGTACCTACAGACTCGTCCGAAGTTATTGGCACAATAAAATTGAAGTCCAGGCTTAAAAGACTTATTTCAGACAAAAAAGGACATCTCTTTGTTACAGGACCTGGAGGGGTTTTTGAACTGGATACTGTTAATATGAAAGTAAAATCAGAAACCGGCGAATTCCTTGTTAGTACAAAGGAAACCTGTGTTTACTGTAACGATTATATATTTGCAGGTGGTTATGGTTATCAGGTTGGAGTGTACCAATACTCTGACGGAGAAATCGTTGACCTCGAGGAAAACCTGCCAGATTACACAAAAGCTTTTGCCGCATTTCCCGCGGATGACAACAAGGATGATGTCATGCTTTTTGTCGGTGGTCGCGGTGGATTCCTCAATTCTTACCGGGTACGTGAAGGTAAACTAATGAAGATACGTGAGACCTATGTATCTTAATACCCGCCAGGACTATTTGACCTGGCACTCATCGCCAACATTGTTGGTATTTTCTAAAACAGGAGACATACGATGACTAAGCCTAAGCGCCGCATTGTTCAGAGCAATGGTTAATTATTGCAGCTTGTAGTAGAAAAAATGAGGTGGCTTCGGCCACCTCACAAGGAGTCCTTTGTTGAAAAAACTATTGACTAACTCAAGGTTTATTGCCTGGGCTATCGGCCTGGCTTCTGACCGTCTTGGAAATTCACTTTATACTATAGTGCTTCCATTGATGGTTTATAACATGACCGCATCTCTTAGTAATATGGCTGTCGTGTCTGTCTGTCAGTTTGCCCCTCGTGTCTTCCCGGGAATCTATGCAGGTAGTCTGGTTGATATATCTGATAAAAAAATAATATTTTTTTCAGCTTTGATTGCTCAACTGCTCATCAGTTTCGCCATGGCTGTACTTTACAGCACTGCTCAGCTGTCTTTCCCATTATTGTGCCTTTTTGCCGCTCTTCTGAGTGTTTTTTTTGAAATCTCCCGCACCGCTGAAATGACCCTTATTCCATTCATGTTTTCTGAAGATCGAACTGACGCGACAACGACTCTCGCCTCGGTACATACAGCCATGTTTATGTTTGGCCCGCTTCTTGGCGCCACAATGCTAAAATATTTCAGTTACCCGGCACTACTGTCGCTAAACGCGCTTACCTATATCGTTCCTGTGCTTGCGAACCGATGGACACGCATACCTTCATTACATTCTGGAGAGTACAAAAGCCGCACTTTTCGCGAAAAATTGCTTTTCACAAACAGTTCACTTATCGAGGCGCTTTCTACCGTTCATAACAGCAAGCCTCTCAAACTTCTTATTCTGTTTATTTTGTTTATTATGCTGGCCACTGGCGGACTTGAGCTTCTTATCATTTTCTATACTAAAAATACTTTGCACGTCAGCGACCAATTTGCAAGCCTCCTTTATGCTGCGGGCGCCTCTGGTATGTTCATTGGAACTCTCCTGGTGCCGGCATTCAAAAAAATGAAACGGAAGCTATTCCTTTTCATCACGCTGATGATGATTACGGTGGGGGTTCTGATGTTTCAGCTGGAAACGTTACCGGCCCTCATCTGTGCTCAGCTGCTCACGTTCACGGGAATTTTCGCATGTAGTGTAACCAAAGACCTCATCATACAGGAAAGCGCCCCTCCCGCCATGCTTGGCAGGATCAGCGGTCTCCTGAGACTGATTAACAGCTCAATGATCTCTTTATCTACAGTATTTCTCACTGCACTTTCATCAGTTATCAGTTTTCAGCAGATAGCTGTCATTATCATTGTTCTGGTTTTCATAGCCCTTGTACTGAGCCAGCACAGCCAGTTCTCTAAAAATAACCTTGCTGAAGGGGATTATCAGTAGTGAATAAATATGTCATCATCAGTGCCAGCACGCGTAGTAAAAGCGAATCACTCCGCCTGTCGGGAATCTTAGAAGCTTTAATCAGAAGTGAAGACCCTGAGGCTGTAACGAACATTCTCAATCTTGCTGTAGTCAGACATATGGACTGGAACGAACAATTCTGGGGGGAAGAGATCCCCTGTCCGGAGTGGAAACGTAGCTCAGCAATGCTGCACTCAGCTTCAGCCTTTATTTTCGTTGTACCCGAGTGGCATGGAATGGTTCCACCGGCGCTGACTAATTTGTTAATCCTGGCAGAACGTCACGAGCTTGCCCATAAACCTGCACTTATAGTCAGCATTTCGTCCGGAAACGGAGGGGCATATGTCGTCTCACAGTTGAAAGCTAATGGCTCAAAAAATAACCGCCTTTGTTTTATCCCTGACCATGTAATTATCAGGAATATAAAAAATAAGGCCTTTAACGGTGATGATGACAGTTCGGGTGACTTCGCTAGGCTGAAATATGCTACCAATGTGCTCAAAGCCTATATCCCAGCGCTGCAACTGGTGCGGGAAAGTGGCGTACTGGACTATGAAACCTGGCCTTATGGAATGTAATTTATGCAAATCTCGCAACGTTACAGTTCAGTTATCAAAGAAGCTTTTCAACGGCACTACGACGAGAAATCTGATGTATGGACCGCTGATATCGGCATGCGTGTTCTTCCCTTACTCATCGAGGGAAAACTGAGGATGAAAAGCCATTACAGGCTTCTCGACATCGGCTGCGGAACTGGCGAAGATGCGCTGATTTACAGTTCATTATGTGCCCAGGTTACAGGCGTTGATATCTGTCAGCACTCTTGCTGGGACACGGTAAAAAAAGCATGCGGCAATGTAAATTTCTACTGTACAGATTTTATGGAGTTTAATAACGATGATGGCTTTAATGTAATCGTCGATAATGGATGCTTACACCATCAGACCAGTGATGAGATACCCGCCTACCTGAGGAAGGTCCGTTCGTCTCTGACACATAATGGTTGTTTTGTTGCCTCTACCTTTTATGATCCTGACAAACATACTTATACAGATGGTTATTGCAGAATCCACCATTATTTCAGCACTGAAGAGCTCGATGAAAAATTTATCGCAGCTGGATTTAAGATTATGGACTCGGTTATGATCTACCGGCCTAAGTACCAGAATTACTACCGCATTACTTTTTGCAGCTTAGAACTTTAAGTTACTTTGTCCAGAAATGCTCAATTCACGCTTCAAACCTGACATGGCAAGCAGAGAGGGAATAGACTGTTTGATGCAAACAATTATTTCTGGAGGTTTGAATTGAGCTTTGGTCACTTGCGCATTGCACGCCCGGTCACGGATCTGGACAGAAGCAGTGAAATGTACTGTTACGGACTTGGGCTGAAAATAATAGGTCATTTCATCAATCACAGCGGGTTCAGCGGGATTATGCTGGGTCGTTCAGATTTAACTTGGCATATCGAGTTCACTCAGTGTCACACTCATGCTGTTAAACCAACACAAACGATTGACGATCTTCTGGTGCTGTATTTTTCTGAAAAGTCAGAATGGAATCATGCTTGCCAGCAGATGAACGATGCAGGACTTTCGACTGTAAAATCTTTCAATCCATACTGGGATGTTTCTGGACGTACTTTTGCCGATATGGATGGTTACAGAACTGTAATACAGTATCAGCTCTGGCAAAATACTTAAGCTCTGGCTTATCCATGCCTCAAGCTAAGGTTGTTGTGCAATCAGCTTTACCAGCTCAGCCACCTTAATCTGCGTTTTCCGAAAAAGCTCATCGAAAATCTTAAGTCGCGTGCCTTCGTTTGAGAGATTTTTGTGAATGCCCTGGCAGGCCGCTTTAGCGAGGCAAACCTAATGGTGCCAGAGCCGGAAGACGAGCGGCTGAATCCTAATGTCGAATCCGATGCGGTAAGACTCTCGCTTTACCGGAAAGTGTGTGCAGTGAAACATTCGGCCCACAGGGGATGAAGTCCGCCAAACTGGGCTGGCTCTTTTCCTTGGTGCATCAGGCCTGTCAGCCAGGCAGCGCCTTTATGAGCTGGCCGGTGATGGAGGAGCTGCTGGGCATTACCTTTGATGCACTGGTGTACGCCGCCGAAAAAGGCATCCCGGTTGACACCTACTACATTAACCGGGCCTTTCACCTGACGGGCGAAAACTACCGCGCCGAAACGGACGCGTTCATGGCGGCCATGCCGCACGGCGTGAACAGCACCTGGGCCGAGTTTCTGCTGCGCCCGCTCTCCTCCGGCGCCCTGAACCTGAAGGCCTTTCCCGACGAGGCGATCGCCCGCGTCTGCACGCCGGCGCGCCTGAAGGCTGTTTTCTCGCTGGTCATCCGGGCGCAGCAGCCGGATCCGCAGAGCATGAAAGCCTGGGCGGCGGTGAGCGGGCTGGTCACGGACGACGTCTGCCTGACCGCGGAGGTGGCTGACGTCATCCTGCGTGCGGAGGTGCGTGGAAACCGGCAGCCGCAGCAGCCCGGGCAGGCCTGGCTGGCGCCGCAGTTCAGCCTGTTCGTGACCGCCGGCCTGGTGTCGCTGGCGCTGGGATGGGACGTGTTCAGCGCGCGGGCCCGCTACATGCAGGCCCGCGCCTGGCAGGGAAGCACGGACGCGTGGAGCGCCCGCGACAGCCTGATATCACTGTATATCCCGCGCGGTGAAGGAGAGAAGGTGATCCTGGGGCTGGACGGCACCCACATCGCCATGACGCAGGAGGAGTACCTGCAGCTGGAGCCAGCACTGCTGGCGGCAGTGAGCGCGCGTGACACCGCGCCGGGGCTGGTCGAACTGCGCGCCCTGTACGGAGATTTGTAGTTAAGCCGCATCCTGTTCTGTATCACCGTTTTACCAGGACAGGATAATTTACCCTGACGGATTTACTTACTCAGGAGCATCAATGAATAAACCAGCCTGGCTCATCAGCCTGATGCCGCCATTAATGTCTGTTGTCATTATCAGAACCTACCTTGGCACTTTTGATAATGCCTCTCTGTTTACTGAAAACCTCTCAGTTTCAGGCCTTTTTAATTTCGTGTTCATCTTTATGATGCTGACCCTGGCTGCTTTTGCCGCTATATTTCTTGTGCCTTCGTTTATTTTCAGCCTTTCTGTGCCCAGAAGTGCGTTAAGTCTTCCTAACTACACGGATATAAAAGGCAGAATAGTGCTGTCCGCATTGTTTTCGGTTCCTGTTGCGGTGTTCTGCTTTTTTGGCTGGGCCATTGTTTCGGACAGGTATCCGGATCACGGAACGCTTACAGACCGGACATGCCTGCTGGGGGGGATCACGTCTGTATTTATGATCAACTATCTATTTCTCAGAAAGGCCGTGAGAATTGCCCAGCAATATCAGCCTGCCAGAGTCCGTATCAGGACGGCCCTCATGCTGTACGCCGGCAGCCCCGCACTGCAGCTTCTGGTTATCACCCTCTTTTTCACCTTCGGTCTCCCCACTGTCGTCGGCTGGATAGACCAGAAATCGGCCGGGGAAAGTATCGCAATGATGCTGAAAGTGTCCGTGCTGGTATCAGGTCTGGGAATGCTGATGCTGTTTCCGGGTACGGTGTATGTGATGACCGATCCGGCCGTCAGAAACAGTGGCTGGATGATAAAGTTCGGGATCATTACCGTTATACTCTGGTCCCTTCTGACAAGTATGTACGTACCGTCCTTTTTCCCGGTGCTGGTTGATAAAACAATGGCGCTGGCAGGTATTTCGGACTGGAAAACCCGGCGTTTTCAGATTGATAATGCCAATATACCGGCCTGGAATTTCAGTAATGATGAATGGCACAGAATCAGGATCGAGGGGGAAAAAACCTTCAGCGTGAAGGGGATTATGGTTTATTCACTCAACAACGTTAAGCTTCTGTGTCCCGAGTCGGTAAGGGAACCTTACCGAAATATGCTCCGCTTTGTGCCCTGGGACAGGGATTATGATAAAGAGAAAGCGGCCGAACTGAAAAAGGCTTCAGCCCGGAGTCAGCCCTTTACTCAGGGACGGGTCATCCGGCTGTCCGAGTAACAGGCAGATTTGCTGAGAGGGTTTATCGGTTATCAGCCTTCGCCGGGTTCCGCCTCCTCCTCAGCAACTTTTAGCGATAATGATACAGTCACACTTTAGTCTGAGCGGGTGCGGGGTCTGACGCTGGAACACCCGGTGAAACAAGAGGAGAGCTTCATAGCTGCCTCATATAACCCCTAGCTGGTTATATGAGCGGGCTGGATTTTTTGTCTGATATAAAAATGCGCATTCAGGTATTTAGGAAAGGGACTACTCTGTTCATCTAATCATTCAACGCATTGAAAAGAATGTCCTTATCTAAATTTCATGCATTCAGTTTTTTGTGCTCAGATTATAAAGACCTACAGATTTAACAGATTTTTTGTCGGTAAGTGGCTAGCCTTGTTCACTAATGTAATCCAACTTACTGAGCACATTCTTACAAGATTTTGTTAACTCTTAGGCAGGAGCTTTCGACGAAACAAGCTGGAATATGTTCGGTCACGTGCAAAAATCGGATCATATTCTCCCTGTTGATGAACAATTTTAGCAGCGGCTCCAGTTGTTGAAAGTGGTAGCACTGCAGCTTTGGGATGGCTCTTGATAAACAATTTATGCTCTTCGTAAATGCCTTCCATACCACCGATAATTACCGCTGCGCTAAAGCTGCGGCTTTCAATCATTGCACGTCGCATGGCCGTCAAACTGGCAACTTTGTCATTATCTATCGCTGGTATCATATGTACGTCTACAAAATCCGCCAGTTCTCGAGGTAATCGCCCTTCAAAAAGTTTACTTTGGTAAATCGCAACTCTATTGCTATCAAGGTTAGCCTCGCGAGAAAATAGAGCTAATAGCGGAGTTATTGCCGGATGACCGCCGCACGTAATTCGACCGATTGGCAGCACTACTTCAACCAAAGCCTTTATGGCTTCCCGAATAGCAAGTACATCGGCCGTGTCGAAAAATTCCCGATTGCGATTAGGTAAAGGAATACTGGCAGACAGAAATATATCTATCAAGGGGTGAGCTCCTTCAGAAGTTGTGGCGCTTTCGACATTTGCACTGCCCGAATTGGTAGGTGTGAATCAAGCCAGTCTAGATGAGAGAGCCAGGTATTTAAGACACCTCGGTTATCGTAAATCACCCATATTTCTCTTGTCCCGACAGCGGGGTCGGAAATGGATTCGAATACTTCATTAATTCGATCAGAGGTTGGTATTCCAACTGCGGGCACTATGGCTAGCGTTCGTTGGGACTTGGTTTGGAGAGAAATCCAGCCTTCAATCTGAACGTTCGGATCAAGTCCTTCGTCACGTGCAGCGTCGCAAAAGTTGTCGACTAAATATCGGTGCCGGGCGGCAATTGCAGGCGCACGTAACCGTTCGACCTCATCACAGATTCTGGTCACTAGACCCTTAGTAGCAAAACGCCCTTGCATTGGAAGCAGCCCTACAAAATCCCTATACCTAAGCTTCATAAAATGGCTGAAGGATGAGGCCGGATCCTCCTTTTGCCCAGGCCATAGTAGGTGCAAAATTTGTACATTTGTCGAGTTTGCGCGCGCCAGCTCTTCTGCAGTCCAGCGACCTTCTCTGAAACCAGGAGTATCGATAAGCACAACCACATCTGAATCTGACATTCTGTGCCAGAGCTGTGATTGGAAATCTGCAGCCGGAGGCACTGACCTCACGTCAATAAAAACGTCAAATCCGCGAGCGTCGAGTGCATCGTACAACCGATCAGCTAGAGGCTGAGATCCTGTTCGCTTATAACTGATAAACAATCTTCGCTCACGTCGTAAAAGTCGGAATGTCTCAAGAATTAGTGTGACGAGGCGGGATATACCTTCACCGCTGTCGCCCAATACAATAGCATTCACATGTCTGAGTTGGGGCGGGATTTCCATGTGAACTTGAGATAAATCAGACACAACCGGAGCGATGATAATCGAATCTTCAATCAACTCTGATATTAGTAAGGTATCAGCTGTACCTTGCTCAGATCCAAAATATATGGCCATTGTAGGCGACTTTAAGCTGCGGCTAGAAGCGCTTGCATCTCTGAAAAACTTTATTGCGTTTGTCGGAATCCCGAGTCCCTTAAGAGCCACGTCAAGTTCTTGACGTAGAAGTATATCGCGCCCGCTTACAGCGCCCAGTACAAGAATCTGATAGGGTGAGATAATGTTCGAATTATTGTTCATCTGCCAGCCATTCCCGCTGCAGTTTCAATCCAACCTCCAATGTTTTTTCTGCCACTCTGACCAATGAAATCATAACTCAGGCAGTGAGTTGACAATTGAACTACGTTATTTGTATCGGGTGCTTTAAACCAAAGGTCACCCTCAGGAACTGCAAGCGTATAATCTGCATATGCCATCCACTTTCCATCCATCCACTCCGCAAAGAATATGCCACGAGCTGTTCTATAAAGTCCAATTTGTGCTAAGGGGTTGGCGCCTTTTGTAGATGTTTCTTTGTCTTTATTCTGGACGCCATGAATGTAAACAGTTAATAATCCATTTCCCTTAATGATACTCCGGACGATTTCGTAGCGCACCCATCGGCGTGACCATGTCTCGGTTCCGGCAAGAACACAAGTTACTGATGTGTTATCAATTCCTTTACGGAGGAATGTTTTTAATGCACCATCGCTCTCTTTTTTCGATGCTTCAAAAACACTGCTGTCAAAAAAACCCCGGCTATCTTCGTCTGCTTCTCTTACAACCCAACTATTGCGGACATTCCAGGCGCGCCAAACATCAGGTTTATAATGAAAGGAAAAAAACGTTCTGCGTGGCATTTTGTCTCCCACTTACTAAATTAAACCTATGCCTCTTTAAAATTGCACAGGAGCCGAGAAACGGAACTTTTTCTGGGATGCGTCCTAAGCCTTGCGTGCCTTAATTGCGTCTTTTACCCACGTTTCAATATTCGACTTGATGTAATCGTACACATTATTACTAATGCTGTAAGGGGGGGCATAGACTTTTCCGGAAATACTTTCTCCATCAACGGAAAGGCCTGAGAAAGGGTTAGATCCTTTAGAAGATTGATTACCGTCTGAATCTTTTAAGTTGTGGATGTATATAGCAAGCACACCAAGGCCATCTTTCCAGGCTTTCTTTATCTCATGCTTTACCCAGCGACGATTGGCAGTCTTTTCACCCACAAGAACGACAAGACACTCTTTTCCCTTCATATTATCCGCTATCCATTTCTCGATAGCTTCATCCCCTTTTTTCTTGATTTCTTCCCATTTATTTGAGTCCAAAAGAGGCTGTTTTTCGATAGCGCCAATCTGTCTGACCTGCGATACACGCCAGTTATCATCTTTATAATGAAAGCTGAGAAAGCATTTTTCTGCCATGATTAATCCTTAATTATCAATCAAATAAAGGAAGTGCGCATATGGAAATATGTTTTTGGTACTCATGCACTTTCACCCGCGTTTGTTGCGAATGCTGCCACTTCTTACCACATCAATCTATAAGTATTAGCACTGTTATGGTAAATGCGAGTGACCGGCAGGGTCTCGTGAGAAAGAGCGGAAACTCTACTCAATGTACTGGCTGAAACGCAGAAGGTATCCATCCGGATCCTGCACTAGAAATTCTCTCTGGCAGGCGGTTGTTTCGCCTGTGTTGTAATGGTTATCGCTTAGACCACGATACAGCGTTACGCTATGCGCATTTACACGGGCGAATATCTGTTCAATGTCGTCCACTTCTATCTGGAAATTTACGCCGCGTCCCAGCGGTGTGGTGAGTTCCGCCGTATTCCACCCTCCTGAATGATACTGCTCAAGCATCATTTGCGCTTCGCCAAGGTTGATATAAGCAAACTCCGGCTCTGTGCGCCTGATCATGACGCTAAAGCCAAGCACATCAGTATAGAAGCTCAGGGAAGCGGGAAGATCTGTTACGGTCAGCTCGGGAACCATGCGGTTCCAGTAGGGTTCGTTCGTGTCAGCCATTTTTCATCCTTTTTTGACTGACGTAGCATACACCAGCTGGCTTGTGCAGACCAGGGTGACCGGACTGTTATGTTAATTTGGCAGAATTTGCCTGCCGTTATCATTTTAACGTCTGCTTCTCGCTCATAGCGGACATTGTTTTTGACAGTGCCTGCTTCATCCGCTCAAGCGCACTACTGGTCTATAACTGCGTTCGCATTTAATTCTCAAAAGGGAGATCTGACGAAAGCAGAACTACTTTCACTGGTTTTGCTGGCCACCACGCTGCTTACCGGTTGTGATGCTGGCGCGAAGGGTATTGATTGGTATAAAGCGCATGACGCGGAGTGCAAAGCTAAATATGAGGAATGCACGAAAGCCTTTGATCCACGCGATACCGAAGACTGCCGCAATGCGATTGATGCCACTGTCCACGGCGGCTCTTTTACAAAGAGTCCTAATAAAAGTTGGTAAA
>Ga0308162_1001330_pt1 | contig 20257 bp, 25 predicted proteins | sample PhySR2_FD_201370 | JGI IMG/M metagenome (GOLD analysis project Ga0308162, IMG submission 201370) | Phyllosphere microbial communities from UC Gill Tract Community Farm, Albany, California, United States - DLSLS.R2 | ecosystem: Host-associated > Plants > Phyllosphere > Unclassified | place: USA... | reverse complement strand
CAAACCCGATGAAAGAACTCATCACCAATGCGCTGAAAGCGAAAGGCATCGACGTTGAAGGTAAGTCCGATGCTGAGCTGATGGACGCTTACAACCAGATGGCAGCTGATGACGCTAAAGCGAAAGCCGAAGCTGATGAAAAGGCCAAGAAAGAGAAAGAAGAGGCTGATAAGAAAGCCAAAGAGACGGCAACGAACAGCGAGCAGGCCCCGGCATGGTTTAAGCCTTTTGCCGACAAACTGACCACCATTGAAAGCGGCCTGGCGGTTAACGCCGACAAAGAAAAGGGCGAAAAGCGCAATGCCGTGAAAGCGCAGTTTGGCCTGGACGATCTGGCTGTCAACGCTCTCGATGGCGCAGCGCTGGATGGCCTGTATGCACAGTGCCAGACCACTACCGGCCTTAACGGTTCTTTCCGTCAGGTCAACTCAGATAAAACCCTAAGCGAAATGCCGGAGTAAATGATGGCTAAAGATGGAAAGCATGTAATTCACGCGGGCGGTGTATTCCCTAATCCGCTCCTGAATCGTGAAGGTGCCGCGGCAGCAGACACCAAGCCTGGCACTATCGGTTTCTTTAATGCGGGCAAATTCACTGCATCGGTTGATGGTAATGAAGAGGCGATTCTTTATGTCGCCAACTACGACTACCTGCGCTGCCTGACTGTTGATGACAGCATTCCTGCAGGTGAGTTGGTCGTGGGTATTCAGCCAATGCAGGGCATGTTCCTGAACGTACGCGCGGCGGCCGGCACCTACAAAAAAGGTCAGCCGCTTTCAATCGCTAATGGGCAGGTTAAAGCGCAAGCCGCTGACGAGTCCATTCGCTGCTTTGTAGAAGAAGACAAAGCCTATACCGCCGCTGCAGGTGACCTGCTGCGCGTTGTGATCAAGTAAGGAGCACCTGAATGTTTGTATTTTCCCGTTCCCTGGGCGAACGCACTGGAAACCTCGAGGTTAACCAGTCTCAGTTTGCCGAACTGCAAATGGCGCGTAATGCGGGTGCTCAGGCTGCTGCCGATTTCCTCGGTCGCGTGCGTGGCATTAGTGAAGATTCCGGCCGTCTGGATGCCGTCAATGCTGTTGACGATATCCGCCGCCTGTATCGCGCTTTCGATACCACCGTTCTGGCTCAGTTCGAGCCAACCACTCAGTTCACCCTGCTGAATGACCTGATGCCGCTGTCTCGCTCAGTGCGCATTGAACAGTCACGCTACGATTACGCTCGTACCGGTGGCCGTGGCTGGGCGCACACATCTATGTCCGGTCAGATTGGCGCGGCGCTGGATGCGAAGAGCTACACCTTTGACGGCACCATGGTTCCGGTGCACGACTCAGGCTTCAAGTTCACCTGGCGTGACCCAATCTTCAACAGCCCGTCAGCACTTCAGTCTCAGGCTGATGCGCAAAGCGGCTCTGTTGAAGACGTGCAGCGTCAGTACGTTGACTATATGTTCAACGGCTTCCGCGACCCAGAAGGCAACTACGTTAAGTTTGACGGCCTGACCTGGAAAGGCCTGAAAGCTGACGAGCGCGTTGCTCAGGTGACTCTGACCTTCAACTTCGCAACCAGCACCGATCCGGTAGCACTGCGCACCAATGCGATCGCCCTGCGTGATGTGGTCCGCGTGACCAACAGCCAGTACGCACCGCAGACGTGGTACGTGTCGGCAGAGATCATGTCGAACCTTGAGCGTTACTTCGACGTGAACGCAACCCGCACCGTGATGGAAGAGCTTCTGAAGCTGTCTGGTATCGCGGCCATCAAAGAAGATGCGCAACTGTCAGGTAACGAAATCCTGATTGTGCCACTGACTGCAGGTGTCATTGCTCCGATCGTCGGACAGGCTATCGGCACCGTCGCCGACCCGCGCCCATTCTACAACAGCGATTACATCTGGCGCACCTGGGGTGCAATGGGCCTGATGGTTAAGCAGGACATCAACAACAAGTACTCCGTCATTCACGCTTCGAGCTAAGGAAAAAACATGGCACTCGTAAAGGTATTGGTTTCAAACCTCTTTGCCGGTGCCGGTTTCCAGAAACTGGAAGCCGGTCAGGTTTATGACGTAGAGGATTCGGTCGCTGAAAAGTGGCTCTCACAGGGTAAAGCAGAGAAAACCACCGAGAAGAAAGGCGAGAAGCTTACTTTCGAAGTGGCTACACCGTCTGCACCTGTAAGCACTGATACATCGGTGCTGCAATCGAAACTCGATGACGCGCTGGAACAGGTCAAGCAACTGGAGGAAGCCGCTGTGAGCAAAGAGAAAGAGCACGCATCCGCTCTGGAAGCAGAAACCAAGCGTGCTGACGAAGCCGAAGCAGCGCTGGCGGCCGCAATCAAAAAGGATAAGTAACCATGGCAGTGCAGATAACGGCGGCGCAGGTTAAACAGCAGTTATCTGCGCTGGGTTACTCCGTCCCGGACTTCATGATTGATGCCTACCTGTGCAAGTTAGGCAGTATCAGCATGTGCCTGGAGGCGGCTGGCTACGATGAATGCGATCTGATGCTGATTCAGGTGTACGCCGTGACGTTGATGGCTATCACCGCATACAGCCAGCGCATCAAATCACAGTCAGCGCCTTCAGGGGCGTCCCGGTCATTCGATTACAGCGGTGATGTGAAGACTATGCGCAACACTCTCGCCGCGCTGGATACGTCGGGCTGTACGTCAGCACTACCGATTGATGTAGGCAGCAGCGTTGGGTTCTTTGACGTTGTGGGAGGCTGCTGATGTGGATTCCTGTATCGGAAAGGCTACCCAAGGCATTCAGCCGGGTTTGGTTGAAAACCGATACCGGCGCACAGGCTACCGGTTACGTAAACGAGGCTGGCGAGTGGCGGATTAACTGCCCTCGCATCGCTGCTGAAAAGCCCACTGTAATCAGATGGAGGGAGTGATATGTCATCTTTAGCCAGTTGGTCATACACGGCACAGGCCACCATCTGGAAGCCTTTGGGGCTGGATGAGTATGGCGGCTCTCTTGGCTGGTCTGAACCACTGGTGATTGCCTGCGACTATCAGGGTGGGCTGAGCAAGCGGTTAGGTGCGATAGGCGGCGAGAAGGTGGTCAAGAACACCATATGGACGGAGTACGCACTGGCAGATACCGGTGATTACATCCTGATTGGTGCGTCGAGCAATCCAGACCCGATCGCAGCGGGCGCCGATGAGGTTATGCAGGCTATTCGCTATGCGGACACCTTTGAGCGTCTGACTGATGATTATGCAATCCTGACGGGAGGCTGATATGGGAGTAAAGGTCCGCGGCATCCGGCAGGCCCAGCAGAACCTCAACGCACTGATTGGCGACATTCAGGGCAGGAAGGCTGTCAGGGCTATTCAAAGCGCATTAATCATCGGCTCATCACAGGCTGCGCTGTACACGCCTATCGACACATCCACGCTCATCAACAGCCAGTATCGAGAGCTCGACATCAAAGGTGCTCGTTTAACCGGGCGGGTTGGATACTCAGCTAACTATGCGGTTTATGTTCACGATCCGAATGTGCCGCAGACCTTCCGCCGGGCAACAGCCCAGAAGGAGTTTTTGACCAAAGGCTTCGAGGATACCCGCGACCTCATCGACCGCACCATTAAAAAGGAGATGAGCTTGTGAATCCTCCGATGCATCAGCGCGTTAAAAATCTTCTTATCGGTGCCGGCCTGACGTCGGGATACTCGGTTCAGTCACTCATGTGGACTGATACGGGTGACCTGAAGCAGCGGTTCATCGTGTTCCGGCCGAATGGTGGCACTCCGGTAGATAGAGATATCGGCTCTGACCATTACGTGCTTGTTGACCTGATCACCGGCAAGTCTGCAGGAGATTACGCAAAGTCAGAGTCTGACGTGCAGGCCATCATCGACTACGTGCAGCAAAACCCTATCAGCGACCCCTGCGTCGGCCAAATCACCAATATGGGTGGCATACCATCACCAATCCCCACGGCAGAGGGGCGTATGGTCTGGCGCCTGCAATTTGCCTGTTCTTACGGCGAAAGTTAATCAAAAGAGGAATTACCCATGGCAGCAAATTGCCCAACGGACAACACAAAGTTGTTTGGCCGCGCCATTGTGCTCGAAGTAGCTGATGGTTGCGCCGATGCAGTACCGCAGGAGTCAGAATGGAAGGCTCTGGCTGCAGGCACCAGTAAAGGTTTCGACTTCTCGCCCAACAGCGTGACGTCAGATGCCGATGACACCAAAGGTTATGTAGAGAACATCGTTACCAACGCTGACTTCACTATCTCATTTGAGGGAGAGGTGCGCCGTAACGATAAGCTAGACCAGTATGGTGTTGGTCGCCTGATTAAGTATTTCAACACTGAAATTCAGGCGGCGCGCCAGCCTACTCTTTGGGTTCGCATGGAGTTCGGCCCGGTCACTTTCATCGGCTACATGCTGATCAACGCATTGAGTTCTGATGGCGGCACTAACGACATCATCACCTTCTCCACCGAGTTTAAGGTGGCAGCAGCCGATACCATCCAGGTGGTTGATACGGATGACAGCGTTCCTGCTACAGGCGTTGCCGTGACTCCAGCGACTACCTCAGTCGTTGTTGGCGCAACTCGCCAGCTGACCGGCACGGTGTTACCGGCTAATGCAACTGACAAGTCCGGCACATGGACAACCTCAGATGCAACGAAAGCAACTGTCAGCAGCACCGGCCTGGTTACTGGCGCTGCCGCCGGCACAGCGACGATCACCTTCAAGTCGAACGACGGTAATTTCACAGGTACCACAACTGTAACGGTTACTGCTTCGTAACCATTCCAAAGGGCTGGTTTCAGCCCTTGATAATGTTTATGGAGACCACATGACGCCGTATAAAGAGATTGGTGAGTGCCTCATCACCGCCGGTGAAGATGAATACTTCTTCCGACCATCCTTCTCAGCAATGAGCCGAATCGGTGAGCCGCAGGAGATTGTTCAGACGTTTGCAGACCTGCACCATGACGAGCTGACACCACTAATAGAGCGAGCAACTGACGCATATGGACACGTTCCGGCTTGGTTAATCGAGCACATCCGCAGTTGCAGTTACGGCAAGAGGGCGCTTATGGGTGCCATGACTGTGATGCAGGCATGCTGTGAGGATGATTTATCGGCACTTATCGGGGAATTCCGTCCGGCCAGAGCCAAAGGCAGGCCATTTAAGAGACGCATGGGGCTGATGGGTGACTTTGTGCTGCTGCTAATCGCTCAGTCCCTGATAACGCACGGCATCATCGGAAAGGCAAAGGTTCGCCAGTTACAGCGCCACGAAACCGGCAAGGCGACGACAGAGTTTAACGCCTTTGACTACGTCAGCGCGGCCCGCAATCATTTCAGCATGACGCGCTCGGAAGCCGAGCAATTAACGATGACCGAGTTTCAGCACATGCTTGCAGCTAAATACCCTGACCAGAAGGGATTCACGCGGGAAGAGTACGATCAGGTTGCAGATGATTACTTGGCGAGAAAGGCTAGTCGTTTAGCAAAATCGAACAAATGAAGCTTCGTAAGCCTGATAAGTTAACGCTGTTAATACCGGTTGATCAAAAATGATTAAGGCCCTAAACTGACGTAGGCGTCAATACAACAGTATTTTTATATTAAAAAAGGGTGCATTCATGCCAACAAAACTGGTAGATGCTGTAAAGGTTAACGAAATTTTCGTTCATTTGAACGAAAATTCGGATAACAGTACCCTTTATTCAGCACTTTCACGCGGTGTTGAGGTTGATATTTTAGGGGTGACCCTTTCTCCAGGATACCGGATTGTCAGGGTTGACAACCGACTCACTGACCGTCTTAGCCAAAATCATTTTGAACTGGCCCTGATCAATGATGTCTCTGAAGATGTAGCTTATTACAACAGAGTTATGATACAGCCGGATACGTTCTTAAATTGTAGGCCTGTAACACAAGTACTTGTTTGGCGCACTCAGAAGCCAAAGCATAGGAAAGAGTTACATGATCTGGCTGGCACCATTTTCCTTAGCTATCTGTTAGAGAAATACGATGTTATCGTATCTGACATGAACCAGACGCATGATGGAATGTCTTTCTGGCAGGCTAGGATGTATGATGCGTTGCAATACGGCTTAAAAGTCTATGCTTACGATATGGTAACGTGCGAACTCAAAGAGATTAAAAATGACGATGATGTGGGCCGTTATGAGCAATGGCTATGGGGCGACCCTGACCATTATCAAAACAGACTAGCGATAATCTCTAAACTCAAGCTTCCAGTTCAGTAATAGAACCCGCCAATCGGCGGGTTTTTACTATAGATCTAATGCTAAACCGTCATTATGTTGCTTTCTATTGCGATGCATCCCGGCTAGGATTTATCCCATCTTTTACTTTGGGGATAGGGATATGAAAAAGCTTTTAATTCTGGTTTGTTCTATGATGCCGCTTGGGGCTTTTGCTGCGGATACGTTTAATTGTATCTACTCTAAGGCGGCTGTAAACAACGGAAAAATGGGGCCAATGATAGGCAGGGAAGCCGCAAAGGTTGAAGTGGATAATGGTGCGATGAAGGTTTATAGACCTAATGGCACTTATCTCTTGAGCCCGCAAATGAAAGACGACCTGAAAACGGTCTGGAGAGTTTCAGATGCAAGTAAATCATATGTTATGAGTCAAGATTTTAAGAGCTTTGCAGTTTCGGATACCATCGCGAAATCCACAGAGCAGTGGGCTGAATGCTCTTTAGAAAAGTCGCATAGCGCTACTTCAATAGAAAGCACAAATCCAAAGCAGTGGGAAAAGAGAATTATTACTCAAGCAGAAAGAACCTTCGTTGAGCAGGCAGTTAGAGATCGCTTAAAAGACCCAGATAGCGCCAAATTTAAACACTCATACTATGTTTCAAATGGGAAGGGGGCCTACTGCGGGCTTGTTAACTCGAAAAACTCTTATGGCGGCTATGTAGGTGACTCCCCATTTATGGCAATGATTACGCATGATAAAAAAGGCAGGCCTACGGGAGCAGGAATAATAGCATTGGGCGGTAGTGATACTGATGCGCAAGCGACGATAATGACTTGCAGGGACAATGGTTACTTCTAAAAGAAATTAACATCACAAACCTCGCCACGGCGGGGTTTTTTTACGCCCGGAGAAAAGCGAATGGCAGGCGAGCAGCAGGTTGGCAACATCGTTTATGAGATTGAAATGAATGTCGCCAGGCTTATCGAAGGGCAGCGGCAGGTAAATGATCGCTTAAATAAATTAGACCAAGGATTCAATAGCACAGCCAAATCGGCTGGGAATGCTGAAAAGTCGTTTTCATCATTAACCAGGGTGGCTACAGCCCTTTCAGCCGCCATCTCGGTGCAGCAGGTTGCAGAGTATGGGAATGCCTGGGTAACGGTAAGTAATAAACTGGCGAACTCCGTTCGGGCTAATGAGCAGCTTGCTGATGTTACCCAACGCGTTTTCGATATTTCACAGAACACCAGGTCAAGTATTGAGGCTACCGCCACGCTGTATGGTCGGCTAGAGCGGTCTACGAGAAGCGCAGGCACTAGCACTGCCGACCTCATTAAGCTAACAACAACCATCAATAAAGGCCTTGCTGTATCTGGCGCAACAACTGAAGAAGCCAGCTCCACTATGACGCAGCTTTCTCAGGCTCTTGCGTCTGGGGTATTGCGTGGCGAAGAGTTTAACTCTATCTCTGAAAACGGAAGTCGACTTGCTGTTGCGCTGGCTGATTCACTTGGCGTCACGATCGGCCAACTGAGAGCGATGGCAGCCGAGGGTAAGCTTACTACGGAAGTTGTGGTAAGTGGTCTGCTTAAACAGAGTGATGCGATCGCAAAAGAGTTCGCTAACACTGCCCTTACCATGGGGCAGGCATTTACTGTTGCAACCAACAATATCACCAAATTTGTAGGTGAGAGCTCAAGCGTCAGCACATCTATAAAAATCTTCAATCAGGGTGTTATCTCGCTCAGCGAGAACTTAGATATTGTCGCTAACGTAGTTGCAGCTGCTGCAGTAATGTTTGGCGGGAGATTTACTGGCGCTCTCGCTATGGCAACGAAAGCAAGAGTAGATGACGCACTGGCAGCCAGAGCCCAGGCGGTTGCTACCGCACAATCCACAGCAGCCACCGCCACTTCAGCTACCGTAGTCGCCAGAAAGTCACTGCTGGATAAAGAAGCCGCTCTGTCTTCGCTGGCTCTTGCGCAGGCTGAGTACAACGTTGCCAAAGGTTCTTCGGCAGAGGCCTTTGCTCTGCAGAATCTCAATGCTGCAAAGTCAGTGGCTATCCAGCGCTCTGCATCATATGCAGAGGCCCAGATTGCGCAGGCTGCCGCAACGCGAACAGCTACAGCTGCAGCAGTGACGGCAACAACCACTGTTAAATCACTTGCCAGTGGCGCACTTGCTCTGATTGGCGGCCCGGTTGGCGCGGCTGTTATCGCCGCAGCAGGTATTTTTTACTTTTACCAGAAGATGCAGCAGGCCCGGCAGGAGAGTATCGACTTTGCCGACAAGCTTGATGGTGTGATTGGAAAAATGAAAAGCATGAGTCAGATTCAGCTTGCTGCTGAAATTGATAGTGCCAGCAAGTCAATCCGCGCTCAGGTTGACGCTTTAAAAGACAATCAATCCACCATTGAAGCAAATGAACTTCAGCAGGAACGCCTGCGCCGCACCCTCGGCTCGCTTCAGGAAGGAAGCCTGCTTTATAAGGTAGCTCTTTCTGAACTAGCAGATGCACAGAGCGAACATACGCAGTTGCTTGCGCAGAACGAGACAGCTCAAAACAAGCTGAGTCAGACAGTGAGCAAAACTGGCATCCTTCGCGCACAGATGAATGGCCAATTCGCTCAGGGCATCGACCTCCTCAAACGTGATGGTGATGCTGCTGGCGTCGCGTCAGGCTTGATGAATCAGTTCGGAAAGGCAATAGATTTTGCCAGCAGAGCTAAGGAGAAATTCAACTCTACCAGCTTAGAAATTCCACGTAGTGATAAGGCAGATGCCTACAACAAAGATCTGGCTGATGAAAACACGCTTCTTGCTATAACCGATAAACGCCTCCGCGCCGTAACCAAAGCTCGGATGGAGGCAGCTGATAAAGGTGGCAACCAGAATCAGGTTAACGCCGCTGCTCAACTGGCTGGGGCGCAGTACGATCTTCAGGCAGCAGAGGCAGCCAGGAACAAAGAAACGAAGGATGGCCTGGCTGCCGGCAAGAAAGCCGAAACTCAGGCTGATTCAATAGCGCAGAAGCTGGCAAATCTGAAACAGCAGTCAGATCTGGCTGGTGATTCAATCCGCAATCTAAGTCGCGAGCAGGCCATTCTGACGGCTCAGCAGTCGCTTGGAAGCGCTGCAACGAAGGAAGATATCGCGCTTGCTGGTAAATATGCGGCTGCGAAATGGGACACTGGCAATGCTATAAGGGCGCAGGCCGCAGCTGAAAAGTTACTTCCAGAGGCTAAAGAGAACGCGAGCTATAAGCAGGATGTTGAAGATCTGAGCGCTGCACTTTCCGCGAAAAAGATTAGTCAGCAGCAGTACAATACAACATCTGAACAGCTTGAAGCGCAACACCAGGTCAACCTCGCAAAAATCCGTGCCGAGACAGCTGCAAGGGTTTCGCCCACTCAGGACGCGCAAGGAGCTATCGACCCTGTTCAGGCGCTGGCAAACGAGAATGCCCGCAAGCTGGCGCTTATTCAGGAGTTCGAAACTGAGAAAGGCGCTATTACTGCTAATGGTCTGGCACTTATCAACGCAGCCAATACTGAGTATGAGCAGGCTCGCATTGATGCTGCGTGGAAGATATGGGAAAACCAGAGTCAGGCAAATCAGATGCTGGGCGATGCAATCGACTCACTTCAGGGGGGAGCAACAAATGCGATCACCGGCCTTCTTAATGGGACACAAAGCCTGGCTGAATCGTTCGCTAACATTGGGACGACCATCCTGAACAGCGTCGTGAGTGGCCTTGTTGAAATGGGCCTGCAGTACGTCAAAAACATGATTATGGGACAGGCGGCCGCAACAGCCGCTTTGGCATCAACTGCAGCTCAGGCAACGGCAGCTACCGCCGCATGGGCTCCTGCAGCGATGAGCGCGTCAATAGCAACACTTGGCAGCGCTTCAGCGGTGGGAACTACCGCCTATACCACAGCATTAGCGGCATCAAAGGGGCTGGCAATAGCTGGCGCTCGTGAGCACGGCGGGCCCGTCAATGCCAGTAGCATGTATCGGGTAGGCGAAGGCGGCAAGCCTGAAATCTTTAAAGCCAGCAATGGCAGCCAGTACATGATTCCCGGCGACAATGGATCGGTAATCAGCAACCGAGATATTGGCGGTGGGAGCGGAGCCGGTGGTGGGCTTGTGATGAATTTCAACTTCGACATTCAAACCACTGGCGGCGTTGACGAAGCCACGCAGAAACAGATGGCGCAGATGATGCAGACTGTTGCCATTCGAACTATCAAAGACCAGCAGCGCCCTTCAGGTTTACTCAGTAAAGGTAAATAACCCATGCCAGAAACTTTCACATGGAGCCCTCAAAAGGGCTTCACGGGCGACCGTACGCCTGATGTAGCCGTAGTAAAGCTGGGCGATGGTTATGAGCAGCGGCAGGTTAAGGGTATCAACCCGTTAATGGGACGGTACCAGCTGACTTTCGTTGGCTTCGACGATGCCAAATGCTCACGACCTAACGCGGCTAAAGCGGCCGATGCGTTCCTGAAAGCGAGGATGGCTGTCGAAGCATTTTACTGGACGCCATCGGATACCGGCGTGCAGAGGCTGTATGTATGCCGGTCATGGTCACTGAAGAAGACCGGTAATCAGCATGAGCTGACGGCCACGTTTGAGCAGGTTCCACGATAACCTAGGAGTTAAAATATGACATTAGAACAACGTATTGAAGCGTTAGAAAACGCAGTGGCTAATCTGAATTTGCCAAATAATAAAACAGAAGAGTTGGCGAAAATGATGCGAGAAGTTGCATCGGAAACCATCAAAAATGCGCGTCGCCCGGGTGGAACCCTACACCGGTCGGGCGGTAGCCTCAAAGCAGACGTGAAAGCAACTGTCCGCTATGAGGCTGGTATGGGAGTTTCTATTTAGAAATAAGCTCAACGTTTTTAACGATATCTCGCATGATTTCGCTGTCTACGCTTTTTAAATCGGTAAGGACTTCGCCCCTGGTTTCAGGAGGAAGTTTACCGATAATTGAAAGTAACACCTGCTTAAGCGCAACGATTTCCAAAGCTGTTTCGCGCGGTATTTCAGGTGACATGGTGAAACCGAAACCAACAAAAGTTCTTTCCATTTTATAGCTTCTCCCAGAGGTAATCAGCCATCCCTCATTACTGTGTGCGCCCATGCCCCAAGCATGGACGGGCTGAATACTCAACATATCCTTAACTGTCTATCAGCGACATCCTGATATTCGATCAGTAATTATCCTACGGCTGCCACGCGGCGGCCTTTTTTATGGGCGCAATATGCGAGACATACCAGCAGAACTGATCATCGAGAGTACTGATTCCGGTGTTGGTGCGATGCTCGACCTGTTCGAAGTGGACCTGCAGTCATTCGGTGGCGATGTCATCCGCTTCCATGCAGGAACGAACGGCTATTACGGTGACGTCATCTGGCAGGGCCGGCAGTACTCAGCATATCCGATCGCGGTTGAAGGATTTGAAACCAAATCAGAGGGAACCTATTCACGCCCGACAATGAAGGTAGCGAATATCACCGGCCTTATCACTGGCATCAACCACGATTTCGATGATGCATTAGGTGCTGTGGTGACGCGCCGGCAGGTACTGGTAAAACACCTCGACGCGGTTAACTTCCCGAATGGTAATGCAAATGCTGACCCGACTATGGAAGCTGTATCTCGCTATGTCATCGAGGAGATGGTTGAAGAGACATTCGAGACCGTGACCTATAACCTGGCGACACCGGTTGACTGCGATAACGCCATCATACCGGCGCGAACCATTCTGGCGGATGTCTGCCAGTGGGTGTACCGCGGCGACGGTTGTGGCTATTCAGGTGGTCCGGTTGCTGATGAGAAAGATAACCCAACCTCGGACATGTCACGGGATAAGTGCTCAAAGCACCTCACCGGTTGCCGCATGCGATTCCCTAAACCTGAACCACTTCCCTATGGTGGCTATCCCGGCTCTTCAAAGGTGTCCTGATGATTGAAGATGAATGCCTGGCATATGCGGCTTTATCCTGTGATGAAGTATGTGGCCTGATTATTGATGGCGATCGGTTCATGCGCTGTGATAACCAGCACCCCAATCCGGGGCGGAACTTTCGCATAAGCGATACAGACTGGATGAGAGCGGAAGCGGCGGGAGAAATCACCGCCGTTTTTCATTCCCATCCAGAGCCAAAGCTCGTTCTTTCGGCTGCTGACAGGGTGGCGCAGATATCAACCGGCATTGAGTGGTGGCTGGCGAGCGCCGGCAGGCTTAGAAAGTTCAGACAGGTACCGCATTTACTGGGCCGCCGGTTCGAACATGGCGTGATGGATTGCTACACGCTTTTCCGGGACGCCTACCACCTGTGCGGTATCGACCTGCCAGACTTCGAGCGCACTAACGGATGGTGGGTGAGGGGTGAAAACCTCTACCTGAAGAATATGGCAGCCAATGGATTTTTCGAAGTTACTCCGGCCGACATTCTGCCGGGTGATGTGATCATCCGGCGCGCCTTCCCTGAGTCAGACCCTTGCCACGCAATGCTCTGGCTTGGAGATAACACAGTGCTTCATCACGAACTGGCCGGGCGCCTCAGCCGCCGCGAGCCCTACCGGCAATCCTATGTAAGCCTGACGCACTCTATATGGAGGCATGAACAATGCTCATCTTTAGATTTGCGGGGAATCTCCGACGACATTTCCGCCAAATCACTCTGAACGTCGATACACCCTCGCAAGGCCTGCGCCTTCTGCTTGCTCAATGTCCCGAATTCAAACGCGATTTCTATAAAACCCGCCTGCGGCTTCGCATCGATGGCGGTGATGTGTCACAGGACAACCTCGAATTCCACATGAACAGGCACCTGAAAAACGGCTCAACAGTCCTCTTCGTGCCGATTGTTGAAGGGGCAATCAGCGCCGTAGCTGCAGTCTGGATCATGGTGGCCGTCACGGTAGCCTCGGTTGCTTACTCGCTCTATATGTCCTCACACATGAAGACGCGGAGTGCAGCAGACCAGGACACAAACTCCATTACCAACAACTCATTCACCAGTGCTGAGAACCGAATCGGGCAGGGTAGGCCGGTCCCGCTTCTGATTGGCGAAATGGTGGTTGGCAGCAACGTTATCTCTCTCGGTATTGATACCAGCAACAATCAGGACTGGGATATTTCCATCAGTTAAGGTGAAAGCATGAGCTCAGGCGGCGGTGGCGGAAGCACTCCCAAACTTATCGACGACAACCTCAAATCAAAGCAGTTTCTTAAAGTCCTCGATCTCATTTCAGAAGGTCCGATTTACGGGCCCGTAGACCAGAACCACCTTTCCTCATTCATGCTGAATAAAACGCCCGTCACTGATGCAGGCGGTAACGTTACGATTAACGGCGTCAGCGTGGCATGGCGTCCGGGCTCTGCAAATCAGTCACCGATCACCGGCTTTGACGCGATTGAAGCGACCACGCTCGTCAATACAGACGTAACGCAGAGCACGCCTCTGGTGCGCACGGTAACCGACACGGATGTGACCCGAGTGCGAATGAACATCGGCGTAACTGGTCTGGTGGAGCAGGATACTAAGGGCAACCAGCACGAAACCGCGGTAACCATGGTCATCGAGACGCGCAATGGAACGGCCGGCTCATGGAATATTCAGAAAACCGTCACAATCAGCGGGAAAATATCAGGCGAGTACCTTGAGGCTCATATCATTGATGCTCCAGCCAGCAAACCGTTTGATATCCGGCTACGCCGCGTCACTCCTGACAGCTCAAGCGACCTGCTTACCAATGGCACCATCTGGAACAGCTTTACTGAAATCACTGACGATAGCCTGTCATATCCATATGCAGCTGTAGCTGGGGCGGTGATTGACCGTGATCAGTACACAGATACGCCTACCCGCACATATCATCTGCGAGGGATTATTGTCGATGTGCCAGATAACTATGACCCGATCGCCAGAACATACACTGGCATCTGGACTGGCGGGTTTAAATCCGCATGGACTAACAACCCCGCCTGGCTGTTCCGCGCACTGGTGAAAAATACGCGTTACGGCCTGGCGAAGCGTGCCGGCTATATCGATGTTGATGATGGCAGCCTTTATATCCTGTCTCAGTTTTGCGATCAGCTTGTTGATGATGGGTACGGCGGCAAAGAACCACGCTTCACCCTGAATGCTTATATCACTGAGCAATCCAGCGCCCGCGATATTCTCGACAAGATTGCAGGCATGTTCCGCGGTATTGCTCTGTGGGACGGCATGCGATTCTCAATCATGTTGGACAACCCTCAGGACCCCGTTGCAGCCGTAACCAATGCCAGCGTTGTGGACGGGTTGTTTACTTACAGCTCCATGAAGCGATCAGATCGCTTTAACGCTGTAGTCGTGTCATGGACTGACCCAAACAACGGATGGGAGCAGGTCAAAGAATACGTATCTGATGACCAGATGATTGACCGGTACGGATACAACGAAACGACGCTGGAGGCCTTCGGCTGCACCTCCCGCGGGCAGGCTTTCCGGGCAGGTAAGTGGCTGCTTGAAACCTGCAAGCGGGAAACAAAGAAAGTCACGTTCAAGATGGCGCGCGATGCTATCGCTTTCATGCCAGGCGATGTAATTGAGGTCATGGATAATGATTACGCGGCCACAAGACTTGGCGGTCGCATCATTTCTCACAGCGGCGCCGTGATAACAGTGGATGCCGATGTTTCATCCCTGGCCGGTGGCGGCGACACGATGTCGCTTATGGGCTCGAATGGTAAGTTCACCCGCTATCAGATCGCCTCAGTTTCAGGGTGCATTATTACTCTGCGCACTGCGCCGAACTGGGTAAAAGATGGAACGATATTCGTCATTTCAACGGGTGACGTTGCTACCCGCCTGTTTCGCGTTATGGGAATATCTGAAGACGAAAATAACTCTGTCTACAGCATTTCAGCAACGCTATACGACCCTAACAAGCAGGCGATCGTGGATGATGGCGCGGTATTCGAAACGCCTAACGATACCCTCAATGGATATCGTGTCCCGAACATCGAAAACCTGCGGATCATCAACGTCAACAGCGAGACTATTCAGGTCACTGCAACCTGGCAGACGGCGACACTGACCAAGAAGATCGTGTTCGAGCTCTACGTTTATAACGCAGACTGGAAGGTTGTTGCTCAGTACGAAACAGACCAGTTCCGTTATGACTTCTATGGACTGGATGCAGGCATTTATACGCTTGGCGTACGTGGCCGCAATGAGAACGGCATGAAGGGCGCTGAAACTCAGGTCAGCCTGGTGATTGGCGCTCCGTCTGCACCGACATTTATTCAGTGGACTCCAGGCATATTCTCGGCCGATATCGTCCCGGTAATGAATGTCAGCGCGACAACCGACACGACCTTTGAGTTCTGGTACACAGGCGAGGTTCCGGCCAGCTCAATCGGCGCGGTGGAGATCGAGGCGCAATTCCTTGGAAGGGCATCTCAGTGGACTCTGCATGGCCTTAAGGCTGACCACACCTACTACATGTACGTCAGGACCAAAAACGCTTTTGGCGTCTCGCCTTTCGTGCAAGTTTCAGGTCAGGCATCTTCAGACATACCCGGCATGATTGATTATATCGATAAGGCTATAAGGGAGTCGGAGGCTTTCGATAGGCTTACGTCCAATATCGATACGAACATTGAGGGGATACTGCAGAACGCCCTGAACCTTGATGCATCTGTCGATCACCAGTTCGAAGCGTATGGGCGCAACCGCGCTGATATCATCTCTGTACGCCAGACGGTTGCCGACAACAACAGCGCCTACGCTCAGAAGTTTGAGCAAATCCAGGCACAGTCAGACCAGAACACTGCATCAGTGCAACAGGTATCCAGCGCTTACTCTGATCTCAGTGGCAAGCTTTCGGCCCAATGGGGCGTGAAGGTTCAGGTAGACAATAACGGCAACAAATTCGTTGCTGGCATGCAGTTGGGTGTTGAGGGGAATGGTGGCACAACTCAGTCATTTGCCCTGTTCAGTGCCGATAACTTTGGCATCTACAACACCACAAACGGAACCTATCAGCTCGCATTTACGGCCGTAAACGGTCAGGTCTTTATGCGTGACGCTTTCATTAACTATGCCTCGATTACGCTTGCCAAGGTTGGCTCATGGTATTCGTCAAATTACGTCGCCGGTCAGACAGGGACGATCATGCGTTCTGATGGTTCATTTGAGCTTAACGGACCCGTTTCAGGTCAGGGTAAATTTGTACTGGATAACAGAGGGGCCGCCTGGTACAACGCGAGCGGGCAGTTGGTCTGCTCTATGGGGGTTCAGAGATAATGGCGGGGTTTCAGGCATTTATTAACGGTACCTCATTCGATGCAGTCAATGCCATGTCTTACAATTTTGTAGCAGACGTGGCGACTGTATCGGGCTCAGGCAGCAATACATATAACCTCAACGGGTTTACTATAAGCGCATCAATTATTGGAGGAAGAACATCTGCTGGCGCCAGCCAGATAACATACGGCGTATCGGTTTCTGGGCAAACCGTTTCATGGAGCGGCGTTGATATACCTTCGAAGTTGATAGTTACAGCAACCCCTAGAACCACCCTAAATTATGCAGGCTTTGTTTATAACGATTATTCGGCAAGCCCTCCCGTATTTAAGCTTGCGCCGACCTTTACTCCATTTAACCTTGTACAGGTTATAGATCTTACTCCGGGGTTTAGTCAGGTTGTTCAAACTAACGTGCCTGCCAGCATTCCACTCATAGCGTTTCACAGAAGCACAGCAGCATCAGGTTTCAATCATGTGTGGTGGAATGAAATAAACCAGAATGGGTATTGGGCCTTGCAATTCAGGCCTAACTTTGGTTACCCGATGACGTCCACCAGAATCTATGTTTTTGCCAAGATGATGGTGAACATACCTTCCGGCGGTTTCTTCATGTACAACAATGGGCAGATGGTCTGGCACAGTAATTGCCTTCCACTTCAGATGCAGACTGGATCAACTACAAATGCGGGTCAGCCGGTTGCATCTACCAGTGGGGTTTCGGTGGTGGTTAGCCAGCCTTTTGACCCTGCTTTCCCAAATACAGGCATAACGCTTTACAACTGCTATAGCGGCGGAGTGAATAGTTCAGGACAGTTCGAGGCGAGCGGTGGGGATTTGTTTTCTTCTTCTAACTATCAGGTTCCTCAGGGCAGGCCGCCGGGTTATTCATGCGGCCCTCCTGGATTTATATACTGTAATGTATATGACTCTTACTACAGACAGGCTCTAGGGGTTTAATCGATCGCATGCTGCCGTGTCGGTAAACTGGGATTTGTCTGCCCACGTATAAAAAGGCTTGCCAGCAAGGTATTTGCCGTCTTCAACTTTAAACACAGCAATGTCGTACTTTTGTTTATAGATAACAGCTTCGTTATAGCAAATGGGCGGAGAACTTGATACGCAGGCCGAAAGAGTCATTGCAACACAAATGATAGTCATTACCTTTTTCATTTAAATATCCTTTTCTGATTATGTGCTGATTTTAGATCATGCACGGTTTATGTGATTAAGTGAATTAATAAGATGGTTGGCTTTATTTTGCTTAATTGAAATAACTGGAAACCATTCCAAATAACGCCCGGTCTCTCGCCGGGTTTTTTATTGCCCGGAGAAAGCTATGCCAGCAGGCACTATTGCACTAACTAATAATTCAACCGCGGTCACCGGAACCGGGACATCATTTACAGCAGAGCTTAAAGCTAACGATTTCATCGTCACTGTTGTTGGCGGCGTGACATACACGCTGGGCGTGCAGTCTGTTAACTCAGCGACCGGCGTTACACTGACTACGGCATACAATGGGCCGACAACTTCAGGGTTGGCATGGACGGCGGTACCTAATGCGGCACTGGTTGGGATTACGGCTCAGGTAGCAGCCGATGTAGCTAAGGCCATTCGGGGGCTGAATCTTGATAAGGCAAACTGGCAACAGGTATATAGCGCGAGTGGAAATATAACAGTCACTCTTCCTGATGGCAGTCAATACAGCGGGCCTTCATGGAATAGCGTTGTCAGTTCTGTTTCAGGGAAGATGGATAAATCCCAAAACCTTAATGACCTCACAGATAAAGCTACCTCCAGAACTAACCTGGGTTTAGGCAACTCCGCGGTTTTTACAGCTCAGGCCAGTGTGACTGATGTAACTGCGGGCCGCTTAATGCGAACCGGTGCTTTTGGCATGGGGATACCCCTGTACACTGGAGCAATTTCATATAACGCCATGCTGGCGCTTTCTCCAGGGCTTTACCAGGTTAGCGGAGGTAATTTTAACAACGCATCTGGTAACTATGGCGGGATGATAACGTTTGGTGATAGTTCAAACGGCGCTCAAATTTTTGTGCAAAATGACGGCGCCCAATTTGGCTACAGAGGGCTGAGTAATAAGACGGTTTACCTTGTCCGATCAACCCAAAACACAACCGTTGACGGTAGTGGGTTCATAAAGCAGGCGTCACCAATCGCTCGCCTGACTAATGACGCATCAATGATGGGTGATGACTTCTGTGACGGCTTCACTCTTTCTGGCAGCGCTGCTGTAAACGAAGAGGCGGAAGGCGTCAAAGCTCGACGTTCCGGACTTGGGTCGTATATCGTAACTGGGTGTTTAGGTTTGGCAGCCGAGGGCTGGCAGATTGAGGTGCCTAAAGACATTAACGGCAATCGGCTATGCTTCTTAAAAAGCGAGATGACTGAAGCCGGAAATCTCAGCATTAAAGTTTATAAGCCAAAACTTGATCTGGAAACTGGCGGCATCATTGCGGGTGACTCGATTGATATCCCGGAAGGTCGATGGATTGACCTGCGATTAAGCATGCCAGATGACTCGGCCTATAACACCCGCATACAGCTATCAGAGGCGAATCCAGCACCCGCTGAATAAATCTCGCAATCATAAAAAAGCCCCGGCGACGGGGCAGATTTTAAACCGCGCCAGTCTCTGCAGGCTGCGGGTATGATTTGAGATTAGTCACCACCGCCTGAACACGCCAACTAAAAACCCTTCACCATCAACCCCTTTACAAATCTGTCCACCGCTCCGCATTGATCAAATCTACCGATCGATATTACTGTTTATCCATACAGTATTTATCAGAGGAGGACTTATCATGGTGAGAGAGAGTGACATACACGCGGCATTCACTGGAGCGATAACGAAGGACGGCCGGGGCAGGCAGATTGTCACCACTGCTGCGTTCCAGAAGCGTCTGGATGATGTTAATCACGTGTGGACGCTGGCAGAGTGCAACCGGTGGATACGCCGTTACCAGAATTTCTTCTTCGAGCTGGTCACCGAGGAAAGCGAGAATAAGACTTGGTCTTTACGCAACATGGGATACGTGAGGTAACTATGGGATTTCCATCACCAGCGTCCGATTACATCGAGCGGCGCATCGACCTGAACGATGTGCTGATGCCTCACCGCAACAACATGATCCTGATTGAGACACCTGACGGGTTTGTGCTGGCAGATAAATCACTCAAGCCCGTGCCGGGCGATAAGGTCGCATTCCAGATGGGAGAGTTCCCGCAATTAGGCAAATTGTTCAGTACAGGGATTATCACCTCAGACGGTGAGACGATCGACGGAGAGGGCATGGAAGGGATTATCGTGCTGGGGAAGGTGACGGCCGAGGTAGTGTCCGTGTACGAGCCTCTCCGGCCCACGATTTAGCCGTAGCACATATGTAGCACAAAAAAATACCGCAAATCACCTCAAAACCACCACGATGGCAGTTTGTGACTTGCGGTATGTCTCTGTAAAACCACGCTTCAACACACAGCAACCTGACAGACTAAATATTCAAAGTGAAATTATGAATATGCAGGTTTAGTGAGCTGATTCCGCTGAACAAGGCACGCCTGCGTGGAAGTGGATTAGGGTAGTGGATTGCCAGCATCAAGGCCGATCACTTTGCTGAGTCTATGACCCTTTCCTGGCGATAATGCAGGTGTCATTGACTATACTGCTCTTTATTACGAGCCGTGCAGCAGGGAACTCACTCTTCGGT
>Ga0308162_1001329_pt1 | contig 20259 bp, 23 predicted proteins | sample PhySR2_FD_201370 | JGI IMG/M metagenome (GOLD analysis project Ga0308162, IMG submission 201370) | Phyllosphere microbial communities from UC Gill Tract Community Farm, Albany, California, United States - DLSLS.R2 | ecosystem: Host-associated > Plants > Phyllosphere > Unclassified | place: USA... | reverse complement strand
TTGATGCGGAAAACTATTTTGACTATGACCGTCTGAACGACGGGCCGTCGATGATGCACTGGTTCGGCGTGGATTCGCTCGGGCGGGATATCTTCAGCCGCGTGCTGGTGGGGGCGCAGATCTCGCTCGCCGCCGGGGTGTTCGCGGTGCTGATCGGCGCGGCCATCGGTACCGTGCTGGGTCTGGTTGCCGGGTATTACGAAGGCTGGTGGGACCGCATCATTATGCGCATCTGCGACGTGCTGTTTGCTTTTCCCGGTATTTTGCTGGCGATTGCCGTGGTGGCGATCATGGGCAGCGGCATGGCGAACGTCATCATTGCGGTCGCGGTCTTTTCGATACCGGCCTTCGCCCGCCTGGTGCGCGGCAACACGCTGGTGCTGAAACAGCAGACCTTTATCGAATCCGCCCGCAGTATGGGGGCCAGCGACGCCACGATCCTGTTCAGCCATATTCTGCCGGGTACGGTGTCGTCCATCGTGGTCTATTTCACCATGCGTATCGGCGTGTCGATTATCTCGGCGGCTAGCCTGTCGTTTCTGGGGTTAGGGGCGCAGCCTCCCACGCCGGAGTGGGGCGCGATGCTGAACGAGGCGAGAGCAGATATGGTGATTGCACCGCACGTGGCGATCTTCCCAAGTCTGGCGATTTTCCTGACCGTGCTGGCGTTTAACCTGCTGGGGGACGGGCTGCGCGACGCGCTGGATCCGAGGATTAAGGGGTAGGTTTATTGCCCCTCACCCTAACCCTCTCCCCGGAGGGGAGAGGGGACTGCTCGGTGCGGTTTTCCCCCTCGCCCCTTTGGGGAGAGGGCCGGGGTGAGGGGAATGTAATTAAACCCGGCTACCCCACAGGTCATACTCGTCCGCGTTTTCAACCTTCACGCGAATAATATCACCCGGCTTAACGCTGGTTTCGCCGTTCAGGTACACCGCGCCGTCGATTTCCGGGGCGTCCGCCATGCTGCGGCCAATCGCGCCCTCTTCGTCCACTTCGTCGATAATCACCAGAATTTCGCGGCCCACTTTTTCCTGCAGACGCTCAGCAGAGATCTGCTGCTGCAGCTGCATGAAGCGGTTCCAGCGCTCCTCTTTCACCTCTTCCGGCACCTGGTCCGCCAGCTCGTTGGCGGTTGCGCCCTCTACCGGGCTGTACTTGAAGCAGCCTACGCGGTCCAGACGGGCTTCTTTCAGGAAGTCGAGCAGCATCTGGAAATCTTCTTCGGTTTCACCCGGGAAGCCGACGATGAAGGTGGAGCGCAGGGTCAGATCCGGACAGATTTCACGCCACTGCTTGATGCGCGCCAGCTGGCGGTCAACGGAGCCAGGACGCTTCATCAGCTTCAGAATACGCGGGCTGGCGTGCTGCAGCGGGATATCCAGGTACGGCAGAATTTTGCCTTCCGCCATCAGCGGGATCACATCGTCAACGTGCGGGTACGGGTAGACGTAGTGCAGACGCGTCCAGATACCGAGCTTCGCAAGCTGCTCGCACAGGCCGACCATACTGGTTTTCACCGGCTCACCGTTGTGGAAACCGGAGCGGTGTTTCACGTCCACGCCGTAGGCTGAGGTGTCCTGGGAGATGACCAGCAGCTCCTTCACGCCCGCGTCGGCCAGACGTTTGGCTTCTGCCAGCACTTCACCGATTGGACGGCTCACCAGATCGCCACGCATGGACGGGATGATGCAGAAGGTGCAGCGATGGTTGCAGCCTTCGGAAATTTTCAGGTACGCGTAGTGGCGCGGCGTCAGCTTCACGCCTTGTTCCGGCACCAGGCTCAGGAACGGGTTGTGCTTGGGTTTTGGCACGTAGTGATGAACATGTTCCAGCACCTGCTCGTAGCTGTGCGGGCCGGTGATCTCCAGCACCTTCGGATGCACTTCGCGGATCTGATCCACTTTCGCGCCCAGGCAGCCGGTGACAATGACTTTGCCGTTTTCGGTCAGGGCTTCACCGATGGCTTCCAGAGACTCCTGAACCGCACTGTCGATAAAGCCGCAGGTGTTGACGATCACCATGTCGGCATTGTCGTAGCTTGGCACCACGTCATAGCCTTCGGTACGAAGTTCGGTCAGGATGCGTTCGGAATCCACCAGGTTTTTCGGGCAGCCGAGGGAGACGAAGCCGATTTTCGGCTGGTGCGTAACATTGCTCATAGGTTAAAAATTCATCAATTATGGAGTTATCAGGGCGGGATTTTACAGCGTATCGCGGGGGATTTATACATTCTTTGCATGGCGGATGCGGTGAGGAAAGGTTGTAACATTGTAAAGAATGTTAATCAGTTAAGAATTATTGATCTCAGGCATTAAATTGTACAAAAAATGACCTTATTCTGAATGTGCAACATGACTGACAGAGGAGGAAATAGCATGTCCGTTGACAGACTGAAACGCGATCTGCTTAACAAGCTGATCAACGCCCGAATCGACCTGGCCGCGTATCTGCAGCTCAGGAAGGCAAAAGGCTATATGTCAGTCAGCGAAAGCGAACATCTGCGTGATAATCTGTTTGAACTGTGCAATTTCATGCGTGAAAAAGCACCGACCCTGAAAGCGGAATACGACGAAAGCGAGCTGATGGCGCTGCGCCGCGCCGCTGAGGTGCTCTCCATTGCTGGGGTATGTTTGATGAACGGACGCCACGACTGCCCGAATTTTATCGCTGTTAACGCGGAGAAGCTTGAAAACTGCCTGACAACGCTCTCTCTTTGCATCATGTGTCTGAACGAGCACGCGAAGCTTGCCCAGCACTGAGCCCGGGGGAGGCGACTCCCCCTTCTGATTAAGCTTTTGTAAAAGTGGTAACGCGCCCGAACGTTGTGGCTAATCTTTATGCCATATGCCGATAAAGGAGCGCGTTATGCATCGATCCTCGCTGATTTTACTGCCTGCGTTATTTTTCCCTTTTTGTCTTCTCGCTGCCCCTGACGCGGTAAAGGTCGAGGTGTTGCAAAACCGACTCGATCACCCCTGGTCACTGGCCTTTTTGCCGGACAATAAAGGCGTGCTCATCACGCTCAGAGGCGGCCAGCTGAAACGCTGGCAGGCCGGAAAAGAGTTGTCTGACCCGATTGTCGGCGTGCCCAAGGTGTGGGCAAACGGCCAGGGCGGTTTGCTGGACGTGGTGCTGGCACCTGATTTTGAACAATCGCGACGCATCTGGCTGAGCTATGCCGAAGTGGGCAATGATGGGAAAGCGGGCACGGCGGTGGGCTACGGTCGGCTGAGCGACGATCTGTCGCGCATTGAAGCCTTCCAGGTGGTGTTCCGCCAGATGCCGAAACTCTCCACCGGTAACCATTTTGGCGGTCGGCTGGTGTTCGACGGTAAAGGCTATCTGTTTATTGCCCTTGGCGAGAATAACCAGCGCCCGACGGCGCAGGACCTGGACAAGCTTCAGGGCAAAGTGGTGCGCCTGACGGAGGACGGGAAGGTGCCGCCGGATAACCCGTTTGTGAATACCTCCGGCGCGCGGCCTGAAATCTGGTCCTACGGTATTCGTAATCCGCAGGGGATGGCGATGAACCCGTGGAGCGACACGCTATGGCTTAACGAGCACGGCCCGCGCGGCGGGGATGAAATCAACATCCCGGAAAAAGGGAAGAATTACGGCTGGCCGCTGGCGACCCACGGCATCAACTACAGCGGCCTGAAAATTCCGGAAGCCAAAGGCGAGCACGCGGAGGGAACGGAAAAACCGCTGTTTGTCTGGAAGGTTTCCCCGGCGGTGAGCGGCATGGCGTTTTACAACAGCGACGTCTTCCCGCAGTGGAAAAACAAACTGTTTGTCGGCGCGCTGAAGGAGAAAGACGTCATCGTGCTGAGCGTAGACGGCAATAAGGTGACGGAAGACGGGCGTATTCTGGGTGATAAAGATCGGCGTATTCGCGATGTGCGGGTTGGTCCGGACGGCTATTTATATGTCCTGACCGACGAGACGGACGGGCAGCTGTTGAAAGTCAGCCCGTCCGGCACGTAATCAGGTAACCGGGATCATCACCGCGTTACGGTACGCCGGGCGCTCGCTGAGCTGCTGAAGCCAGCGGTCGAGGTGAGGGCGCGGCGTCCATTTCAGACCCATATTGGTCAGATTCCAGACGAATGGTGCAACCGCAATATCGCCCACGCCGAACGCATCGCCTGAGAACCATTTGTGCTTCGCCAGCTCGTCGTCCATCATCGCAAACAGGGTCTCACAGGTGTCCTGGGCTGCATGAATGGCGGGATAGTCACGTTCGGCTTCCGGCGTGCGGATAAGCCCCATCAGGATCACGCGGTGAGTGGGAGAGAGCGTCTGGTTTGCCCAGTCCATCCACTTTTCACCCTGAGCACGCTGGGCCGGGCTCTCTACCCACAGACGGCCCTGACCGTACTGCGCGGCAAGGTAACGGACAATGGTGTTGGACTCCCACAGCGTGGCATCGGTCTCATCGTCGCGCAGCAGCGGCACCAGCCCGTTCGGGTTCATCGCCAGGTAGTCGGCCTCTTTATTCACGCCGAACGACATGCCGGCCATGATTTGATTAAACGGTAAATCCAGTTCCTCCAGCGTCCAGAGCACTTTCTTCACGTTGGTTGAGTTGTTCCTGCCCCACAGCGTAATCATATTTACTCCCGATGAGATGTGAATCCGAGTCAGCTTTTCGCCATGGTGAGATAAACCTAACAATTACGCAACAGAAGACAAAAAAATCGCCTGAATCAAAGCGTAAATGAATGTTATTGCATAAACTTTAATAACTTTACCCTGGTTGGGTTTCTTTAACCGTTTTAGTGCGCTATTACTCATCGCTTCTTGCGACACGGTGATGTGACGTAATTTTTTGAATGGACACTCGGGTGGCATTTATGACGCGAAAACTGACTTCTCTGCGCAGCCTGGCGGCAGGCTCTGCGCTCCTCTTCCTTTTTGCCCCAACGCTCTACGCGGCGGAACAGGCGGCGCCCGAAGCGCCACCGGTGGATGCCCGCGCCTGGATCTTAATGGACTACGCGAGCGGTAAAGTGTTGGCGGAAGGGAATGCCGACGAAAAACTCGATCCGGCCAGTCTGACCAAAATCATGACCAGCTACGTGGTGGGTCAGGCGCTGAAAGCAGGCAAAATTAAGCTTGATGATATGGTCACCGTCGGGAAAGACGCCTGGGCGACCGGTAACCCGGCGCTGCGGGGCTCGTCGGTGATGTTCCTGAAGCCCGGGGATCAGGTCTCCGTTTCCGATCTGAATAAAGGTGTGATCATTCAGTCGGGAAATGATGCGTGTATCGCGCTGGCCGATTACGTTGCGGGCAGCCAGGATTCGTTCATTGGTTTGATGAATGGCTATGCGCAAAAACTGGGCCTGACCAACACCACCTTTAAAACGGTCCACGGTCTCGATGCGCCGGGGCAGTTCAGTACCGCGCGTGACATGGCGCTGCTGGGGAAAGCGCTGATCCACGACGTACCGGACGAATACGCGATCCACAAAGAGAAAGAGTTTACCTTCAATAAGATCCGTCAGCAGAACCGCAACCGTCTGTTGTGGAGCAGCAACGTCAACGTAGACGGGATGAAGACCGGCACCACGGCGGGCGCGGGTTATAACCTGGTCGCGTCCGCTACCCAGGGCGATATGCGCCTGATTTCGGTGGTGCTGGGCACCAAAACCGATCGAATTCGCTTTAATGAATCAGAAAAACTGCTGACGTGGGGCTTCCGCTTCTTTGAAACCGTGACGCCGATTAAGCCGGATGCCACGTTCGTCAGCCAGCGCGTCTGGTTTGGCGATAAGAGCGAGGTGAATCTGGGCGCGGGTGAGGCCGGTTCAGTGACCATTCCGCGCGGTCAGCTGAAAAACCTGAAAGCCAGCTTCACCCTGACCGACCCGCAGCTCACGGCTCCACTGAAAAAAGGCCAGGTCGTCGGGACGATTGATTTCCAGCTTAACGGCAAGTCGATTGAACAGCGTCCGCTGATTGTGATGGAAGCGGTAGAAGAGGGCGGATTCTTCAGCCGGATGTGGGATTTCGTACTGATGAAATTCCACGGGTGGTTTGGCAGCTGGTTCAACTAAGTTTTTTGCCGGGTGGCGCTGCGCTTACCCGGCCTACGTTCGAGCCGTTGTAGGCCGGGTAAGGCAAAGCCGCCACCCGGCATAACCTCAATACATCAACTTCACCTGCTGCGCCTTCGCATGGGCCACAATCTCGTCGTCCGGGCGGCAATCGCTCACAATAGCGTCAAACTGCGCCAGCTCGCCCATTCTTGCCGGACGCACCTTGCCAAACTTGCTGTGGTCCACCACCAGCACATGATACTGCGCGGCATTTAACGCCCAGTGCTTCACGGGTAGCTCTTCCAGGTTAAAGCAGGTCGCGCCCTGACGCACGTTCACACCCGCCGCAGAATAAAACGCGATATCCGGGCATAAGTTACTCAACGTGTCCTGCAGGTTCAGCGGCTTAAAGATGGCATTACTGGCGTGGAACTCACCGCCGCAGAGGATCACCCGGCATTCGGGTTTCTCCTGCAGCGCCAGGAAGGTGTTCAATGAGTAACAGACGGCGGTAAACGGGAGGCTGCTGTCGATGGCTTCGATGATCCACGGCGTGGTGGTCCCGCAGTCAAAAAACAGGGTTTGGTGCGGCTGCACCAGGGAGGCCGCGAGCCGTGCCGCTTTGCGCTTCTCTTCCACCAGACGCGTTTTTTGATCGCTGATCAGATAGTGGCTGGCGCTACGCGGCTCGAGGACGATGTATCCGCCCAGCAGCACAACGGGGGCGCTGTCGCTGTTAAGATCCCGACGAATGGTCATCTCAGAGACGCCGAGCAGCGTGGCGGCTTCCTTGAGGTGCAGTTTATCACTGCGCTTCAGCGCCTGGAGCAGCTGAGCAATGCGGTCATCGCGTCGTGTTTCCATAGATCCTCAGGATGAAAAAGTGAACCCCCGCAGGGCGGGGGCTCAAGTGTAACCTGTCGGAACGGGATTAGTCACGTATCCAGCCTTTGCGGATCGGGAGGGCAAACAGCACGCGATACAGCTGAGACAGCCCGCGGTAAAGCGACTGGCCAAAGAGGCTCCACAGGATCGCCGCGCTCACGCAGCCGATCAGCCCCACCAGGAACCCGCCCACCATATCCAGCGGCCAGTGAACGCCAAGATAAACGCGGGACCAGGCGATGGCCAGCGCGATACCCATCAGCACTGCGCCAGACCACAGGCGATGCCAGAACAGGAATGCCAGAGCGAAGGTGAAAATCACGGTGCCATGATCGCTTGGGAAGGAGTCGTCAGGCGCATGGTGCAGGAAATTATACCCAACGTGATCGACGAACGGACGGTCGTGGGGGAAGGCATGTCCCAGCAGATAGCTGGTCACTACGCTGACACCGATGGCCATCGCCACTTTGATCACCAGCTGGCGCTGTGCAGTGACCTCTTTACGCGGGCCCCACAGCCAGAGAACAACGGCCAGTACAGGCACAATCGAGATCAAATCTCTGGCAACAAAGGTGGCGAAATCAATCATCCATTCCGGCGAGGCTGGCGTGGCGTTGATGAAATAAAACAGTCCGTAGTTCAGATTCTCTAACATAATGTCGTCACTCTTTCGCAAACCAGGCGGAAACAAGGCCATAGACCACCACCTGGGAAAACCAGACCCACCACCCAGCCCACAGGTTGTGAGAGAAAAAATGCGCCCCGCGCATGACCTGACCGTAGCCCATGGCCAGACCCAATACCGCACCCAGCACGACGAAACTCCAGGCCAGACGTGGACGTTCGCGCCAGAAGGCAAAAAACAGCCCCATCACCATAAAGCCGCTTGACGAGTGGCCGCCCGGGAAGCAATGGCCCGGTCCGCTGTCTGCCGGTACCGCGCTAAACAGGGGGTAAGAAACCGCCTTTCCGCCATACTCCACCAGATCCCACGGACAGCTATGGTGGCTAATGCTTTTCAGCACGCCGACAACCAGCGCACCCAGTCCCATCAGAAGCGCGGCCGTGACCAGTCGGGCATTGCGCTTGACGACACCGTAAATCAGCGCAACCGCGGCCAGGGCGATAGAGACATACTTCGCCAGCCGATGGTTGAGCAGGTCCAGCATCGGGTTTTGCTGCAACGGAAAATGGCGCGTCGCTGCGTCATACCAGAAACCGGTGATCCATCTGTCGAGCGTTTCGTCGCGTGAAAGCCAGGTAAACAGAACGGCGAGGACAATCAGCACGAAAAGCTGATAACCATAAAAGCGCAGGGGTAAACGGTAAAGGTCTTTTGTCTTATTTGTCGGCAAGTTAGACAATTCTGAAGGGCTGAAGGTGTAGGCCATAATTAGGGTCAGTGACGTGAAAATAGGGCTATCATAAAACTGTCAACTTAAGGAAACCTTAAACGACGACGATAAGTGCTTTATTTCTGTTTACTATCGATAATTTGCTATCTCGGGCTGCGGCAATTCATTACACTCATCGCGATTTTTTCATCATAAAGAGATTGCATGTTAAACCGTTCTTCTTCTGGTAATCGTCTGGGGCGTCAGGCGTTACTTTTCCCTCTGTGTCTGGTGCTCTACGAATTTTCTACCTATATCGGCAACGATATGATCCAGCCCGGTATGCTGGCCGTGGTAGAACAGTACAACGCGGGTATCGAGTGGGTGCCGACCTCCATGACCGCCTATCTGGCGGGCGGCATGTTTTTACAGTGGCTGTTAGGGCCGCTGTCGGACCGTATTGGTCGTCGTCCGGTGATGCTGACCGGCGTGGTGTGGTTTATCGTCACCTGTCTTGCCACGCTGCTGGCGCAAAACATTGAACAATTTACCCTGCTGCGTTTCCTGCAGGGGGTGAGCCTGTGCTTCATCGGTGCCGTGGGGTATGCCGCTATTCAGGAGTCGTTTGAAGAGGCGGTGTGTATCAAAATCACCGCGCTGATGGCGAACGTGGCGCTGATTGCGCCACTGCTGGGACCGCTGGTGGGCGCAGCCTGGGTGCACGTTGCGCCGTGGGAGGGGATGTTCATACTCTTCGCCGCCCTTGCTGCCATCTCCTTCTTTGGTCTGCACCGTGCGATGCCGGAAACGGCTACGCGTCTGGGTGAAAAGCTCTCCCTGAAAGAGCTGGGACGCGACTACAAAGAGGTGTTGAAAAATGGCCGCTTTGTCGCGGGTGCGCTGGCGACGGGCTTTGTCAGCCTGCCGTTGCTGGCGTGGATTGCGCAGTCGCCCGTCATTATCATCAGCGGTGAGAAGCTCAGCAGTTACGAGTACGGTTTGCTGCAGGTGCCGATCTTTGGCGCGCTGATCGCCGGTAACCTCGTGCTGGCACGTCTGACGTCGCGCCGCACCGTTCGCTCGCTGATTATTATGGGCGGCTGGCCGATTGCGGCAGGGTTAGTCATGGCCGCGGTCGCTACGGTGGCCTCTTCCCACGCCTACCTGTGGATGACTGCGGGGCTGAGCGTCTATGCCTTTGGTATTGGCGTGGCGAATGCCGGACTGGTGCGCCTGACGCTGTTTGCCAGCGAAATGAGTAAAGGCACGGTGTCCGCCGCGATGGGCATGCTGCAGATGTTGATTTTTACCGTCGGAATTGAGGTGAGCAAGCACGCTTACGCGTTTGGCGGCAACGGGCTGTTCAGCCTGTTCAACCTTGCCAACGGCGTGCTGTGGGTGGGATTAATGGTGGTGTTCCTGAAAGACAAACGCATCGGCAGCGCCCTGCAACCTTGAGCTTGTTATTCCCTCTCCCCGTGGGAGAGGGTTAGGGTGAGGGCACCAGACCGCACGCGGTTAATTAAACGGTGCCTCCCCGTTCAACACCTTCTCAATCACGTTTAAAACGCCTTCATCGTTATTATGCTGCGCTTCAAATCGGGCGACCGCCTTAATATGCGGTTTGGCATTGGCCATCGCAAAGCTAAACCCTGACTGGCGCAACATTTCTACGTCGTTGCCGCTGTCGCCAAAGGCCACCACGTCGCTGTTCTCTATACCCCATCGCGCCTGCAAAATGCGCAAGCCGTTAGCTTTGTGCACGCCGGGGATAATCAGGTCGATACTGCCGTGACCGGTGGTGACGGGCACCATAATATCGCCCAGCCTTTCATGCAGCAGCGCCTGAATACGCGGAATTTCATCATCGGAAACGTTAAGCCCAAACTTGAAGAAAATATCGTTCAGGTTATCGAAATCACTGACCCTTTCGAGGCGGTGATAATATTTTGAGGCCATATCGATGAAGGCATCGTCATAGGCTTTGAGAGTGTAGGCGCTACCTTTGCCGCAGGCGATAATCTCAATGCCCGGAACGTCAGTTAACACGTTCGCGACGGTCTCGAAATGGGCTTTCGACAATTCACCGTTAAAGACATCTTCACCTTCGCTCACGACCCAGCCGCCGTTTTCGGCAACAAACGCAATCTCATGCGCGATCTCCGGGAAAAAGGAGATCAGCTGGTAGTATTGGTTGCCGCTGGCGACCACAAAACGAATGTCTTGCGCCTTCATGCGCGCGTACTGCGCCAAAAAACGCGCGCGGTTGTACGTCTTCGCATCGTTCAGGAAGGTGCCATCCATGTCGACTGCAATCAGTTTAACGCTCATATCCCTTCTCCAGTGTCGTTTGTCCTGTTTCCGGCTTTGCCACCGCGCGCGCCACCAGCGCCGCGATAATGACTAACCCTAATACCACCAGCATGGCGCTGCGCAGGCCGTAGTGCTCCCCGAGGAAACCGAGCAGCGGCGGTCCCACCAGGAAGGCGAGGTAACCAGTGGTCGCCACTACGCTGACGCGCGTTGGCGCATCCGGGCCGGTGTCGCTGGCGGCGGAAATGGTCAGCGGGAAGCCAAGTGATGCTCCCAGTCCCCACAGGATCACGGAAACGCCTGCAATCCAGTCCACGTCCACAAAGATGATCATCGCGATACCTAACCCGCCGAGCAGGGCGCTGGCGCGCACCACCGCTACGCGACTGTAGCGGTCGATAAACCAGCCGCCGGTGAAGCGCCCGACGGTCATCCCCAGCGTAAACCCGGCGTAAATCAGCGAGCCGGAGGTCGGGCTGAAGCCGTGACCGTCCACCATCAGCAGCGGTAGCCAGTCGTTGGCGGAACCTTCCGCGAACGCCATTGCCAGCACCACCACGCCGATCAGCATCAGCTGGAAGTCGCGGTAGAAGGGCAGCCCTTTTTCGGCCGAGTGCTGTTCGCCAGCGGAGTTCTTACCGGTGCCGTCCGGGATCGCCCGGATGCCCGTCAGGATCGGAATAATGCACACCAGCGCCGCCAGTAAAATATGAAGGTTGGCCGCCATGCCAAATGCCGTCAGCGCCATCCCCACGCCCGCACCCGCCAGCGTGCCGAGGCTGTAAAAGCCATGCATCATCGGCAGCACGGTTTTGTTCATCTCACGCTCGACAGATGCCCCTTCGACATTAATCGCTACTTCCGCCGCGCCGAAGCTGCCGCCAAAGACCGTCAGCCCCAGGGCAAACAGGACCGGCGAGGCAAACCACAGCGCCACGCTCAGCACCATCATCCCGAACACCGCGCAGCACATGGTGGTGCGGATCACCGCCCGCGTGCCAAAGCGTTTAACCAGCCACGCGGAGCAGAGAATGCCGCTCATGGAGCCTATCGACAGGCCGAACAGCACGATGCCCATCTCGGCGGTAGAGACGGACAAAATATCGCGAATAGCCGGGGTGCGCGTGGCCCAGGAGGCCATCAGCAGCCCGGGAATAAAGAAGAACATAAACAGCGCCCACATGCGTAATTGCAGGGCCTTACGGGGAGAGGTCAGCGTCATTGGGGTAGCACCAGAAGTACAACAATAGCGACAACACTAGCAAGTTTGTGTACATTTGTACACAAACCGGATGAGGAATTTATGAGCAGACCACCCAACGATCCGCACCGCCGGGAAAAAATACTTCAGGCGACGCTGGACACCATCGCTGAGCACGGTATTCACGCCGTCACGCACCGTAAAATCGCCTCCTGCGCGGGCGTACCGCTGGGGTCGATGACCTACTATTTTGACGGCATGGAATCGCTGCTTGAAGAGGCCTTTACGTGGTTTACCCGGCAGATGTCGCAGCAGTATCGGGATTTCTTTGCGGGCGTAACAGGGCCGGAAATGGCGTGTGAGTCCATCACCACGCTGATCCACAGCTCGCAGGTGACCACGCCGCGCAACATGGCGCTGATGTATCAGCTCTACGCTTTTATGCACCGCAGCGCGGCCCTTAAAACGGTGATGCAGGACTGGATGAAGATGAGCCAGGACACGCTGGAACAGTGGTTCGACCCGGTCACTACCCGCGCGCTGGATGCGTTTATTGAAGGAATGACGCTGCATTTTGTCACCGACCGTAAGCCGTTAAGCCGGGAGGAGATCCGCGCGATGGTGGGCAGGATTGCGGGCGAGGGCGGCTGCTAGGTTGCGCCCGCGGTCATATTGACGGTGGTTCCCGTCATGGCGCCTGCCGCATCTGAGGCCAGAAACGTAATCGTGTCTGCCACCTGTGCCAGCGTCGGCAGGCGATGCGTCAGGGTACTTTGCGCGGCACCGCTGAGAAACTGCTCAACCGTTATCCCCATCGCCTGCGCCTTGGCGGCGAAAATGGCACCTACATACGAACCCGCCTGCACCGCGTCGGCTATCGCGTGCGAACGCACGCAGAGTACCCGAATATTTTGTTCCCCTAGCTCAGCCGCAAGCGCCCGGGTCAAGGCTTCCGTTCCCGCGCAGCCAACGATATGCCCGAGGTGGCCCGCCATCGTCATGTTTGAGGCGGGGGCGACGACGGTAATTATGGTTCCGGCATGCTCGCCGCCCATGCGGGGCGATACGGCTTTCGCAATGTTGAAATATGCGGCCAGGAAGGGATCGAAACCCTGTCTGAACTCGTCGAGCGTTAACGCCTGCAGGCGTTTTCCCTGATCGTGCATAAAGCCCGTGGCGTTGACGACGATATCAATGTGGGCAAGGTCGGAGAGTTGCGCGGAGGCATCAAGCGCATCGAAAACAAACGTGCTGGCAGACCCGCAGTCGGCGCGAATGCTGTCGGCGACCTGCTCCAGCCTGGCGTGGCTGCGCGCGGCAAGGTAGACATCCGCTCCCTCGCGCGCCAGCGCGTGCGCCGCTGCGCTGCCGATAGCGCCGCTGCCGCCGAAGATGACGGCGGTTTTGTTTTTAAGTCCCATACCTGCATCCCCTCACCAGACCTAACCCTCAACAGTATGTGCCGGGTTTCGGCTGATGCAACCCAGCCGGTAGGCGGGATACGCCGCGGGCAAGCCTTACTGTGCCATTATCAATAGCTTACTTTTGCGAGATTTTTTTCCCGCTGGCGTCCACCACGGCTTCGCCATCCTCTTTGGTAAACGCCCCTTTTTGCGCGTCCGGCAGGATATCGAGGACGACTTCAGACGGACGGCACAGGCGCGTGCCCAGCGGCGTTACCACGATCGGACGGTTAATCAGGATCGGGTGTTGCAGCATAAAACCGATAAGCTGGTCGTCGGTGAAGTTAGCTTCGGCAAGGCCAAGCTGCTCATAGGGATCCACGTTTTTACGCAGCAGGTCCCGCACTGAAATGCCCATATCGGCAATCAGTGTGGTCAGCTTATCGCGCGACGGTGGAGTTTCCAGATAGAGGATAATCTCTGGCTCCGTGCCGCTGTTGCGGATCATCTCCAGCGTGTTGCGCGAGGTGCCGCAGGCGGGGTTGTGGTAGATAGTGATGTGGCTCATATCAGTGGCTCATTACAGTGTGAAGGAGAGACGTAGCGCCAGCGCGGCCAGCGTCACAAACAGGACGGGCAGCGTCATAACGATGCCCGTCCGGAAATAGTAGCCCCAGGTAATCGTCATGTTTTTCTGCGCCAGCACGTGAAGCCAGAGCAGGGTGGCGAGGCTGCCGATAGGCGTGATTTTCGGCCCCAAATCGCAGCCAATCACGTTGGCATAAATCATCGCGTCCTTGATCAGTCCCGTTGCCGTACTGCCTTCAATGGAGAGCGCGCCAATTAGCACCGTGGGCATATTGTTCATTATGGATGACAGGAACGCGGTGATGATCCCGGTTCCCAGCGTGGTGGCCCACAGCCCGTGTCCGGCCAGGCTATTCAGTACGCCTGTGAGAGAGTCCGTCAGCCCGGCATTGCGCAGGCCATACACCACCAGATACATCCCCAGCGAGAAGACAACGATTTGCCACGGTGCGCCGCGCAGCACTTTCCCTGTGTTTATCGCATGTCCGCGCTTTGCGACAGCAAATAAAATCAGCGCGCCGACGGTCGCAATGGCGCTGACCGGAATGCCGAGAGGCTCAAGTACGAAGAAACCGACGAGAAGCAGCAGCAGGACGATCCAGCCCGTTCTGAACGTCGGGAGATCGTGAATGGCGCGTGCGGGCTCGCGGAGTTTTGCCAGGTCATATTCCGGGGGAATTTCCTTACGGAAGAAGAGGTGCAGCATCACCAGCGTTGCGACAATTGCGGCGATATCCACCGGGATCATCACCGAGGCATATTCACTGAACCCCAGCTTAAAGAAGTCTGCCGACACGATGTTGACCAGGTTCGACACAATCAGCGGCAGGCTGGCGGTATCGGCGATAAAGCCCGCCGCCATCACAAACGCCAGCGTGGCTTGCTTGCTGAACCCCAGCGCCAGCAGCATGGCGATAACGATAGGGGTCAGGATCAGTGCCGCACCGTCATTGGCAAACAGCGCCGCCACGGCTGCACCCAGCAGCACGATATACGTAAACAGCAATCGCCCGCGACCGTTTCCCCAGCGGGCAACATGCAGCGCCGCCCACTCGAAAAAGCCGGACTCATCCAGCAGCAGGCTGATGATGATGACGGCGATAAACGTTGCCGTGGCGTTCCAGACGATATTCCACACGACCGGAATATCGTTAATGTGAATCACGCCGCTGGCCAGCGCCAGCACGGCGCCGATGGTGGCGCTCCAACCGATACTGAGCCCTCTGGGCTGCCAAATGACCAGTACCAGCGTAAACAGAAAAATAGCCCCTGCCAGAAACATCGCTTACTCCGTTATATTTGATTTGGTGAATGTGTTGCGATTAACATGCGCCCGGTAGTCGGTTTTTTAGCTTCATGCGCGTCTCTTCCCGCAGGCAGTTCCAGCTGTTGTCGATAACGGTTGCCGCCCACGCAGGCATGTTGGGAGAGAGACGGTAATAGACCCACTTACCCTCGCGACGGTCGATCACCAGCCCGGACTCGCGCAACAAGGCCATGTGACGGGAGACCTTCGGCTGAGATTCGGCGGTGGCGGCGCAGAGATCGCAGACGCACAATTCTCCCACTTCACGGAGCAGCATGACGATGGCGAGCCGCGTTTCGTCGGAGAGGGTTTTGAAGAGCTGGAGCGGGTGGAGCATTCTGTCATCCTGAATGTCTTTTTTCATATTCAGTAAATCATATATGTTTGTGGTGAGCGAGAAAAGAGGGGGATAACAGGAAGGATAGAAAAAGCGCCTGGAGGACTCGTTGAAGATAAAACAGTCTTTATGGCTTGCCCGGACTACTCCTGATCGTCATGGGAAAGAAACCGTCCCCTTGGGACGGTTTCTTTTTATCTGCTCACTTTCAACGCTCTTCTGTGCTCAGGCGCAGCAGCGATCGTTCCAGGTGTCACGGTAAATGATATTCCCCTCCGTGTACCTCCATGAGATGGCTTCATAACGTAATTCGAGCGTTTCAAGATGGGTGCTGCTCATCCCGTTAGGGGTCAGAAAGGGCGCCACTGTCGTGAACTTAACGTTTTCCATAACGATATTGAAATATTCGGCCTCGATACCGGACTCTAGAATACGGTACATTTTAATTATTCCCTTCTTCATAACTCGCCCTTCGCACACGGCGCGGTAAAGAAGCGGGGTAGTCTGATCAAATTCTTTGACTATCGTAATAGGGCGATGGATGCGCGTGCCGGTGAGCTTGCCCCAGCTTGGGTCAACCGGAATGGTTACGCCATGGGAGAACGATTTCAGTTCTATGGAACCATGACGGGTGGGCATCGTGCAGCTACCGACAATTGGCGAGCCGTTCTCGTCTTCAAGCCAGAGATGTGCGGATGTAGACATGTTATTTCCTTATTAGTAAACATGAAGCTTTTATGGTCCTCAATGCCATATCCAGTAAGCCAGCCCCAGTGTGGCCAGGTAAAACAGGAGGATGAATCCCGGGCTAACCTCAGGGAAATAAACGTCAAGGACATAGCCAAAAATGAACGTGAGGATGATGGGTATATAGGTCCAGAAGAAAAACTGAGCCTGAGATTTGAGCCAGCGTCTTAGAAAGCCCATCAGTGTCTATCCATTAGCTTCAGGATCGTGTCTGCAACATCATAAGGGTTTTGTCCATCCGTCCACTGTTGGGTTAGCACCCCCGCGCGCATAAACGCAGGCTCCACCAGGAAATACATCATCTCCAGCTCTCGCAGGTATAACGCTTGATAGTATGCCGGATGCATCACTTGCAGGCGGTGAGCGCTGTCAGCAGCTTTTTGCACAACCCCGTATATCCCCAGCCCGCCAATAGCCGCGCCCGTTAATCCTGAAACGACCTTTAACCCTGAAGGTGGAAGGGTCACATAGAGGCAAACAGTCGATGCGACACCTGCAGAGAATGAATACGAGGTTAGCGTGCTGGTGGATATATAAACGTTAGCGCGCATTAGAGCATGCTGTATCGCTGATAATTCTGCCGGGGAATAATCCTTAACCAGTTCCTCAACGTACGTGTTGATTAGGTCAAAGACGATGCTCCAGCGAGAAACAAGATGGAATATGCCCTTTCGGAAACGTGCGTCCTCCAGGTTTTGTCTGGTGCATACATCGTAATATTCATCAGTAAAGCAGGAAGTGTAGTACAGCAGGCGTTGGGCACCGGCCCCTATATTACTCAACTGGCTCTTTACCTCTTCGCCTACATCACGTACCGCCCGGTCCAGCTTCATTGCCAGTATCTTTTGGCTCTGAAGTTGTCGGATGATCTCTTCAGAATAGTACATGTTTACTGGCCTCGCTCTTCAGCTCAATAGAGCGATTTTTTGCTGCATTTCCTAAGAGCGGCATTGCCATTACTGAGCTTGAAAACTGCATTCCTGTCCCCTCTACAGTGTTTCTATCCGCTCCAGCTTATGCCCGTAAAATGTATCGAAGTTCAAGGTAGATCATGTTTATGAAAAGCAGAGGGTTTTTAGGATAATAACCTGATATTTTTTAACCAATATGCGATTTATCGGCGAGATTTTAGTGCGAATAGAAAAGTTCAACATTGAGTGACTCATTCCAAAATCCAACAGAAATATCATCACAAACAGACTTTGCCACGCGCAACTAGTAGCGCTCTGGCGTGTTCCAGCATTTCAGGCAGTTAGCGCCACCCTTAAAGCAGATCGAGCCCTCAGCAGGGCGCTGGCGCGCCACAGCATGACAAAAAAATATTTCTCAGACAAAAATCGCACTACACCGCACCCGCCTGCGGTTTTTGGATCATAAAAATTTTTCAGTTTTATTTTTCTACAAACCAGACCGTCAGACCGCCCCAGTGCTGGCGGCTTTGTGGAAAACAGAAACTGAAAAGGTTGAAAAGAATTTCATTATTTTTAATTTCTCTGGATTGATATTTTGTTCTTGTTTTGATTAATATGCTGATTTATATGATTTTTTTTGTTTTTTTTTGCGTGAGTGTAAAAGACTGATAAATTAATCATGTGCTATGTTCTTTTGCGATGAAACCAAGGATGACGTGGCCTTCAGATTGATATCAATTTACAATTGACTGAAATTCTTGAAATGCACACGTTTTGAATGTGCATGCTTATTGAAAAATGGTGGCATAGTGAAAATAAAAGATGGGTTATTGGTTTTAATAATTACTGCAAGTTCATATTTATATACATACGTATATTTTTTAGGTTACTTCAGAGCAAAAAACATTCCTGAGGAATTTATTGACATACAATTAATTTCAATGATAAAGGTTGGGTTTTTTTTGTTAGGGGTTCTAGGATTAATGTCATTTTTTATAGATATGCTGACTTCGATAGGTGAACGTGAAATAAATAATGATCCGAGTGATGCTGTGACCCTGAGTGAACCATGGAGGCTATTCCTTAAAAGAAATAGTCTGATTATCATTACAATGCTTTTGGCTTTAATGGATTTATTCCATAATCCGACTCTATCCAAGTTTTCATTCATTATGTTTGTGTTCTTTTTTGTATTTAAGGCTGAGTTTTCAATTGTACCAAAGGATGTTAATACAAAATGGTATATGCGAAGGTTTAATATTTCTTTGAAACCACCTAGAGTTACGGGGTCGATAAAAGTCGCTCATAAATTTAATGTATTAACACAGTTTGTATATTTGACTTGGGGTATGTCGGCATTGTTATTGATGTATTTTATTGGTGTGACCGTGGCTAATGGTGAAAAGGATGCACTTATGTGTAATGAGAAATATCATGCTTTACAAATAAACTCAGATGCCGTACTTGTCACGCGAGACTTCCGGGAATACAAATTTATTGAAAAAACGGAGTGTCGTTTTACGAATTTAAAATGAAAGTCTAGACACTAAAGGGTTTTCTGTAATTCTAATTATGTCAGTAATGATGAAGGCTTCGTATGGAAGCCACTTCATATCAATCTGCGAAGAGCTTCACATTAACATTAAAGGATGTCTCACTATTAAATCTAAAATTAATTCAACTCAACAAACTTGTAGCTATCGAATGCCATGCCAAGTTCAACAAATTTGCATCGTGATTTAATCTCTTTATTCATATCAACGATTGCACCTTTTATCTTAGCTTTGTTCTCGTTACTGGCTCTTACCCCCGCAAAAACCTTAGTGATTTGAAATCTAGAAAATTCATGAATACCCTCACGGTTACTTAGTGCTCTTACTTCTTGTTCGTAAGCCCATTGTGTGCTTTTAGATAGTGCAATATTTAACCCTTTCATATTACCTTGTTTATCATATAAGGCAGGACGCATATCTGTGTAATTAACATCAAAGGGAACTATTATTATTGGATTTTCAGACTTGGAAATTCGTGCAATCATTTCTGATGTATATTCAAACTCAATTGCAAAACCTTGATGTTCATCTGCATAATGTGCCCACATAGGGGCGGATAAATAATCTAAACTAAAACATGTGACTGTTAAGTTATTTGACACTAGGCTATGTGTTATTCCACCCACACCTGTTTGACTCATTAAGTTAAAATTTCTTTGCAATAATTTATTAGACGCTTTTTGTTCTAGTTTATAGGTGTTCTTGAGTCTTTTAAAAAGTTTGTCTTTTCCTTGGGATGGGAAATAGGGGTAGCAGTCAAAAGGATCGTTGAAATTCTCCGGTCTTGAATACCAGAGCGTGCCGTTAGTTAAGGTTTTTAAGCAATTTTCCATATTAAGGTATTTATAAAATTTCCTGTTGATTGGTCGTGTAAGTGAAAGATTAGCGCTATCATTTAACATTAGATATCTCCTCTATTAAATATTCAAGGGTGCCGTAAAATTGCGCAAACTAAATGGAGTTTAGATAATAGTGATTGACTGCAATTTTTTAGTATCAACATCATTAATTATTATTCTTTAGAATGTATGAAACCGGGTTTGTTAGTTTGCCCTTCGATATTCTCTGAATGTGAAACTTTAATTGCATTTGCCGCCTTGATAATTTCAAGAGCATCCTCAGTTGAAACTCCTTTTAAATCAATGATTCTGCGCTCTGAGCAAATCTCAATTTTAATGCTATTTTTTCTCTGTAACATTTCAAGTGCCTTTAGTACTAACGGTGCATAAGTTTTACCACGTTCATATAGTACGCTAAGAAACTCTTTTACGGTTGATGGTGTGGCAGAGAAACAATGCACTACTCCAGCATGTAAACCAACCTCATCAAAACCATCTATAAATTTTTGCCTTAGGTCTTCCGGAACGTAAAGTTCGATTGAATCGTACCTGGATTTTCTTTCTGATGCCATAGTTGTAGCCTTAGATAGTTAATGAGCTTTCTCTGTCGCCATTTTGTCGCCAATGGCATGAAATGGGTTGAGTAAGTCAGTGATTTGGAAGGGATAAAATAGCAGGCAACAAAAAACCCATCAACCTTGAACCAAAACGGCGGGGTTGATGGGCTCCACAAATTGGGGACATCAAAGAAAAGCAGTGGCACTAGTTATGACTGCCCCCTGATAAAAAAGTTCTGCGCGT
>Ga0308162_1001326_pt1 | contig 20295 bp, 33 predicted proteins | sample PhySR2_FD_201370 | JGI IMG/M metagenome (GOLD analysis project Ga0308162, IMG submission 201370) | Phyllosphere microbial communities from UC Gill Tract Community Farm, Albany, California, United States - DLSLS.R2 | ecosystem: Host-associated > Plants > Phyllosphere > Unclassified | place: USA... | reverse complement strand
GGAAAACGGCGTTGTGAACTTCGCGCAACAGTGTGGCCCTTGCGGCGGTGCTGTTTTTGCGCAGGTCTTCAAGCGGTGTCAGGTTCAGCTGTACGGTGTAGATATCACCACCTTCAATCGGCGGCAGGTTTTCCAGGCGGCGCACGTCATTGCGTGACATCCAGCCGTTCTGCAGCGCGGTGGTGTAATAAGCGGAACGTCCAGCGCTGTCGGCACGCAGCAGACCTTCAACGGAGAACTCAGCAAACAGGTCTTCATCACCATTCAGCAGACAGCGTGAAATCTCCTGTTCAATGTTCACCAGCATCGGGCGCAGCGTATTCGTCAGGAACAGCAGATTCATGCCTTCAACGCTCGACGCCCAGCTACTCTGCTTGTCAACGTGACCGACCATAAAGGGCGGCACGCGGAACCAGCGGCAGATTTCCTCAATGCTAAATGATCGTGACTCCAGCATCTGAGCATCTTCAGGGTTAAGGGTGATGCCCTGATAGGACATATCACCCTCAAGCACCATCACCTTGCCCGCGTTTTTTGAACCAACGAACCGGTTAAGGTTTTCGCGGTTTTTCTGTCGCTGCTCTTTTGTCAGCAGATTCTTTGACAGAAAGAAACCTGACGTCTGAATACCGTTTTCAAAAATTTTTGCGGCTGACTCTTCGACCGCCATCGCTGCGCCAAACACGTCACGCCCGGTGCGCATCGGCATCATTCCGCATACGCCATCCAGACCAAAGCCCCGGATGTGCATCATGTTTTTAACCGGGATGATGCGCTTCACGCCTTTCTCTGTGTAGGTGTACTGCAGTTCGCCGCTGTCCAGCCGCTCCACCTTCATGCACTGAGGGAGAAGTGGCACGAGAGAGACCAGTTTCAGGCCGATCATCTTTTTCTCAACGTAGGCATTACCACGCAGGCAGATGCTGGCAACCACCATCAGCATGAAGCGCGACGGCGTCATTTCGCTGTTCGGGCGACGGCATAGCAACTGATAGGCCGGATGATTAAGCGCCAGCTTACGGGAGCCGTCAGAGGCACGCTCGTATACCTTCATAGGCAGAGTTGAAACCGACTCACTCAGCAGTCGCACACAGGCCCAGACAGAGGCCAGCGCCAGCGCTTTCTCTGCTGTCACTACCTTTCCGCTGCTGCTTGTGCCGTACCATTCCTGCCAGAACGCAGCATCATTCAGTCCGATTGACTCACCGAGCCAGTTAACAATCGCGCTCTTAATGCGACCCGGCTGTTTTTTTTCCTTCATCAGATACCTACCATGATCGGGTCATCAAAAAAGTCATCAGGATCGCCGCTGTCCACCAGCACCGCATCCTCTGCTGCACCGATTGCCATAGCGGAAGCCACCACGCCGTCGATACGGCCGGTGCTTTTCTTCTTGGCAAATATGCGGTTGTCCTTCTGGTCAGCCTCAAGCACCGCAGAGGCGGCGTTCCAGCGAAGGCAGGGATTAGGACGTATGACAAGCACCCTGTTGTTTAGGTGCTCTTCAAAAAGCTCAATGGATCGCGGCATCCACAGCCCGGACTCCTGCGCCTTATAAAAGCCCTGTCCATGCGGAACAAGGTCAACGCTCACAGACTCGCTTTCGAGTTCGGGCTCCAGATACTTGATGCGGTACTGGTCAAACGCGATGCACTTAATATCGTATCTGGCCGCCAGTTCACCGATACGCACCGCCACAAAACCGTAATTGACCGCCTTACCAGGCGGCGCGTGAATAAAGCCATTACGCAGCCAGGCGTCATAGGGAACGTGGTCAGTTTTGGCACGCTCCAGCAGAGAATCTTTCGGCGTCCAGAACTCAACTAAAAGCTTTTTGGATTTCGGAAAGTAAAGCGCCAGCGCTGTCAGGTCGCGTGAACCGGACAGGTCAAGACCGCCATAGCACTCTTCCCCCGCCAAATCTTCGGGATCAAAGTCCTGCTCGCAGTTCATCCAGGTGTCGCTGTCAATCCACGGATCGGATGCCTCAACCCACTGGCAGAAGTTCAGGCGGCGGACGATGCTTTCTTTCGACGGCATGCCGCGCGCCTGCGTCACCTGCTCCCGCAGATATTTATCCGTGAAGGTCTGACCCAGCGATGGATTAGCTTTGCCCCAGCAGGATTCATCCTTAAACGGGTCATCGCCCTCATCCAGCGAACAGATGAAGCTGAAAAAGCTGTCATCGACCAAATCACCGGCTGCCACCTTGCGACCATATTCGTGATATTCGAAACAGACACTGGTTTTATCGTGGCCGCTGTTGGTGATGAGGAACATCAGCGCCTGACGGCGGCCTTTTGTACCGGCACGCATCATCTCAACAACGGCGTTTGTTTTGTGCTCATGCACTTCGTCAATCAGTGCGCCATGCGGGCGCGGGCCTGACTGACCATCATCGGAGCTGATCGGCTTAAAGAAAGAGCCTGTCTGCAGGAACGCAAGGTTCCACACATTAAGCCCGGTGCCGGATTTGGTGATGCGCTGTGCCAGCGCGGGCGACTGATCGACCATCGTTACCGCATCGCGGAACAGGATCATCGCCTGGTCTTTCTTCGTGGCCGCCGCGTAAACTTCGGCGCGGGGCTCTTTGTCTGCCATCAGCAGGTAAAGACCAACTCCGCCCGCCAGTGGCGATTTACCCGAGCCCTTACCGGACTCGATATAGCTCATGCGAAAGCGGCGCGTGCCGTCTTCCGCTTTCCAGCCGAACAGGGAGCCAACAATGAAACACTGCCACGGCAGCAGGATGAAAGGTTTCCCCTCATGCTCACCGCCATTCAGCTTCAGAACCTGAGCAAAGAAGTTAACAACGCGCGTTACCGCTTCAACATCCCAGAACAAGCCACGCTTAGGACCCTCCTCCAGATCACGAAGGTGCCGGTCGCATGCAGCGCGGATGTCTGGCCCGGCAATAACCGCGCCGCTGGTAACGTCCATTGCATACTGCGTTGCCGGGTCAACCGAAGAACTGGTTGAGCGGGTCTTCTTCTTTTTCTCCACCATTTACGTTCACCTTTGACCGGGCAGCCGGAGTCAGGCCGAACTCTACCAGGTAGCTTTTAAATCGCCGGTCTGCATCAGCCAGCATTGAAACAGCCGGGTTTGCTTTAATAAGAAACCCGCCTTCGGTCTGGACCGTGTAGGTTCTGCCCTCATCAGCAATCGTGATCCGCAACTGAAGAATGTCGGCGTAAATATCGCAGAGCCTTTCCAGCGCCAGCACATCGGCAACGGTCAGCACGCCCATCCCATCGAGCAGAACGGTCAGTTTTCCCCACGCAACCTTTCCCCAATCAGTGAGGTGTGACGGCGGGCTGGGGATTTCTCTCGCGGGTGCAGGCTCTTTGTCGTTGAGCTTTCGCTTTCCCGGATTGCCGGTAACGACCTTAAGGTGGGTCGGTTTTGGTCGTCTTCCGGCCATAAAAACCTCCCAGAAAAAAACTTTTCATTTCGCGGTTGTGCATAAAAAGGGGGGCGGGCGGTCAGGAGGTCGCTATCCCCTGAACTCTGCTCCCACCCTCCCCGATGGTGATGATAATCGTTCTCATCTGATCTTGTGACCCACCTGACCTCAATGGTAAATGATATTAATTCTCATTTGTGCCAATGGGATGACGGGTCGAGCGGCATGCCGTTCTCATCGCACCCGATGACGTGACCGCGCTTCTCTTCACGCTGCTTGGTCGAGTCGTGATGCTGTTTGCAGAGTGGTTGCCAGTTGGCCTTGTCCCAGAAGAGCTTCTGAGCCTTCGCTATCTCATCCTGCTTGCCACCGTTGATGGCTTCTTTCAGCCTGTGTGGCTTGATGTGGTCAACGACAGCAGCCGCCACCGCTCTGCCCTGCCGGTGGCACATTACGCAGAGTGGATGTGATTTCAGGAATGAGAGTCTGGCTTTATCCCAGCGGCTGTTATAGATGCGTGGCTCGGACATCAGAGTTTCCTGCTGGATAGATGCATACACCTCTCGGCAATGGTGAGACCACCAGCCGATGATTCATTGTGTTTATGCTGAAAATTGAACTCAGTGAATGCAGTTTTCAGAACAAAATAAAAAACCGCCCGAAGGCGGTCTTTGTGCTTTCTATTTTTCGCATTCAACCCTTTTCAGGCGGTTAAATTTTATTGAATGCTACGAATATAATTTTTTCTGAATCAGCAGCTAAAGACTCACTCTGGACTATTTGTTCTTTTAAATATCTGATCAGTTGGGCTGGATTATCAGGCTCTTCGCCAGTAAAAACAAAATCGCCCTTTTGTAAATTTCCATTATCATGTCGAAACTCCCAACTAACAAACCAGCTATTCATAAAAACCTCCGATTCAAATGAGGCTCTTACATTAGCGATAAGATTAATCTTATTGAAGTGTTTTTTTTGTTTTATCATCCGGCGCACTCGAAAATGTGCCTTGTGATGAACTCAGCAATCATCATCTGGCTGAGCAACTGCACGGCAGCCGAACATGCAGGCATGCTGCATTGATGTTTTTGCCTGGGCAATCCAGCGAGGGTCTGCGCCTGAGTCGTGCTTTAGCCGATCAAGATGCGAGATAAATTGACGACTTAATGCCTTGAGGCTATTCATATCTGCAATATCTTGCTCGGAAAGGGTCCGATACCCCTTTACTGTGCTGCCGTCCTGCGGTTTTGCTTCGCTCATGTATTTACCTATCTGGTTGACTCGATTTTACGAATGGCGGCACGATCAATGTTGCACTGACCCAGAGCGCCATATAACTCAGCGTTGAGGCTTACGCTGTCACCGAACGTCATGTCCTGTGACGGCGCTGGCACGTCAATCTGACTGGTCAGTTCAGCCGGAAGGCTTAGCTGTGGCTGTTTTACTGTCCGGTACTCCACCAGCGGCTTTTGCTGCGTCGCGCAGCCGGTCAGCAGCATCAGGGGGAACAGGAGTAACAGCACACTTGTCCGCCGCAAGGTAACGCTTAATTTCATTCTGTAGTTTCCGGTTCTGCTGGGCTGTTACGGCACGCTGCTCTGTGACCTGACTCATCACTTCGTTTTGCTGCTTAACGGCTGTTACCAGCTCAGTGACGCTTGATGCCAGGCCATCGTTCTTGGAGCGCAGGTCGTTAATCTGCTCGTCTTTGTTATTCGACAGTTTCTCCAGGCGCTGATTGGTTGCCTCAAGTTGCGCGCTGCGGGCATTCAACATCCACAGGCAAACGCAGATAATTGCGATAACCAGCAGATGTGAATAGTTTTTGATGAACTGGATAGCAGCCATGCGGCCTCCTTTATCAGACGAGGTCGAGCGCCCGAATGAATACATCTAATCCGTAGGGCTGACTGCCGTTCTCATGCTTGATGATGGCCTGCAGGAGCGGAAACAGCTTGCGGCTGTCAGTCAGGTCGATTGGCTTATCAGCAGCAGTGGCGGTAGCCGTTGCCACGCTGCGGATATAAGCCTGCGTGTCATTCTCGTTAGGCGGAGCCCAGCGCTTCACAATGCCCGTAATAGTTTTCAGGCCATATTTGCTCTGATAGTTACGCAGAATGATAATCATCGCCCTGATGCCATACTCCGAACTAATGAACTGGCAAAAAGATTTATCAGTGCGCTGCGCCTGCGGCACCAGTCCCTGCCACTCATCGCCCCAGCGGATGTTTCCAGGATTATTATTGCGGATTCCGCGTGATTTATTGCTGCCCGTCATTGGTTTCCCCTGCCTTTCTCTCTATCAGCCTGCGAAGCCTTTCGCTGATGTAGTCATTGCCTACATACCCGATGTAAACCGCGAAAACCTGTGCGGCGGCGTCAGGGATGTTCCAGTTAAATAAAGCGCCCATCACCTGCAGCGTCGGGCCAGCAAAGAACGCTAACGCGCTGCAGGAGACAGCGTCGAGAACCCGCTTACTCCACGGGCTTTTTGCATAGGCACTGCGTAATAGTGAAAACATGCCTGCTACCCCGGCATATCCCCATTCTGTTTTGTGGGCATACAGCCACAGCAGCACTGTGGCCCAAAAGCCCGGGTCTTTTTCTGGAGGCATGCTCTGATTCCCGCCACCGGGATGATGGCGGCTGACTGTCGTTAAAAAGAATTGCGCAACGCCACGGCGTCAAAAGTGTGTGTGGAGACTGATTGGCGTGCGCAAAAACGAAAAAAGGCCGCTCTTTGGCGACCTCTTTGAATGGGAACCCTGACGCAATAGCGGTAACTGCCTTGCCCGTCGGCAACAGGGGTAATTTTTCTATCCCCTACAAGGGATAATCTTTTACTCATCCCTTTCAGGGGATAATCCAATAAAAAAGCCCCGCCAGCTGGTGAGGCTGCGAGGCTTTCTAACATCCACTTGATATGCAACTGACCCGCCATCAGCGAATCAGATAATTCTTTTTAGTGCGGAAGACTCATAAAATCCCCACTATGAGGAGATATTAATCCATTCCCGGACAAAAGCAACAGTTATCTTTGGTCTGATACTTTTCATGCGCGAGTTATTTTCTGAAAGGTCTGGTCGGCGTGAGATTCTTCCTGCTCTAACTTAGCCACCAGCGCATCAAAGAACGGCCTCCAGTTGCGGTTCCACGTTCTCTCCTGCAGGTCAGGAATCAGCACCCGGATAGCTCTGAAAGCTTTTGTACCGGGCGAACGCGCAAATCCTCTGCCGCCACACCGATCACAATTCTTCTCAACGATGGAATTAGTCTGCCTGGACATTTCGATATCACGCACGCGGCCAGTACCATTACAGCGGCACCGCTCTGTCACTGCGCCCTTGCCGTGACATGTCACGCACATCTTTTCCAGCGTTTCCAACCGGTACTTTGGAGGAACGTAATTATCGTTATCAGGCGTTGAACAGCCAGGGTGAATCATCACATGCTCAATGCTGTTCATAATGCCACGCCCATCACAGTCGGGGCATGAGTGGGTAGTTGATGCAGAGCGGACATAATCTTCATATGCCAGCTTGGATAGAACTCTGATACAGGAAGGCAACTTTGAGCCAGCTGCTTTCAGAACGAGCTTTGGTGTAATGCGCCGGGCATGCACCATAAGCAGACCTATGACGCGATCTTTATCCCCTTCACTGACCCCGGACTTAGCCAGAACGGCTGCAATCCCCATCGGAGACTTTGACTGACACATCCCGATAGCGGCCATCAGGTCTGTACCCGTAAGCCCCTCACTTCCCGTAGCACGGGATGAGTCACTAATCTGCAGGCTTTTCGGATTGAAGTGCTTCAGCGCTGATTCAATTTTCATACTCACCTTCTCCACACACTTTATTTTTTGTCTGTCCCAATCACTCCGACTGCAATCGCGTGATCGAGGAACCTGAACAGCAGCTCAACCTGACTGCCGTATTTCGCTTCAAACGCTCTCATATCCCGGTGCAGTTCATCGTGATGCGCTCTGCATAGCGGTATCACAAATAAATCATGCGCCTTCGTTCCCATTCCCCCCTGTCCGTGTCCAATGATGTGATGAGGATCGTCAGCCTGCATGCCGCAACATGCGCATGTCTGCGATTTTACCCATCGTGTGTATTTCTCACTTTCCCAGCGCTTACGCTTGGGGCGCTTCATGAATGATTCTGGTGATTCCGGGTCAGCGCACAGGCTGATTATCTTTTTAACTACCTGAGCTGCGTCCTGAATAACCTCTCTGGCCGGACGCTCTGCAACGATATGAGACTCTTTAGTCTCTCCTGCATAGTGGGACTCTTTCGGCATGCGCAGAACGCGCCGGGCCGGTGCCTCCGGTATCAGGTCAATCACATCATTCAGGGTTGCCCACCAGCACAGTTCTGGCAGAGTCAGTTGATGGTCACCGTTTAGCGCCATATGGCTGCATGCCGCCCTGATTATCCAGAGTGCGGTGTTACCTTTGGCGATATTCTCCAGGCTACCAGGTACGCCGTTTTCCCTGAACTCATTATCGTGGCTATAGCAAAGAGACACCAGGCCGTTTTCGATTTCTGACACTGTGAATTCATGGTGATGCCACACTCCCAGCTGCTCCCACTGGCAGCACCCGAAAGACTGGACAAAGGATGCCAGCGCATTCGGTCCACCAGCGGCCTTTATCACGCGTTCGTGACTGAAGAACGGAATCAGTGAGGGCTCATCAAGTAAAGGCTGTGTGCCGTCATTCAGCCGCCCTGATGGTAGGTCTGCCATATCCATTGTCGGTGTGCTGATCACAACCCTGCCCTTAAACAGCTTCAATAGGTCTGGTCCCGGCTTTAGCAACACAATCCCGGTGCGAGGTGCTACTTCTGGCGTGAGTAATGCTCTCATGCGGCCACCACTTCAAAAGGTGTGATCGTTACTTCGGCCTTACCCTTCTTCGTCGTTGCGCCCCACTCTACCGAGAATCGCTTTATCTGGCTGTCGTCGCCCCACACACCGGCATGAGTAAGGCTATCGAATAATGCTTTGAGGTAATTATCAAGATCACGCTGGCGCTTGTCTGGCGGGAATAGCAGAACGCTCACCTCAACATTCACTGTAATCGGCTGAGGTCGGCGTTTAAGTTGCTCCATGACGGCGGCAAGCGCATTGGAGCGGAAACAGCGCCCGGAGGCGCTGATCAATACTCCCTTTCTGGTGTTACGCCAGTACGTGTTAACGCTTGGCGGGAACGGGAGGGTTAACTTCATGCAGCGCTCTCTCCCACATCCGGTATTGTCATCTGACCAACTACCTCACGGACTGCCTGACGCAGCATGCGGATGTTTGTCCAGCAATCACGGTTGGTCTGCTCCACCAGCGCGATAAACTCCTGAACCGTGCACGGCCTGTCCTGGCGAACGTCAATCAGCACCGCTGAGAAGCGCTGTAACTGCTCTTTTGCCATATCTGGATCATCGTACTGCTCTGACACCCACAGCTTCAGTTCAAGATCGTCATGATGCTCCTTGATGAGGCGCACCGCTTTAGCAATGGTCTCTGCCGGAACGGTCACGCAGGTAGGGTTCTCAACAGAGTCTGCCGCCCATGTATGCGCCCACTTGGATTCGCTGTAGGTGTACTCAGCTTTCATTTTGAACGCGGCAATAACGCAGGCCCACACCTCAACACCGCTTTGTTCAAGGATTTCGTGCTTCAGCAGTGGCAGGTCGTCACCATCGCCGCTATCTGTTTTGGCCGGTGTTGGCTGCTCAATGACTGATTGCGCGACCCCGTAATGCTCTTTGGCCATCAGGATAATATCCATCAGCTCAGCCGCCTGCAGGTCCGTAGCAAAATCCAGGCTTACCTGTGCGTCCTCATGCAACTCCGCCTCACAGTGTCGGGCAATAAGCTCTACCAGTTTGCGTGCCTGTGCTGCACTGAACTGCGGCATAGCATCGGTCTTGGTCAGTTTCTTCTTACCTGCCGCTTTCGCCTTCTGCATCTGCTCCTGCGCCACCGATGATGCTTTCACGCCATGCTCACGCTGCAGGGCAACTGCTGTGGTCGCTGCTACTTCGCCGGACTTCACCATCTCAATCAGCGGTTCGCCAACAGTCAGCAACTGGAGGTGCTGTTCAACATCGGTGATCGAACGCTTCACCTTGGCGGCAATCTCGGCTGGCTCTAAGCCCTGGTTAACGAGGCGCTGATAGGCAGCTGCACGTTCCAGCGGCAGCAATGCGCGGCCCTGACTGCTGGTGACCATGAACGCCACGCTGTCAGCTTCACTACCCACGAAATCTTTGCACTCAAGGCGCAGCGTATAACCTGCTTCCTGAGCCAGCTTCGCACCGTAATAGCGGTGGTGTCCGTCGATAATCTTGATGCCCTTTTCCGTGACCTTAACAGCCAGCGGAGGCACATGCTCACCAGCGATAAAGGCGTCGCGGAATTCCTCGACATGGGTCTGATCGATATCACGGATGTTGTAATTAGTTTCGACATACAGCTCATCAACGCCCAACAGGTAGGTTTTACGGGTGGTGATGTCGGTATCGCTATTTTTCTTGTCGTCGTAAATGCGCGCTAAAGTACTCATGCTGTGGTCAACTCCCATGTCAGGACAATAATCAGGGCGGCAATCATCACTACTGCTGTGGGGATGGCCCGGTAGAAAATCTCATTTCTCTCGTAGTGGCTCTTCAGGTGCGCTCTCATAACAAATCCCTGTTCACACTGGCTGAAATGATGCGACCGGTATCAAGTCCGCCATAGCTGCCGCAATTCAGTGAGCCCTTAACGGCGCAGCGGTCGCAGTTCTCTTTGGCTTCGTTACGTGATGCATCGAACCGAGCCACCAGCATCGCCTCGCGCCAGACCTGCGCGGCACGCAACCAGAATCCTTTCGCCTCCAGTTCGCTGGCCTGCTTCGCCATGTGGCTGTATTTCTCGCTTTCTACCGGTAACGGGTCGGTGTTAATTGAGTAGCTCCAGTCGCTTGCCCGCTTAAGCAGCCCTTTGGTGAACAGGGGTTTGATAAAACGCTTCACTGAAGTCTCATGCAGGCCGGTTAGCTTGCAGAGTTCGCGTACCTTCAGCGGGCCATTGCGGGTAATCAGTTCAAGAATTTTTGATTCGTGGTTGATCATGATTTATCCCCCGTTAACCGCGAAAGCCGTGAGGCACTGAGCTGTCAGGCTGCGGAATGACTGTGATATCCCGCTGCATGTTGCGCTTCATGGCATTCCACTCAGAACGCGGCGGGCGACCGTGTTTGTCCCATTTGGTGGCTGACTGGAGATAGCCAGGCAGATTTCCGGGGACGAACAGAGTCTTTGGCCGCATGTACTGGTATTCCTCGGTGCCTTCCCAGTGGACGTGCTTGTAATCCACAACCAGGCAAAGCTCTTCCACCGTGAACGCGTCTTTCAGGCGGGATTTGATGTGGCCCATCGACGACTGCGCCTCTGTGTGCTTAGCGCCGGTAACTTTGTTCAGGTGGCGTAAAACTTCCCGAGAGCGATTAACGACTGACCACTCATCGTCTGGTTGCGATGCAACCTGACAAGAAGGGGTTGTTGTAATCTCTGTAGTATTCTCTGTTGTATTCTCTGTAAGACGAGGGCAATTTGCCCCGATGGATTGGGGCATGTTGCCCTTATCGACAGGTGCAAGTTGCTCTACTCGATTGGTGCAAGTTGCATCCTTCGATGAGTGCAAATTGCCCTCATCGGTCAATAAAGGGTTTGCGTGGTTAATTGCGTAATAATTAGTCCGATCATGTTGTGATTTCTTCAGTTGCTCGACAAAAATCAAATCGTGCTTTTTGAGTGAGGTCAGAGCGCGTTTAACTGTGTCGGACGACCAGAACGGGAACTGATTAGTCCATTCTTCGATAGTGTTATAAACCCAGCGTTTGCCTTCATGCTCCACACCTGAAGTGGTGTCCTCCAGCCAGTAGCAAATCTGTTGCAGCACAATGGCTTCATTCAGCCCAATGCGCTGCGCAAGGGCCGGACTAATGACCAGAGGCTTAACTTTCAGCAATAAACTCATGACGCCACCTTTCTGAACTTCTGACTGAACAAAGCGCGGGGCTGCATGCATGGATGCGGATAGTTCGGACGCATATAAATCACGCGGTGATTAACCACGTCTACACCAACGGTCTCTACCACCACGCCGCGATTGTCCTTAAATCGCTCCACCCAGGGTTTAATGATCTCTTTTTCCATCAGCTCACCCTCGACTGCGCCGGTCGGCTGTAGAAATTATTCCAGGCGGACTCAACTACCAAACGCGTCGTTGGCTGGTAGTTGTTAGGGCCACCAGTCACCGGTATGATTTGCTCATAGACACGGACACCAGCGATAACGCGGCAACGGAATTGCCCAACCGCTCTATTTTGGCTTACAATGGACATGCGATTGATTCTCCACACACGTTGATAAAATCGCGACAGACACCCGGGGACTGCAATCCTGCGGGTGTCACTTTTTTGGGGCATAAAAAACTTTTCATCTCAAATGTCCTGCACTTCGATCTGCACACCTGACGCATCAATTTTCCTGCCGTTCGCCACGAACATATCCACCGAATGCTCAGCAACACCGACGCCATACAGCGCCATGAAGCCCAGAAAGCCATGTATCTGATGACGCATTTTTTTGTGGAACAATGCGGACAGGGTTTTGCGCTCTTTGCTGTCGATCACACCGTCAGACGCGGCGGCAATCTTTGCTATTGCTAACTCACCAGCTGCTGCGCTCGCCTTCATCTCGATGTCATACAAATCGACCTTATCCACTTCTTTCACTGCGGATACATCCACCAGCAGTTTTCCGTGACGGGTCGCGAAAAATTCTGCCAGGCATGCAGTGCCGGATAACTCTTCCATCTTCACGAGCTCATCCAGGGTGAAGAAACGACTGCCACACTTGCGATACATGTGGTTGTGAAACTGATCGATGGTCATTCCTAAGTCATCGGCCATGCCTAAACGACCTGCTTTATGTGCTTTGCACATCAGTCGAATTGCTGTGTTGATTGTGTCTACCATTTTTGATTTTCCGTTGTAGTTACGGTCATGCCGCGTTGGCTTTAGAATTCAATTCCGGCCAAATTTTCATCCAGTCAGTTGGGTGAAGGTCTTTCCTGCTAACTACACCAGCTGAGTGAATTTCGATGAGAACTGACAATGCCGGACCGAGCTTCTGCCCTTTGCTAATTGCCTTGCGGAGATATTCAATTGTGGTTTCGCATTTGATGGCGAACTCTCGTTGTCTACCCAGCGCAAGGCCATTCAGATACGTTCTTAACGTTTCCATGGAGCCTCCTGTTGTTGATGATGTGAGTATACCTGCAAGTATATTTTATTCAATACCTGAGGGTCATTTACCTGTGAGTAATTTTTCGTATGATCCGGGTATGAAAATCGATACCGACAAAGACGTTTTTGAAATCCGGCGACTTAAGCTTCAAGAGCTTGTTGACAGATTCGAGACACAAAAGAAATTTGCTGAAGCGGCAGGCCTTGATGCGACTGTTGTTTCTCGGATGCTTTATCCACCAGGAAAAGCGAACAAACGAAATATCGGTGAACAATCAGCACGGCAGATTGAAGAATCACTAAAATTAAGTCGTGGGTGGCTGGATGGATTAGCGAAGTCTGCCGAATCTAACGTCACCTATGTAGGCCCGAACGAACCTAAAGGAAGCTTCCCAGTGATAAGCTGGGTTAGTGCAGGACAATGGATGGAAGCGATAGAGCCTTATCACCCCAAGGGTGTAGACCGTTGGTATGAAACAACCGTTGATTGTTCAGAGAATTCATTCTGGCTTGATGTTAAGGGTGACTCGATGACAGCACCTGCTGGGCTTAGCATCCCTGAAGGTATGGCCATACTCATTGATCCAGAAATTGAAGCGAGGAATGGCAAACTGGTCGTTGCCAAACTTGATAGTGAGAATGAAGCAACGTTCAAAAAACTGGTAGTCGATGCAGGTCGTAAATTTTTGAAACCACTTAATCCTCAATACCCTATGACTGAAATTGATGGCAATTGCCGAATCATTGGTGTTGTTGTTGATGCAAAAGTTACCAACCTTCCTTAGCCACTCATAAACCCTTTCGATGACCCGGCAATTGCCGGGTTTTTTGTTTCCTGCTCCCGCCTCTCTAAAAATAAATCTCTATAACTTTCAATAAAATATACCCACAAGTACAATTACTTTACCTTTGAGTATTTACTATCCATATACTCGTAAGTATATTTAGCTCATCGAATGCTTGCGGGGTATACCGTGAAAATGATTAAGAATATGTCGAACACAACGGTCCGGGACCTGATTACCTTTCTGCGTCTCTTCCCGGATGCTGATGTTGTCTGTTGTGGTGATGCAGGTGTGGTGAGTGTGCAGTGTGATGTTGAAAACGTGGTTCGGGGACCAGCGTTTTAAGAGTACGGGATTGCTGTGTTGGCGGTTACTCATGAATGTTTGTTTAACCGCCCTTTTTCACAACGGTGAGAGCATTTATCTGTGGCGAAGGAAACTCCAGAAGACCTCCCTGAACCGATTAATGCTCTCAGCCGTTGTGGTGAATGCGGCCAGCGCGCGCGGAAGACTGACAAAGATTGCACACAGTCTAAGAGTTTCCGCTCTGGTGTTTGTCAGTCTGACCAGAGCACCGGGAGGCACCCGGCACCGCAGCAACCTTTCAAGTGTGTGGAGTAATCGGGCTGTGGGTTATTGCAGTAACCCACCAGCCAACTTAAACGAATCCCAAAAGTTTTTTATTGCCATCACTGGCAAGGGATTCATGCAACCAAAAATCGTGTGTGGAGACTGTTATGGGCTACTGGAAGTTTACGAATGCTGAGGCGTTAGCAGCATGGGATAAGACGCGTGCTGATGAAGCGCAGATGCGCAAAGAAGCGGCAGAGCTGACTTCACTGATTGGCGGTAAGCCAGTTTTTAAAAGCGATATCACGCGCTCAACCTTCTACGGCGTGAATTTTGACGCTGCACCTTACCTCGCTAAAGAGCTGTGGACAGTGCCAACGGGTAACACTGGTTATGCGTCCTGGCCTAAAGCCAGACCACCCAAAGGGCTGAAGGAAGAGCATGCAGCAGTTAAGAAGCTGTGGAGTGATAACTACCCGAAAACCAAAGTCGACAACGACGAACTCTATGAGGCTATAGGTCTGGATTGGGGAATGCTGGTTCTGTGTGGCCTTACTTTATTCCGCCATGGTGATGCCATTTACATTCAGACCAGCGCGACGCCCAAAGATGGTTTTAGCGCGGTTGAGATCGTTGGCAGTGAGTTTGATAAAGCCCGGAGGGAGTACAGCGATGCAAAAGCCTAATGACCATATCACCGTAGGCATTATCACCTTGCCCTACAGCCATATCCTCAACGGCTGGGTCATGCCTGACAGTTCAGTAATCACTAATCCTATTAAGGCGCAGAACGAAGCTGAGCGCCTTAACAGCACCATCACCATTCACTGAGGGCAATGACATGCATCATTCCAAATCAAATAAAGAAGTTGTCGCTGCCGGCCACCAGTTCGCTAAGAACATCGGTAAAGAAACCTCTCTGCTGGACATGGCAAAGATTGTGAGTGAGCTGTCATCACGCCTCGACATTGCCACTGTTCGCGCCAGCCTGATGGCTTCAGAGGTTCTGCGCATCAACAGCGTCCTGCCTGACACCATCACTGCGCTTCAGGTTGCCGGGGCTGACATGACCCTGATTGATGACCTGAACGCAGCCCTGGCTACGCCAGCTTGTGATCAGTGGATTCGCACACTGCGCGGTGAAGCACTCGGTGAGGCGCGCCGGGCTGTATCAACTATGGGCAATCAACAGCTGCCAGGTACTACACAAGCGATCAACATCATCTCCCAAATGGAAATGGATTTACTCCGCTCGCGTACGGTAACGCTGAAGGTGGTGTCATGAAAAAGGTCGCCCAATTTCGACGCAGTAACGGAGCGAATGCTGGATTCAGTGAAAAGTTAGCCTGGCAGTTATCAAAAGGCCCGGCAACGGGCCGTGAGCTGGCAGAACGTCTCGGTATGACCCTAAGTGAGTTCAACCGTTTAGTTCTCCATATAATGCGCAGAGGTGGCGAAACGCTGCAGGTTGAAGCCTCAAATCAAATCTGTCTGGGCGGCGGCTCTATTGACCGCACTTACACCCTGGTTAGAAATCCGCGCCGTGTTGCTCCCCCACCATGTAAGCCGATGGTGATCAACCACAGGAATGACTGCTCTGAAGAGGCAAAGAAACGCAACTGTGAAGCAGCAAAACGCCGCGCCCGTCTGATTGCCAGCGGGCTGTATCTGGAATGCATGGGTTAAGGGGATCGAGATGAGTGAAGTAAAACGTTACGGCTATTTGGGCATTGTCGAAGAAGAAGATGGCGAAGTAGTTAAGTGGGAAGACTACGCCGAACTCAAAGCACAGCGTGACGCGCTGGCGGCTGAGAATGCGGCGCTGGCTCGATACTTCAGCGCCTCAGCGGGAGCGGTTGAGCATTGGAATTCATGGGCTGATGCCGAAGATAAATTAGCGCCTGCGCCTGAAACCCCAGCCACCGACGCCTACCGCAACTCCGTGCGGGCTGAGGGTGTGGAGATGTTTGCGAAAGAATTGGGTAGTCCATATGGCGATGATGAGGGTCGAGACTACGAAACCGGCTTTAACAGAGCTATTGAGGTTTCAAAAAGCAAAGCAGCCAAATTTGTTACCCAGCTCCGCGCCGGTAAGGATGGTGAGTGATGAAAACCACTATCCGCATTGATCAGATGAAACTCGTTACAGCAATCAGCTTCGAGGTTTCTCGCCAGTATCCCGGCGTGACAGTAGATGCTGACCAGTTCAACGCCATTATCGCGGCAGCCAATAGCGTTAAGGCCGCATACGATGGCACTGAAGTTGAAACTGCCGAAGAGGATGAAGAAGATGCGTGAGCACCCAATCATCTTTAACGCCGACATGGTTCGTGCAGTTCTCGACGGCAGAAAGACGCAGACGCGCCGGATCATGCGCGAGCAGCCTGAAGTTATCCCGAAAGAGGATGAGTTCGGCAAGCCGGGTTTCTGGGTTCCGTTTAATACAGGCAAAACGATGGTGCGCAATGAGGACATGTACATTGCCTGCCCGTTCGGTTTGAAAGGTGATCGCCTGTGGGTGCGTGAGACGTTCCGGGTTCATAGCCGGGCTACTGACTTGGCCACGCTGGTTTATAAAGCCAGTGAGCAGCAAAGCTGGACCCAGCAGACGCACCGAGTGCCAATTGAGAAATGCAATAAACCAGCCGTGGTCGATAAGTGGACGCCATCTATCCACATGCCGCGCTGGGCTTCCCGCATAACGCTGGAGATTACCGGCGTTCGTGTGGAGCGGTTGCAGGCCATCAGTGAGCAGGACGCAGCAGCTGAGGGATGTACGTTTGAAGCGCTGAGGTTCAAGCCTGGCACCCGTGAAGTTGAGGAAATGGGACACACTGCCGTATATCAATTTGGTGGGCTGTGGCAATCCATCTACGGCGCTGACAGCTGGCAGGCTAACCCGTGGGTGTGGGTCATTGAGTTTAAGCGCGTGGAGGTGGAGTGATGGCGCTGACTCACGATGAACTCTGCGATATTGCCTGCCGATTTTTGCAGAACAACGGCTTTAAGGTGGCATTCCACGATAAATTTCGTGCCTGGACTGCCTACGGTGAGCAACCTGACGCCATCGGATTCCGAAACGGTGCATCCTGCCTTGTGGAGGCAAAATGCTCACGCAGGACTTACTGGCCGACCGTAAAAAGCCATTCCGTATCGACCCATCGAAAGGCATGGGTGATTGGCGCTTCATGATTAGCGAGCCGGGGATCGTCGAGTTAGGCGATTTACCCGATGGATGGGGTCTGCTTCATGTGGTTAAAGGCCGAGTGAAAAAGGTGCATGGCTGGCCTGCTAACTGGTCATGGGTGAACACGGAATCCAAGCCCTTTCAGGCTAACAAGCAAGCTGAGTGCGACATGATGTTTAGCGCCCTGCGCCGGATGGATATTCGTGGACACCTCAAAGAAATCTATGACGGCCTGCCCGTAAAAGAGGTTGTTCAGGAGGTTTTGAATGCCTAAATCCGCCGCCGAACGCAAAGCCGCGCAGTGTGCCAGACAGACCGCTGCCGGTGGTAAAAAGCTGGAGCTGGCGCTGGATAGTCAGGAACTGGAGATGCTGGCGCATAACTGCGCCGCACGCCGCCCCGGTCGTGAACCGTATGAGCTGAACGAGTACATAGCGCTGTTAATCCGGAAGGATGCCGCTGAGCTGGCGCAGCAGCTGGAAGTAATGGCCCACCAGCAGTGCGGGAAGTGCAAAGAGCAACTGCCGGTGCAGTCATGCCCTTGCCAGGGTGAGGCAGTTTGCTGGGCCACCAGCGGCTGGCACGAATTGAAACTGAAGATCGGCACACCGTGACATGTCACGGCTAGAAACCGGAAGCAGGAATGCATGCGGCAACAATGATGGCTATTATTCTGTGACAGTTTCAACGACGAAACCGAAGGATATTAATATTCACATCATTAGAATTTATCATTTTTCTAAATCGAATTTTTTCTGAATTAGTGCGTCAATGATATCGATCATCTATAATTGCTAATTATCGGAATCTTAACTTTTATAGACTTAATTAATATGAAGGAGTTATATAGCAATGACTATCATAGTGGCAATATGCAGTTTAATTGTAGCCTGTGCATCGCTTAAGTTTAACTATGACTTACAAACTAGGCAAACGCTGAACCTATATATTCAACGGTGCAACGATGCCACAAAGGATAACGGATTAAAGTCATCCAGGGAAAGCCTTGGAACAGTAATAACAAGCTGTTGCAAAGCGCATGAGTACATAAAAAACTACTCACCGCCACTATTTTTGAGATACGTATCCCTTAAAAAATTAGAAACTCAAAAGATAGAGCTTAAAAATTACATGTGGGATTTACTTCCATTCGCTGTTTGGGAAGAGATAATCCACAAAGAAAAATTAACTGAGTTCTTAGTAAATAATGGGAATTCGGATAGAGATAAGAGTGTTCTTAAAAATCAGTACAAAGATCTTTCTAGGGATTTTTCAGATCAGATAAAATCTGCTGGCTAAGAAACCCTTAGCCATCCAGTGGATTTGTATGACTAAAATAAATCCAAAATTTACTAAGTTTGAAAATCCTGATGCAGCAGGAATGTGTGGAGAATAATATGCACCACGACTTTATGAGTGAAAAAGAAGTTTTGGACGAAATTGGTAAGGCGAGAACGGCACTCTGGCGGCTGCGTAAGCAGCATGGATTTCCTGCGCCAGTGCTAACACACCCGGCGCGGTATAGCCGTAGAGCGGTTGAGAAATGGATTTATGATGGAGGGATTAACCGAGCTGTTTAACGTGCCAGAATATTTTATCTGCATACAGCTCATAGGCCTTTCTTTGATCTTCCAGCCAGTCGTGTTTGTTGTACACAGCCATTACACCACCAAGTTCATGCCCCAGCATTTTCTCAGTGACATGGGGCATGATCCCCTCGCTTGATAAATTGGTCACCAAAGAACGGCGGAAGTCATGGGTGCGCCATTCAGGAATATCAATCGTCTCTCTCAGCTTCCGCATGTACAGATTAGATGAAGAGCGATCAATGGCTTTGTCGAGTTCTTGCCCTGGAAACAAAACCTTATTCCCACTATTTAGCAGGCGCTCCACCATGGGCTTCATTTGCTCAAAGATAGGACGCCTGATGATGTTGCCCATCTTTGAATGTTCGGATGGTGTGGTCCATATCCAATCGGTGGTATTAAATTCAGCAGCGTTAGCGAGGCGAAGCTCAGACAAGCGAGCCCCCCACAGCAACAGCATCTGATGAAGCAACCTGTTGGAGGTGACGATCTTGCTGTTCTCAAGCGCCACCCATATTTTTGCTAACTCGCTATAGGTCAGAACGCGATCACCAACGTCTGGCTTCTTGCCAATATTTTTGACACTCAGTTTTGTGATCTCACATGAAGGTATCAGCTGCCGGCTGATGCACCAGTGAATGACTGAGCGGAGTTGAAGCAACAGAACGCGGGCTTTCTTCTTATTCAGCTTTTCCTGTTTATCAAAAAACTGGACCCAGGCTGATACGGGGATGTTGGCAACAGGCACATCTTCAAATTCGTTGTACATGGTGTTGTACACAACTGATTTGTACAGCACCTGTGTATTTTGCTTGAGGTCTTTAACGTACTTTTCCCACCAGTTATCGAGGCACTCTTTCAGAGTGAGCTCACCAGTGCTTCCGGCAAAATAGGTTTTTGGGTTGACCCCCTTCGTGTACAATCCCCGCATCTCACCTACGGCAATGCGGGCATCTTTCAGCGATGTTGAGGGGTAGCGACCGACAGTGAGACGCACAGGCTTTCCATTCCAGCGGTAACGGTGCTGAAATGTGATCGTGCCAGATGGAGTGATGCGAACGCTCAAGCCGTCGCCATCGGTTAGTTCCGCTGGTCCGTTGTAAGCTTTGCCATTAATGCTTCTTAATTTGGTGTCACTCAGCGCCACTGTGATTTCCTGTACACACTCTTTGAAAGCATTCTGTACTCAATGTGTACTCATTGGCAAGTGAACGAAGTGATGTTAAAGGCGAATGGCGGCAAACCGAGCGAAACAAAACAGAGCATAAAGCTTGTAAAAAACTGAGGTTTTACGATAGGATGCGAACCGTCGGAACAACTTCAAAACTTCCGCGAACAAAGTCCTCTTAGTTAAATGGATATAACGAGCCCCTCCTAAGGGCTAGTTGCAGGTTCGATTCCTGCAGGGGACACCAGACCTGCCCTGTACTTAAACCCGCCCTATCAATTAAAACTCTTAATAATCA
>Ga0308162_1001314_pt1 | contig 20373 bp, 18 predicted proteins | sample PhySR2_FD_201370 | JGI IMG/M metagenome (GOLD analysis project Ga0308162, IMG submission 201370) | Phyllosphere microbial communities from UC Gill Tract Community Farm, Albany, California, United States - DLSLS.R2 | ecosystem: Host-associated > Plants > Phyllosphere > Unclassified | place: USA... | reverse complement strand
GCGGGAGCGAGCGAATCAGTTGCTGTAAACGCTGACTCAGACTGCTGAGGATTTTCATGCGGGCATGGACAGGCTGCGGCCAGAGTGCGCCCCACTGATGGCTTATCAGTGCCTCGAGTATCGCCAGACCTTCATTGAGCCCCAATAAACCAGCCAGTTGCGTTCGGGCCAGCGTGTACCAGGACAGCGTCTGTAGCTCCACACCATTCTGCTCAAACAGTGAGAGACAGCGTTTTTCGGCATAACGCCAGTTCACATCCGGGCGAGCCGGATGTGTCAGCTTACTCAGTTCATCACGCAGGGCGGCATAATCCGGTAGCGTGCGCGGGTCACCACCGGTTTTGATTTTATGTGGGGGGATGTGATTCATGACCAGTTGTCCATTTTGACGCGTACGGAAATATGGAGGATTAACGCTTATACGGGCATATTCAGAGGAACGGGTACTGCAATACCAGCAGTTATGGCAGAAGCGCCAGAATCAGACTAAAAAAGGTGCTTTCATCAAAACTCTGTCCGGGACGGGATAATGCTCCCGGCGGAGTAAAGGACCAGTCACTGAAATGACCTGCCCGCATGAAAAGGCGCCCCACAGACGTCACACTGCCTTCTGCATGAAGGGTCACTTCCACGCATCCTGTCACGCCCTGACCGTACAAAAATACTGGTATAAACTTTACAGACCGGTCGTCGTAACGCAGGGTGATAGCGGCAATCTCAAAAGTCCCGCCCTCCACCAGCAGGTCCGTAACAGAGACGGTAAATGTTTCCACATTCAATCCGGTACCCACCAGCCACGCATCCATCTGTTCCTGAAGCTGCACCATTCGCAGGCGAAACTCTGCAATATCGGCCTGAGTCTTGCTGGTAGATAAGATCGGGGCTGGCTCTCTGGCCTGTAGTTTTTCGAGGAACTGTGATTTTACTGACATGGTATTAACTGGCCTTACAGACGGGTTGCTGTGTCAAGATACTGCTGTTGCTTCAGGTGTCGCAGGAGAACCCGCCCTTCTGGCATAAACTCGGTGCCATAGCGTACGAGGCCAACACCGTTAAGTTCAGCATCTATGGCGTAGCGCAGCTCGCCGGGGATATGCTGGTCGAGCAGGATGACGTTGATATTTTTCAGACGCGGCTCGTATTTGAGCAACACGTCGGAAAACGTCTTCAGCAACTGATGGGCGGTACCCGGCATGCCCTGCAGTGTTTTGGTAATATCGGGCAGGCCATAGTCCGGCAAATGCGCCAGCGTGCCCGCACGGCAGTTAAGGATCCGTTGCATATTATCGAGCACGGACAAAATCACCTGATTTTGTTCACTGACCTGATGGAGATCGAGGCCGCCGGTGAAGTTGCCGTAGAGTGTTTCATACAATGAAGGACGGGATAACTCACTCATCTTTCAGCGCCTGAAGTGTCAGCCGGTTGTTCCCCGCCTCAATGACGCGGGCTTTATCCGGATCGAGATCGTCACGACTCAGCACCACACGCCAGGTGTTGTTCTCCTGGTCCGGTGACATAAACATCCCGGCCACCGCCACATACTGCGCACTCTCTTCCATCGGCATATCAACCGTCACTGCCCCACCCGGCTGCAGGCGGATGTCTTTCTCCGCCACCAGGTCTGCTTTGATGGCCTGACTGTCAGCCTTAAACAGTGACGGATAGTCCGTCGTGTCGAATGTTTTCCGGTCTTTGAGCTGGTAAATACGCACCACCGTCGACAGCGCCACCCCGCCTGCATTGCTGTTAACGGCCTCGCGGGCGCGGATATCCAGATGCAGGGTTTTTACCTGCTTGTAAAAAATCGATTTGGTCACGGCAACGGTGCCGTCCGTCACTTTCTGGGTCAGCCCACAGCCAGCGAGCATCAGTGTGATGCCCGCGGCCAGTGCAACCAGAGGAAATTTACCAGCGGTAATCGCCATCTTCATCGGTCTCCCTGCGGTGAATATTTTCCTGTACCCGCTCATAGCGGCCAAGATTGATGGTTATGGTTTTGGGGTGCATGACGGTGTTCGCTGCATTCAGCGGCCGCATCACGGCGGTACGGCCCAGTTGCACGGCACCTGCCTGCGGTTTACTGCTGATGGTCGCGTCAGGCAGCAGACTTCGGTCGACACACAGCTGTAACCGCACATCGAGGCGGGAGCCAAGATAGACATGCAGCAGCGCCATTAAATCCGTGTGAAGCTCCCCGCCCGGTAACCAGCCCTGTACTTCAGCCGGGTCAGAGGTAGTCAGGCGCATCAGCACCCGGCTGTTCACGTCGGTGGCATAGCTGCCCATCACCGGACGGTTTGTCAGGGTGACGGGCTGGCTGACGCTCATGGTCAGGGGCTTTTTCAGCGGCGCGCGGCGTTTATCGTGGTGCCAGATTTTCGCCTGTGTGTTGGGTGCCAGCAGGCGCACCAGCGAGGCCATGCCTTCTGCGGTACGCCCCGGCAGCAACATGACCGGCAGCAGTGCCAGAAAGCGTGAAGCCGGAGTCGCGATACTGTCCGTGCAGCCGTTAATCCCGAGCCCGGCAAGTCCCAGCAGGTACTGCGAGGTGTTGTCCTTACCGCCTTCTTCGAAAGTCGCCGGGTATGAGTATTTACGCCAGATACGGTAGTACTGGGCAATCAGCCGGTGGTTGAAGATATCGAGGAAATCCGCGGTGGCCTCATACCCTTCCCGTCGCTGGGTAATGTCATCGATATAGTGCGTCGGCAGCGGGGACTCCACGCCGTAGAGTCCCATAAAGGTGATGCGCACAGTCGGCGGCAGATGCGAATGCTCAGACTGCTCAATACCTTTAATTTCTGAAGCCGGAAAACCCATCCCCGGGTGTGGCCGAAAACGTACCGGTTCATGACGTACCTGCCAGGTACTGCCCGTAACCGGTTTGTCCGGCTGGTTCTGCTCCAGCAACTGGCAGAAGCGGTAAAAGTTGATATATGGCAGCCGGTCCCCCAGTTGCGCTATCAGCCGGGCAGGCGCGGACTGTGATTCTCTTTCCACCGGATGCATTTTCCTTCTGGCTGAACAATGAGGGTGAGCTGGTTAAACTGGTTCATATCGGCATACAGAGCAAAGAACCGGTTTAGCATTTCACCGAACAGGTGAATATCGCCCTCGCCGGTGAAGCCGTTGCTGTCGAGGGTCACTTCGATATCCAGCCCCCGCAGCAGGTAGCCCTGCTCAAAACGTTGCAGGCGGTGGTGCTCCACCTGCTGAATCGCCTCCAGACGCCGGGTATTCAGTTCATCTCCCTGCCAGTTATAGAGTGCCAGCGTCCCGCGCAGCACTTCGGCAGTACTCATCATATTCAGAAACCCGGAGCCGAGGTGGCTCAATACCCGCCAGTGGAAACGGTCTTCCGCAGGCGGGTAAACCGGCAGCGTGGGCTTACAGAGGTTGCGTACTGAAAGCGGTGTACTGACCACCTGCTCACTGCGGTCGAGCAGCGTGCTCTGAAGCGCCCGGCGCGGTAACTGACCGTTGGTGCCGGTGATTTGCAGCGATACGGCTTCGCGCTCAAACAGGCGGTCATCTTCCCACTGGTGCCCGCCCAGAATCAGCCAGGTGTCATACAGCCCGGTGACACCCCGCTTAACGCGGGTGTGGTAATAGCGAGGTGGCGCATGACTGCGCATCATCCCGCCCTTGTGGCGGAAGCTGCTGAACGGCACGTATTCGGCATCACTGGTGCGGTTTGAACCGGTAACCGAATCCACCGAATAAATCTCAGTATGCCCGTCCTGGAGCCGCTTAGGACGCAGCAGGTACTCACTTTCAAGCCCGGTGATGGTGAGAGGGTCAGCCTCCAGCGTAAACAGGTTAATCACCGGCACGCAGTGGAGGCGAACCGCATCATCGGTGACCGGCAGCTCTGATGGCCACGGCGTGCTGAAGACCACTTCGATGTCGAAGTACTCAGCCCCGGCAGGCGGCGTAATGTCGTCCAGACCGTTGAGGTGGACAAACATAAACTTGTTGCGGAAGGTGAAATACTCCAGCAGCAGCTGGTAGCCACTGAATGCGGTGTCGCCTTTCGGCCACAGCCCATCCTCTTCGGCAAACCCGCCCGGTGAGAAATACCCGTCAAGCCGGATACGGTCGATCTGCCCGGGCAGGCGCATATACAGAGCGGCCTGCCTTCTGGTCAGCATCAGGTGCAGCTGGCTACTGACGGGCGCGTCAGCCTCAAGATAGAGGCTCAGGTGACTGAGGTCAGCATGGGACCAGTCTGCCTGAGTGCTGCAGGCAAAGCGCATCCGCAGCAGCGAACGCCCGTCAGGCTCAGTGGTCATAGTCACCCCTGAGATGTTCAGCGGGTTGAGCATCACATCCCGGGTAGTACGGTAGCGACAGACCGTATTTTTAGGCCCCACCGGGCGGGAATACACTTCCAGACCCGCTGGCATCACTTCCGCCATCTTCACGGCCTGAAGCGCAGGTGTGAACGCCACTACTGAGAGTGAAGGAATGGTGCGCAGGTAGTGTGGCCAGAGCATGCTGACCAGCCCTTCGGTCAGTTCCGGCAGGTCGTCGTCAATCTTCTCGCGCAGCCGCCCCATCGAAAAAGCAAAACCTTCAAACAGACGTTCGACATAGGGATCAGGTGTGCCGGCCTTATCCAGATCCAGCATCGCGGCCCGATCCGGATGGGTCTGAGCAAATTCTTTGGCCGCTTCACGGAGGTAGCGCATTTCCGCGTCGTAATAACGCAGGGTCAAATCTTCCATTTATTTCTGTTCCTGTGGATTTAACCGCAAAGCACGGCGGCACGGGCGGGATCGACGGCGATCAGCCCGGCAAGTAACTGGTCCATTACCGGCGTAAGGCGGGTCTTATCAGCCTCACTGCGACCGGCTTTCAGGCGCAGGAGTTTCAGATGACGGGCCTGTACCTCAAACAGCAGCTCTGGCTCCCAGTCATTGAGGGTCACTTCTCTGGCGCGCTCACCCAGTTCTGCAAACAGGTGCACCGCCAGGTCATTCTTACCGTACTGCTCAGCAATGCGGCCCATTAGCAGTCGCAACAGCCATTGCTGGCGCGCGGTGGCGATGCCGGGCCGGGTCTGCAACCAGCCCAGCGCCGCATCCGGGCCTTCACTGTCGGCCAGCGCTACGGCTTCCGGCTCCAGCGACAGAATGTCATCGTTACCGGCGGTGACCGGGGCTGATGGCGTGTCATTACCCCAACCGCCGACGGTGTCCAGCACGCTCTGCTGGATCCAGTTCAGCGTCACTTCGTCCGCAAACGGCGTGCCGTCACTGAACGCCAGCGTCTCCAGCCCGGACAGGCGCGACAGCAGCCCTTTCAGATCAGCCGTGACAATGTCGGCCAGCGTTTCCTTGCCGGATTTCGTCAGCGCCTGGTGGATGTACCACTGTAAATCCAGCCACAGGTGGTTGGCACCGCGGGAAAACGTGCTGTCTGCTGTATCCAGCATTTCAGCCCAGTTCTGCTGCAGGTAGAGGCGTTTGAGTAACGCGCGCTGATCCGCCCTTGGCGGCTCAATACGCGTGCGCCCCTGCGCATCCGGGGCCGGGATGGCCCGCAGGGTGTCATGACGCAGACTTTTCATCAGATGGTGTGCTGACAGCCAGCCGTCCGGCTGCTCACGCAGATATTCGGTGAGGGTGCGGGCCTGGGCCAGCAAATCCTGGCCGGAAGTGATACGCCCGATAGCCGGTGCATCGTTGTGACTGGCAGGTGAAGGGGTTTCGCTGGTACTGGCGTTCTGCGGTACCACGGCATCCACACCCCCCGCTTTGTGCAAACGACTTTCCAGGGCACCGTACAGCGCATTGAGTTCAGGACGGGTTTCATCGGGCTCATTCTCAATAAGCTGTGATATCAGCAGCAGCGCACCAGTGGTTCGCATCGCATCGATCCTGACCACTTCCGGGTACAGGGAAAGCGAGTCGGTCATGCGCGACCCTGCCAGCCATTCCAGTGCCGCCTTACGACTGCGGTCACGCTGCGGATGCAGCTGTGGTCCAAAGCGCTCCAGCAGACCGGCCAGCAGTTCAAGTCCTTCGGCCAGCCCCTGCTCACCTTCGCGGTGCAGCTTCGCCCAGCAGTAGTATGTAGCCACACGGATATCTTTGGCGGTCGTGGTCAGCAGCTTCTCAGCAAGCCGGCAGATGAGTTCGGTATCCGCGCCGGAGAGTTTATTGACCTCTTCTCGCATCTGCTGGAAGTCATCGTCATATCCCGGGTCCTCGCCAGCGGGCGATGTACCGGACAATGGCTGCAGCCAGCTGTCCCACTGCGCCACGCGTTCACGGGTGGCTAAAAGTAATGGTTCCTGTTCTGTCTGGCAGGCACTGAGTAAGGCATTGAGTAAGGCATTGAGTGTGCTCATCAGTAGACCTCCTCTGCATCACTGTTCGCACTGGCTACCTGGTCTGACGGTGCAACTCCGGTAGTGCTGAAGATGGTTTCCGGCAGGCGGAAGTTACGCAGCTTCAGCAGAGCCAGCGGCCCTTCTCCCGCTTCGGTACGCAGGGTGTAATTGAGCATGCGACCGTCCTGTGCCTTCCAGCTCAGGCTGTAGCTGCTTCCCACGCCTGGGTAGGCACTGACGGCAGCCTTATCGAGCAGGCGTATCCAGCCCCATGCTCCCGGAATGTCGGCATACTGACGGGTTCCAGCCTGGGTACTGACCCAGCTCAGGTTCGCGCCGGGAGCTTCGGTATCCGCAGGCCACGAAAAGCGCTTCCACGCTGGCAACTGGTTCACATAGGTCAGCTTCTGGCTGTCAATAATCATGTCGGTCTGCATCACGCCAGCGGCGGTGCCCGGGCGCAGCTCGAAGTTCATGCCGGCATTGCCTTCGGTGAAGGCCACATCCGAGATATGACTCAGGGTGTTGATGGCGTTGAGGAACGCCGGATTAAAGGCCAGGCCCTGCGAGTTGATGCTGTCCGGCACCCAGTGGTTGCCCTCTTTGTGCAGCACGCCTTTGAGGCGGATTTGCAGGAACTGCGCGATACGCCCGAAATCTGCGTTGAGGTATTTGGCCAGCAGCGGCAGAGAAACATCACTGCTGGAGTTGTTGAACGGATAACGGCCACCAAAGGCACTGTTCCACTCAGCCACCACTGCCTGCTGCCACTGGGTATTGAGGCTGTCGGCCGCCGGGGTCAGCACCTGCTGCCAGGCCTGCTCCATTGGGTTCACAAACACCGTACGCCCAAAGCCGCTCCACTCCTGACCGAGACTCGCGGCAATCAGGCTGCCGTAGTCGCGGGTTTCGGTCAGATCCACAGCCTTGCCCTGGAATACGGTCTGGGCAATGGTCTGGGCCATAGCCTGCGGGTCAGCAGCATTGGTCACCTGCTGCAGTCGCAGACGCACCTGCGTCACGCGGGTCAGAAACGACTGCAGACTCAACTCCTGTGCGCCCGTGCGGATCTTGTCCATCAGCGCCAGTACCGGGCCAAAGGTCGCATCCAGCGGGCCATGAACCCCGGCACTCTGGTCAATGGCATCTTTGTTGTCACCACCGAGCAGGTTCTTCGCTGACTTCACCAGCGAGTCGGAAATCGCTTCGCCAGTTTGACCCGTGCGCCCCTGCACATTGAGGGTGTTCATCAACGCCACCAGAGGTGACTGACGCACATCAGCCATCAGAGTCAGCTGGTCAATAGAGTCCGACAGCGTGGTGGCCCGGTTACAGCGCAGGCTGTTGAGAAACTCCAGCCAGGCTCCGCCGAAGTCAGCGAAGTAGCGCTCGGTCAGACGTTTTTTCAGTGCTTCCGGCGAGGTTTCGTTCTGTTTATTCACCTGACGCTTACTGTCAGTCAGCACCCAGTCAAGCTCGTCCCGGCGCGCCTTCACCACCTTTTCGATGGCGGGCTGCACGGCCTGCTCCCAGGCCTGACGGGTGAACATGCCCGGCACGATTTCCGTAGTGCTGAACAGACGGGATGCATCGGTATCGCCGGTCATGTCTTCAAGGCGCATATCGACATACAGATGCGCCACCTGGGAGAGCATCTTCTGGTACAGGGTCGACTCACTGTTACGTAAGCCCATCAGGCGAACCAGCAGGGAACGCGCCTGGCTGACCATGTTCTCATCTGCCCGCAATTTCCACTCAGGGTGCGCAACCAGCTGCGCACCATAGAACGACAGCAGTGACGGCGCCACGCCCTGCCAGACACCGTCTTTCACGCCATCGCGTTTTGGCCAGTCGTGCAACAGCGCCGGGCTGAACCAGGCCGCGTCCATATGTTCCGGACGCGCCAGCATCAGGTAGAGCTTGAGCTGGTCATAGGTGGCTTTTGCCATCTGCTCACGCAGCGGGCTACCCGGCGGCAACGCGTTAAAGGCGCTGACCTGCTTTTGAAGATGGGTTGCGGCCGCATCCCGCAACAGCGGCAGTGCACTGTCCTGATAGCGTGGCCAGAGTGCTGCCAGCAGGGCATTATTCTGGCTCAGGCCGGCCTTCTCGTACCACGGCACGCCATGCTCAGAGCGGTACTGCAGACGAGCCAGGGTTTTCTGGAGTTCAGACAGCGCGTGCAGGCGCTGCTCCAGCGGCTGATTCTGTCGGGCGGCAAGTGCGGCCTGGGCATTCGCCCCGTCAATCTGGCTGCGGTTGGTGACATAGGCGATGCTCATCCACGCAGCCCAGCCCACCATCGCCAGGGCGATAACCGACGCAAACACTTTACGCCATGGAATGCCCGGCTTGCGCGGACGCAGTCCGGCAGGAAGCATTCGGACAGACTCAGGCAGGACATCCCAGCGCTTATCCATGCCCCAGTGGTGCGTCACGGCACGTTCGGCACCGGCAGAGGGCTGACTGAACACCACACCAGCCAGCGGTAGCGGGCGGTACGGATTGAGCATCACCGACAGCGGTACGGTCACACTGTGTGGCTCGCGAATGAGGTGGTCAGCCAGCGTCAGTAAGAAGTTATGTTTCACCTCACCGCAGGTCTGCTGCAGACCCTGTGAAGTCAAATCCGGCGTCAGGGCGGAGAGTTGTTCTGCCAGCCCTTCGGGGCGACATCCGGCAGGCAACAGGCAGCCGGTCGCCTGCGTAATGCGCCCTTCCGGCTTACCGGCGCGCGGATGCAGGGACCAGACATACAGCGGGAGTTTCCAGCCAATCGTTTCCATACGCGCGCTGATGGCGTGAGACAGGGAATCCATGGTGCTTTCAGAGGGTACCGGCAGCGGCTGCTCCAGCCCTGGTGCTGAGAGCTGGTCAAAGGCCGAGGTGACCCACACCAGCCCATCCACCGGGCGGCGGCGAAGTTTGCGCAGCGCGGTCAGCCAGGCACTGTCTGCTGGCGTATTGAGGTCACCGCCCCACAGCAACAGTGTGCCGCGGTCTTCCTGCCAGAGCTGAGTTGTAAGGCCCGGAGTCAGTTGCTCCACTTCAGCGGTGGTGCCAGTGACCAGCAGGATGCGTGTTTTACTTCCCCAGCGCCGGCCGTAGAGGTTACGCATGGCGTCACGGATGGAATCAACGGTGACATTGCGTGGCGGAGTCCGGGCAACTCTTGATTCATCAGAAGGCAACGCATTCTTCTTCTGTTCTTGCCAGCGATAATACTTTTCCTTCGTAAACCGGAACATGAACGGCGTATAGAAAACAATCAGTAAGACTATCCATACGGCAGCAAATGCAAGCACTTGCTTCAGTCGGGTATCAAGGCCATGCGAGGGGCCGAAATGAAGGATCACGGCCACTATAATCGCTGAGATGCAGGCTATTATGCCGGCAAGCCCCCCTCTGCTCCATGTACTACCCGGCATCATTATTTCCACTCCCTGAGGTAACAGTACTGACAAAACGATCAGCACCTGAAGTAAACAGCCCTAAAACAGGTTTGTTGCTCACAGACACGATGTCGGCCAGGAGTGTGGCTAAAAGCCACGCACTCCCGGCACCTGGAATACCGTTATATTTTTCCAGTACATCATTTTCCTGCGGCACCCACGGCGTCAGATGTGATTGAGACGCGGTCATTAGATCAGCAAACCCGTCATTCCAGTGCCCGCAGTCACAAAACACGTTTGATGTCTGACAGGCGATTGTTTGTGTTTCGAGGAACAATTCCATATCCACTTTGAAATTTGCCATGTCCAGCGGCATCGGTCGTAATATGCGGGCAGAGTGAGGAAGCTGATATTTTTCAGCAACATCATCGCTGGTAAGTACCATGCTCGCGAGTGCATCGGAATACTGTTCAGCACCCTGGTTCTGCAATATCAGGATCAGATCAATGTCGAGAACGGGATTTTTAAGACGATCTTCGATCCAGGCAAAAGAAAGGGCTTCACAACATGAAATCGAACCTGTCAGCGCACGCCCTGGGTAAGTTCTTCCCCATGATTCGCGAAACCGGGTCTCGAAGTCTGAGGAATTCATGTCACTCACAATGGTGACGTTGAATGGCACTGTCGCAGGCAACATCGCGATCGCGTTTTGTACACCGGCCAGACCCAGTTCGAGCAAGGAGGTGGACGTCGCTGATTTCGCATCAAAATGGCTGGTCAGTGAAAGAAATTGCGGCGCATCTGCAGCATCCGATTTAGCAATGGCGTCAGAGGTCACTCCGGAAGGTAGCAGTATGCTGCTGCCAAGCACGGCCAGATAGCGTCCAGCCCAGGCTTCCCACTGTTGCTGTCCGTATTCAGCTTCCTTCTGCAAAAACTGATGTTCATTGACTGTTCTGCCCCACAGCCACCCCCGCATACAAAACAGGAAAAACCAGCCAAAAACCGGGCTGGATGCCAGCCACCAGATATTGAATACAGCCAGTGCCTTAACCATGCCTGATGCATGCAGAATAAACAGCAAAATACCCACAACCGCGGCAACCCCCCCTGCCAACAGCCATCCCGTAAAAGATGGCTCAGGAGGCAACTCCATTGTTGTTGCTTTTGTCCTTTCCCAGCCCATTGATTATCCTACTGTGCTGTTCTGAGCACTTGAAATTACAGTACAACCGCACTGACATTTGCAGCCATCGACGACAACAGCCCGACCGTTAAATGTCCGGTGCGGTGATCCTTCCACGATAGGATTAGTTCCATGCCCATCTACCGGACAACTCACCATATCACCCACTAACGCGGCTTTTTTCCCGTCGACGGTAATATTGGAAGAGGCGGAGACCACTTTTCCGCCGTGAGAAGTTTTGTCTCCGATCAATACGATGCCATTGGACATAATAAACACCTATATTTATTAGCAGTTACTTTGCATTTATTTTATTAAAATCAGGAATTTCGGATGGTGGCGATAATGTTCGTTCATCTGCACTGACACAACTAACAATAAGGACATTAAAATGCAGAGAAATAATTTATTTAGCCCCTTACCCTTAAATTAATCCTTCAACCTGTTTACATCAGGATGAGTTGTTCCATCAGATACAACCGAGCCATCAGGGTAGATAATTTTATAGTACACCCCAACTTTTTGTTCTGTTGGAGCAATCATCCTGGCCACTTTAGATTCATCAACAGTCGGTTCGAATCTAACCTGAACGTTTTTAGCTGAAGACACTATCTTTTTTAGTAAAAAGTCATTCTGACCAAATAAATTTAAAGTATCATTCACATTTATATCTTTATTACTATCGATTAAAGGATAGTACACAGGAGATAAAACAAGCTCAGAACCTTCAAACACCTTAAATCGACCGTTTTTTGTTGCATTTTCATCAAACGCAATTATTGCACCAACTGCGCTTCCAGGAACTAACCCCAGGCCGAGGTGAGTAGCATCTACGTATTCAATACCCAAATTAAACTCACTCAGTTTCCAGTTACACTTACCGCCACCATCTTTTGCTACTTTTGCAATCCATAAATCAGAACCGCTTTGTTTCTGAAGTGCAATTTTAATAGGGTTATACCCAATCTTTTCATAATGCTGCCCATCACGCATGCTCATCAACTCACGCTTACATGAAGTCGAAACATACAAAACCTCAAGAGGAAATGGTTGTGTATATGATGAGGGATTCCTTACTTCAACATTAATCCACTGAGTATTCGCAGGGGGTGACAGTGTACGATCATCCGTATTGACACAGCTAACAATAAAGAACGTTAGCGTACTGAGGAATACCTTACTTATACACTTACGCATAAATCAATTCTTTAATCTTTTTACATCAGGATGAGTCGTTCCATCAGATACGACAGTTCCATCCGGATAGATAATTTTATAAAACTCTCCGACTTTATGCTCTTTTGGAGCAATCATCTTAACAAGTTTAGATTCATCAAGAGTTGGTTTGAATATCACCTGAATAGCTTTGGCGGGAGAAACCATCTTTATTTTCATGAAATCCTTCTCACCAAATAAATTCAACATATCGTTTGCACTGATGCGTTTATTGGTTTGTACCAAGGGATAGTACGCTGGAGATAAAACAAGTTCAGGATTTTCAAATACTTTAAATAGACCATTTTTGGTTGCATTGTCATCAAACGCAATTGTTGCGCCAACTGCAGTTCCCGGAACTAAACCCTTACCGAGGTGAATAGCATCAATATATTCAATACCCAAATTGAACTCACTCAGTTTCCAGCTACACTTACCGCCGCCATCTTTTGCTATTTTTGCGACCCACATATCTGAATCACTTTGTTTCTGAAGTGGAATTTCAACTGGATTATATCCCACCTTCTCATAATGCTGACCATCCCGCATACTCATCAACTCACGCTTGCAAGTCGTAGATACATACAACACTTCAAGAGGAAAAGGCTTTGTATACGCAGAAGGATTTTTTATCTCAATATTAACCCAGGCAGTATTTAGTGGGGGTGACAGTGTACGATCATCTGCGCTGACACAACTAACAATAAAGGACATTAGCGTGCAGAGGAATAATTTATTTAGCCCCTTACACATAAATTAATCCTCCAACCTGTTTACATCAGGGTGAGTTGTTCCATCAGATACAACCGAGCCATCAGGGTAGATAATTTTATAGTACACTCCAACTTTTTGTTCTGTTGGAGCAATCATCCTGACCACTTTAGACTCATCAACTGTTGGCTCGAATTTAATCGAGACGTTTTTGGCAGTAGAGACTATCCTTTTTTTCACAAAATTGACTTTACCAAATAAATTTAAAGTGTCATTCACGTCAATATCTTTATTACTATCTATCAAAGGGTAGTACACAGGAGATAAAACGAGTTCAGAACCTTTAAATACATCAAACCGACCACTTTTTATTGCGTTATCATCAAATGCAATTGTAGCACCAACAGCCGTCCCCAGCGCCAACCCCTTACCAAGGTGAGTTGCATCAATATATTCAATGCCCAGATTAAATTCACTCAGTTTCCAGTTACACTTACCACCACCATCCTTCGCTATTTTTGCAAGCCATGTATTAGAGTCATCTTGTTTCTGAAGTGGGATCTTTATGGGATTATATCCCACCTTCTCATAGTGCTGGCCGTCTCTCATACTCATCAGCTTTCGCTTACACGTCATTGATATGTACAGGACTTCAAGGGGAAAAGGTTTTGTATACGCCGAAGGGTTTTTTATCTCGACATTTACCCATTCAGTATTCGATGGTGGTGATAATGTTCTGTCGGTTGCCTGAACGCATCCATTTAGCAATAAAACAATCTGGAGCAAGACGAATGAATTTAATCTCTTATACATTTTCTATATCCTCTTCACCATAATGGCCAAATCTTTTAAGAGCATCGCAACCGGATGCGGCAGAGATGGTTGAGCTAAGCGAATTTTTTAGCAAATCCTCGATCGAAAGAAACTTTTTATTCCTGTCAAATTCATTCTTAGGGATTTCACTTGAATAGTGATCCATTTGTAAATTGAAGGATGCTACTTTATCGGCATGCTCAGTGAAGCTCTTTCCATCGCTTAACCCTTTTTCATAAGCTAATCCTAACAATTTATTATTTATATAGGGCATATAGGATGTCAGAAGATGATTTCCAACATTCGCAGGCATCCCTCTATTTGGGTTCATGCCTTCGGGGAAAAATTCTTGAAGATCTTCCTTAGTAAGTGAAGCTTTAAAATCCTTTTGATCTTGCCCGGATTGCTTAGCCTCCTGAAGTGCCAGCGAAGGGACAAGATAGAGCTTAACTTTTTCAGGAAGTCTTGCCTGAATGGTCATGCAATTTCTTGGGTATGGAAGCTCAATACTACACTGTTGCCATTTTCTACTTTGCGTAGTGGTTAAAAATACGACCGTATTCCCATGGTGCCAAAAACAATCTCCCCACTCTACGACTTGCCAGGCCGTAAGTTCAACTACAGACCATAAAAAACCAAGAGTTGTTCCCAAAGGCCCCCATAACTTATATAAATGATTATCCAAGTCAGCTTCAGGTGGAACTGATGGTACTGGGTCTTGATCGTTTACATGCCGATAGTGGGTAATGCTTGATAATGCATCTACAGCATTTTTAGTGAACGTTCTTGGCATACCGTATGTGTAAAGAAGTGGGTTCCTATTTTTTAACCTAGCAGAATGAATTAATGCCAGCGATCCTCCTAAGCTATGACCACAAATGAATAAATCCTTACCCAATATTTGTCTGGCTAGTTCACGAAGCTGTTCTTCAAACATTCGTTCAATTAAGGTATAGCCTGCCCAAAATCCCGTATGCACCTTCCCCATAGGAACTAATGAAGTACATTCTGATTTGATATTGCAGCTGTCGGACTCTACAGGCCTAAATGCTGCATCCGTTATCCCATCAGTCAGACTAGCAGTTCCGCGCCACGCTATAACTATTTTATTCTTATTGTAGACATAATAAAACTGCGTATCACCTTCAGGTTCTTCTGCTTTAGCTGAATCAAAACCGACAGGGGCAGCATATCGATCAGAATATGGAATATCGATAACTAAAGCATTAATAATCGATTTCCCAATTTTTCGGGAGGGTATAGTCGACAGGTCCTGACATTTATTAATAAAATACTTTGTAACAATATCAATATCATCATAAGCTAAATCTGATGCCAATCCTAAATTGATGGCATTTGCCATAGAGTAATCATTCTGGTGATGGAGAACTAACTCCCAGGCTCTAAATGGGCAAATTTCGATCACATGACGTTTTTCAAGTTCATTTGTTCTGACCTTAACACCCTGAAATGAGCTACTCATGGGAAAATGGAATAAGGGCAATCCCTCCCCGTCCCTTAATTGCAAATCAGGTTGCTCATGACATAGTTCCCCCACAACAGCGTAGTGCCATACATAGCCATTTTTCTCTGCTTCTGGACGAACGGTCGAATCTTTTATAGGATCCCTACCAACACGAAGAACTCGCTTTTCCATTTCCTTTGTCAGTTGATTACTGTCAAGTGTCAGTTTCAACTCAAGTCCATGGGGCATATCTATGCGAATAAGTCCATTTGCATCGCTTTGACCTGAATGCGTAAAGTTATCGACTGGCCCTGAAACAGGGTGAGAACTTTCGGCTATCCATGGCATATTCGCCACGGGATCGCCCTGCTCATCAACCAACTGAAATTCTACCCAGTAGGGCATCTGCTCTTCGCATGGAGCATGGGGATTTTTACGGCAGAGTGAGGATACAGCGGTAGTCATTTTATTCGCCCTCCTGGCTATCAGCAATATTTCGCGGATATTCGATTTTTAACTGCGATGGCATAGACGTAAATATTGGAGAAGTCTCTCCTTCTGCACCGGAAATGCCCTCATAAACATCACCTTCAGCGGTCGTAATTTTATATGTGGTGAAAGGCTTGACGGCTCCGCTGGTCGATGACGTTGTGGTAAATCCTTCGCTGTACCCTTTCGGGAAAGTCACCGGCAGTGTATCTAAGCTGGCAGGACCTGTCTGATTAACATTGGCCGCTTTCAGCAAAATATTTCCCGGACATCCCAATTCAATATTCCCGCCGCTAAGCTTTATATAAGCACCACCGCAACTTAAAATCAGTTCCTTGCTGGCATTTACCTTCACGCTTCCCTGACCACTGGCGACAGTGATGTCCTGTAATGCTGAGACATTCATGGCGTCAGCTTGTGCCTGAATATCAACCTTCCCAGCCCCGGCATATATTTTCATTCCTGCAGCCTGTGCAAACAAACTTACAGCCTCGCTTGCCGCTACAGTGAACGATTGCCCGGTGCTGATATCTGTGTTTTTACCTGACATGAGGCCAATACTTGCCCCACCTGAAGCAAGCCGGACAACCTCAGGACTGAGAATGCCTATACCAGCAGGTGCACTGGCCAGCATTCCTGGCATTTTCAGATATTTCAGTGAGCTGTTTAGCGTCTTTTGGCTGTCGATGTCAGACACCGTTGCCTGTGCCCCTTTCGCAGCTGCCTGGAGGCTTCTTGCCAGCGTGAGTGCCTGTTCCAGTTGTTCTACAGCCCTGTCCATTTCAAGCATTTTACTGCCGACGTCAGGTTGAGCATCTGCAGTGAGCAGAATCCCCTTACCACCACGAACGCTGACCCAGTCGTTAGTGCGCAGCTCCGCTCCCTCGCCACGAAGGGCCCTGGAAGCATTGACGTTGTGTCCTAAATTGAGTTGGGTCTTGCCGCCATACTCCGTACTAAGCTTGACATGCTCTTCGCCGCGCTTGTCCTCCATCCGCAGCTTGTTCAGGCCTGCGGTCCTGACTACGTTACGCGTGCTGTTGGCCTCAGTGACGTGGTCAACGTGGCGGGAGTCGTGCATAGCATGGGCGATATACGGGCGGTCCGGGTCGCCCTCATGAAATGCAATGGCAACTTCAGTGCCCGGGATCAGCGGGAAGTGGAAGCCGTATTTGTCCCCTCCGTAAGGTTTGGCAAAGCGTACTGGCATGCTTTCCATGCCCTGCTTTTTGTCATCACGGTCGGCATCAAACTTCACCCGGTACATGCCCGATGCATCCTGCCAGGCGTAAATATCGTTATCTTTGGCGCTGGTCACGCGCGCCGTCAGGGTGCCGCTGACCACCGGGCGCTTTTTAGCAGCAGGACGCCAGCAGCGGTTCTCGTAATACGGCATCCCTTCCCACATCACGATCATGGCATCTTTACGGCTGGCTATATAGCCCGTTCGGGTGATGATTATGCCGTTGTCCGTTTCTGATGGCAGTGTAGGTGGTACCACACTTTCACTGATGGTCAGCACCTGGGCCGGAGAAAGCAGGGCATCATTGCTGCACCCGCTGATAATCGTCTGTCCGGAAAGAAAACGCTCATGCTCAAGGCGTGCCCAGAAATTGCCGGTTTCCGCTGAAGGTGTGATTTTGTCGCCACGTTCAAGATGACGCGGTAGATAGTGATAAACCTCACCGTAGGTAACACCGTCACCGTCGCCGCGGGTCATGTCCGCCGGTACAGAGGTCAGGACATTCTGGGCTTCACGGTGATTGTAATCACTGGCGGTGACAGAGCGCTCAACCACGTTCTGTCGGACGTTAACCCCCCAGATCGAGTCCGCTGCACTGTCACTCATTCCCGATGGGCTGCTGAGCGGCAGAGACTTACCAAACGTCCATGCGCTCTGTTTGTCTGCGAAATGTACCACTTCGGTCTGGGTATCGGGTTGCAGGGTAAAGAAGTAGAAAATCCCCACTTCGGCCAGCAGACGCTCAATGAACGCGATGTCATTTTCCTTGTACTGGTTGATCTGTTCGCGCTTCGGATAGTCGGCTTTTAGGGTGAACTCATACTCCCAGCCTTTCAGGCCATGCTCCTGCAACACTTCGGCAACGACTTCCGGTACCGACTTATTGACAAAAAAGCGATGGGTACGGAATTGTTTGCGCAGCAGAGAAAGGAACGGCTCAATAATAATCTGGTACGTTGCCTGGTCACGTGAACCACTGATACGCTTAAAATGCGTCACCACACCATGCACCACTTTCAGCCCGGTCAGCCCCATCAGTGGCCCAGTTCCCATGGTCAGCGTGGCTGGTTTGGTCAACAGTTGCGCTGAACTGATATTCTGATCGCTGCTGGTAAAGATAATGTCGTAGTGGTAAAGCTCACTCATGAACTCCTTACCGCTAAACTCTTCCACATCCAGTGAGGCTGTGCAGGACGGAATATCCAGACGGTAGCGGTTCAGTCTGCCTTCAGTTAGCGCAGACAGGGTGTTCTTAAGCGTATCAGTCAGACTCATGATATTGACTCCATGGGATTACCTGCAGTCCATGACTTTTTTGCCGAAGGGCAAATTGCAGGTTTAATCGGGGTACTCAGCGAGTACGAAAAAGCGTGATTATGGCTCCGGCCCCGAGGGCACTGGCGAAGGTTTTAATCAGCAACACGGTCATTTCAAAATTGTTTATGCCGTATTCGCCATCGCCACTAATGGGGATAAAGCGCTTAACAAACGTGTAAATAAAAGCATCCGGAAGAAAGAGTACGCTTATCACGACCAACGCAATAAAGGTGAATGTTCTCATTATCTTATATTGACCAGCTACTCGGAAACTTGAATTGATCCATATGGCCTTGCTATTTCTCGATCGGTCAGAGGAAAATTGTATACCTGCCCATTATTCACCCCCACGCCAACGACAAATTTCCGTGGCTCATCTTCATGTTTCTTTGAAATCAATACATACTCAAAAATAAGCTTCCCCTTATCCGGAAAATGATAAAAAGAAGGTGGAATGCATAATTTTCCATTAACGATCGTGAGGCCTGGAGAGAAATTAAAATCCTTCTCCTTCGAAGGTGTTCCTCGTGGATTTATCCCCATGTCAGCAGGTTGATAATTCTGAGCATCTGGAATATCTAAACATACATTTTCCCCCTGCTTGCTGACAGATGTGGTTTCATGAGGAATCATCCTGTCTCCCGGGCCAGGACATCCTGTCAGCACGGAAAGGAAAAAGAAGGTGAATATTCCTTTCAGGCATAAATCAAAGCATCGGATTATCATCATATAGAAACCGAATGTTACTATTCAGTATAGTGTTTAGCGTGCCGTCGCTGGCACATGGTATTCCCGTGTCGTCAACGATACATCCCGGGCCTTACCGTTGATCATTTCAAATCCGGTGACAAAGCTCCTTGGATGGTTACTTTTACTCTTAGACTGCAATACAACCTCAACAATAAATGGGGCTTTTGACGTATCAGGAAAATGGTAAAACGAAGGACTAATACATAATTGACCATCAATAATTCGTAAATTCGGGTTTTCGGTAAACTGCCTTTCTTTAAACGATTTATTCCTGAGGTTGATAGAGATGAAAACAGGCTGATAATCCTTACTATCTGGGACGTAATAACAAACTGCATTATTCTTCATCCAGACGCTGGCTGTTTCAGCTGGGTAATATTTCATCCCACCCCACGGGCATCCGGTTAATGTAAAGGCAGAAGTGACAGCTAAAATAAGAAACAGTACTGAATGCCACCACTTTATTTTTACCATGGAAACCCTCTCAATGAATTTCTATACATTTCTCGGATGATTGATTCAGATGCATCACCATCAAGAGTAACGATCTCCCAGCCCCTGAGACGCAACCAACCATCATAGCCATGAGCCTCTAGTGTAAAATTATCTGCAATAATCTGCGCCTGCTGCTCCATCGGATATTCACTTAACAGGCGACCATCAAGAGTGTAACGATAACTCACCATCCAACTGACCAATCCTCTCATAATAATATTCATGCCTTTCATTCGTTGCCAGACATGCCCCATTTCATGGATGAACATATGTTGAAGATCGTCAGTTGTCTGGGAGAAATCGTCGCAGTATTGGTCACGAAAATAAATCTCCCCATTTGGGGTCATAGCCGTATTCTTATCCTGTAGATTGAAAGGGAGATAACTCTCTCTGTGGATCCATACTTTCGAATAATCAATGGTGGATAAAAATACAGAGTGTGCCATCTGTATCTCACCCGTCGTAAGTAGCCTGACACCACCTTCTTTAATCCTGTACTCATCCTGCGTTTCATCAGTCATGTGTAAATTCCAGTACAATCCCTTCTTCATCATCCCATCCAAGCCGCAGCGACTGCGGTTTCTGCTTCGCCGCCATATGAGTCAGCAACTGCTGACTCAGTACCGGCAGAATTTGTTGATTGAGCAGACTGTCGACGTTACGTGCACCGGTGTCCGGCAGCAGGCAGGCGGCGACCAGCGCGTCATACAGGCTCTCATCAATCTGCGTGGTCAGGCCGTAGTGACGATGTAAGCGCTTGCTGACCTGTGCGAGCTTCATTTCCACGATGGTGCGCATGGCAGGCTCACTCAGCGGGCGGTAAATCACGCTCTGGAAGCGCGCCAGCAGCGCGGGCTGGAAGTGGTTGCGCAGGATCGGGCGCAGCAGCGCGTGCAGGTCACCTTCGGTGGCGTCCGGCTGCTCATCCAGCAGCTGCATCAGGTGATCGCTGCCGAG
>Ga0308162_1001313_pt1 | contig 20386 bp, 18 predicted proteins | sample PhySR2_FD_201370 | JGI IMG/M metagenome (GOLD analysis project Ga0308162, IMG submission 201370) | Phyllosphere microbial communities from UC Gill Tract Community Farm, Albany, California, United States - DLSLS.R2 | ecosystem: Host-associated > Plants > Phyllosphere > Unclassified | place: USA... | reverse complement strand
TTCCCGCGGGCGAGTTCAGACGATGGGTATTGATGGTGGCATGGCGCTGACCGGGCGCAACGGCCGAGGCAAGACCTCCCTCCTCTCTTTGGCGCTGCTCTTCGCCGGCGTTGAACCCCGCGACGTGGTTTCGCAAGGTAAGGATTCGTTCATCGACTACTACCTACCGAACCAGACTTCCTACCTCGTGTATGAGTATAAACGTCCCGATGGTACCCGCCGGCTCGTGGTCGTGCTCAGCAACTCTACCGCCGACAAGATCCGTTTTAGGTTCGTGAACAGCCATTTCCGACGTGACCTGTTCGTCACCGATGACGGCCAGTTTGTACTCAATAAGGAGTTCCGCCAGCGCCTGATCTACCTGAAAATCCCCCATGCTGACAGACTGGTAGATACGTACATTGACTACAGGGCCATCATCCAGGGATGGCAGCCGCCGCACGTAGACCCTAAGCACAGGCGCTATCTGCTTGGGATGTCGGACATGTACGGATTCACTACCTACAACCGTCCTTTGCGGCATCTTGAGAAGCTCACCAAAGGTATGTTCTCTCGAAAGGCCAATTTTGATGATCTCCAGCAGGTGGTTGCCGACTGGGTTTTCGAAGGCAAACCTTCCGCCGGCATCCAAACAGAGCGCAAGCGTGTAGAAAACTGGCCGCGAGACTACAACGCCTACCAAAGCATCAAGAACATTACCCCGCTGGTCGAAACCGCTCGGGCGCAGCGATCTGAGCTGGAATCTGCTGAGGATGCCATTCGAGAGGTGAAGGAAAAATTCATCTTCCTTCAAGACCACCTTCAGTTCACAAAAGCTCAGCGCGAAAGCGAGCAATTGCTAAAGCAAACTTACCTCGACGACGAGACCGCCGCCCACGACGAGCGCGCTTTGGCATTGACCCAGGCCATCCATAGTGCGCAGTTTGAGATCGATTCATGTGATCGTAATCTCAAGGAAATTGAGGTCGCCAGGCAGGACTACGAAAGGAAGGGTGTCGAGGAGAAGCGCGCTCGCACAGCCCAGAAAGCCGTTTATGAAGACGAACTCCGAAGCGTTGGCAACAAGCTGAATATGGCTCTAGGGGCTGCTCAGGAGGTCAAGGCGAAGTATGAGCAGCAGATCAATGAGGAGAACCGGCTTCATAACGAATTTCACGCTGTAGCCATCCAGAAAGCCAACAACCTCAGGGAAGAAGCTCGCGAGGCTCAGACCAGGATCGAGGCCGCCTGTAAAGATGCACTGAAGGTGGTGGAGGACTCATCTGCCGATGAACTCCAGCGCTTGGTACGCGAGGCGCAACAACGTCATGGTGATCTGGTACGTGCTCAAGTGCTCGTGGCAAACCCACAGGTTGACCCGTCAATTCGAGCCAGGATCGACAACAAAAATCTCGAGATCAGGGATGCAAACAAGGCCGTCGTAGCCTCGCAGACATTAGTCGGTGACCAGCAGCGCTCTGTCGACGACCTTCAAGACCGATCAGCCAGTCACGATCTGACGATCAAAGCGATCAAAGACTCCATCGAGAAACACAAAGGCCTGATTGCTGACATCCGACAAGCTCATACCCCTGATCAGGATAGCCTCCTCGCGTTTCTGCGAACCAATCGTCCAGGTTGGTCAGAAGACATAGCTAAAGTCATCAACCCCAAACTCCTATACCGCAATGATCTCCACCCGCAACTGACAGCGATGTCTGAAAACCTATACGGGATCGCGCTGGAGCTGGAATTTGTTGAGGCCACTGACGAGGCGGACGAGTCGAAGCTTCACGAAAAACTTGAAGACGCGAACCAAGCACTAGAGGCTTTCGAGGCTCAGCTGGAACGTGCTGTTCATGAGCAGTTTGAACTGCGCAAGTCGATCAAAGCCGCGACTGAAGAGCTCGCTCTGGCTCGCTCCAGCCTGACGAAGGCCAAATCAACTGCCCAGGGCTTGGAGAGAGATGTCGATTGGCTGAACGAACAACTGGGCCATGCTTTTGCCCAAGCTCTCAAGCTTGCCCACGCTCAACTGGATGAGTGCGAACGCCTCCACGGGCATGCTCAACAGGCTCACACCGACTTCAATGAGCGCATTTCAAGCAAAAAAGCAGCTCTCGCCCAGCAATGTAGGAAGCAGATCTCGGAGGATGAAGCACGACTGAACTCCGCGGTTCGCGAGATACAAGCTGGTATCGATGCACACAAGCGGACGTGCGACGACAGTATTAAATTCTTCCTTGAACAACAGAAGAAAGAGCTCGCGGGCGAAGGTGCAGACGTCGACGTCATCAGCGAACTTGAAAGCCGGCGTGCGGAACTGTTGAAAACGCTCAAAGATATCCAGTCGTGGAGCGAGCTCTTATCCATGTGGCAAGTCTGGAAAAGCCAGATGCTCCCGCAGACTCCTGAGCTTCAGGCCAAAAAAGAGCAAAAGCAGGCAGACTTCGACCGAGACACCTTGCTTGTCAAGGAAGAGACTGAGACCTGGCTACGAAAGCGTGAACTGGTAAACGCCGCCATTAAGGAGTGTCGTACAGCCATCTCAACCATTGAGAGCCAATTGGTCATCGTTGCCAACTGCCTTGATGACAGGCTGAAGCTCTACGAACCCACCAGTCGTCACCAAGCCTATGACAGCGCCTGGGAAGCCAGCTCCCTGCGCGCAGCTATGCTCACGTTCCAGCAACAAATTTCGGAAGCCGAAGGTCAACTGCGCAAGCTTACATCCAGAATGCGAACTGCTTTCAACGAGGTGCCCCTTGCTGCCCCGTCGACCTACTTCCAAGATCGCCTCCACAACATCCGCACTGAAACTGGTGAGGATGTCGATGCCCGCGCGACCCTTCGAGTTGTCGAGGACTGGTTCGCCACCGAGCATGATAAGAGCCGACGACTTCTGGTCGCAGATGCCAAAACCATTTTCGGCGAAATCCAAGGCCTTCACCGTGAGCTGCAGACCTTCAACAAGAAGCTCTCCAGCTTCAATACGTCCCTGCAAGAGCATCTGGAGCACAGCTCGACGGTGTTCGACAACCTCTCCGAACTGAAGGTCTCCATCTACTCGGGTATTGAAGAGCTCGACTATTGGTCAGTGATCAAAAAAATCACCAATGATCGAGAGGAATGGACGCAGGAGGACAGTCTGCCCGGCGCGGATGCCGTTGCCCATCTGAACGCGTTGCTCGCGATCTGGGATGGCAATCGTGGCATCAATGCTCAATTTAAATCGTTGGTCAGTATCCGCGGCTCCGTGCGAGAACAGAGCAACTTCCGGCAGTTCCGCAATCGTGCTGAGCTCGAAAACATCTCTTCGAACGGGCTCAGTTACCTGGTGCTCATCATCCTGTTCTTGGGGTTCATTGGTAAGGTTCGGGGCAACGCTCCTGTACAGCTGACCTGGTGTGTCGATGAGCTTAAGGCGATTGATGCCGAGAACATCGTGTCGCTCTGCAACTACCTAGGCCAGAACAGAATCACTCTGTGCACCGCGTTCCCCGATCCTGACGCTGAGACGCTGATGCTGTTTGAACACAAATACAAATTGGATGCGGAACGACGCCTGGTGCATTGCGAACTTGCCCTGGAAAACGAAGCAATCGATGACAGCGAGCTTGAGCTTGCCTGGGAGGACGGCGAATGAGCACTTTTGCCCGGGTAGCGACTGCTCTCATGCAGGGTGGGTTCATCTGCCAGATTACCGACTACGAAGGCCATCAGTTCCTGGCCAACACAGTCAACCAGGACGATGTAGATCATTACCTCAGGCGCATTGACCTCAGGTTGACCACCACGCGGGATGGCGGTGCATTCTTTGCCGCGCGTGCTGACATCGACATCGAGGGGAAAAAGGATGCGAAAAAGCGATTCACAGAGGTCAAGAATGTTCTGCGCCCCATGGTGTCTTTCCTTGAACTGGTGATGCGCATCACTGGGGATGATGAGTCTGTTGCTGCAGGCCAGGTTTTGAACCTAAATCAAATGATGGCCAGGATCTCTGAAAATCCCAGCCTGTACCTACAGCTGCGCCAGACGACAATCGACATCAACACCAAGGATGGTTCCGATCGGGAGCGTCTGAACAAGATCGTCAAACGCTTCCAGAATGAGGGGTACCTGCTCCTCATCAATCCTGAGTCCGAGATCTACATATTCACTGGCCGCATCGAGTGGCTGATGGAAGCTATCGAGTACCTCATGCTGCACGACGAGATCTCTGAAGAAGATAGCGAGTACGACAAGAGAGCCGAGTCGTGAGCACGCTCGAAGAGTCGGTGGCCAATCATCTTGAGCTCTTGCATAAATATCGCAGGGTGATCTCACAGATGTATTCGGCCGGGTATGTCACCCGGGATGATCACAATGCCCGAGCGCTAACGAAGCTGCAGCAGATAAGAGCCGTGCGTATCAACGCCGCAGTTGAGAACACCTACCGGCTCTCGCCTACCCTCAATCGTCTGCTGAACGAAGCAACCCATCGTGCTCGGAATTACGATATCTCGGCCGATTTCGGTGAGCAGATGGCACGTCTCATCAAGCTGATGGACGACTACACCGACGCCTGCCTACAGAATCGCATCGAAGACTCATTACTCATTCAGGGCGATATCGATGCGACCCTGTACGAGATGGCTGAGGCCATGAATGACTTTCTCCTCCATGTTCGCACGGCGGCCGAGAACAATTTCGGCAACGTTACGACCTATAAGGAGAAGGAAAAGCAGACCGAGCACTATCTCAACCAGCTTGAGCGGATCCTCAAGGCCCTGAGTATGTTCGATGGCGAGGCAATCCTTGACGAGTTGACTCCACCGGAGCGCGAGACCCTAGAGGTTCTGTATCAGAGCCACATTTTGGACAAGCTTTCAGAGTGGCGCTCCAGGACAGTCGACATCATCCATGTGCTTAAGACCTATCTCTACAAAATCAGGACAGTCGCCCCTCGCGCGCGTCGCATTCGTGCGCTGCAGCTCTATCTTCAGAAGCATCCTGAGTACGAGGTGCGATCCCCAGATGAATATTCTGAGATTCCGGAGTGGGCTTACCATCACGAGCCTCTGAAGATTCAGCTGGTGCCTGACTTGGGCGCCCAAAACATCAGAGACTCATTGGTCGATATTGCCAAGAGCATTGAAAAGGCGGTGGCTGTCCCCGTCAAAACCAGAAAACCCGGCACACCGGTCGATGAGGCGCCACCGAAAGCTGCGCTCATCAAAGGCTCGCCACTTGTAGTGGTCAGTCAGCGCCTTCTCAATGAGGCTGATAAATCCCCCACCCCGATTTCGGCTGCTGGCTACTTCATACAGGCCGAGGAAACCAAGGTACTGGATCAGGAGTCCTGCATGATGTGCTTCCTCACGCTTGTCGAGAAACAGATCAACGCCAACGCCAGGATCATCAGGCGGCTGTCCATAAACCACGTTGCCAAGAATGAGGACGATACGCTCAGCGGAAACGTGATCATCGAGGATGTGCTGCTATGCCAACGCTAGCCCTCACCAAGAAGCTCCTGTCTATCTTCCAGTCAGAGGAGCAAGACTTTCGCCCAAGCAAGATGCTGAACGAATTCTGTGAGGATTACAGCGTCGGCCACCGCGTCGGATCTATTTGGCGATTCAGTCAAAGTCACAAGGCGAAGATCGCAACCTACCTTCAGCACGAGGCCAAGGTCGACCCAAACCAATCGCTTGATGCGTGGGAGGGAGAGTCACGCCATGGCGCGCTGAAGAAAGGCGGTGATGAGAAACTAACCACCAAACGCCTGCGTGGTAAGCGTGTAGCAGTAAAGGCCCTACCCGGTCGGCCGTTATTGCTAGGCCCAACCCCAGTCCACCTCCCTCCAGGTGCAAGCTTGGATCTCGATCGCCATTGGTTGATTGAGCACTGCACGCATGACAGCATATTGCTTATCGAAAACTGGGAAAACTTTGAGCTTATTCATGAGACACCCTTTCTCCACCAGGTGCCTGGCAATCCGCTAGTGGTATTTCGAGGTGCGCCAGGAAGCTACAAAACGGATAGCAGCCAGACGTTGTTGGCAGAGCTAAAGCTGCCAGTAATAGCCTTCACTGATTATGATCCTGAGGGTATCTGCATTGCTGCCACCCTCCCCGGCTTCTCTCGGTATCTGGCGCCTTCAGACGAGTGCCTCCAGGCACTCATGGACGAGATCAATACCGAGCATCGGTACCAGAAGCAGGTCGCAGGTAAGCTGGCCTTTCTCGATAGCTTGACTGACCCTGAGCTTGTCAGGGTTTATCAGCTCGTTCGTAAGGCGGGTAAGGCATTACCGCAGGAAAAGCTGATAGGCCTAGAACTGTAGGCGCTGATGAGGAATTGACCCATCTGCCGAACAAACGCTGACCCAAGCAACCTTCAAGGCTACGGCCGCATGTGCTGGACATCTACTATCCATGTTGGGGCAGTCTTGCCCCAGCAGGGAGGACAATTCTGCATCACCGCCAACACATGAGTGGTGAAGTAATCAAAGGTGAGATGGCTGGCTACGTTTTTGAGAACGTGGAAACCGCTACTTATCCGGTGCTGATTTCAGCAGCGGATGCCTCTTACGATGCAAGCCAGAGCAGCCTGCGAGCAAATTCAGTTTCGCCTTAATGTGCAGCGAACGCTGAATGCCGCTCAGTGGCAGTACTAGCCCCCATAGATGTTTTCCCTCGCCAGAGTGCTCCCACTTTTATGAGCTATTTGCTGGCTGCTGCTTGCTTTGGATCTTTCAAAGTCTCTTCGCCCAACGCCAGCATCACGCTAAGTAAAGTGAGACTGAAAACCATGACAAACGTACGAATTACATTCTCAGCGCTCAACGAGTCCGGTTCGACCCAGTGCCAAACCGTTAAAAAACCCAGTATCGCTCCTAAACCCGTTCTGCCTGCTGTCAAAAAACTTCCACCAATGTCACCTAAAAAAAGATGCAAAGCGTCGAGCCAACGCTGATACCGAGCGGACATGAACCGCCACTTGTATTTAACAATTGCAGCCACCGCGAATGCTAAACACAGCCACGCGTAGTAGCCCATCAAAAAAGGTGCGGCGAGTAAAAGGTCCAGCATTGCCTTAAACTGAGCTGACGACTCTGAATTTAACAGAACTGGCACTCCTCCCAATGCGAAGGCGAGTGCCAGCTCCCGGGATGCCCTCGCAACAACGTGCAATTTGGGACGTGTTTTTTTAACCTTGAACATATCAATCCTCATCGTGCGTACTTGTTGGATCTGCGCTGGCTTTGCTCGGAGCAGCAACGATTAATGAAGAGAACGAAAGCAGGCATGAGCTCGTTCACATGATGTCGAACATCCTCATTGTGTTGGTGGCAGTACATGCCTTTATTCATCCGCCGCCGCCCGAAAGCTGCGGGGAAGACGTGCTCCTTCGAACCTGCAGCCTTTTCGCACATGATGCAATGCTTCGCCATTCCAACCCTCACAAGATTCAAGGCAGATAACCATCAAGGCTACCATTTTTCAGGTTTTTTTCAGCGGTCGGCACAGCCACTCCCTACCCTTGAGCGAGACAGCGGGTTAGATTTCAGACGCGAGGTTGGTGGGCAAGCTGCTCCGGCCGGACACCTCCAGACATCCGAGTGTATCTGCATACCGAACACGCCCTTAGCATCACATACACCCACGGAGCGCTTTGCCGCCCAGTTTGTATGGTGGTTCTTGCCAAATGACCCACCTGGGCAAATGTCTACGGAAACCCGACGCTGCAATGCGGATCCCCTACTCCAGCCGCAGCTTTTACGCAGATGCTCTCCTGCCGTACAGCAGTCCGAAAAGCACCAAATGATCTCCGCCTGCCGAAACGGTTCAGCATCTGTCCGAGTCAGCTAATTGCTTTCGAACGTGGTGTATACATAGTGGCGTCGTGATATCGTCAGCCTTTGAATATCAAATGATCGTGTGGTGAAAGGAGTCAACGTGAGCGACGAGGAAGCAAGCAATTATCCACATAGTGCCATTTCTACTTGGAGCGGATTTGTTTATCAAGGGAAAGTGGCGCTCTATCACTCCCTCAAATTAATCAATACCGGCGATAATGATTTTGAACTGCAGTTAGATAGCACAGACGACTTCGCAATCTATAAAGATAAAAAACTCGTTAGTGCGCACCAAGTAAAAGCAAAAATTGGTGATTACCGTAGCAATTACAAGGACGCCTTAACGAAATCGGCTAGCCTAGAACTTGATCGCATTGCAGGTATAAAAAGATATTTCCATATATCTCAACCTATAAATGATCACAGTGATTACGTGGACTCCAATAATGAACGCGTGGAGTTTTATGCATACGGCAACTTCAGACACTGCGAACTGGACAAGATAGAAGAGCTGACCAAGCAGGTCATGAGAGAAATTTATGGCAATCAGAATATTCTTTTTGACGACGACCTGTTAGATGCAAATTACTGCTTATTGTCAGATAGAATCAGCTCACAAGCGCTAATGATCCACGCCAGGATACAAAATGAAGGTGATACTCAGCGTAGAGCAGCTTACGAACACCGTGTCACTGCAGCATGCATCCTCTCGGGAATAACTGATACAAATCCATACGAGAGAAAGGATTACTACGGTATCGAACTGAAGGCGCGCCTTCATTCCCACCTTGAAGAGAGGCTTGCTGAATCTCTGCCAGGCATGTCTGACGCTGCTTACGATAGAGCTCGACGCATCTATGATCTGATTAGACTCTCTGAAGGAGGCGATTTCAAAATACTATGTCAGTTGATGAAGCCCTCCGAAAAATTCTCACGCATTCAAAATTTTGACATTCGAAATTACTCAGATTTACTGCACAGGATAGATGCTGAACCAGTTTTTAAGCGTCTGCCACACTACCTGGATAGAGACAACAAATTCTACGCACCAACGGCCCTATATCTACCTGAGCCAACAGACAGAAAATATTGTACTTCCGACATAGTCGCTCAAGTTAAAGATAACGACGACTTGGGGCGACTACTATTCGAGTTCAACAACCTGATCGCTGCCAAGGCATCGGAGAGCTTCACAGTCGATACTAAATATACCAATTGCTTCGATGACAGCTCGATCGACGATCATGATCGAATCGATAGCAATATCACGAGAAGCTTATGCATCAGCATTTTAACCAAGGACGACGCAGAGGCTCGACTTAAATGATAATTGAAATTATTAACCAAGCTTTGGTCGCACACAATTTTTCAAAAGTGCACGAGAATGACAATACAAGCTTCTATGCTCGAGAAAGCGGTACGGCGATTCGGTTCGCGGTTTTGCATCGACTAGACGAACTAATGAAACCTAGCGATCTTAACGCTATGATCAACCAGTCTGCACCTGAAGCATTTCTAACAGATCCAGCCTTCAAAAAAAACTGCGATCTGATATGTATTCACCACCTCAACAAGCTGGCTGAATTCAAAAACCATGAAGAGCAAATTTTTGAAATTGAAGAAGATCCGCACTTCTACAAAAAGTATGTCCTCTACTACAGCGACACAGAAGTTGAAGCCATCAAAGGACTTAACTTCGAAGAAATAAACGAGTTAATCTCAGACAAATCCCAGTTCAACATTTACAAAAATGAACCGACAGCCCCTACTAAATACAGTGCAGCTGCAAAAATCTTCATCAAGCTCCCTTTCTTACAGCTCAACATCAAGAAAATTGAGCTAGTGCCGCTGCGTCGGCAGATAGAGGAAGCGGTAGCCGAAATCGATCTTGCCAAAACATATATCACGATACAAAAGCTGGGCCAAACCAATGTCGAAGAATTGATTAAGGAGCTGATTAGCGATGAACTGGCAAATCTCCCAAATTGAGGTTTCAAGCTTTAAGGCTTTTAAAAAAATTCATTTGGACTTTAGTGACTCGTCCCTTCTCACGCTGGATGGCCCCAATGGATTCGGCAAAACCAGCATCTTTGATGCTATCGAACTTTTGCTAACTGGCGGCATTAAACGAATCAATCAGTTATTTTCCACGCTAATGATGGGCAATAGAACAAACTACGAGGACAACCTGCTCTGGAACAACCGATCTGGAAAGAGAGATCTAGCTATAAAAATCGAGTTCGTCAACGGAACGCGAAAACTTGTTCTAGCAAGGCACACTCCCGCCGCGGATTTTGATGAGAAGTCAAATAATCGGGCCAACCAATTTACCCATATTAAGCTATATGAACTACCTGAGTTCAAATCTAGCGATTACACAGAAGGGAATCGGCGCAACGAAGATCTCATCGAAGAAATCTTCGGTAAAAATTTCAAAGAAAATTTTTCTTATTTGAATTATTTAGAACAAGGCCAAAACCAACTGCTACACACGAGAGTAGACAAGCGCAAGGAGGCTTTGAACAACCTCTTCAACATTAGTGACGTGAAAGCAGAAACTGACAATTGCAAAGCTATCGCTTTGCGACTCACAAAATTCCTGAGCGATCCAAAGCGCGCCGCTGAATCATCAAAATTAAAAACCGAGTCTGCGTTACTCAAAGGAATGATTCAAGCTGCACTAGGCGCAATCGAATACAAAAAAATCTCAACCGCGGAGTTGCAACCGGGCTGGGATAAAGAGTCCCCGTTCCCTACATACTCTACAGAAATACATTCGGATTTTGTTAAGAGCATTCAGCGACTTCAAAGTTTAGTACCACTAAAGGGCGCAATACAGATCAGGGACAAAAACGACTCTATTGAAAACTATATTGAGCTTAACAAGGACTCGGTGAAAATCCTTGCACGCTTTGGGAGCGACTTGAGCACACTGGATGGGCTCGACCTCATCAAAAATGAATTAAACGGGCTCACTAAAGCAGGTGGAATCATCAAACGTGGCGCTACAGCAGTTAAATCAGATGAGGCTACGAGTCTTTCCGGATGGGCCCCGGGGCGCTTGGATTGGTTCCAAGAGCAAATAGTAAGGCGTGACGCACTTCAGCAAAAAAGCACCACTAATGCCAGCGCTGCTGCCGAGCTAAATCGTCTGAAAGCGGACCTGATGGCTGAACACGCCAAGCTCAATGCGAACGATCAACACTGCCCATTGTGCGGTGCCGACTGGCAAGCCCATGACATCATGCTGCAAAAAATTGAGCTCCGATCGAACCAAATCAACAATGCGCTCAGCGCTGATGGCCAGACCATTCTGACTCTTGCAGGGTTAATGACTGCTGAGCTCGCGCTCATTGAAGCTCAGATCAAGGCTAGAGAAGCTCAGATATCCGTAGGTTACAACAGTGCCCTACACAACGCCCTGCTCCGCGATAAAGCCAGGCTGCCTGCAGTAGCCCAACTTGCAGCTCGGCTTAATGTTTTAGGTGTACAGTTCGACTACGCGTTCTCCGAAAATGAGGAGGTGGTGGATACCCGGACTGAGGAGCTTACAGCCTCCATTAGACGACAGAAAACTCCCGAAACTGAGCCTCTGCCGGAAGACTGGAGAAAGGTCATCACCGCTGCATTCAAAGACCTACAGGATTTCTATGTCGTCGAGCTTCAAGCCCTGACTGACAAGGAGCTTTTCATCGCAGCTAAAGCCAACGAGGCGCAAAGCACTAGGCTAAAACAGTGCCTTAATGAGCTTCAGGTGATCCAGCGTGAGAACGAAGCAGCAAAAGTCGCTAAAGATAAGGTCAACAACCTGAAAGCGACCTTGGAGAAAACGGAACGCAGCTACTCAGAGCAAACCATCGCTGAGATTGAGTTGATCTTCCATATCTACAGCGGTCGTCTCATACAGAATTATCAGCGCGGCTTAGGTCTGTTCATCGAGAGTAAAGACGGCAAAGAACTCAAGTTCCTTACAGCCGAAAAGTCTGAGCATGATGCGATTCTGTCGATGAGTTCAGGACAGGTTTCAGCGCTCAGCCTAGGTTTCTTCCTCTCGCTGAATAGAGTTTATTCGACCGTACCTCTGATCCTGATCGATGACCCATCACAGTCATTGGATGAGGTTAACATCGCCTCCCTGACTGATCTGCTACGATGTGAATTCAACAATCGCCAGCTGATCGTTTCCTCGCATGAGGATGACATCTCTGCTTACATGCGTTACCGATTCAACAAAGCAGGACTCAGTACCCGATCCCTCAATATGCAACGATTGGCCAAAGACGCCCTGGCCACTGCTGATTGAGCAAAACTAGCAGGGGGACAATCAATTTGCCCCCCTGATTATTAAACTCAATGGAACGTGGACAAATCCTATTCAAAAGACATCATGCGCGAGAGGCTGGTACCTATATATCTTCGGCAGCCTCTAATGACGCTTAAGATGTGAGAGTTACCGCTGCATTGTAAGCCTTGGCAATACATTCGAGCATCTCGTCGGTGAATCGCCGGATTTCATCGCTAGCCAATGAATCAGGGGCGATTTCAAGAAGTGAGTCCAAATAACCGTAACCGTCAATCGTATCTCTGCCCCTGTTGGACTTTTCAGCTTCCATCGCGTGCGCCTTCGTCATGAACGTTCGCAGCATTGGAACCTCCAGCTGCCTTGCATCACAGTAAACTCTAGACTGGTATTTATAGCCCTCAATGATGTATTTTCTCGCAGCCGCCCCCCTCATCATCCTCGTCGATGTACTCCAAAAATTCGGTGCCCCCCCAAGGCGCGTGATTGGTAACGAGAGTGTAAAGGTTTGCAACGGGTTCGTTACCATTAAGCCTCACAATGTCTTCACAAAAATGCTCTGCCGCCCACAAGGACATCATGCAGCTGTTATCCACTATCAACACAATAAGACTTGGCCATATCGCATTCATCACAAATACGCTGCCGAAGAAAGATCCCCCCACACAGCCATCACATACAACTTCTACGTTGCCTTTCACATCACCCCCCTTGAAAGCTCCCATCTGAGGACCACTATTTCTGAGCCGGATGCACCGCCTGCAGATGGTTGGAAAAACCTGCCTCAGTTTCACAACGCCAAGTCGCCCACAGCTTGCATCCCGTCTCGCCCCCCATATCCAACTCAAACGCCAACCAGTTCCGGGCCGGCATCACATACCGATTAAAACCGGGGAACAACATCATCTCGACACAGTGCTGCACATCAATGGATTGGACCTTGCTGGCTGTATGGTTCAGCAACTGAAGAAAAAGTCGTTCAGCCACTCCAATCAACGACGGATGCACCACACCTGACGATGTAAATTGCTGAATCTGCGCCCAGTTCGACGTTGGCGGAATATCCCTTCGGTAGCAACTGCCCCAGGCCGCGACATGCACGTCCCCAGAAGCAATGGATACACGCAGCATTCTCTGCTCAGCAATACGAGTCAGCGACTCCAGGAGTCGCTTACGCTCCCCCTCGTGATCCCCGTGCGACCAATGATCCTTAAGGTCATCAGCATTACTATCGAGCACATGATCCTGCCCAAACGTATCGAGCAACCCTTCAGCCAGCGACAATTTGGGGTGCGCGACCGGAACCGAGGACAGGAAGATCAAGTGCTGACACTTGCTTCCAGGATGAGCAGGCTTACCGTCACGGAGCGTGTTGAGCCAAGCCTGCATAGCAGTCCAGGTATCGGCCCCCAGTACCTGGGTACGTGAACGCTCAGTGCGCAGATCAGCAACAAACAACGATACCGGCCCCAAGTGATAGCCGAAACTAAAGCCCGGCTGACCATCCAAGAGCGGCAAGGCCAATCGATCTCCCTTTAATCGGGCACTCCATTGCATCGGCTCATACTGTGGATCCTGCTGGGAAACGTTTGCACGCTGGAGCAATTGCAACGGCGGCAAATCATCAAGGGCATGCTGCAACTGAAACACCCAGAACGCCCTACGCGCATGACGCATCAACACCTGGAATAACTCACAGTGCTGCATAGCCGGGCTGTAGGACCCCCAACCGTCGAAGATGTCGTGGTCGTCCCACATCATCACCGTAGGGATTCTCGCCATCGCATCAGCGGCATCAAGGTTCGGTTTGGAGTGCCCCCAGTCACGCCGAGTATCAGGCAGCCAACGATTGGCATAGAGCCCGAAATAATAGGATTCGATCTCCTTCTCCAGCGCCACGCTCACCTTGAACGCCAACTGCTCCTTGCGCGACATTCCGACCCATTTCTTGAGAGGCTTCACATCCTCCCAGATCGAGTCAAAGTAAATCTGATCACCCCCCATCAGCAGCAAGTGGAACCGCTTCAACCCCTTGTCATGGATTCGCCCTTCGTGCCAAAGCTGCTCCTTGTCCAGCACGTAACCCGCAGCACGCAAGTCACTGTCATGGTTGCTGATCAGGTCAGCCCAGACGGCGTTTTCAGGGCGCACTAACTTGCGCATTCCACTAGGATCCGAAAAGCCATTGCAAGAGACGTAGGCCATTCTTGGGGCATAATCTTGTCCGGGAATGGAGAACTGCCATTGGGGCCCTCCCTGCCCTACACCAAACTGAACCGTTCGCTCCTGCGCCTGCTGATCACAGCTCAGGTCGTAACGAAGGATCGTTTCTTTCGGACGCTCCAGCAAAACCTTCGGCGACGGACAAGCCTGGCCGTCAACAGAAAGAACAGGAAATGCGGCGCCAGCTACAACTCCGACTAACGCGGTCACCTGCCACTGCCCGGTTTTGCTTACGCCTCGGAAGGACAACACGGGCCCCACAGTAAAAAGTGCTTTTGACATCCCTGTTATCTCCCTTCAAGTTCGGCGGCGATAACTTTGACAATCTTGGCGCGTGAAGCGGCTCTCTTGGCCAGAATTTGCGCTTCACCTGTTTGATCCAACCATTCCCTAAAACGCTGGAGCGCATGGCGCGTTTGCGACGCATCGCGACAGTTGGCCAGGAAGGCAAACTGTACTTTCTGTACATCATCAGCGACAAAAATACCGAAGGAACCGCTTACAACCGTAGCATCCGGAAAGCCTAACAACGCAGTGGCCTGAGTCTCTGTCGCTCCACGGTGACAGGCGATTAAATGCAACGGTCCTTCTGCACCTTTCAACAGATCAGCATGCTCATGGTCACGTAGAAAAGGCTTACCCACCAGCTCACGCGCAGCAGCAACCGTGAACGCAGCCGGGATTGCATGGACAAACACAACGATATTCACTCCAGCAATTGGAACAATGGCGAACGCTTCGCTAGCAGGGACTTTGCCACCATTGAGCGCCTGCAGTAACACCTCTTCCATCGCTCGTTTGCGCTGACGGAAGTCCATCCGTGTCCAATCCAGCGCCTGACCCATATCGAAACGGCTCGAAGCCGCGGAGGTCACACCACGCTGGGTCAGAACTACCAACGCATCAAGAAGCGCTTCCTGAACACGGGTACGCAGTTGATCCACGGTAGAAACCATTCCCCCCCTGAAGGGTGTCTGTTGTGCAACAAACGTCTGGAAGCGCTGGTTACGTGCAGCCTCGGCTTCCCGGCTATCGCCTGCTGGGATATTTGGCATAGCGATGAAGCGCACCTTCCCCCGAGTGGTGGCAAGTCCCTCCATGTACTCCGCGTGGCAGATACCAATGTCGCCGTCACCGCTAGCCCACCCGGCATTGCCATTGGACAACACAAGCAGCACATCGCAATCCCTGACCGCCTGCAAACAGGCATCCCAACTGTCCTGCATGCCATCCGCAGGAGGTGCATCTTCGTTAATCCAAACTTCAAACACCCGCTTGCCAAACAGCTTGGTGCCTTCTATCTCACGCTTAAGCTGCTCTCGGATACTGCTGAGTGTTTGATCGCTGTCAGCGGGAAAGCGGTCGTTACAACGACTGGACAGCATTACTTTGATTCTCTTTGACTGGGCCATCCCTGCTCCTGCCCCAATTCCGAGGCTTCAAAATTCTTTGATCAATGAATAGACGCGGCGTTGGCAGTGGTCGATTACCTGCTACAGACAAGTCCGATTGGCGGTGCCTAAACACCTGCCCGGTTATTGGGCGCCGATGTGGTGACGTACTTGCCGGGCTCAGGTGAGTTAAATGTTAGGTCGCATTTAGTACGCGATGCTGCTCATGCTGAGCGTCCGCTTTTGGCTATGGATTCAACCGGTCCTTCATGACTTAAAAAGCGAATCATATACGCATAGCTCCGACCCTGAGAGCATGGCTTCTGACAGTAACTGCTGGCGCTGAAAACGGCACCTAGTCGAGCTAATATTTCAGAATTGAATCAGGTCTAAATTTGTTCCTGAAGTTCTTTATAGGCTCGCTTGATATCCCATCGAGACAGAGATGCCCTCGCTCGATGTGCAGTTGCATGTAGCCTACAACAAGCGAATCGACGGCCACACCCACATGGACACGGTAGCTTGTTAGCCCTTCTGCGCTTCCTTGAAAGCAGATCAAGCAATCCCATGAGGACGCCAGTATCCTTCACTCCAAATATCATCCTGTAGTCGTCGATCAGCCCCTGGGAACCATGTGCAAGCTCCCCGAAAGGAAAATTAGCAATGTCCCTCTCCCTTAATGACTGCGCATACAGAAATGGCACCAAACACAGCTCGACAAACCGAGTAAGCGTCGGTGTGGCACCCAGCTGCAGCCGTTGGCTAAGCGGTGATCCTAGGCACAATGAGCTATCCGGATTTACGTGATTGTCCCTGGCAGATGAAATTCTTCCTCCAGTCTCGTAGATGACAGGAAGCGCCTTGTCTAACGAATCAACGATGTCGATCCGTATCCGGTACTCGTCAGTTACATCGGGAAGCCCCGCAGCTGACGCAAAAAATGGCAATCGGCCGACAAGTGAAATCGTTCCGTCCACCGTCGGCCTAAACCTCATACGCGGGTAGTCGGCCAAAAATGATTCGATCATCGAACCATGCTTAATCAACCGTTGCTAACCCAAGGACGAGGCGGCTGAGAAACTACAATGGCAGGGGCGGCGACCTGAGGCGGTGCTGACGCAATGCCCAGAGCGGCGGTCGAGGTCGGCGTTTCGAAACAATCCTCGATGTGCTCCACCAGACGTTGCCCATCCAGATACCTGATTTGCTTGAAATCTTGAAGAGCCTGGCGAACCCAAAGGTGGAAGTGCTCTTTCAATCGATCTTTCTCCCCCTCAGGCATCTTCCAGCGATCGGCGAAGTTCTCCTTAGGGTTCACCGGGTTCGGCACAGTGTCGGAATTACTGGCCACAAACGTACTAAGAGCAGCGAGGCACGAGGCGACGGCGTCCTTCAATGAGCCACCTGGCTGATAGGCTTGCGCCGCCAGCGTGGTGATGATGACTGAGATTGGTTTTGAGTCGGGATTGTCACGGTACATCACATCACGATGACGCTTGAGCAATTGAATTGCCCGCTGAAGATTTGTCTTTCGTTGATAAAATGGGACCTCATCAACTTGCGCTTCCAGCGTGACTAATTCTTTCTCAAAAACTGGCTCTGACTTGGACTCGAACCATTTGCAGTAACCGTCCGGATTGCTGACCATCCAGCCAGCGTTGACGTCCTTATAATCTGGACGGCGTTTGTCGGTAATGTAGACTGCAAGATTAGAAACGTCCTGAGCTAGTACCTGCTTGACGCCATAGCTCTCCATGGTGATAGCCAGCTCCTGGCGCCTACCTTCTTCCACGGGAACTCCGGGCACAACGTCCATATGGAAGCTGACCCCATCTTGGTAGTAGAGACGCCAGCATCGATTCTTTTCTTCCAGAGCTTCCTGAATACGCTTGGCTTCGCGGTACCCCTCCAACTCAATTCCCACCAACTCCTTCAGATCCGACTGGCTGTGGGTCTGCGGGTAAATCCCCTCCCTCAGTTTGCACGACAGATCCAAGTCGTAGCTCTCTCCAGCAAGCAACGGACGGATGGCCGTACCCAACGCGAACGATCCTTGAACAAAAATGTGAGGATCGTTCGTGGCGACGGTTGATTCAGGTCGGCTGAACCACTCGCCCAGTGATTTATACCGCTGTACCGCTTTCTCATAAGCACTAGGCGGAAGCTCTAAAGCCTCTACTGCGACAAGCAAGCTGCGTTCTTCAATATCCATGTGGAAAGCCCTCATGAAGGTAATGTTGAAAAGATGTTGCTTGTACTCAGCAGGCATCTAACTGGAGCACGCTGCCAGGTGCATGCGGCCGCACGCTAATCGCATGCCTATCCAAAGTGAAGGCGTGGAACGGCAAGGCTTTAGGAGCCATTTGGAACATGTGGATTCGCGGGTGCAAACGCGACTGAAGCTTCATGCCGAGAGCAAAAATTGCCGCCGCAGGGGCGATCGTACAAATTGAAATTTCTGAAGCGTGGAGCACATCGACCGCATATGCCCATGCTTCCTGGCAGGTATTTCTGAATCTCTCCATCGCCTCTTTGGGTGCCACAACATCAACACCATAGGTGGTGGAAAAAATCCGTATGCGAGACATGTTCAGCATTTCCGCCGTTAGCGCTGCATCGGTGATTTCTGAGGTGATCTCCAGCGTGATCAAGACATGCGAGCCAACTTTCACGCCTGGGGGCTTAGTCCACTCGAATTCCACAGCAGGCTCGGAATCGTCAGGGCGTACCCAGGTTCCCGGGTTACGTCGGAAGCTAAACAGCTCTACTCGTCTCGCTTCTCCCACCAACCACCCGCCTAGCAGCATTGCCGGCATGTTGCCTAGTGGGAAGACTGCGAGCTCCTGGGCTTGAGCACCGAACGCACCATCGCCCCTGATCGCGGTATGGATGTGGAGAATTTGTGCCCGGAAAACTCGCAAGAAGTTAGCCCAATATCCGGGATCGTTTACATCGTTCCCGCCTTGGGCATCGCGTAAGAGATATTCGGCCACACGTTCGCTCGCAGGCGTAAGATGCGCGGCCAACAAGGCCTGTCGGCCATCGTGCTGTGAGTATGTCGTTGTGCGACCGGCGATATCACCTATGAATGCCAAGGCATGCACAATCGGGTAAGACAAACTAGCTGCTTGATTGGTACGCCAGTTGACCCTAGTGGCGACCATTCCCTGGAGTCGTTCCCGGCTAAAACTATCCGGATCGACCTTATCGATCAGCCGATGATGGATGTCACAACACAGCATGATATTCGAGGGTGACTGCGCCAGTTCTGCTGACAGGTGGTCATCACCGCGCGGGCCTTTTGGCTTGGCTGCAACGATGTGGGCGAGGTAACCATAGTACCCGTAGTTGCCCAGGTTATCCCTGAACAGCTCAGCGGGGCAGCCCTCGAATTCACAGATCCCGGCTGACCTTGCGAAAACCCAATTGATGACTTCGCCCGGCAGGTTGGGGCGCTTCATGTCTTCCAGCAGAGCGTCGCGCTGCTTCAGAAATGCTTGGACAGCTTTCTTTGTTGCCTTAGCGGGCAGAGATGCAAGCAGTAGAGCCGCGAACAACTCAGTGTTAACAGATACATGTGGTACGTCGTCCATTACCGCATATTCGAGCTTGGCGACGAGTTGTTTGTCGCCTGCCCATTGCAAGACCAGGTCTCTGGATAAAACTCCGAAATCCCCGGTGATGGCTTCTTGCGGATCAGAGGTGGTTGCGTCGAACCGAAAAAAAGCAAACCTCCAGCCACCGGCTTCCGTTGCCAGAACCACACGACTGGTCGAAGAGTACTGCCATGCCTCAAGCGCGGCACGTAGCTGTTGGTCATACATCGCATCAAGAGGTACCGACACATACCACCCCTACTACCTGCCAAGTTCATGGAAACTAACCAGGACTCTTCAGCTCATGTGCCTGGCGGCGAAGATCAGTTAGCTTTCGACAAAATATGCCATCACCAGATCAAAAACACAACATATACCAATACAAAAAACAATAAACACAACATGTAGTACAAAGAGAGAAAACCGCAACTGCTCCACGCACAATGCTATCACTGTACATGCAACCACCAAAAAAGGGGAAGTAATTGGGTCCATTTCTCAATATGCATCTCGATCTGTATGTTGGCTTGAGATAGCTCAACCGCTCTTGAAATGTCGCAATCTTTCATTGAGAGACGGCACGAGAAACAGCGAAGGCGCTTACTTCGGCTTCGGGTTGGTCATCCAGTTTACGGAGGCGCTCTGAATACCAGCCACGGCCACCCAGGTCCGCGTCAGAAATCGCCATTCGCGATCGCTCGCACACCCGATGTGGATGGGGGCAAAACTGGGGGCACAATTCGTTTATTTCAGGCTGAAACTACCGTCCTAGAGCCCAGTCAAAATGCTCTTCGGCGACTCGGATAGCCTATAGACGGCCCTTGCAGGCCGAATAGCGCCTATCGCCTTGGCCAAGGCGCTCAGTCGCTCCTTCTCATGCTGCAGTGTCAGTGTGGCATGCGCGCGCGTGATCAGTTGGTCCGCCTGCCGAAGGCACGCCGTTTTGAACAGAACAGGGTTTATTTCGGCAAGGCTGATAAGGGCTTTCAACAGGCGAGCATCCACTTCGAACACACCTGCACCGTCTCTGCTGATCGGGGCGAAGAAATCCTCAAAC
>Ga0308162_1001312_pt1 | contig 20393 bp, 17 predicted proteins | sample PhySR2_FD_201370 | JGI IMG/M metagenome (GOLD analysis project Ga0308162, IMG submission 201370) | Phyllosphere microbial communities from UC Gill Tract Community Farm, Albany, California, United States - DLSLS.R2 | ecosystem: Host-associated > Plants > Phyllosphere > Unclassified | place: USA... | reverse complement strand
GCGTTTTCTCAACCGTAACTGAGGTTCTGCTATGCAACAGAAAATTGTTCAGCAATCTGATGGCTATCTGAATAAAACGCCGCTGTTCCAGTTCATTCTGCTGTCGTGCCTCTTTCCGCTCTGGGGTTGTGCAGCGAGTCTTAACGATATCCTGATCACCCAGTTTAAAAGCGTGTTCGCCCTGAGCGATTTTGCCAGTGCGCTGGTGCAGAGCGCCTTTTATGGCGGCTATTTTCTGATTGCGATCCCCGCCTCGCTGGTGATCCGTAAAACCAGTTACAAGATGGCAATCATGATCGGCCTGGCACTCTATATCGCTGGCTGTATCGCCTTTTATCCCGCTTCGCACATGGCGACCTACACCATGTTCCTGGCGGCGATCTTTGCTATCGCCATCGGCCTGAGCTTCCTGGAAACTGCGGCCAATACCTACAGCTCGATGATTGGTCATCGTGACCATGCGACGCTGCGCCTCAACGTCAGCCAGACCTTCTATCCGATTGGTGCGCTGATGGGGATCGTGCTGGGTAAATATCTGGTGTTCCAGGAGGGCGACAGCCTGGAGAGTCAGATGGCGACGATGACGGCAGAGCAGGCGCATGCCTTCCGTCTGACGATGCTGGAGCACACGCTGGAGCCTTACAAATATCTGGTGATGGTGCTGGTAGTCGTCATGCTGCTGTTTATGTTCACCCGCTATCCGCGCTGCAAACCTGAGAGTAATGAGAGATCGCGCCCCTCGCTGGGCGAGACCTTCCGCTATCTGGCCGCTAATCGTCACTTTAAACGCGGCATTGTGACCCAGTTCCTCTATGTTGGCATGCAGGTCGCGGTCTGGTCGTTTACCATTCGTCTGGCGCTGACGCTGGGGGCGACCAACGAACGTCACGCCTCTAACTTTATGATCTACAGCTTCGTCTGCTTTTTTATCGGTAAGTTCGTGGCGAACTTCCTGATGACCCGCTTTCGTGCCGAGAAAGTGCTGATCGCCTATTCGGTGCTGGGCGTGCTGACGCTGGCCTATGTGATGCTGGTGCCGAACTTTACCGCCGTCTACGCCGCTGTGTTTGTCAGCGTGCTGTTTGGTCCCTGCTGGGCGACGATCTACGCGGGAACGCTGGCGACGGTCGATAACAAATACACCGAAGTCGCAGGCGCGTTTATCGTGATGGCGATTGTCGGTGCGGCCTTTGTCCCGGCGCTGCAGGGCCTGGTTTCGGACTCACTGGGTTCGATGCAGCGGGCATTTGGCGTCTCGCTGCTCTGTTTCGCCTGGGTCGGATTCTACTTCTATGGCGAACTGCGCCATAAAAAACAGCTGGTTGCGACCGGTCGTCTGGCGGAGGAGTCACCATGAAAACCCGTTTACCTTTAGCCAGTGAACAGTTTCACACCACACCCTGGGTGCTGTTAGAGAGCGATGACTTCCGGGTTGAGCTGTTTCGCTATCCGGCGGGCATTGAGGCGGTGCGCATTCATAACCGGCGCGGCAGCGTGACCGTGCTGCCATTTCTCGGACAGATGGTCTGGGACGTGCAGTTCGACGAGCACAATCTGACCATGGGCCACAGTTTTAAACAGCCGCTGCCCGCCAATTCGATCATCGACACTTACGGCTGTTTTGCCTTTCATTCGGGACTGCTGGCCAACGGCTGTCCCGCACCAGAGGACGATCATCCGCTGCACGGTGAGATGGCCTGCGCCCGCATGGACAGCGCCTGGCTGGTGCTGGAGGATCAGACGCTGTCGCTGGAAGGGGAGTGTGAATATGTTAAAGGCTTCGGCCATCACTACCTTGCGGCACCTGCCGTCCGCCTTCAGGCCGATCGGCCCCGTCTGACGATAGCGATGACGGTGACCAATCTGGCGGGCGCGGCGATGCCGCTGCAGTATATGTGTCACCTCAACAGCGCGTGGATCGACCAGGGACGCTTCCGGCAGTCGATCCCCGATCGGGCATTCCAGCTGCGTCGCTCGATCCCCGCACACCTTAAACCCACACCTGCCTGGCGCGAGTACACGGATCACTTATCGCGCGATCCACAGGCGTTACAACAGCTCGATCAGCCGCAACTCTGCGATCCGGAGATCGTCTTCTTCGCGGACGATCTGCCGCAGTATGGCGATGACGTGCAGTTTGAGCTGCATTCGCCGCAGGGCTATGCGCTGATGACGCGCTTCTCTACCGCGCAGTTTCCGCACGCGACCCGCTGGCTGCTGCATAACCACGATCAGCAGGTGGCGGCCTACATTCTGCCCGCCACCTGTCGTCCAGAGGGCTTTCTGGCCGCGCAGCAGGCCGGTACGCTGATCGCCCTGGCCAGCGGCGAACAGCGGCACTTCTCCGTCGAGACCGGCCTGCTCTGAGCCGGATTTAAATCGCCACCAGGCCGCGCACACCCTCAGCTTCCATGGTGTCGCCGCGGCCACGCTGCACGAACTCCCCGCGCGACATCACCAGATAACTGTCCGCCAGCTCCGCTGCGAAGTCATAAAACTGCTCCACCAGCAGGATCGCCATATCGCCCCGCTGCGCCAGCTGGCGGATCACCGCGCCGATCTCTTTGATCACCGAAGGCTGGATCCCTTCGGTCGGCTCGTCGAGGATCAGCAGCTGTGGCCGGCAGGCCAGCGCCCGGCCGATCGCCAGTTGCTGCTGCTGACCGCCTGAGAGATCGCCGCCCCGGCGTGACTTCATCGCCAGCAGCACCGGAAAAAGTTGGTAGATCTCCTCCGGTACTTCACGTGCCTGGGCAGCCGGAAAGCGTGACAGGCCCATCAGCAGGTTCTCTTCCACCGTCAGACGCGGAAAGATTTCCCGACCCTGCGGCACATAGGCGATGCCCGCCTGCACCCGCTGGTGCGGCTTGCGGCCATTCATCCGCTGCTGCTGCCAGTGAATCTCGCCTGACTTCGCCGGAATCAGCCCCATCAGGCATTTCAGCAGCGTGGTTTTCCCCACGCCGTTGCGCCCCAGCAGACAGGTAATTTCGCCAATCTTAACCTCAAATGACAGGCCGCGCAGAATATGACTGCCGCCATAATATTGATTCAGTTCAGTAACCTGTAACATTTCAGCGCCCCAGATAAACGTCGATAACCTGCTCGTTGGACTGCACGTCGCGCAGCGAACCCTCGGCCAGCACCTGTCCCTGATGCAGCACGGTGACATGGTCGGCGATAGTCTCGACAAAGCCCATGTCATGCTCCACCACCATCAGCGAATGCTTGCCCGCCAGGCTGCGGAACAGCTCGGCGGTGTAGGCCGTTTCGGCATCGGTCATACCCGCGGCCGGTTCATCCAGCAGCAGCAGATGCGGCTCCTGCACCAGCAGCATGCCGATCTCCAGAAACTGCTTCTGGCCGTGTGACAGCAGGCCCGCGCGACGCTGGCGTTCGCCGCCCAGCCGCAGCAGTTTCAGCACCTCATCAATGCGGTCACGCTGTTCGCCGCTGAGGCGGGCGCGCAGGCTGGCCCAGACCGATTTGTCGTCTTTGAGCGCGATCTCCAGATTCTCGAACACGGTTAACGCCTCAAACACCGTGGGTTTCTGGAACTTACGGCCGATCCCGGCGCGGGCGATCTCCACCGGTGAAAGGCGGGTCAGATCGCTGTCCTGGTCGTAGATCACCCGGCCAGCGTCAGGACGCGTTTTGCCGGTAATCACATCCATCAGCGTGGTTTTGCCCGCACCGTTAGGGCCGATCACGCAGCGCAGTTCACCGACGCCGATCTGCAGCGACAGATCGGTCAGCGCCCGGAAACCGTCAAACGACACGCTGATTTTCTCCAGTTGCAGCACCGGATCGCGCTGCGCCCGATGGCGATCCGCCAGTTGAGTCTGGGTAAACAGGACATCACTCATTTTTTCCTCCGACGCAGCAGGCCAATCACGCCGTGCGGCAGAAACAGCGTGACCAGGATAAACATCAGTCCCAGGAAGAAGAGCCAGTATTCAGGGAAGGCGACAGTGAAGAAGCTGCGCGCGCCGTTCACAATCGCCGCGCCCAGCAGTGGGCCTATCAGCGTGCCGCGTCCGCCCAGCGCCACCCAGATTGCCGCTTCTATCGAGTTGGCCGGTGACATCTCACCCGGATTGATAATGCCGACCTGTGGCACATAGAGCGCCCCGGCCAGGCCGCACAGCACGGCGGAGAGCGTCCAGACAAACAGCTTGAAGCCGCGCGGGTCGTAACCACAGAACATCAGACGGTTTTCGGCATCGCGTACTGCGGTCAGCACCCGGCCAAACTTGCTGCGCGCCAGGGCAAAGCCGATCCCCAGGCTCAGCAGCAGCAGCAACACGGTGGCGATAAACAGCCCGATGCGGGTGCCGGTCGCCGTCACCGAAAAGCCGAGCAGGGTGGTAAAGCCGGTAAAGCCGTTGTTGCCGCCAAAACCGGTTTCGTTGCGGAAGAACAGCAGCATTCCGGCGTAGGTCAGCGCCTGGGTCATGATGGAGAAGTAGACGCCTTTGATCTTCGAGCGAAAGGCGAAGAAGCCAAACACCAGCGCCAGCAGGCCCGGCACCAGCATGCTCAGACAGAGCGCCCAGACGAAATAGTCGGTGCCGGTCCAGAACCAGGGAAGTTCACGCCAGGAGAGAAAGGACATGAAGGCGGGCAAACCCTCACCGGCAGCCTGGCGCATCAGGTACATGCCCATGGCATATCCGCCCAGGGCAAAGAACAGGCCGTGACCCAGCGACAACAGTCCTGCGTAGCCCCACACCAGATCCAGCGCCACCGCGATCACCGCATAGCAGAGGATTTTGCCGACCAGCGTCAGGGTATAGGTGGAGATCGCCAGCGGATGCGTGGCGGGCAGCAGCGCCAGAAATGGCATCACCAGTAATGCCAGAGTGATCGCCACGCCGATGCCGATCGTCAGGCGCGGCGCGGTGCGCGCCACGCGAAGCGTGATGGGTTGCGTCATCAGTCAGTCACCCTTCCTTTAACCGCAAACAGCCCCTGCGGGCGTTTCTGAATAAACAGCACGATAATCACCAGAATCAGGATCTTGCCCAGCACCGCGCCAATCTGCGGCTCCAGCACTTTGTTCAGAATCCCCAGGCTGAACGCGGCAACCACGGTGCCCGCTAACTGGCCGACGCCACCCAGCACCACCACCAGGAACGAGTCGATGATGTAGCCCTGACCCAGCTCCGGCCCGACGTTTCCGAGCTGTGACAGCGCCACGCCGCCCAGCCCGGCAATGCCCGAACCGAGGCCAAATGCCAGCATATCGACGCGGCCGGTCGGCACGCCGCAGCACTCCGCCATGGCGCGGTTCTGGGTCACGGCGCGCACGTTCATGCCAAGGCGGGTCCGGTTCAGCAGCAGCCAGGTCAGCGCCAGTACAAACACCACAAACAGGATTACCGCGATGCGGTTCCACGGCAGCACCAGATTAGGCAGCAGCTGTAAGCCGCCGGAGAGCCACGACGGGTTCGCCACCTCCAGGTTCTGCGCCCCGAACAGCACCCGCACCAGCTGGATCAGCATCAGGCTGATCCCCCAGGTAGCAAGCAGCGTCTCCAGCGGACGGCCATAGAGATGGCGAATGATGGTGCGCTCCAGTGCCATACCGATAGCGGCAGTGACCATAAAGGCGACCGGCAGCGCCAGCAGCGGATACCAGGCTAAATAGTCCGGTGCAAACTGCTGGAACAGGCTCTGAACCCACCAGGTGGCGTACGCGCCGAGCATCAGCATTTCACCGTGCGCCATGTTGATCACCCCCAGCAGGCCATAGGTGATCGCCAGGCCCAGCGCGGCCAGCAGCAGGATGGAGCCCAGTGACAGGCCGCTAAACGCCTGCCCCAGCAGATCGCCCCACATCAGCCGTTTCTGAATCTGTTGCAGGCTTTCCGCCGCGGCTGCCCGCACCGTGGCGTCCGGCTCATTCGCGGGCTGAGTCAGGCGTTGCAGACTGGCCTGCGTGTTAGGATCGCTGGATTCGCCCAGCAGTTTTACCGCCCGCAGGCGCACCATCGGCTCGTCATCCGCCAGTTGCAGGTTCGCCAGCGCCAGCGCTAATGCGGCATGCACCCGGCTGTCCTGTTCGGCGGCCAGGCGCTGTTCCAGCAGCGGCAACTGGTCAGCGGCACCCCCATTCTGCAACTGCTGCGCTGCGCGCAGGCGCAGTGCCGCATCGCTGCTCACCAGCTGGTGGGCGGCCAGCGCATTGTTAACCAGCACGCGCAGGCGATTGTTCATAAACAGCTTTTTCAGGTTTCCTGTGGGCTGCGCCACCGCATCCAGCGGCTGCAGCGTGGATCCCTGCTGGCTGAACGGCTGTTTATTCTGGTCGATGACCACCGTTTCGGCATGCAGCGCTTCCAGCAGCGGCAGGCGATGACTGTCCGGTGCGGTGGCCCACTGTTGCAGCAGCGTGGCCTGCTGGCTGCGGCTGGCGGCGGCAAAATCAGCCGCCGGTCCGGCACTCGCAAACAGCGGGAGCAGCAGCAGCAGGCTGAAAAAGCAGCGACATAGATTCATAAAAGGAGCCTCGTTTGGGAAGGTCAGCACGGCAGCCTGTTGAGTGCTGCCGTGCTGCCGCGTCACAGCGGGTGACGCTTTCTCATCAGCAACGCGCGCTTACTGCGCGGTCTTCACCGGGTGATCGGGCTTCTTGTCGTTACCGGCAATGTACGGGCTCCACGGCTGTGCGCGCACCGGCTTATCGGTCTGCCACACCACGCTGAACTGACCGTTCTCTTCTACTTCGCCAATCATGACCGGCTTATGCAGATGATGGTTGGTCTGATCCATGGTCAGGGTAAAGCCATCCGGCGCGTTGAAGGTCTGACCGGCCATCGCCGCGCGTACTTTGTCCACATCCGTCGTGCCCGCTTTTTCCACCGCCTGCGCCCACATATGGATGCCAACATAAGTTGCTTCCATCGGGTCGTTGGTGACGACGGTAGCCGCATTCGGCAGGTTGTGTGCTTTGGCGTAGGCGCGGTAATCGGCGACGAACTTCGCGTTGGTCGGATTATCGATCGACTCGAAATAGTTCCAGGCCGCTAACTGACCCACCAGCGGTTTGGTGTCGATGCCGCGCAGCTCCTCTTCGCCCACCGAAAAGGCGACCACTGGAATGTCAGTAGCTTTGATGCCCTGGTTCGCCAGCTCTTTGTAGAACGGTACGTTGGAGTCGCCGTTGATGGTCGAGACCACCGCCGTTTTACCGCCTGCCGCGAACTTTTTGATGTTGGACACGATGGTCTGGTAGTCGCTGTAACCAAACGGCGTGTAGACCTCTTCGATATCTTTGTCGGCCACGCCTTTGCTGTGCAGGAAGGCGCGCAGGATTTTGTTGGTGGTGCGCGGATAGACGTAGTCGGTACCCAGCAGGAAAAAGCGTTTCGCGCTGCCGCCATCTTCGCTCATCAGGTACTCCACCGCCGGAATCGCCTGCTGGTTAGGCGCCGCGCCGGTGTAGAAGACGTTGGGTGACATCTCTTCCCCTTCATACTGCACCGGATAGAACAGCAGGCCGTTCAGCTCTTCAAACACCGGCAGTACCGATTTGCGTGACACTGAAGTCCAGCAGCCAAACACCACTGCCGCTTTATCCTGAGTCAGCAGCTGCCGCGCTTTCTCGGCAAATAACGGCCAGTTAGAGGCGGGATCGACCACCACCGGTTCCAGCTTTTTCCCCAGCACGCCGCCTTTTGCGTTGATCTCATCAATGGTCATCAGCGCCACATCTTTCAGTGGCGTTTCAGAAATCGCCATGGTGCCAGAGAGCGAATGCATGATACCCACTTTGATGGTGTCAGCCGCCTGCGCACTCCAGGCGAACCCCATGCTGATAACGGTAGCGGAGAGGGCGAAAGCCTTGATCAACGAACGTCTTTTCATCATTTAAACCCCTGGGTGGTTGTTATGTTATTCGGTAAGCTGGAGCCGGGCCTGCTGGAGACGGTGCAGGGTGATCTTCCTGACCTCCGCCTTACTGACGGCGATGTGATCGGTCAGGATGCGTTGTGCCTCGATGGTCTGCTGCTGAAAGATCGCCTGTAAAATCTGCGCATGTTCCTGATAAGTGGCATAGACACGGTCATCACGGGTGAAGTCGAGCCGACGGATAATGCGGATCTTCTCCGTGAGTTCGGCGTGAATGCGTGCCATCTCCGGGTTACCCGCTGCCGCGACCAGCGTCATGTGAAACGCCTCGTCATGCTGCGACACCACCAGGCCCTCGGTGAGCGCCTCTGCCTCACACCAGAACTGATTCAGTTCGCTTAACAGCGCGCCAGACTGCGGCGCAGGCAGGGCGCAGAGGCGTTTTACCGCCTCGCACTCCAGCACCGTGCGCAGGTCATACAGCGATTCGAACCAGGCGAAATCGAAATTTTTAACCTGCCAGCCGCTGCGGAACCACACTTCGACAAAGCCTTCGCGCTCCAGCCGGAACAGCGCCTGGCGCACCGGCGTGCGGCTGACCGCCATCCGTCCGGCGATTTCGCTTTCGCTGAAACGATCGCCCGGCATCAGGCGAAAGGCGAAAATATCGGCCTTCAGCGCCTGATAGACCCGTTCGGCCAGCGCTTCCGGGCGCGCTTTAGGGGATTGAGGTTGGGTTGTCATCGGCGCTCCTTATTCCAGCCACAGCAGGGTGTCGCCAGGACTGACCGGACGGCCCGCCTGACAGGCAATCCGCGTTACCCGACCGGCCTGCGGGGCGACAATCGCCAGCTCCATCTTCATCGCCTCGACGATAATCAGCGTCTGCCCGGCGCTGACTGCGTCACCCGGCTGCACCAGCACTTTCCAGATGTTGCCATTGAGGTCCGCCTGCACCGGCAGCCCGTTCTCCTCCTCTTCGATGACGCTGGCAGGCGTGTCATCCGCCTGCGTTGCGTTCTGCTCTTCCTGCGCCCAGAGCTGCACTTCCTGTTCAAAGGCGGTGGCCTGGCGCTGGCGAAACGCGGCAATCTCTGCGGCGTGGTCGGCGAGGAACTGCTGGTGGGCGGCAAAATCAAACTGCGTCTCTTCAATACGCAGGCTGGCACGACCTTCCCGGAAATCTTCGCGCAGCTGGTTCAGTTCGGTTTCACTTACCGGATAGAAGCGCACCTGATCGAAGAAGCGCAGCAGCCACGGCGCATCAGGCGTGAACTGCGGGTTTTTCAGGAAGGTGTTCCAGATAGGCAGCGTGCGGCCCACCAGCTGATAGCCGCCGGGCGAATCCATGCCGTAGATACACATATACATGCCGCCAATCCCGACGGTGCCTTCGGCGGTAAAGGTGCGTGCCGGACTGTATTTAGAACTCAGCAGGCGATGGCGCGGATCGATCGGCACGGCACAGGGTGCGCCAAGATAGACGTCGCCCAGCCCCAGCACCAGATAGCTGGCGTCGAACAGGGTGTCGCGTACCTCATCGTGGCTGCTTAAACCGTTAATGCGCTGGATAAAATCGACGTTGTTGGGCAGCCAGGGCGCGCTGGCACGCACCGTCTCCTGATAGCGGCTGACCGCACCCAGCGTGGCGCTGTCTTCAAATGCCATCGGCATCCACACCACGCGGGAGGGCACTTTCAGCGTGCTGACGTCGCCCAGCGTCGCTTCCAGCGCCAGCAGCAGTGACATCAGCCGGGACTGGCTAATGATGCGGCTGTCGTAACGCACCTGCAGCGAACGCACGCCAGGCGACAGCTCCCCGACACCCGTCTCCGCCTGCGCCGTTAGCGCATTCATCAGCAGATGGACGCGCAGGCGCAGCGCCAGGTCCAGCACGTTGTCACCATACTCAATCAGCACATATTTATCGCCCGCCTGGCGATAGACCACTTTTGGCGTGCTGTTGGTAGCCTCAATGGCGGCCAGAATCGTGGCGGAGCCGTGAGCGGTTTCGGCCAGCGACGGCACGGCAAAGGTTGGTGGATGTTCCGGTCGCAGGGTGTCGACCAGGTGCATCTGTGCTTTTTCCCGCGCCAGCGCATCGTCTGCCGTAATGGGATGGAAGCGGATGGTGTCGCCGGGTTTGACCTGACCCACTTTCCACAGCTCGGCTTTGGCGATGGTCACCGGACAGACAAAGCCGCCCAGGCTCGGGCCATCGTGCGTCAGGATCACCGGGAAGTCGCCGGTGAAATTGACCGCGCCGATGGCATATTCACAGTCGTGAACGTTGGAGGGGTGCAGGCCCGCTTCGCCGCCGTTGGCGCGGGTCCAGGTCGGTTTCGGGCCAACCAGCCGCACGCCGAGGCGGTTGGAGTTGTAGTGCACCTGCCAGTCGCTGGCAAAGAACTCGTCTATGGCAGCCTGGGTGAAGAAGTCTGGTGCGCCGTGCGGGCCGTAGAGCACGCCGATGCGCCATTCACTGCCGTAGTGCGGAATCAGTGCGGTATCGAGTGGCTGCGGATCGCTGACTGGCGCAGGCGTGGTGCAGGCTGCCCGTTCAGGCTGTGAGATCGCCAGCATATCAGCCACGCGCAGGGTACGTCCGGCGTGACCGCCAAACTGTCCCAGTGAAAAGGTGCTGCGGCTGCCCAGATATTCCGGCACGTCGAAGCCGTTACGCACCGCCAGATAGCTGCGGCAGCCGGTCCGCGCGCGTCCCAGCGCCAGAGTCTGTCCCGCTTTCACTGCCAGCGGCTGCCAGGTGCTGACCGGTTCTCCATCAAGCCGGGCGTTGCAGTCCGCGCCGGTCAGCGCCAGAATGGCATCGCAGTGGAAACGCAGCGTCGGTCCCTGCAGAGTAAATTCCAGGCCTGCGGCTGATTCATGGTTACCGACGATGCGGTTCGCCAACCGGAACGCGAGGTCATCCATCGGGCCGGAAGGCGGCACACCAATATCCCAGTAGCCGAGGCGACCAGGGTAGTCCTGAAGCGAACTGAAGGTGCCGGGCTGCAGCACTTCCACTACGGAGGAGGCAGGGACGACGCTGTCGAGGTAGCGCGTCCAGACGTTGCCACTGCGAAAAGCGTCGCTGGTGGTGATCTGGCGCAGATAGTCGAGGTTGGTGGCGATGCCATGCAGCTGCGTGGCATCCAGCGCCTGGTGTAGTTTTTCCAGCGCCGCATCGCGGGTGCTGGCATGCACAATCAGCTTGGCGATCATTGGATCGTAGAAGCTGGAGACCTCGCTACCGGTTTCGATGCCGCTGTCGACCCGCACGCCGTCAGGGAAGGTAACGCCGGTGAGCAGGCCGGGGCTGGGCTGAAAGTTCTTCAGCGGATCTTCCGCGTAGAGCCGCACCTCAATGGCCGCGCCCTTTGGAGGCCGCTGCAGACGTGCCCAGTCCACCGCATCGCCCGCCGCCACCTGCAACATGCATTCGACCAGATCGAGTCCGGTGACGCATTCTGTGACCGGATGTTCCACCTGCAGACGGGTGTTCACTTCCAGAAAGTAAAAGGTCTGCTGGTCGACGTCGTAGATATACTCCACGGTACCTGCGCTGCGGTAGTTAACCCGCTCGCCGAGCCGAACCGCCGAGGCGAGCAGGGCGTCACGCGTCGCCTGCGATAAACCGGGTGCCGGCGTCTCTTCCACCACCTTCTGATTGCGGCGCTGCAGTGAGCAGTCGCGTTCGCCCAGTGCCACCACGGTGCCGGTGCCATCACCAAAAATCTGCACTTCAACGTGGCGGGCGCGATCGATACAGCGCTCCAGAAAAACGCCGGCATCACTGAAGAACTGTTCGCCCAGACGGCGCACGCTCTCCCAGGCGCTGGCGAGCGCATCGGCATCGGCGCAGCGCGTCAGGCCAATGCCGCCGCCGCCCGCCGTGCTTTTCAGCATCACCGGATAGCCTATTTCATCGGCGGCCTGTAACGCCGCCTCCAGCGAGGCGAGCAGCGGTGTACCTGGTGTCATCGGGACACCCGCGCTGGCTGCCAGCTCACGGGCGCGGTGCTTCAGGCCGAACTCACCAATCTGCTGCGCGGTAGGGCCGACAAAGGCGATGCCCGCCGCGTCGCAGGCGTCAGCAAACGGCTGGCTTTCAGAAAGAAAACCGTAGCCTGGCCAGATCGCCTGCGCGCCGCTCTGCTGCGCCGCCGCCAGGATTTTGTCGATACGAAGATAGCTGTCGCTGGCTTTGTCGCCGCCCAGCGCGATAGCGATATCGGCCTGCTTAACGTGCTGCGCGTTGCGGTCAGCGTCGGAGTAGACTGCGACGCTTGTCACCCCGAGGCGCTTCAGAGTGCGGATGGCGCGGCAGGCAATTTCGCCGCGGTTGGCAATCAGTACGGTGGTGAACATGCTCAGTGACTCCCCTGTGATGCCAGCCAGTTGCGCCAGCCGCCTGTTTCAGTAATCTCCAGCGCGGTCTTCAGCGCCGAGCCTTCGCAGATAAAGCCTTTCACCACCCGGCCATCAGCCAGCGTCAGGCTGCCGATACCCAGCGGGGCGGGGATCTCCGCCACAAACTCGCCAAAACGCGCGACCGGGATATCCCACAGTTCAACGGTGATCGCAGCGCCCTGTTCGTCACGCATCAGGCCGGGCTTTTTGATCGCGCCCTCCAGCAGGGCGAAGAGGCGATAGTGTGGCGCGGTCTGCGTCTCTTCGACCCAGACGGCCTTGCGTTCAGTGAGCTGGAAATTAAGTGGCATGCCGGTCAGATGCGCGCCCACGACCGCCAGCCGGACGTGGTCGGGTGAAGCGGGCAGCGAAGTGCGCCGGGTCGGAAAGGGCTGGCCGGTCGCGCCCAGCGGCAGCGCGAGCTGCTGCTGCCAGCGAAGACCAAATTCCGCCAGCGCCCGATCGTGCCAGGCTGGCGCAATCAGTGTGATGCCAGCCGGGAGATCGTCGTTGCGGAACGGGCCGGGCAGCGCCAGCGCTGAGAGGTCGGCAAGATTGGTGAAGTTGGTATAGGTGCCGAAATGTGAGTTGTAGAGAATCGGCTCCTGCTTCATCTCCTCCAGGGTGTGGATGGTGGGCGAGGTCGGCACGACCAGCGCATCAAACTGTGCCAGCGTCTGGTGTATCTGGCGCGTCAGCTCCGCCCGCAGATACTCCGCCTTATAAGCATCGACCGCGCTGTATTTCAGGCCGCTGGCGACGATCTCATGCACCACCGGGTCCATCTCCGCCGGATGATCGAGCATCCCGCCCACCGCCGCCGTGCGTTCGGCGACCCAGGCGCCGTAATAGAGTTGTTCAGCCAGCTTGCTGAACGGGGTGAAGTCGATAGGGTGCAGCGTTGCGCCGCCCGTCTGTAATGCCTCCAGCGCCTGATCCCAGGCTGCTTCGGCCGCAGCATCATCAAAAAATTCCGGGTTCAAAGGTACAGCAAAATGGGGATGAACCGGCAGGCTGGCCGGGGCGGTGCGCGGATTCACACGCGAATAGGCGTCACCGGCATCATAACCTCCCATGACGCTGGCGACGCTAAACGCATCTTCTGCCGTCAGCGCAAACACCGAAAGGGTGTCGTTGAGGCGACAGGCGGGCACCACGCCGCGCGCAGAGAACCAGCCTTTGGTCGGCTTGAGGCCGACTATATTGTTAAAGCCTGCCGGCACACGGCCCGAACCGGCGGTATCGGTGCCCAGCGAAAAAGCGACCAGCCCGCGCGCCAGCACGGATGCCGAGCCGGAGCTGGAGCCGCCACTGACATAATCAGCATCAAAGGTGTTACTGACCGCACCATAAGGCGAGCGGATTCCCACCAGACCGGTCGCGAACTGATCGAGGTTGGTTTTGCCGATGACGACGGCGCCAGCGGCTTTCAGCCGGGCGACGGCGACCGCGTCTTCGCTGGCGGTATAGGTAAAGGCAGGGCAGGCAGCGCTGGTGGGCCAGCCCGCCACATCAATATTGTCTTTGACCGCAAAGGGCACACCAAACAGCGGCAGCGAGCCGGGATCGCGCTGATAGTCCGCCAGCAGTGGCGCAATCTGTGCCGCTAACTGATCCGGGGTCGCGAGATAGATCCAGGCATTATCACGGGTATCCATCGCTGCCAGGTGTGCGCTCAGCAGTGAGGTTATCTGTTGCGGAGCCTGCTGATAGCGCTGCTGCCAGGCGGCAAGTGTCAGGCCGAGGGTTGAAGTCATAGGAAGAATTCCAGCTGGTATACAAGATGGGATTCAACAGAGCAAAGGATGTGCCACTTTTTTAAGACGATGATTCAACAGTTTAATGCATTCAGTGATAAGATTTTCTGATGATAATTTGCACAATGACGGCGCGCACGCTGAGCGATGACGGTGCGTTTAATGTCCGTATGCGTAAATTTTGCGAAGAACATGGCAAGAGTCCGGTGGCCCGGTTAGCATGAAAGACTGTCTGGCAACTCGCCGGCGCCCAGCAACAGAGGAGATTTACGTGGTGAAGTGGCGTAACTGGATGATAGGGATCTGCCTGGTCGGTTCGGCCAGCAGCGCATGGGCCGATTCGCTGGATCAACAACGGCAACGTTATCAACAAATTAAACAGGCCTGGGACAGTAACCAGATGGCGACTGTGGATCAGCTGTTGCCGACGCTCCAGGATTATCCGCTCTACCCTTATCTGCAATATCGCCTGCTGGCACAGGATCTCGATCAGGAAACCGCCCTGGCCGTGCAGAACTTTATTCGCCAGTATCCGACGCTGCCACCCGCACGCTCGCTCAGTACCCGCTTTATCAATGTGCTGGCCTGGCGTCAGGACTGGCAGGGCGTGCTGAACTTCAGTCCGACCGAACCCAAGCCGGTGCAGGCACGATGTAACTGGTATTACGCCAAGTGGGCCACCGGTCAGCAGCAGGCCGCGTTTGATGGCGCAAAGCAGATCTGGCTGCGTGGCACAGCCCTGCCCGCCGACTGCGATAAGCTCTTCTCGGTATGGCAGGCTTCCGGTCAGGTTTCGCCTATTACCATCCTGGAACGTATCCGGCTGGCGATGAAAGCGGGCAACGACAGCCTGGTGAGTTATCTGGCGAAAACGTTACCTGCTGACTATCAGACCATGTCTGACGCGATACAGTCCCTGCAGCAGGATCCGTTAACGGTCAGCACGTTTGCCAGCGCCGTTGGGCCAACCGACTTCACCCGTCAGGCCACGATTTACGCCTTTACGCGCGTGGCGCGGCAGGACATGGAAAATGCCCGCAGCCTGATTCCGATACTGGTCCGGGCGCAGAAGATGGGGCCGGAAGATGAGCAGGCGCTGAAAGAGATTGTGGTCTGGCGCATGATGGGCAGCGATCTCACTTCTGAGCAGGCGCGCTGGCGCGATGCGGTGGTGATGAACAGTGAGTCAACCGCGCTGGTGGAACGCCGGGTGCGCCTGGCGCTTTCTCAGCATGACAGACGCGGTCTGAACACCTGGATCGCCCGTCTGCCGCTGGAGGCCAAAGAGAAAGATGAGTGGCAGTACTGGCAGGCTGACCTGCTATTTGAGAAAGATCGTAAAGAGGAAGCGGAAGAGATTCTGCGCAAGCTGATGCAGGCGCGTGGCTTCTATCCGATGGTGGCCGCCCAGCGGCTTGGCGTTGACTACCCGTTGCAGGTGGATGAAGCGCCGAAGCCTGACAGTGCCACTGTGCAGGGACCGGAGCTGGCCCGCGTGCGCGAACTGATGTACTGGGGGCTGGATAATCTGGCACGCAGCGAGTGGAGCAATCTGATTGCCAGCCGCACCCACACGCAGCAGCAGATGCTGGCGCGTTACGCCAATGAGCAGGACTGGTGGGATCTCAGCGTGCAGGCGACCATCACCGCAAAAATGTGGGACAGCCTGAAAGAGCGCTTCCCGCTGGCGTGGCAGAGCGTCTATGAGCGTAACACCGAGATCAAACAGATCCCGCCGAGCTATGCGATGGCGATTTCGCGTCAGGAAAGCGCCTGGAACCCAAAAGCGCATTCGCCGGTCGGGGCGAGTGGTCTTATGCAGATTATGCCTGCCACCGCGGCGCACACCGTGAAGATGTATAACATTCCTGGCTACAGCAATACCAGCCAGCTGCTGGATCCGGAAACCAATATCCAGATCGGCACGCAGTATCTGGAATATGTCTATCAGCAGTTTAACCAGAACCGGATCTTCGCCTCCGCCGCCTATAATGCCGGGCCGGGCCGGGTGCGAAGCTGGCAGAAAACCAGTGCAGGCAATCTCGACGCCGTCGCGTTTATTGAGACCATTCCGTTCTCTGAAACGCGCGGCTACGTGAAGAATGTGCTGGCGTATGACGCCTACTATCGTCACTTCATGGGCAAGCCTGACAAGATCCTGTCAGATGCTGAGTGGAATCGCCGTTACTAGCTGTGCTAAGCTTCCGTACTCTTTAGCGAGTACGGAAGCCTCTTCATGACCCATTCTGATTCCCCCTCTACCGATGCGCATTCGCCAGAAGATAGCTGGCAACGCTTTGTCGTGCTGATGCAGCAGGCCTTTGCCGATGGTCATGCATTGCCCCTGATGCAACTGATGATGACGCCTGATGAGCGGGAAGCATTCGGCACCCGACTGCGGATTATCGAAGAGTTGATGAACGGCGAAATGAGCCAGCGCGAGCTGAAAAATGAGCTCGGCGTCGGCATCGCAACTATTACCCGTGGCTCTAACAGCCTGAAAGAGGCGCCCCCAGAGCTGAAACGCTGGCTGGAAGCGCATCTGGGACGCACCTGATCACTGCTGGTAAAGCGGATGGACGAACGGGCAGAGTGCCAGAATCAGTGCCTGATGATAGACACTGGAGCGACTGAGCAGGCCGTTCGTGAACGCCCCGATAGCACCACCCTGGTGTTTGATATTGTCGATGCCGGTTAACCGCGCCATCTCGTCGCCCAGCTCACGGCCTTCACGCAGGCCTGCCAGCACGACTGGCGGCAGGGTAAAACTGGCCGAGCGCGATTCGCCGCGCTGCTTCTGGTTTTCCACGACCATCCAGGCAAATGCGGTGTCATCTTCGATGCCTGCCTCAATCGCTACCCAGAACGCCGCTTCAGGCCGGACCTGTCGGGCATTCATGACGCGCTGACGTGCGCCTGTTCGCGTTTCCAGATGGGTTAACGGTTGTGCTGCTACGCCGCTATCGACCTCGACCCCTTCAATATGGCAGGATCCCTCGCCGAAAACGTCGCTGAAAGCCTGAGCAATCGCGTGAATCTTCGCTGGGTTGGTTGTGGCTGCGACAACATGGTACATAATTGATTGAACCCTCAGGTGATTAAGAGCCTGGCCCATCAGGCGATTTTATGGGCTGGTCTGAACCTGGGCTGTGCCACGATCCTCGCGTACTCCGTGTACGCCGGATTATTCCGCACGCTCCGTGTCCAGACTGTCTGCAACAATGACGCCTGATGGGACAGGCTCTGAGACGATTTTTGTCGCAGTATAACGGAAACTAACATGCTACAGGTCTATCTTGTTCGTCACGGTGAAACGGTATGGAATGCGGAACGCCGCATTCAGGGGCAATCCGACAGTCCGCTGACGGAAAAAGGTGAGCAACAGGCTTATCAGGTGGGTGAGCGCGTCAAACATCTGGGCATCACGCACGTGATTGCCAGCGATCTGGGACGTACGCGCCGCACCGCGGAGATTATTGCGGACGCCTGCGGATGCGCAGTGACGCTGGATCCGCGGCTGCGTGAGTTGAATATGGGCGTACTGGAGAAGCGTCCGCTGGATGGTTTAACGGCGGAGGAAGAGCAGTGGCGCGCCACGCTGGTCAACGGCACCGAAGGCGGTCGCATTCCAGAAGGCGAGTCGATGACGGAGATGGCGACGCGCATGCACGCCGCGCTGAATGCCTGTCGCGAACTGCCTGTCGGAAGCCGTCCGCTGCTGGTCAGTCACGGTATGGCACTGGGATCGCTGGTCAGTACGATTCTCGGTCTGCCCGCGTATGCGGAACGTCGCCTGCGTCTGCGTAACTGTTCAATCTCACGTGTCGATTATCAGCAGAGTGCCTGGCTGGCAGAAGGGTGGATTGTGGAGACGGCGGGGGATATTTCCCATCTTGACGCGCCTGCGCTCGACGAGCTGCAACGCTGATGTCGTGAAAGCTGCCGTCCACAGACGGCAGCCCTGATCTTAGCTGGCGACAGTCTGACGGCGAATCGGAATCAGATATTCGCACCGAATCTCGGTCGGTGGCTCGCTAAGCTTTTTACCGCCATGAGTATAAAAGCGTTCGATGTCCTGTCCCTGACGACGGGTCAGTCCCAGCGTTGGCATGCAGGTGCCATAAAGCAGCAGGATAAATTCCTGCAGATTGACGCGCGGGCCGTTGTAGGTGAACTGCACGTAATCGCCCGCTTCCAGAATAACACTCTGGCCGGAGTGCAGGTTGACCGCGCTGTCAGCAGGCACCGCCGTGGTGTAGAGAATCTCCTGCTCATCATCTTTGTCCTGGCTGGCACGCACCTGATGCAGGCCATACAGCACCGGCGGAACCGTGTCCGTTTCCAGCAGGAACTGCTTCCAGAAGTGAATCCGCATCTCGTCGCGATAGCTGGAGATCTGCTCCAGAATACAGGTGTAGTTCTGGGTTTGTCCCACCAGTACCGTTTCCGGCAGGGTAACGAAAGCCGGTTCCGGCTGCGTCTCATCGTCCAGGCGAATCGGGGGACGAATACCGAATGAGTTCCAGTCGGAAGAGCGACGATACCAGGCCGGAGTCTGAGCAAACTGCTTTTTGAATGCGCGAGTAAAAGTTTGCTGTGAATCAAAACGATACTGCAGGGCGATGTCCAGAATCGGGCGACTGGTCAGCCGCAGCGCGACAGCAGCTTTCGACAGACGACGCGCACGGATATAGGCACCTATTGCGTGACCGGTTACGTCCTTGAACATCCTTTGTAAATGCCATTTAGAGTAACCGGCTTTCTGGGCAACATTGTCCAGTGAAAGGGGTTGATCCAGATGGCTCTCCAGCCAGACAAGCAAATCGCGAATGATACCGGCTTGGTCCATAAAACATCCTCATACTCTGGTGGTGCAGCTAAACGCATTCGAAGAATATTAGCACTCATTGCTCAAAAGACGTGGGCCGTTTTCCGGGGAAGGTTGTGCTAAATCAGTACGGGCTTAAACCCGTTTTAGTTTGGTCATTAATTCGTTTGACAGTACATTACATTCTCATCTATTCCATTTGCAATGGTAACTCCATGACAATAACGCGTCTTATGATCGCTGTGCTGACCACGCTGACCTTTTCCAGCCCGCTGCTTGCCGAACAGATTGGCTCTGTTGATACGGTATTCAAGATATTCGGGCCTGACCACAAAATCATTGTTGAAGCATTCGATGACCCGGACGTTAAAAATGTAACCTGTTATATCAGCCGGGCGAAGACCGGCGGTATTAAAGGCGGACTGGGGCTGGCAGAAGATACCTCTGATGCCGCGATTTCCTGTCAGCAGGTCGGTCCGGTCGAACTGAGTGATAAAATTGCGCAGGGCAAAGCGGAGGGAGAAGTGGTCTTCCGCCAGCGTACCTCTCTAATCTTCAAGAAGCTGCAGGTTGTACGCTTCTTCGACAAAAAGCGCAATGCTCTGGTCTATCTGACCTACTCCGATAAAGTGGTCGACGGTTCACCGAAAAATGCGCTCAGCGCCGTGCCGATTATGCCGTGGCACTGATTAACCTGCTGTATTGAGCGCAAAAAAAACGCCCGCAGGGGCGTTTATTGTTTATCGCATCTGACAGCTGCTTAATCCTGCAGATCACCACAGAAGCGATAACCTTCACCATGGATGGTGGCGATGATCTCAGGCGTGTCCGGCGTAGATTCGAAATGCTTGCGGATACGACGGATGGTGACATCAACGGTGCGATCGTGCGGCTTAAGGTCGCGGCCGGTCATTTTTTTCAGCAAATCGGCACGGGTCTGAATTTTGCCTGGATTTTCGCAGAAGTGCAGCATGGCGCGGAACTCACTGCGTGGCAATTTGTAGTGCTCGCCGTTCGGGTTGATCAGTGAGCGGCTGTTGATATCCAGCTCCCAACCGTTGAATTTGTAACTCTCTACCTGACGGCGCTCTTCGCCTGGCATCGCCAGGTTCATGGTGCGCGACAGCAGGTTGCGGGCACGAATAGTCAGCTCACGCGGGTTAAACGGTTTGGTGATGTAGTCGTCAGCGCCAATTTCCAGACCAAGAATTTTATCGACTTCGTTGTCACGGCCGGTCAGGAACATCAGAGCGACATTGGCCTGCTCACGCAGTTCACGGGCCAGTAGCAGGCCGTTTTTACCGGGCAGGTTGATGTCCATAATGACCAGGTTAACGTCATTGTCAGTCAGCACCTGATGCATTTCAGCGCCATCAGTCGCCTCGTACACCACATAACCTTCCGCCTCAAAAATGCTCTTGAGGGTATTACGCGTGACCAGTTCGTCTTCAACGATAAGAATGTGCGGGGTCTGCATGTTTAGCTACCTAAAATTTGCCAACAAATTGAAAACAGGGCGTACAGCGGTATGGCGTTCTCCA
>Ga0308162_1001310_pt1 | contig 20411 bp, 16 predicted proteins | sample PhySR2_FD_201370 | JGI IMG/M metagenome (GOLD analysis project Ga0308162, IMG submission 201370) | Phyllosphere microbial communities from UC Gill Tract Community Farm, Albany, California, United States - DLSLS.R2 | ecosystem: Host-associated > Plants > Phyllosphere > Unclassified | place: USA... | reverse complement strand
GGCTAACTGTTTTTCCATCTCTTCTGCACGCAGCGAAACGTCGCGGCTGAGACGGTAAACCATCAAATTTTTGAACCACAGCATGATAATTTCCACGGCCTTGTCGTTAAATCAGCGGGCATGATAGCGAATTGTCGCATCGCTTGCATTGCTAATCGGGTAGACCGCTTCTACTCTGTTGATAATCAAAATAAAGAGGAGTGTCCTGTGCGTATTGGGATCGATTTGGGCGGCACCAAAACAGAAGTTATCGCGCTGAGCGAGCAGGGGGAGCAGCTGTTTCGCCACCGTTTGCCGACGCCGCGTGATGACTATCATCAAACCATCGAGACAATCGCAAGCCTGATTGAGATGGCCGAGCAGGCCACGGGGCAGCGCGGCACCGTGGGAATGGGCATCCCGGGATCGCTTTCGCCCTATAGCGGGGTGGTGAAAAACGCTAATTCCACCTGGCTCAACGGGCAGCCTTTCGATAAAGACGTAAGTCAACGCCTGAACCGCGACGTGCGTCTGGCAAACGATGCCAACTGTCTGGCGGTGTCGGAGGCGATTGATGGCGCGGCAGCGGGCGCGCAGACCGTCTTTGCGGTCATTATTGGCACCGGCTGCGGCGCAGGCGTGGCGTTTGGCGGCCGCGCGCACATTGGCGGTAACGGCACGGCGGGCGAGTGGGGCCATAATCCGCTGCCCTGGATGGATGAAGACGAGCTGAAATACCGTGCTGAGGTTCCGTGCTACTGCGGCAAGCAGGGGTGCATTGAGACGTTTATCTCCGGGACCGGTTTTGCCACGGATTACCATCGCCTGAGCGGGCAGTCGCTCAAGGGCAATGCGATCATGCGGCTGGTTGAAGAGCAGGATCCGGTAGCGGAACTGGCGCTCAGTCGCTACGAAATGCGTCTGGCAAAATCGCTGGCGCACGTGGTGAATATCCTTGATCCTGACGTTATCGTCCTCGGCGGCGGCATGAGCAACGTTGATCGGCTGTACGCCACGGTGCCAAACCTGGTGAAGCAGTGGGTCTTCGGCGGAGAGTGCGAAACCCCCATCCGCAAAGCGGTGCACGGGGATTCCAGCGGCGTGCGCGGCGCAGCGTGGCTGTGGCCACAGTGAGATATCGGGTGGTGCGGCCCGCTCCCCCTCACCCCGGCCCTCTCCCTCGAGGGAGAGGGGGATCAATTCCCTCTCCCCGTGGGAGAGGGTTAGGGTGAGGGCATCAGACCGCACCAGTGTATCCTCACCCCACCGCAAACACCTTATCCAGCCTGCTATAACCCAGTCCGTTAATTTTCTTCACTTTGATCTGCACCGGAATGCGCTCTTTCATCGCCTCGACATGGCTGATCACGCCAATGGTTTTCCCGGTGGCGTTCAGCGCGTCGAGCGCGTCCAGCGCGGTATCCAGCGTTTCGCTGTCGAGAGTGCCGAAGCCCTCGTCAAGGAACAGGGAATCAATGCGGGTTTTGTGGCTCACCAGGTCAGAAAGCGCCAGGGCCAGCGCCAGGCTGACCAGGAAGCTCTCTCCCCCGGAAAGGGTTCGCGTATCACGCACGGCATCGGCCTGCCAGGTATCGACCACTTCCAGCTCCAGGGCGTCGCTGGCCTTGCGCTGAAGCAGGTAGCGCCCGTGCAGCCGGTTAAGCTGCTGGTTGGCGAGCCACACCAGATTATCCAGCGTAAGGCCTTGCGCGAACTTACGGAATTTGTCGCCCGTACTGGAACCAATCAGCGCATTCAGGTATCCCCAGTCGTCGGCCAGGCGGGCGCTCTCTTCAATTTGCTGCATCAGCGCCTGCTGGTGCAGCCGGTTGTCGCTGTCCTGCTTAAGCTGCTGGCGGATTTCACCCTGGCGCGTCGTGTTTTCTCGCAGTTTTTGCGCCAGCTGCGTCAGTGTCGCCTGCAGCGCAGGTGCATCGGCTTCCAGCCCCTGCGGGCGAAGCGTCTGATGTCCGGCAAGCTGCTGATTGGCCTGCCCGGCCAGCGCTGTGGCCTGCTGAAGCTGATTTTCAAGCGTCTGCTTAAGCTGTTCAAGACGACGGAGGGTATCCTCATCCAGCAGTGCGGCAAGGAACGCCTCGCGATCGGTGAAGCAGCTTGCGTCCAGCGCGGCGCTGAACTGGGCCTGCGAGTACTGGAGCCGTTCGCGCTCCAGTGTCTCTTGCTGCTGAAGCGTACTGAGCTGACTTTGCAGCGACACGCATTCGTCGTGGATCGCGCGCCAGTGTTCAGGAATCACCGCTTCGGCTTGTGCGTCGTCGCCGACCGGCAGCGTATCCAGAATGGGCGTTAACGCGTTTATACGTTCCTGAATCGCACCGTGCTGGGTCTGTTTATCCTGCCATTGGGCATATTCGGTTTCGCGTGCGCTGAGCCAGACGCTTTCAGCCCCGTCATCGGGCACGTTAAGCGACAGCGACTGGAGCGAGGATGCCAGCGCCTGACGCGTCGACGTCAGCTGCTGCTGGTACTGGCGCGCCTGTGCGTCCAGTTCATTGAGCTGGTTTTGCAGGGTCAGGCGCTGGCTGAGCTGATACAGCTGGCGTTCGTACTGCTCCTGCTCGCTCATCCACGGGGCGATATCATCCTGAATGTTCAGCGCTATATTCAGGGAGGTGCAGACCTCCAGCCACTCTTTAGTGAGTGCTTGCTCTTCCTGAGAGAGCGCCTGAGCTTCTTCTGTCTCGCGCTGGATCTGTTGGGTCAGGGCATTCACCTGCCCGAGCACCAGCAACCCTTCGTCTTTTAGCGCGGCAACTTCTTTGGCTAACGCGTCACGACGCAGCTGGTTGGCGCTCAGCTCCAGCGCCCGGTATTCCGTGATGGCCGGATGAGTGGTTGAACCGCAGAGCGGGCAAGGTTTGCCTGCCTGCAGATCTGCCCGCTCCGCCTCCAGTTTCTTGATGGTCTTTTCTTGTTCGCAAAGCGTAACAACATCCTGATAGTGCTGGTTTTTTTCTTTGTACTGCTGACGGCGCAGGCTCAGGGTTTCGTTAAGTGTTACCTGCTCAGCCTGCGCTTTCTGCACGCTTTGCGCATTCTGGCGCAGCCGTTTTTGCAGTGGCTGATAGCGTGCGTGTAGCGCGGTCAGGCGCTGACGGAGCGCCCGTGACTGCGCCTGCTGCTCCATTGCCGTGGTGATAGCCTCAGCCGTCAGCGTCAGCGCGCTCTCCGGCATTTCAGCCAGCTTCTGGCGCAGTTCAGCAATGCGCGCCGATTGTGCCGCAAGCTGGCTTTTATCGCGATTCAGCTGCGCGAACTGCGCCCGCCAGCCAGCAATCTCTTGTCCCCATTGGCGAAAACGATCCTGTTCGCTCAGCCATTGCGCCAGAGCCGTATGCTCTGCCTGCAGCTGCTCCCGATGGCGAAGCGCGCCGTTGCGGATACGCGAGCGCAGCGCTGCTCTGTCGAGTAAGCGAGTGTTTACTTCAGCAATGACCTGGGTCGTCTGCGCCAGGCGGGTGGTTTGCTCCTGCTGGCGCTCCCACAGCGGGCGTAGCTGGGCGGCGGGGTGAGCCAGCTGGAGCTTTGCCAGCTCAGGCGCGGCATCGGTCAGCGCCTGCTGCGCCTGCTGCTGCGAAGCGGCGGCGCGCTTCTGTTCACGAATCAGCTCGTCGCTGCGCGTCAGCCACTGGAACGCTTTCTGGTGGCTTTGCTGCTCTGCCAGCAGGGTTTTCTCTTCGTCAGTAAGCACCTGCAAACTTTGCTGCAACTGCTGCTGTTGCTCTTCGCTTAACAGCACGACGCCCGCGGCCTGCGCTTCACACTTTTCCAGCGCGCTGCGGGCGGCTTTGTGCTTCTCAAACACCATGGCCGAAATCTGCCCGTAGATCTCGGTACCGGTCAGCTCCTCCAGCAGCTCGGCGCGATCGCTCGGCTTAGCATTAAGAAACGCGGCGAATTGCCCCTGAGAGAGCAGCATTGAGCGGGTAAAGCGGCCATAGTCCAGCCCGGTGAGCGCGGCGGTTTGTTCCAGCTTATCCGTCACTTTATCGGCGAGAATTTTGCCGTCTTCGCAGCGCGCCAGCTCCACGCGCGGAGCCTGTAAGTTCCCGTCCGGCTGATTGCGCGCGCGGTTCTGGCTCCAGAACGCGCGGTAGGCGATGCCTTTGACCTCGAATTCCACCTCTGCCAGGCACTCGGCCGTGTCGCGCGTCATCAGGTCGTTTTGCGCCTGAGACACTTTTTGCAGGCGCGGCGTTTCGTGGTACAGCGCCAGACAAATGGCGTCGAGAAGGGTAGTTTTGCCTGCACCGGTGGCACCGGTAATGGCAAACAGCCCGTTGCTGGCGAAAGGCTCAGCGGTAAAATCGATTTTCCACTCGCCCTTGAGCGAGTTGAGGTTTTTCAGACGCAGGCTGAGAATTTTCATGCGCTTTCTTCCTCATCATGCAGGGTGTGCAGAGTCTGAACAAACAGCTCGTTGAGCCTTGTGCGTTTGTCATCGTCCAGCTCTTCATGCGCAAGCCGCCGCTCGAAGACCTCTTCCACCCGGAGTTCGCTAAGCGTTTCGCGCCGGGCACCTGAGAGAAGTTTCTCGCGCTGCTCGCGGCTGCGGCGTACCAGCAACACTTCGACGGGAAGATCTTCCGTCAGCGCCTGAATTTTGCGCTGCATATCGTGCAGGTAGTTGTCAGTGGTGATTTCGATATCCAGCCAGACGGGCGGGTTAAGCTCTGCGCCGCGCCACTGCTCAAGCTGGGCGGTAATGGCGGCCAGATCGCCCTTCAGTACCGCCAGCGGCTGGGTGACAGGGACTTCCAGCGGCTCAACGGCGCTGAGTTTGCCGTCGGTGAAGCTCACCAGATGCACGCATTTCGCCTTGCCCGTTTCGTCAAAACTGAGCGGAATGGGCGAGCCACAGTAGCGGATGTGTTCGCAGCCGCCAATCACCTGCGCGCGGTGAATGTGCCCAAGGGCGATGTAGTCGGCAGGCGGGAAGTTTTGCGCCGGGAAGGCGTCCAGGGTGCCGATATAGATCTCGCGAACCGCGTCACTTTTACTGGCTCCGACGGTGGTCAAATGGCCGGTGGCAATAACGGGAAGAGGTTGTTCACCGCGCAGGGTGCAGGCCTGTGCGTGCTGCTGGTGATAATAGTCGGTGATGGCCTGCAATAAATGCTTCTGCTTTTCGCTGCCGGAAAGGCCGGCCTGGCTTTGAACGATATCCCGCGGGCGTAAAAACGGGATCGGGCACAGCACTGCCCCCGGCGTGCCGTCGCGTTTGTTCAGGATCTGCGGCGCGTGCCCGGCACTCGCCACCACGGTCGTGTTGAGGAACGCCAGAATATCGCGGGATTCATTCAGCGTGGCGACGGAGTCATGGTTGCCCGCGACAATCACCAGATGACAGCCGGTTTGCTGCAGGTTGACCACAAAGCGGTTATACAACTCGCGCGCATAGCTCGGCGGCTGTCCGGTATCAAAAATATCGCCTGCCACGATAATTGCGTCGACCTCCTGCAACCGGGCCGTCTCCAGCAGCCAGTTCAGAAACGCTTCATGTTCAGCGGCGCGGCTTTTGCTGTAAAAATTTTGACCCAGATGCCAGTCCGAGGTGTGAAGTATGCGCATATCAGATCCGTGGCGAAAAAAGATGGGGGGGATTATAAACTTTCAGGGAACGGAAAATAACCGCTGTAATAAAACAACAGTTTGCCATTGATGATGGTAATGTTTTTCATAAATCTGTCATAAATCTGACGCATAATGGCGCCGAATTACAACATGTAACTTAAATAAGACAAAACAGGGCAAAGTATGGCGAGACGTATTCTGGTCGTAGAAGATGAAGCTCCGATTCGTGAAATGGTGTGCTTCGTGCTCGAACAAAACGGTTTCCAGCCGATTGAAGCGGAAGATTATGACAGTGCGGTGAATCAGCTGAATGAACCCTGGCCCGACTTGATCCTGCTGGACTGGATGCTGCCCGGCGGCTCCGGACTGCAGTTTATCAAACACATTAAACGTGAAGCGATGACCCGCGATATTCCGGTGGTTATGCTGACGGCGCGCGGTGAAGAAGAGGATCGCGTTCGCGGTCTGGAAACCGGCGCGGATGATTACATTACCAAGCCGTTCTCCCCGAAGGAGCTGGTTGCCCGCATTAAAGCCGTGATGCGCCGTATTTCGCCGATGGCGGTGGAAGAGGTGATTGAGATGCAGGGCCTGAGCCTTGACCCGACCTCGCACCGCGTCATGACCGGCGAAAATCCTCTCGACATGGGGCCGACCGAATTTAAGCTCCTGCACTTCTTTATGACCCACCCGGAGCGCGTCTACAGCCGCGAACAGTTGCTGAATAACGTCTGGGGAACTAACGTCTATGTCGAAGACCGAACGGTTGACGTCCATATTCGCCGCCTGCGTAAAGCGCTGGAACTGAGCGGCCACGATCGCATGGTGCAGACGGTCCGCGGCACGGGTTATCGTTTTTCGACCCGTTTCTGAACAATGACAGGAGTGTGACGCGTGCTGGAACGTCTGTCATGGAAAAGGCTCGTCTTTGAACTGATCTTATGCTGTATTCCGGCCTTCATTCTGGGGGCTATTTTTGGCTATCTGCCGTGGTTTTTACTGGCCGCGGTGACCGGATTGCTGATCTGGCATTTCTGGAATCTGCTGCGCCTCTCCTGGTGGCTGTGGGTGGACAGAAGTATGACCCCTCCGCCGGGAAGCGGAAGCTGGGAGCCGCTGCTGTACGGCCTGCATCAGATGCAGATGCGTAATAAAAAGCGCCGCCGCGAGCTGGGCAGCCTGATAAAACGCTTTCGCAGCGGCGCAGAATCGCTGCCGGATGCGGTTATTTTAACCACCGAAGAGGGGACCATCTTCTGGTGTAACGGCCTGGCGCAACAGCTGCTCGGCCTGCGCTGGCCGGATGACAATGGCCAGAATATCCTTAACCTTCTGCGTTATCCCGAGTTCACGCTGTACCTCAAAAAGCGTGACTTTACCCGCCCGCACGATCTGAAGCTCAACAATGGCCGTCATCTTGAGATCCGCGTGATGCCCTACAGCGATCGGCAGTGGCTGATGGTGGCGCGCGACGTGACCCAGATGCACCAGCTGGAAGGGGCGCGCCGCAACTTCTTCGCCAACGTTAGCCACGAACTGCGCACGCCGCTGACGGTGCTGCAGGGCTATCTGGAGATGATGCAGGAGCAAACGCTGGAAGGAGCACCGCGCGAGAAAGCCCTGCACACCATGCGCGAGCAGACGCACCGGATGGAAGGGCTGGTGAAGCAGCTGCTGACGCTCTCGAAAATTGAAGCGGCTCCGTCGCTGGCGCTCACTGACACCATTGACGTGCCGATGATGCTGCGCGTGGTGGAGCGTGAAGCACAGACGTTAAGCCATAAGAAACACTCCTTCAGCTTTGAGGTGGATAACAGCCTCAAAGTGCTCGGCAGCGAGGATGAGCTGCGCAGCGCCATCTCCAACCTGGTCTATAACGCGGTGAACCACACGCCGGAGGGAACGCATATCGTAGTGCGCTGGCAGCCTACCCCGGCGGGGGCTGAGTTCAGCGTCGAGGATAACGGGCCGGGCATTGCGCCGGAGCACCTTCCGCGCCTGACCGAGCGTTTTTACCGTGTGGATAAAGCGCGCTCACGCCAGACCGGGGGCAGCGGTCTTGGACTGGCGATTGTGAAACATGCGGTGAATCACCACGAAAGCCGTCTTGATATTCAGAGTACGCCGGGCAAAGGAACCCGTTTCAGTTTCGTCATGCCGGAACGATTGATTGCCAAAAAGATCGCCTGACGGCGGGTGTGTCATTTTACCTTTCCACGGGTCAGCGTATGCTGGCCCGTTTGCTTTGCAGTCAAGCGAAACGCGGGTGAATATTATACGGCTGTTGTTTTTTTGTTCGCATGATTAGCCATGGGTTTTTCCTGAATATGGCGTATCGTGCTGCCTTGAATTTCTATGCTGGTATATTGTTCTGGTTTTACGATCCCTCCTTGCCTTTAAACGTTATAAGCGTTTAAATTGCCCCCCATATACTGTCAGACCGACTGTATTTGCGTGGTAAATCGAAAAACTATTCTTCGCCACGCCAGGACGGGAGCATATCCCGCTGAAATTGAGCAAATTTTCCGCTGTATCGTCCCGCGAGGGATGGCGAAAATCTCAACGTTTTCAACACCACATCCACAGGCAGTAAGGTTCTATGACCCATCACTTAAAATCGCGTGACATCATCGCGCTGGGCTTTATGACATTTGCGCTGTTCGTTGGCGCAGGCAACATCATTTTCCCTCCTATGGTTGGTTTACAGGCGGGTGAACACGTCTGGACCGCCGCGTTTGGCTTCCTGATTACTGCCGTGGGGCTGCCGGTGCTTACCGTGGTCGCGCTGGCGAAAGTGGGTGGCGGCGTCGATAGCCTCAGCACGCCAATTGGCAAAGTGGCGGGCGTCCTGCTGGCGACCGTCTGCTATCTGGCCGTTGGCCCGCTGTTTGCGACCCCGCGTACCGCGACCGTCTCCTTCGAAGTGGGGATTGCTCCGCTGACCGGTGACGGCGCGATGCCGCTGTTTATCTACAGCCTGGTTTATTTTGCCATCGTGATTCTGGTTTCCCTTTATCCGGGCAAACTGCTGGATACCGTGGGTAATTTCCTGGCTCCGCTGAAAATCATTGCGCTGATCGTGCTGGCCGTTGCCGCCATCATCTGGCCGGCGGGGCCTATCAGCCACGCGATGGATGCCTACCAGAACGCAGCCTTCTCTAACGGCTTTGTAAACGGCTATCTGACGATGGATACGCTGGGTGCGATGGTCTTCGGTATTGTTATCGTGAATGCCGCGCGTTCTCGCGGCGTGACCGAAGCGCGTCTGTTGACCCGCTACACCATCTGGGCTGGCCTGATGGCCGGTGTGGGCCTGACGCTGCTGTATCTGGCGCTGTTCCGCCTGGGGTCCGATAGCGCAACGCTGGTTGATCAGAATGCCAACGGTGCGGCGATCCTGCATGCTTACGTTCAGCACACCTTTGGTGGTGCGGGCAGCATGCTGCTGGCGGTACTGATCTTCCTGGCGTGTCTGGTGACCGCGGTTGGCCTGACCTGCGCCTGTGCGGAGTTCTTTGCCCAGTATCTGCCGCTCTCTTACCGCACGCTGGTCTTTATCCTTGGCATCTTCTCCATGGCGGTATCCAACCTGGGGCTGAGCCACCTGATTCAAATCTCTATTCCGGTGCTGACGGCCATCTATCCGCCGTGCATCGTGCTGGTGGTGCTGAGCTTTACCCGTCCATGGTGGAACAACTCCTCGCGAATTATTGCGCCGGCCATGTTTATCAGCCTGATTTTTGGTATCCTTGACGGGATTAAAGCATCGGCATTCAGTGAAGTGCTGCCTGGCTGGACACAGCGTCTGCCGCTGTCCGAGCAAGGTCTGGCCTGGCTGCTGCCTACCGTTGTCGCGCTGGTTCTGGCCATTGTCTGGGACCGTGCTGCAGGGCGTCAGGTAACATCGAACGCCCATTAATCAACGGCAACAAAGTGTTTAACCACGGGGCTTAAGGCCCCGTGGTTTTTTGTTTTTTCGTGTTGAATGGCAAGACTTAAATGGAAAGCACTAACAAACTTAAACGTGGACTGAGCACTCGCCACATCCGCTTTATGGCGCTGGGCTCTGCTATCGGTACCGGTCTTTTTTATGGCTCGGCAGATGCCATCAAAATGGCCGGTCCCAGCGTGCTGCTGGCCTATATCATCGGCGGCGTGGCGGCCTACATCATTATGCGCGCGCTCGGGGAGATGTCGGTTCATAATCCGTCCGCCAGCTCCTTCTCGCGTTATGCTCAGGAAAACCTCGGCCCACTGGCGGGCTTCATTACCGGGTGGACCTACTGCTTTGAAATCCTGATAGTGGCAATTGCCGACGTCACGGCGTTTGGTATCTATATGGGCGTCTGGTTCCCCGCCGTCCCGCACTGGATATGGGTGCTGAGCGTCGTGCTGATCATCTGCGCCGTGAATCTGATGAGCGTGAAGGTGTTTGGTGAACTGGAGTTCTGGTTCTCCTTCTTCAAAGTCGCGACCATCATCATCATGATCCTCGCCGGTTTCGGCATCATCATCTGGGGTATTGGTAACGGCGGGCAGCCGACCGGGATCCATAACCTGTGGACCAACGGTGGCTTCTTCAGCAACGGCTGGCTTGGAATGGTGATGTCGCTGCAAATGGTGATGTTTGCCTACGGTGGGATCGAGATTATCGGTATTACCGCGGGCGAAGCGAAAGACCCGGAGAAATCCATTCCGCGCGCCATCAACTCCGTGCCGATGCGTATTCTGGTGTTCTACGTGGGTACGCTGTTCGTGATCATGTCCATTTATCCGTGGAACCAGGTGGGCACCAACGGCAGTCCGTTCGTATTGACCTTCCAGCACATGGGCATTGCCTTTGCGGCCAGCATTCTGAACTTCGTGGTGCTCACCGCGTCGCTTTCCGCGATCAACAGTGACGTGTTTGGCGTAGGCCGTATGCTGCACGGCATGGCGGAGCAGGGCAGCGCGCCGAAGGTGTTTGCCAAAACGTCGCGCCGCGGTACGCCGTGGGTGACGGTGGTGGTCATGACCGTTGCGCTGCTGTTCTCGGTTTACCTGAACTACATCATGCCGGAAAACGTCTTCCTGGTGATTGCCTCGCTGGCCACGTTCGCTACCGTGTGGGTGTGGATCATGATTTTGCTGTCGCAGATTGCGTTCCGCCGTCGGCTGCCGCCGGACGAGGTTAAGGCGCTGAAGTTTAAAGTGCCGGGCGGGGTACCAACCACCGTGGCCGGGCTGATCTTCCTGGTGTTTATCATCGGCCTGATTGGCTATCACCCGGATACCCGCATTTCGCTGTACGTCGGCCTGGCGTGGATCGTCCTGCTGCTGGTGGGCTGGGTGTTTAAACGCCGCCATGACCGTCAGCTGGCGCAAGCGCAGTAATCCTCTTTCCCCTCTCCCTGTGGGAGAGGGGCCTGATGCCTCCTCCCCCGTCCTCCTCCCCCAATAAATCCCCTCATGGTGAGCTAACCTTAACTACCCTGTGGCAAGGTGACGTCAATTTCATCAAAGGGGATTCGTGATGTTAAATGCCTGGCACCTTCCGGTTGCCCCATTTGTTAAGCAAAACAAAGACAATCTGGTGATTACGCTCTGGCTGGCAGGAGAAAATCAGCCTGAACGCGTGACGCTTCGCGCTGAAGTGGATAACGAAGAAACGACGCTGAAAATGCACAAACAGCGCAGCCAGCCGCAGCCTGGGGTGACGGCGTGGCGGGCGAATATTGATTTGGGCAGCGGCCAGCCGCGTCGGCGCTATAGCTTTAAACTGCTGTGGAATAACCGCCAACTGTGGTTCACTCCGCAGGGGTTCAGCCGTTTCCCGCCCGCGCGCCTGGAGCAATTCGCGGTGGATTATCCCGATCACGGCCCGCAGTGGGTTAATGACCAGGTCTTTTACCAGATTTTCCCGGACCGCTTTGCCCGAAGCGAAAAGCGGTCCACGGATCAGGATAAGGTCTATTACCACCATGCGGCAGGGCACGAAATTATCCTGAAAGCATGGGATGAACCGCTTACCGCGCAGGCGGGCGGCTCGACCTTTTACGGCGGCGATCTCGACGGGATCAGCGCAAAACTTCCGTACCTGAAATCCCTCGGCGTCACCGCGTTGTACCTGAACCCGGTGTTTAAAGCCCCGAGCGTGCACAAATACGATACCCAGGACTATCGTCACGTTGACGAGCAGTTTGGCGGCGATGAAGCGCTCCTGCGCTTACGGGAAAATACGCGGCGCGAAGGTATGCGTCTGGTTCTGGACGGCGTATTCAACCACAGCGGCGATTCGCACGCCTGGTTTGATCGCCATAACCAGTCGATGGGCGGCGCGTGCCACAACCCGGATTCGCCGCAGCGCGACTGGTACAGCTTCGATGAGGAAGGGCGCGCGCTCGACTGGCTGGGCTATCCCAGCCTGCCGAAGCTGGATTTTCAGTCGCCCACGCTGGTGAATGAGATTTACGGTGGCGATGAGAGCATTGTGCGCCACTGGCTGAAGGCGCCGTGGAGCATGGACGGCTGGCGGCTGGACGTGGTGCATATGCTGGGCGAAGCGGGTGGGGCGCGAAACAACCTGACCCACGTTGCCGCAATCACCCACTCGGCGAAAGTCGCCAACCCCGACGCGTTCGTCTTTGGTGAACATTTTGGCGACGCCCGCCAGTGGCTGCAGGCCGATGCAGAAGATGCGTCGATGAACTATCGCGGCTTTACCTTCCCGCTGTGGGGATTCCTTGCCAACACGGATATCTCTTACGATCCGCAGCATATCGACGCTGAAACCTGCATGGCGTGGATGGATAACTACCGCGCTGGGCTGTCGCATCAGCAGCAGCTCAGGATGTTCAACCAGCTGGACAGCCACGATACCGCCCGCTTTAAATCGCTACTGGGTAAGGACGTGGCGCGCCTGCCGCTGGCCGTTACCTGGCTCTTTACCTGGCCGGGCATACCCTGCATTTACTACGGCGATGAGGTGGGGCTGGATGGCAATAACGATCCGTTCTGCCGCAAAACCTTCCCATGGGAGCCAGAAAAACAGGACAAGGTGCTGTTTAGCCTCTATCAGCGTCTGGCGAAAGTGCGTAAACAGAGTCTCGCCCTGCGCTACGGCGGCTGTCAGGTGGTCTACGCCCACGATAACGTGGTGGTGTTTGTCCGCGTCTATAACCAGCAGCGCGTGCTGGTGGCGATAAACCGCGGTGAAGCCTGTGAGGTGGTGCTGGACCACTCTCCGCTGCTAAACGTAAAAAGGTGGCTGCTTAAAGAGGGAAAAGGCACCATTCAGGAAAATATCCTGTCGCTACCTGCCATTTCCGCCAGTATCTGGTTCGGCAATTAATCCTTAATCGCGGCAGGTGTTTATTTCCTGCCGCAGAATATATTCGATCTTGTTCTGTTTAATTCACCAGAGGAGACAAATTTCTTTAATATCCTCTTAATCAATTCTCGCTATACTCAATTTGCTTAATCAGTCAGGGCCCTTTCTCATTTAGCACACACAAACGTTGGCTTTTAACACATTGATTAAAAGGTACTTTTATGTCTATTCGTGAACTGATTGACCCACAAAACTCCGCATTAATTTTTATCGATCACCAGCCACAAATGTCCTTTGGTGTCGCTAATATTGACCGACAATTATTAAAGAATAATACGATTGCCCTGGCGAAAGCCGGCAAAATATTTGATATACCGGTTATCTATACCTCAGTCGAAACAAAAAGTTTTAGTGGTTATATCTGGCCAGAATTGCTGGCAGTTCATCCTGACGTCAAACCGATTGAACGTACCTCAATGAACTCCTGGGAAGATGACGCGTTTGTTGCGGCGGTAAAAGCGACGGGCCGCAAAAAACTCATCATCTCTGCCCTGTGGACCGAAGTCTGCCTGACCTTCCCGGCGCTGATGGCGCTGGATGAGGGCTTTGAAGTCTACGTGGTAACCGACACCTCCGGCGGCACTTCTGTGGATGCCCATGAACGCGCTATCGACCGTATGGTACAGGCCGGTGCGGTGCCGGTGACCTGGCAGCAGGTTCTGCTTGAGTACCAGCGCGACTGGTCACGTAAAGGCACCTACGATGCGGTGATGGACCTGGTGCGCGAGCACAGCGGCGCGTACGGCATGGGTGTCGATTATGCCTATACCCTCGTACATGGCGCGCCTGAGCGTAAAGCTTAAGCCTTTCAGGGCGGGTCTTTCCCGCCCGATTTTGACCAGGAATTTATATGGCGCAAACATCTCATGTGACGCTGGTGATTGCTCACACGCTTCTTCCGGGACAGGCTGAGCGGTACGAACAGTGGCTTGGCAAAATTATGCCCATTGCGGCGGACTTTCCCGGACACCTTGGCGCGAACGTGATCCGCCCCCAGGAAGGACAGCAGTTGTGGACGATCATTATTCGTTTCGACACCCCCGAACACCTCTATGCATGGACGCAGTCTGAAACCCGTAACGCGCTGGTGAAAGAGATTGAGCCGTTACTGGCGGAAGGAGACAAAACCGAAGTGCGCACCGACGCGGCATTCTGGTTTACCCCGCCCGAACCGCACATCCGCAAGCCGAAGCAGTGGAAGCAGTTTCTTATCACGCTGCTGGTGATTTTCCCCAGCACCAACGTGGTGCCGCAGGTAACCGGGGCGCTACTTCCTGGCCTGAAAGGCTCTTTATTGCTGCATTTGATTAACGATGCCTGTGTCGTCGCGCTGGTGGTCTGGCTATGGATGCCCATCGTGACCCGTCTGTTTGCCGGATGGCTGAAAAAAGCCTGATTCGGCCCAAAGGAGGACCTTATGTCCCACACTGCCACACTGATCTTAACCCACGGTAAGATCCACACCCTCGATCGCGACAATCCGCTCGCGGAAGCGGTCGCCATCGCCAACGGCAAGATCCTTGCCACGGGGAATCACGATCGCATCATGAGCTTTGCGACCCAGGGCACCCAGATTGTTGACCTGAAGGGGAGTACGGTCATCCCTGGCCTGAACGATTCGCACCTGCACCTGATCCGCGGCGGGCTGAACTACAACCTGGAGCTGCGCTGGGAAGGCGTGCCGTCTCTGGTGGACGCGCTGCGGATGCTGAAAGATCAGGCTGACCGTACGCCTTCCCCGCAGTGGGTGCGCGTGGTAGGCGGCTGGAGCGAGTTCCAGTTTGCCGAGCGCCGGATGCCAACCATCGAGGAGCTTAATGAAGCGGCGCCGGATACCCCGGTGTTTGTCCTGCACCTCTACGATCGCGCCCTGCTTAACCGGGCGGCGCTTAAAGCCGTCGGCTATACCAAAGAGACGCCAAACCCGCCGGGCGGTGAGATCGTGCGCGATAACCACGGCAATCCGACCGGGATGCTGATCGCCAAACCGAATGCCATGATCCTGTACGCCACGCTGGCGAAAGGGCCGAAACTGCCGATTGAGCAGCAGGTGAACTCCACGCGCCAGTTTATGCGCGAGCTGAACCGCCTTGGGCTGACCAGCGCCATCGACGCGGGCGGCGGCTTCCAGAACTACCCGGAAGATTACGAGGTGATCGCCGAGCTGCACGCCAAAGAGCAGATGACGGTACGTATTGCCTACAACCTCTTTACCCAGCGTCCTAAACAGGAGCTGGAAGATTTTGAGCGCTGGACCGACATGCTCAAGCCGGGGCAGGGAACGGACTTTTACCGTGCCAACGGTGCGGGCGAGATGCTGGTCTTCTCGGCGGCGGATTTTGAAGACTTCCTCCAGCCGCGTCCGGACCTGCCGGAAGGGATGGAAGACGAGCTGGAGCGCGTGGTGCGCCATCTGGTAGAACATCGCTGGCCGTTCCGCCTGCACGCTACCTATGACGAATCTATCAGCCGTATGCTGGACGTATTCGAGAAGGTCAACCGCGATATTCCGTTTAACGGCCTGCACTGGTTCTTTGACCATGCGGAGACCATCACCGAGCGCAACATCGAGCGCGTGAAGGCCCTGGGCGGCGGGATCGCGGTGCAGCATCGTATGGCCTTCCAGGGAGAGTACTTTGTCGATCGCTACGGCAAAGAGGCGGTGAAACACACGCCGCCAGTGGCCAAAATGCTGGAGCTGGAGGTGCCGGTTGGGTTAGGTACCGACGCAACCCGGGTGGCAAGCTACAACCCGTGGACGGCGCTCTACTGGCTGGTTTCCGGGCGCACCGTGGGTGGGCTGGCAATGTATGACGATAACAACCGCCTGCCGCGCGACGTGGCGCTGGAGCTGTGGACGGCGGGCAGCGCATGGTTCTCAAGCGAGCAGGGCAAGAAGGGCCGCTTGGTCGAAGGGCAGCTTGCGGATCTGGTGGTGTTGTCGAAAGACTACTTCAGCGTGCCGGAGGAGGAGATTAAGGGCATTGAATCGGTGCTGACGGTGGTCGATGGCAAGGTGGTGTATGCCGCCGGGCAGTTTAGCCCGCTGTCGCCGCCGCCTGTTCCGGTAGTGCCGGAGTGGTCACCGGTGGTGAAAGTGCCAGGCCATTACCGCTCTGCGCCGCCTGCAGTCAATCACGTTGGCGCAGTGGTTCAGATGCATCAGTGTATTGGCAGCTGCGGGGTGCATGGGCACGCGCACGGTATCGCGCGCCAGTCATCGATTCCGGTATCGGACGAGCAGGCGTTCTGGGGCGTGCTTGGCTGTTCATGCTTCGCGTTTTAACGCGAGGGAGCGAAAGCGTTTTCCGCACGGATTGCCCCCTCTCCCTTGAGGGAGAGGGCTGGGGTGAGGGGGGAAACGCACAAACAAAAAGGCCCGCACAAGCGGGCCTTCTTCGTAAACCGTGCCGATTACAGGCTGGATACGTTCTCAGACAGGTACTTAGCCACGCCGTCCGGAGACGCGTTCATGCCTTCTTTCCCTTTTTCCCACTGAGCCGGGCACACTTCGCCGTGCTCTTCGTGGAACTGCAGCGCGTCAACCATGCGCAGCATTTCGTCGATGTTACGACCCAGCGGCAGATCGTTCACAACCTGGTGACGAACGATACCGTTCGCGTCGATCAGGAAAGAACCGCGCAGCGCAACGCCTGCGTCCGGATGCTCAATACCATAAGCCTTCTGGATTTCGCGTTTGATGTCCGCAACCATCGCGTATTTCACCGCACCGATGCCGCCGTTGTCGACAGGGGTGTTACGCCATGCGTTGTGTACAAATTCAGAGTCGAAGGAGACGCCAACGACTTCCACGCCACGCTTCTGGAATTCTTCATAACGTTTGTCGAACGCGATCAGCTCAGACGGGCAAACGAAAGTGAAGTCCATTGGCCAGAAGAACAGAACGGTCGCTTTACCGTTGGTATGCTGTTTGAAGTTGAAGTTTTCAACGATTTCACCGTTGCCCAGAACTGCTGCAGCCGTAAAATCCGGAGCCGGACGAGTTACCAGAACCATATGATTCTCCTGTAGATACTAAGGTTATTTGGAACGCAACGCGGGCCAGTATAGAGAGTGTGCAGCCATAAGACAAAGAGGTGCTGACAATCGTTCAGCCAGCTTTTACCTATCAATGCAGATCCTGTTACAGCTGTTTGTTTTTCGCCTGCGCCATCATGCGCGGGTAGAACTGCCAGAAACGGCTCTCCAGCGCGTCGTAGTGCGTGTCCAGGTCGTACCAGGAATCGCGTAGCGCATCGAGACGCGGGCGGCGGCTGGCCATGCCGTTCAGGACGTTCTGGATAAAATCCATCTCGCGATACCGCTCCAGCCAGCGTTCAGACCACAGATAGTTGTTGAGATTGACAAAACGCGGCGGGGAGTCCGGTAAAATTATCGCCACCTGCTGACGGGCATAGCGTACAAATTCCGGCAGCGGCAGGTTCGGCGACAGCTGTTCCCAGTGGCGCGACAGGAAGTGATCCCACATGACGTCGAGCGTAATTGGCGCGACGCGGCGGGTTTCGGGGCGGAACCATGCTTTCGCTTCGGTCACTTCCGGCAGGTTATCGGTCAGGACGTCGATCCGGCGATGCATAAAGATCCCTTCGACAACCTCTGCGGAATACGCCTCGGCGGGGTTGCCGCGCACGAAATCGGCCAGCAGGTTGCCGGATAAAGAGCTTTCAGCGAGATGAGCAAGATGCAGGTGAGCGAGAAAATTCATGCGTTTTATTTGTCCGGGGGCGGCTAGTTGTTGCAGCAAAAGGGTGTGAGCACTAGACTATGCCGCCTGTTTTTAAGTCACGAGTATACGTCATGCGCGTCGCCGATTTCTCCTTTGAATTACCTGAATCCCTGATTGCTCACTATCCCATGCCTGAGCGCAGTAGCTGCCGTTTACTGTCACTGGACGGGCCGACGGGCGAGCTGACGCACGGTACTTTCACCGATTTGCTCGACAAGCTCAACCCTGGCGATCTGCTGGTGTTTAACAATACCCGCGTGATCCCGGCGCGCCTGTTTGGTCGAAAAGCCAGCGGCGGCAAGATTGAGGTGCTGGTTGAACGTATGCTCGATGATAAACGTATTCTGGCACATATTCGCGCCTCGAAAGCGCCGAAGCCGGGCGCAGAGCTGCTGCTGGGCGATGACGAGAGCATTAACGCGACCATGACCGCGCGCCACGATGCGCTGTTTGAGGTGGAGTTTAACGACGAACGCACGGTGCTGGATATCCTCAACGCCATCGGCCATATGCCGCTGCCGCCGTACATTGAGCGCCCGGATGAAGAGTCTGACCGTGAGCTGTACCAGACCGTCTACAGCCAGAAGCCTGGCGCGGTGGCTGCCCCCACGGCGGGCCTGCACTTTGATGAACCGCTGCTGGAAAAGCTGCGCGCAAAAGGCATTGAGATGGCATTCGTCACGCTGCACGTTGGCGCGGGGACGTTCCAGCCGGTACGCGTAGACAGCATTGAAGATCACATCATGCACTCCGAGTATGCCGAAGTGCCGCAGGAGGTGGTTGACGCGGTGCTGGCGGCGAAAGCGCGTGGAAGCCGTGTTGTGGCGGTCGGGACAACCTCCGTGCGTTCCCTTGAGAGCGCGGCGCAGGCGGCAAAAACCGATCTTATCGAGCCGTTCTTTGGCGATACCCAAATCTTTATCTACCCAGGCTACCAGTACAAAGTGATTGATGCGCTGGTAACCAATTTCCATCTGCCTGAATCAACATTAATTATGCTGGTGTCGGCCTTCGCGGGTTATCAGCACACGATGACGGCCTACAAGTCTGCGGTAGAACAAAAATATCGCTTTTTTAGCTACGGGGACGCGATGTTTATCACGTACAATCCGCAGGCTTTGAATGAGCGTGTCGGGGAATAAGTCCGCGGCACCGTTTTACAACGTTGGACTGTTTTTCTGACGTCGGAGAAAAAATGAAATTTGAACTTGATACCACCGACGGTCGCGCACGCCGCGGTCGCCTGGTGTTTGATCGCGGCGTGGTGGAAACCCCCGCGTTTATGCCTGTGGGCACGTACGGCACCGTAAAAGGGATGACGCCGGAAGAAGTTGAAGCCACTGGCGCACAAATTATCCTCGGCAACACCTTCCACCTGTGGCTGCGCCCGGGCCAGGAAATCATGAAGCTGCACGGCGACCTGCACGACTTCATGCAGTGGAAAGGCCCTATTCTTACCGACTCCGGCGGTTTCCAGGTCTTCAGCCTGGGCGATATCCGCAAGATCACCGAAAAAGGCGTGCACTTCCGTAATCCGATCAACGGCGATCCGATCTTCCTCGATCCGGAAAAATCCATGGAGATTCAGTACGATCTCGGTTCCGATATCGTGATGATCTTCGATGAATGTACGCCATACCCGGCAGACTGGGATTACGCCAAGCGTTCAATGGAAATGTCCCTGCGCTGGGCGCAGCGCAGCCGTGACCGTTTTGACGCCCTGCAGAACAAAAATGCGCTGTTCGGCATTATTCAGGGCAGCGTTTACGAAGATTTACGTGATATCTCCGTTAAAGGTCTGGTAGAGATAGGCTTTGATGGCTACGCTGTCGGCGGTTTGGCTGTGGGTGAGCCGAAGGAAGACATGCACCGCATTCTGGAGCACGTCTGCCCGCAAATCCCGGCCGATAAACCGCGATACCTGATGGGTGTGGGTAAACCAGAAGATCTGGTGGAAGGCGTTCGTCGCGGCATTGATATGTTCGACTGCGTCATGCCAACCCGTAACGCGCGTAACGGGCATCTGTTTGTGACCGATGGCGTGGTGAAAATCCGTAACGCGAAGCATAAGAGTGACACCAGCCCGCTCGATTCCGAGTGCGATTGCTATACCTGTCGCAATTATTCTCGTGCGTACCTGCATCATCTCGATCGTTGCAACGAGATTTTAGGTGCGCGTCTCAATACCATTCATAATCTTCGTTATTATCAGCGCTTAATGGCTGGTTTACGTAAGGCTATCGAAGAGGGTAAATTAGAGAGCTTCGTGACCGATTTCTACCAACGTCAGGGTCGGGATGTTCCGCCGTTGAACGTTGATTAATTTTAATAATGAGGGAATTTGAATGAGCTTTTTTATTTCTGATGCGGTAGCAGCAACTGGCGCGCCATCACAGGGCAGCCCAATGTCTCTGATTCTGATGCTGGTTGTGTTCGGTCTGATCTTCTACTTCATGATCCTGCGTCCACAGCAGAAACGCACCAAAGAGCACAAAAACCTGATGAACTCCATCGCGAAAGGCGATGAAGTGCTGACCAACGGTGGCCTGGTCGGTCGCGTAACCAAAGTAGCTGAAAGCGGCTATATTGCTATCGCCCTGAACGACACCACTGAAGTGGTTATCAAACGTGACTTCGTAGCTGCCGTTCTGCCGAAAGGCACCATGAAGGCGCTGTAATCCCAACTTTTCCCAAAGGGAACTGCCGTGTTAAACCGTTATC
>Ga0308162_1001308_pt1 | contig 20445 bp, 22 predicted proteins | sample PhySR2_FD_201370 | JGI IMG/M metagenome (GOLD analysis project Ga0308162, IMG submission 201370) | Phyllosphere microbial communities from UC Gill Tract Community Farm, Albany, California, United States - DLSLS.R2 | ecosystem: Host-associated > Plants > Phyllosphere > Unclassified | place: USA... | reverse complement strand
CCCGCTTCCCGACGTATAATCCGTGCCATCTCCATGCGCCCTTAGCTCAGTTGGATAGAGCACCGGCCTTCTAAGCCGTAGGTCACAGGTTCGAATCCTGTAGGGCGTACCAAATTCATATCAAGAGACGTCAATCGACGTCTTTTTTTATGCCTAAAATTCAATAAAATAGCTGGTTTTAAGCCCTCTCTACTCTACCTAAGTCTACCGACATCAACCCACATCAAGTACTATTTGTTGGTATATGTGTTGGTACAACCCTGTTCAATGACTCTTTATACCAACATTCAGCAATGGAGAGCCGCTTATGGCGCTTACAGATGTAAAAGTCCGCAGTGCGAAACCCACCGATAAAGCTTTCAAACTTACCGATGGAGAAGGGATGCATTTGATGGTGCATCCTAATGGTTCGAAGTACTGGCGTCTGCAGTATCGCTTCGACGGTAAGCAGAAGACGCTGGCATTGGGTGTTTATCCAGAGATCACACTTTCGGAAGCAAGACAACGTCGTGATGAAGCCAAACGTAAGGCGGCTAACGGCATCGATCCCAGCGAACAGAAGAAGGTAGATAAACAGGTTCGCAAAGCTGCGATTGAGAACAACTTCAAGGCTATCGTTCTTGAGTGGCATGAATACAAACGTCCTGGCTGGTCAAAAGGTTACGCTGAGGATCTGATGGAAGCGTTTGAAAATGATATCTTCCCCGATCTCGGTAAGCGCCCGATCGCTGAGATAAAACCACTAGAGATGCTTTCCACGCTACGTAAGCTTGAAAGGCGTGGTGTGCTGGATAAGCTGCGCAAAATCCGCCAGGCGTGTAATCAGGTATTCCGCTATGCCATTGTTACCGGCAGGGCAGAGAACAATCCAGCGTCAGAGCTTGCTAGCGCGTTAGCGACCCCTAAAGTACAGCACTTCCCTCATCTACTAGCTGATGAATTACCGGACTTTCTACAAGCGCTAGCAGCTTACACCGGTAGTCCTATTACCCGTAATGCGACGATGATTCTGATGCTAACTGGAGTGCGTACTATTGAACTGCGCCAGGCTGAGTGGAAAGAATTCGATCTTGATAAGGCGATATGGGAGGTGCCTAAGGAGCGCATGAAGATGCGACGTCCGCATATAGTGCCTTTGTCTGATCAAGTCGTAGAAGCTTTGCGGGAGATCCAGGCAGTGACTGGGCGCTACAACCTTGTATTCCCCGGCCGTAACGACATTACTAAACCGATGAGTGAAGCAAGTATTAATCAGGTGCTGAAACGGGTTGGGTATCATGGAAGGGCGACAGGGCATGGTTTCCGACACACGATGAGTACCATTTTGCATGAGCAGGGATTTAATACCGCGTGGATTGAATTGCAGCTGGCGCATGTGGATAAGAATACTATTCGTGGGACCTATAATCATGCGCAGTATCTGGTGCAGAGAAGGGAGATGTTGCAGTGGTATGGGGATTATGTGGACGGCTTGGGGAAAATAAATAGTATTGAGCTTCACAAAGCCGTTTGAGTGGGAAGAGCTGGTATGAACTAATACAGGTAATTTTGCGTTCAACCTCGTTAGACACAAAGTGGCCTGATGCCTTCACCAGTTGGGACTCAAAGTGTTGTAGTGATCTCGCGGGGTTGTTAGTTCGATGTTATCTATCGGAGCTTTAATCGTCTTTTACTAAGATCATTTTTAATGGTCAACTTACACATCCTGAACTAGATAATTAAATTCAGCAGACAGATGGATTTGGTTAACTGATTGATTATCTGATGTTTTTAAGGTGCTATATTTTTTTACCTTTAATGCCTGGCTTGACTGGAACACCTTATTGTTTTGTCGAAATAGTAAGGCTGGGACTTATGCCATTCACTTTTATTTGCATATTATTAGGATGACACAGAGTTTCTAATCCTCCTGTATAAAGGGATTTGGTAATTAATTATCGCTTATCTGCCTTTAACGCGGTCATAATATTCGATGATTTGCAGTGCAACGGCAGCAATTTGCACCGCTTCCTCCCTGCTGGTACCGGCTGCTTTACCACCAAAACGATCATGAAGGACAGCTTGATGAAACTCTCCCACCTCTTCCCCGAGAATCGCTCCCCAGATAAAAGGATCTTGATTACGGTCTGCTCCCCATTTGGCATCCTGCCGCTGCATTTCTGATAGCACGTCAGACAGGGCTTTAGTGTCTTGATGTTTACCTTTCATGTATCCCTTACGAATCTGCCATTCTAAGTCCATCATTAACATTAAATATGCGCAGAGTCCATTAATTCGATACATCTCGTTTTGTGAATGAGCGTTGAGTTTGCTATAAACATATCAACCAAGAAAAATAAAAGTGGATAATTTTGTTCATTACCTTTCAAAGCAAGAAGTTAAGGGCTATTTGCGAGAGTATGCACGAGGCAAATGAGATCTTTGGTGACAAACTGGCATCAAGACTACGCTCAAGACTTTCCGATCTTTCCGTGACAGACAACATATTACTGTTGCCAGTAGGTTCGCCGGAGGTACGCTTTGAGGATGAGGAAGAGTGTATTACAATTACTCTTTTCGGTGATGTTAAAATGGGGTTTGTCTGTGGGAATACAATTCAGCCCAAAAATCAAGACACTACAGTTAACTGGTCCCGCGTCAGCCGGATACGGTTAGTGTTCATAGGTGACGTGAAATGATGGTTACGCAGGACTTCCAGCCTGACTGGGTATCTCCACCCGGTGATACGATTATAGATCTAATGGATGCACATGGGCTCTCTGGTGAAGAACTGAGTAAGAGGATTGGATTGTCTCTTATCCGGGGTCAGCAACTTCTTGATGGAAAAATCCGACTCAATGAGTCTCTGGCTTGTAAGCTTGAGGAGTTATTCAGCGTATCGACAGACTTCTGGATCAAGCGCGAAGACGCTTATCGCCAGCAAATTGAATACCTCGAGAAAGTGAATAGTGATTGGCTCGAATCATTGCCTGTACGTGATATGATGGAGTTTGGTTGGATCCCCAAAACTACAACTCGGGAAAGTAAATTCAGGCACTGCCTGTCATTTTCGGAATAAATTCCGTGAATGATTTTTTTTATAAAATTCAGTCAGATGCTCCTTTGGTCGCTTTTCGTAAATCTCTTAATCTGGCAACCGAGCCTGTGGCCGATTTAGTGTGGCTGACTAGGGCTGCACAACTTACCTCAAACCAAAACTGTGCTGTATGGGATAAAGAGGTGCTACTAGCATTGTTGCCAGAGCTGCGCAGAGCTACAAATGAACCCGACATGGGGATTTTTATCCCTTACATTCGCGAGCTTCTCGCCACTGCTGGAGTTTCTCTCGTTGTGTTGCCAACGCCAAGGGGATGTCGGGCAAGTGGTGCTACCTGCTTTTTTACACCAGATCGCGCTACCCTAGTCATGAGTTTCCGTTATCTGACCGATGACCATTTTGGTTTACGTTGTTTCATGAGATTGGGCATCTTATCTTGCATGAAGCTGTCCGAGTTCGCGTAGAAGGTAAAGATGGTCTTTCGACGAAAGAGGAAAAGGAAGCTGATAAATTTGCCGTTAATGTTCTTATCCCAGAAGAATACCGGCAGCAGCTTGGTCGCTATGGTGTCCAGCACTGGAAAGAGATCATCCGGTTAGCTAGGAAAATGGGGGTATCCAAAGGGATCGTGCTGGGATATTTGCAGCACGAAGGTAATGTACCCTTTTCTCACCTTAATCGGTTTAAAGTGAGATTCCGTAAAGAAGATATCGTCTGATATTATCCGCCGAAATAGACATAACGGTCAGGTGATTTTTGCCAGTTGCACAATGCATCTTCAATGACCTGCATTCTCAGGTAGGGTGCAGGAATAATTGCCGCAAGGTCAGCCAGTTTTTCATTCAATACATCTATTGTGTCACCAGCAGTCCGGCTATTGCTGAAAAGTAGTCGGCTTCCTTGGAGGGGACCTGTTGCCCCATTCAGAAAGGCATGACCTGGTTCTGCCTCCAGAAGCCCAGTTTTCTTGAGCATAGTTAGGTAATCAAATTTTGCGGTTCGTCCAAATGAGATCACAGCATTCAGCCCTGAATACAATAGTTCGAATAAAGCTTCGGGTGAAGATGAAATACTCCTGGCTTCTGCAAACCTAGCCTCATGACTGTGTGTGGCACCAATGAATCCGATATAAGAGCGAAAAACCGCAGGTATTGAACGACGAGAGTGATATTTCTTCGTTTCATATTTCCGGTGGTTACCATACTGCCTTAGGCTGCTGTTTGCTGTCAGCTCATCAGAGACGCTGGCAAACCATTGTTCAAAAGCAGCAAAGTCATCAGTTATCGTATCCCATGTCCATGTTTGTGTACCGAGTCCACTGTATGTATCTCGACACAAATTCCAGCCGGTTTTGTTACTCTTGCCGAAATGTGTGGCAAGGAAAACCAGCCAGCAGGCTTCATCATAATTGTTTTCACGAAGATGAAGGCAGGCAGCACGGAGAGGATCAAAAACATCAGAATTCGGCTCTTTTCGTAACGGAGTCATATAATCAGTCCGTAATGCAAGAGTTTCCACATAGCGTATACGACGTATACTGTCGATAATCTGACAGGCTAAAACATCAAAGTAGGCGGGAGAACTTAGGCCATTTAGGTTGTGTTCATTGCGACTAAAATTTTGCAAACTAACAACCAACTGACTGATTTGATTGTGTCTTTTCATTGTAATTTTCCATCAAAAATAAATTGATATTCCTGATTTTTCATTGCATCCAACTCTTGGAAGGCTAGTTTTTTGTGGTTGGATGTACGTGAACGTAACAAAAAGTGGATTTTTAAAATACGCAGTAAATCCTTCCAATAGTCATTCAAGGAAGTAGTGTCAATATCAAATTCCTTATTCTCTCGAAGAGCTTTTTCTGCCTCAAGCAGGGGTAAGATATCATCTAAGGAATGCATTTTAGGCATCGATCCCATGACTGGTAGAGTGCTCATGAACCCCTCTTTCTGAAGTGCCTCCACTTTTTCTAAATCATTTTTATAGAGATGTAGACTGGATACGAAGTGATGATAGTGGCCCAATTCGCATCCTATCAAGCGGGCGACTAATTCCTGTAGCATCGTGAAAGCAAAAACATTATGGGGCAGCCCCATAAAGGCATCGTTAGAACGCATACAAACAAATAGATGCAGCTCCTCACGTCTGACAATAAACTGCATAGATATTGTACAAGGAATATCTACGTATTCTTGCTGTTCAGTTTTGGAGGGCACCAAGTCTGAAGCATCGAAAAGCTGTATTACTGCACGTCTGGTAGGTTTTTTCTCCTGTAAAAGGTTGATGACATTTTTCAGCTGATTATATAAACCGTGCATATTAAACAACCGCGGGCCATAACCACCATGTATTTTTCCGTCTGACTCAGCAGATTCAGCGTAACGTGGTATGAAGTGTTTGATAAACTCGAGATCGTTCTGAGCTGAGAGGAACCACAGTAATTCACCTAAGCAACTAATTAGTTTTCCTCGTGATTCTGTTCTACTTATTCTTCGGCGAGGGTCTGTAAGGACAAGATAGGCACCAAGAATCTCTAGAGTTGATCCTTTTGTAGGATCGTTACTGAGTCCATCAGCCAGGATAGCTTGATGAACATCGTTTATCAAATCGTCGACACACTCAGCCGTTACCAAAAGGGTCATTTTCTGCCTTTTCCTGTATGGTTGTAACAAATCATTACCACCTGTACGGCATATAGTCAATATAGTATCAATATCAACATGGTTAACTGGGTAAGTCAGACTTGGCGTTCTTACATGACAATGTGACATTGAACTATGGCGGGAAAGCATTGGGCTCATCTGATGATGGTTATGGAATTATTTTCACGCTGGTTTCTAGGCTTGATGATGTTGTTTTAGTAGATACGACACTGACGGGAAAAAGCTCTCATGACAATATAAAGATGAGGCTATAAAGACATCACTGCCAATATAGCCAGGACCAGTATTAGTGGGTCATTTTTTCATCTTTATTAATAATTACTTTGATTAATTGAAGTGTTTTTGGCTAATTGAGCCAAACATATCATTTGTTTCAACTGTATTAATATTAAGTTTTTTCATTAGTTCAGAGTGAAAACTAACGACTTTAGAGAATGTCTGTTGTTTTTCTAAAGGAGGTACAGGTATCCTGAGTGCAGATAAGGTACCCTGGCTAATATTCTGAATATTCACCCCCTGGCCTCCGCTTAACATTTGCCGTTTCATTGAAGGTGTACGGAAGAGAAAGTTAAGATATTCTGCCGTGATTGCAGAATTTTCTATTCTGTATCGAATGCAAAATCCACTAAATGTGACTTTCTCTTTATTTGGATAAACAGTAAGACATCTTCCGACCAAGGCTTTATTACCATTAGAACGGACAAAGACGATATCACCATCTTTCAAAAGATAATCATCTGAAGGGAGAGTATTTAATTCAATTTCACCGATATTGTCCATACAGGTAATCGTTGCTAGTGATTTGAAATTGCCAACTCCCAGGCACTTCAGTACAGAGCCTGACTCACCTTTCGTAAAATTCATTCCATTTTTAAATGAACCATATTCTAACAAAGAAGCCACATCCCATCTCTTCGGGTTTTCAACAGGATCACCAAACATCGCTAAAAACGTAGCACGCAAAAAATCATCAGCCAGTTTAATGGCCTGCTCACGTTTTTGGCGTATATCATTGGCTTTATCAAGAATAGCTGCAATTCGTTTTTGTTCTAATAACGGAGGGAGAGGAATCTCTACCTTAGTTAAACCCTGGCCAGTAATTTGTGGTTGTGCTGAGCCAGAAATCACATCGTAAAATCCCCGTTTTAGAAAAAAATAGTACAAATACTTGATGTCAACCTTACTTCGGTCTATATCGTCCAATGCCATGGCATTCCCATTAATATATGCCATTGGCTCAGAAATGTGCACATTACCGCAAGTAGCTCCACGGCAAGTAATCATCAACGTTGGGAATTCATGCGTGAATTTAGAATAAAACCCAATTTTCCCATTTGCACCATAAACTGGGTAACCAGATTCAAGTAAGCTACTGGCAGCTATAGTTTTCCACTGTTTTGGTCTACAAATATCATGAAGTTTCACCATCGGCCAACTCATAGCATCCCCTCCAGCTCATCTAAATCCGCCAGAATTTCTTTCTCCAAGTCCTTCAGCCGCTTCAGTATCACCTTTGGATCTTCATACTCCTCAGCCTGATACACCACTTCTTTATAACGATTAATAGAGAGGTCGTATTTCTGCGCAGCAATATCTTCTTTTGGCACTACAAATGCTGCCTGCGTGCGATCTTTAAAGTCAACACCAGCATAAATCCCATCTGGGAACTGCTGTTTCAACGACGAGGCTGATTTTTCGCCCATAAAGTTATCAACCGGTAGCCCACGCAAAGTACGGTAATGCTTCCAGCTTGCCAGCAGGTGCGGCAGGTCATTGTCTTTTATGGGATTACGCTTGTCATCTAGGCTGTAGCCGTCATTTTGTAGATCGTAGAACCAGACCTCATCCGTCTGGCCGCCTTTGGTAAAGATCAGGATCGCCGTCGCTACACCCGCGTAAGGTTTAAATACGCCGGAAGGCAGGTTGATCACCGCTTCCAGCTGGTTATCTTCCACCAGCGTTTTACGCAGCGACTGGTGCGCCTTACTGGAGCCAAACAGCACACCCTGCGGCACGATAGTGGCGCTGCGTCCGCCCACTTTCAGCATTTGCAGAATTCGTGCCATGAACAGTAGCTCAGTTTTCTTAGTTTTCACCATCGCTGAAAGCGTGGAGTCGATATCTTCCTCATCCAGTGAACCGGTAAACGGCGGGTTCGCCAGAATCAGGTTGAATGCGTTTTTACTGGCCTGCGGGAAATTGGTGCTGAAGCTCTGGCTCATGGTGTCCTGATAATGAATATCCGGCTCTTCCACTCCGTGCATAATCAGGTTCATGGCGGCGATACGCAGCATGGTGGTATCAAAGTCGTAACCGTGGAACATGTTGTTATCCACATGGTCACGCCACGGCGTCAGCAGATCACCAGTAAAGATTTTTTGCTCTTCCAGTTCACCGCGTTCGTTGCTGCCAATCTCGGTATGAATGGACTCCAGTGAACTGTATTTCTCCAGTAGGTACTCATAACTGATAGCCAGAAAACCACCCGTACCACAGGCCGGATCGCAGATTGTTTCACCACGTGCCGGGTTTGGTTCCATCATTTCAACCATCGTGCGGATAATGTGGCGCGGCGTGCGGAACTGACCGTTGATCCCGGCGGTGGTCAGCTTGCTTAACAGGTATTCGTAGAGATCGCCTTTGGTGTCGCCACGATCCAACGGCAGGTTTTTGATCACCTCCACGGCTTTGGTCAGCAGTGACGGTTTAACAATCTCTAGGCGAGCATCTTTCATAAAGTTGCCCAGCAGTGTCACTTTCGTATCTTCAGCTTGCCCAAGCTGACGGAAATGCTGGAATACGCCGTCGCGCACAACGTCCATCATTTCATCCGAGCCGAGGTTACTGTAGTGGCTGAAGCGGAACTCCTGCTGCTCAGGTGCGAAGCGCGGTTTAAAATCAACGCCTGCGATTTGCTTGCGCTTCTCGTCTCGTTGTTCCTGGGTATCCAGCATCCGGGAGTACATCAGGTAAGTGATTTGTTCGATTACGGTCAGCGGGTTAGTGATGCCACCCACCCAGAAATCTTCCCATAGTCCATCGATTTTACTTTTTAAGTCACCGGTAATCATTGTTAACGTCTATACCCTGTTATAAATACAAAAGCCCCGCTGCCGGGGCTTGTCATGTGCGTATTATACCGTCGCTGCGTCGGTCACAACACCCAGCTCTTCGACTATCTTTTGCAGCCGGGCGATCTGCTCTATATCCGGGAATACGCCAGTAACGCCTTCGTTGTGGATATGCGTAAACGGCTGTTCAAAGAGCTGCCGCATTTCAATGGTGCCGTAATCGCGGATGTGGTTTTTCAGCAATGACAGGAAGCGCAGTTGTTGGCTGGTTAGGCTGTTGTCAGCGGCGAACTGGGCAAAGCGTACTTCAACCGCGTCGCTATCCATCCCGATGATAGTGCGTAAAAGTTTATCCAGGCTGGCGGTCGCCTGCGGATAGAACTCTTTCAGCGCCCGAATATCAACATTGGGGTTCTGGATCAGCACCAGCTTCGCCAGTTCATCCAGCTCATTTTGCGTGACTGGCTCGCCATTACGGATTTTCTTCAGCACCGGATTTTGCTGAAACAGCGGCTCCAGTGCCCCCTGAACCTGCTGACGATACAGTTTGAAATCAATCGAGCGGATATTGGTTTTAAGGGTTTCCGTCTGAATCAGGTTCGCATCTTCGGTAATATCCACCTGTATCGAGCCGAATTGCGGCGTCGCATCTTTTTCCATCAGGTGCATAATGCCGCGCAGGTGAATGCGGATATCTTCCAGTTCTTCCAGACTTGCCTGCTTCCACCAGCCTAAATCACGAAGCTGATTAATCCGCTGTCCCTGCTGTTGCACCTGCGCCAGATGCGGCGGCAGACGTTCTACTTTCTCGATGATGACCGGCCAGAGCACATCCAGCTCTTCAGGGTTGGTATAACGGGCAGTTTGCGCCGCCAGAATATCCATATCAAAGCGCATAGCATCGCTCTGACCGCGCACGTCCAGCCACTGCATCAGCGGGGCCAGGACAGATAGCAAATCCTGCTGCGTTTTCGGGGAAAGCTGGCGCAGCACTTTTTCATCGCTGTACTGCGCTTTTTGCTGCCACTTCTCCTGCACGGCAATCGACTTTTCATCCAGCGCGTTGATCTGCTCGCGGAGCTGGTGAGCGACTAAATCCACCGCCTGTTTGTCGAACTTACGCTGCGCAGCAGCCCCCAGCATAATCCACGCCTCGAAGCGTTTTTGCGCCAGCGATTTTGTCGCTGTGACTTCGGCCTCTTCGGTATGCAGCTCGTGATATTCAAAATTGCCCCAGTGATCGAAGATACGAAATTTTTGTTTATCCAGCGGTTTGCCGTTGTCATCGTAGCCGTACAGCCCCGCGCAGAGGCGCGTACCACGGCCAATCATTTGCCAGAACTTCACTTTCGATTTGACCGGCTTGGCAAAGACCAGATTCACAATTTCAGGGACATCAATGCCGGTATCGAGCATATCAACAGAGATAGCGATGGTCAGCTCTTTGTTGGTGCTTTCGTCCAGTCCTTTAAAATCGTCGATCAGTTGCTCGGCACGGGGGTCGTAGTTGTCGATGACCTGACAGAAGCGTCCGGCAAACTGCGGGTACATGTTGTCGAACAATTCATTCAACAACAGCGCGTGTTTGTGGTTACGGGCGAAAATGATGGTTTTACCGGGCAGTTGGCCGTCCCGATCTTTCAGGCCGTTTTCCATCAGGTTACGCAAGATATAGCGGTTGGTATCTTTGTTATAAATTGCCTCATCCAGCGCCTTGCCATCAAATTCCAGCGTATTGGGATCGATACCCTGTTCTTCCAGTTCGCGGATTTGTGCGTCGCTTAACTTCTCCCGTTTGATGCCTTCGCGCAGGAATTCCGTGGTGTGCGTAACAACCTCATAGGGAACCAGATTGTTATCGGCGATGGCATCTTCCAGGCTGTAGTTGGCGGTAGGGATACGTCCTTCACAACCAAACAGACCGAAAGTGGTTTTACTCACCATGTCGATCGGCGTGGCCGTCAGGCCAATCTGGAGGGCATCAAAATACTTAAACAGGTCGCCGTAGACGTTGTAGATAGAGCGATGGGATTCATCGGCGATAATCAAATCGAAATAACCAACATCAAAATGGTCCATGATTTTCATCATGCCGGGATAGGTGGCGATGTAGATCCTGGCATTCTGCCTGTCTGCTTTCTTCGATTTCCCGACCACATACAGCGGCTCATTGGTGAACTGATTGAAGGCATTCGCCGCCTGTTTACGCAGCTCTTTACGGTCGCAAAGAAACAGGACGCGTTTTACCCAGCGAGCATCAATCATCAGTTTGCTTAGTGCAATTGCCACGCGGGTTTTGCCTGTACCTGTAGCCTGAACAATTAACGATTGTCGGTACTTGTTAGTAAACCGTTCGCTGACGCGGGCAATGGTTTCAAGCTGATACAAACGTCCAGCAACGGCCTTGCCTTCGTTGTCTTTTACATGCGGCAAACTGTTCAGTGGCAGACGGGTTTCACGCTGTTGAATAAGATATTGCAGGCTTTCCTTGCTGTAGAAACCAAATACTCGACGCGGGGGATAACCATGAGTTTTATGGTCGTCCCACAGCCAGATATCGTAGCCGTTGGTGTAGAAGATGACCGGACGCTGACCATATTCTTTTTCCAACCAGTCGGCATATAGTCGGGCCTGAATTCGTCCTTGCTCGGCATTGACGCTGGTTTTTTTTGCTTCCACCACCGCCAGCGGTTTATGCGCCTCATCCCACAAGACATAATCCGCATAACCGTCACCGGTTGCAGTAGGTTGTTCTTTAACGGGATGTTCCTGCGTAACCTGATCGGTATTATTAAGCTCTTCACCTACATTCCAGTCGGCGGCAAGCAGGCGAGAGTCAATCAGGCGACGGCGGGTTTCTGCTTCATCAATAGAGAGGATATCTGCAACATGCTGGTTGCGAGCTCTGGCTTCGTTCAGGCGTTGAGTAAGGTGTTCGGCCTTTTCCTGCTCTTGCTGTAGTGCGCGTTGTAGCGCCAGTTCGCGATCACGGCTTTCATCCTGAGCCCTGATTGCATCTTCCAGACGTTTTTCATCTGCACGACCTGAAGATTGTGTTAACGGAGGGAGGGAAAATTTGGGGCAGTCATCAACATTACCGTGGGCGTAGCGAACATACAGCCATACTCCCAGTAAATACGCTTCCTTGACCAGCCAGTAGATATCTTTAGCTTTGATGCGTCCGCCGTGCGCGGCACGGTTACCGTGGATACGCAGTGCATCCATTTTCATGATGATGGCTTCCGGCATCATGCTGGTGAAGACATCGGCGTTCATTAAATCGTAAAGATTCGCTTTGATACCTTCCGGCAGTCTTTCTTGGCGGTACAACCAGCGCACCATTAATTCGGTATAGTTGCGAAGCTTAACTAGGCTGCTTTCCGGGTCGGTGTGGACATAGCGTTCTGCCATTAACCCCAGATCTGCCAGTTCCGGCCACTGGCTACGCAACATTTCAAAATTGAGAGACTGCTCCATCAATCATCGCCTTGTTTTGTGGATACATCATGAATTTTGGAAAGAATATCACATTAAATTGGCTGACGAAGTGAGTTGGATGACATATGGTGATTGCGAACAGCTGATGCAACAACTATAAACAGATCAAGCACCTATTCTTTACGGTCAATAATTTGATTTTTTAGATTCTGGGTCCAGAATAGCCTTAAGACAGCATCGGTTCTGGAGCATATCACCATTATGACTACCCTCGTTTTTTCTTACTCTCATGTAGATGAAGCACTTCGCAACGAACTTGAGAAGCATCTGTCGCCTCTTAAGCGTGCCGGGAAAATCACAACATGGCACGATCGTCGCATCGTTCCTGGCCAAGAGTTTGAACGCCAGATTGATCAGTATTTTTCTGAAGCAGACATAATTTTACTGCTAATTAGCAGTGATTTTATTGCTTCTGATTATTGCTATGAGGTAGAGATGACTAATGCGCTGACAAGGCATAAACGAGGCCAGGCGGTGGTTATTCCGGTAATCTTACGAGAGTGCGCTTGGCACCAGTTGCCATTCGGTAGCATTATGGCGGCTACGATCGATGGTAAACCCATCACCAGATTCGCCAGCCACGATGAAGGTTATGTTCAGGTTGTCAATGCTGTTTCTCGTGCCATTGCTGAAATGGATGCAAGAAAACCACAGCAGAGTATGCCAGCTTCTCCCCAGCATCAGGCTAATCCAATGCTTCAGACATCGGAAACAATTTTTACACCGCGCTCCAGCAATCTTTCTCTACCAAAAACCTTTACAGACCTTGATAAAGATCGAGCCCGACGTGAAGGTTTTGAGTATGTAGCTCGTTACTTTGAGAACTCGTTGAATGAACTCAAGAAACGCCATGCTGGGTTAGAATTTGATTTTCATAGAATTGATGCGAATTCATTCACTTGCGCGGTGTATATCAACGGTAGCAAGTTTGGCCAGTGTGGGATTTGGCTTGGCAACCAACATCATGGGATGGGTGATATCTGTTATAGCCAAAATAATGTTGTTCGAAACAGTTTTAACGAATGCCTGAATCTTACTGATAACGGTCAGACACTCGGTTTTCGTGCTCTGATGGGGGGATACAGTAGTGGCAATTCACGAGAACAGTTGCTGACAAATGAAGGAATATCTGAGCACCTTTGGGGAATGTTCTTCGGAGTAATTAAACAACAAATGTCCCGTTGATTAATACTCCTCGGTGTTAGTAATGTCATTCATAATGACCCAGCCCTAAAATCCTGTTCCATACAGTAAAAGAATTCCGGCATGATACTCTTTCAGCTTACCGCACTGGCTAGCGGTAAGCTAAATGTATGGCCTCCAAACTTAATGACGAACCTACCGGTTGTCTTGGGCGTCCAGCCGGGTGAGGCAGTGGGATCTCATTACAAAAATACCAGTAAACCTTTTCTTTCTGTGCTTCTTTGGCCAGATAACTCAGTATGTAACGAATATTAATTATACTGGCTGGAACGTTGTATTCTACTGGAATGCGAATATCTGCTAGGTAATTTTTTTTATACTCACATCGATACAAGAATCCTTCGCCTTGTGTAATCTCTTCCCAAATTTCGCTAGCTTTCTTAGCATAAACATAAGGTTTTCTAGACGTATGTCCATTTAACCAAACTACTACATGGGCATGCAATCCATGATCTTCTGTCCATTCTAATACGCAGAAATATCCTACTATAGCAGGGTATTCCATCATGCTTGCCATCAATATACGCAATTCATATTCCATCAAACGAAGACTGCAGTTGTTATACCTGCCGGATTCCTTAAGGTAAAATAGGTCTACCCGCACTGCGTAGAGGCGAGAGTAACTATTTATTAAGTCGTCGATATGATTATTAATTAATGATAGCAGAAATAAATCCATTGAGTGACCGGGTATGGTGGGATAATCTAATGTCATGTTTTAATATCTCAAGTTATTAGGGGGTGATCATTCATTTGAAGGCTTTAGATATCAATAATATTTCGAGGGGTATCATAAAGCCTTTATGTACTGGCGATAGTTATGCGTCATTCTAAATGAGTGTGAGTTGTAAGGTTGTGAGTGAGTATTGATTATATTAATAACCCAAATTAAATGTCGATATTAAAAGGCTGCTGTCATTATTTTCATGGATAAGCATTAGCAGCAATAATTTAGGCTAGCCAATACGCGATTGCGTAATTTTGGACTCAACCCAGAATTCGACTTCACTTCTCAGCCAGCGTGAGCTACGCCCTAATTTTATAGGCTTAGGGAATTCACCATGCTGGATAAGTTTATAAAACCATTTATCCGTCATGCCTGAATAAGATGTAATGAAAGTCATATCAACCAATTGGTCTTCAAGTAGATTGCACATGAGTATGATCCTGTATCAAACAAAGGCAGGAGCGATGAGTTCAGTCTATGGAGATCAACCAACCTCATTGCAGTTCATCTCATTGGTCTGGAGTGTAAAAAAATACTCACAAAGTTCTTTTGGATGTATACCCGAGTAATGATGTGATACATTACAAGTGGATTTTTTGTATAAGAACAATCCCAATTGCATTCGTGTCAAGGATGAGGTTCAAGTAGTGAAAGCCCCTCATAGTCGGTGTTCGATTGTAACTTGTTCTTTTTTTTGTTGGTAACTTGTATTTTTTGGGTGAGCTATGTTTAAAGATGACCTGAAAATGATTAAATTGGCTAAGAGCGATCTATCGATGCCATCCAATTGTTTGATGCTGCATGATAAACTATTAAAAGGTTTTGGGTTTATTGCTTCTAAGTATTCTTTGTCGAGTCTATTGGATTGTGGTATTTATCTAACGGTAGATGAAATTGTTTCTAGAATTGTTAACTCAAGTGAGCCTTACAAGACTTTAGATATCTTGAGGTATGAGATTTCGAAAGAGTTGAAAAAGAAAGAGGTTTTTTATCAAAAGGTGATGGCAGTACATGAGAAAAGATTGAAGATAAATCCAAAATTGGCGGTTATGAAAATTTCTTTTTCTTTGAGGGGAATTTATTCGCAACAACCTCATGTCTTTTGCGAGAGATTACAAAATTACATGAAGGATTTTTTCAATAAGATGCGTGGGCGAGTTTTACTTAACAGAATTGGAGGTTACTTTTGGGTGATGTTGAGGGATGTAAAAAGAGGGTTACCTTACTATCACGTTTGTTTTTATGTTGATAATGAAAATTTTAATGCAAAGTTAGGTGCAGAAATTGAAGATTTATGGATGAAATGTACAAGTCATCAAGGAGAATTGAAACACTTTACGTTTAACAAATATTACGGAAATTATGGCATGGCCTCTTCAGCGGATCGTGGGGAAGGATATAGATGTTTTGTGAAGAGCAAGGATATTCCAAACATAAGGAAAATCCTTTTTGAAAATGACTATTCTGAAAGTTTCGTAGCTGATCTCATGAAAATATCTATAAATGTTAATGTGAGAGAGTTTGAAAAATATGTATTTGCTCTTTCGTTAGAGATGTTTTCTTTTGTTGAAAGCATGCAAAGCTTTTATGCTCGGCTTGGTAAATGCTCCGAAACGTTTGAAGCTCCACGTTTAGGATCGGAAAAATATTTTTCAAATAGTGATTCAAAAGAATTAAAAGGAAAAATTGTTCGTACATATGGTTTATCAAAGATATAAATAATTCTGAGGTACTTAATCGATGTTTATACCTTGAAAACTGGCGAAATTTAAATACGCCTGGCATTTCGAATATATTAATTAATTTTCTGATGACTTTTTCATTTTCTTCTCTATATCCTTCCATTTAGTTCAAAAGAAATCTAAGAAGATAACTATTTCTTCCTTTTGTGCATAAATTATTAAGATAATAAAAATCACCATGTTCAATGCAGATTCTTATTTTAAATCTATTTAATGTTAGAGATGAGGAAATAAATAAAAAACAAACCTATATAACCATCATGAGGCATTGAAGATAGTTTTAACTTGTAGTTTATCATTGACCTGATGTTCACTCAATGAATGTAAATCTTTATTTTATAACTGATTATTATGACATTCTGCAAGGTTGCTGAGAAAAAGCATAATATTCTGTTTTTTTATTGTCGGACACTTTATGGCCGTTTTCTTTCTGCCTTACAACGATCGTGTGCTTATTGCGGCCATAACCTTGCATTGGTGTCTGGTAGCGTGTATTTGAAAAGATCATCTGCTAAGTCAATGGCTTTAGGGCAGCCTGACTTCGGGTTGCGGGCATTAGTTAGTAAGAATTCAACTCAGGGAAATCACTTAATCATGTCTGCGGAAGATAGAAAATACGATCGTATGGCCGCAAGACTTACGATTATCATTAGTCGGTTGTTTATGGGGGAGCGGCTGTCAGTGCATGCGCTGTAGCAGGAGTTTATGGTGTCGGAACGAACGCTCAGGCGGGATTTCAGGGAGCGGTTGAGCTGCCTGTCACTGGATTACCGTCGAGGGGCCTGGTCGTTATCGGGCCTGAATGAGGGGGTGCGCACTGACCGGGATATCTTGCACTTTGCCCGTGTCACCAGTACGGACCAGCTATTTCCTGTCATGGACAGAAAGCTCATTTCGGTGCTCACGGATAACAGCATTGAGTCCCCATTTATCGTCTGGCAGGTGCCCCCGGAGCGCAAGCCCACTCATGCAGGCAGCTTCTGGCGCATCACGCAGGCCATTGTGGACAGAGCGCTATTAGATGTTACCACTGCCGGGCAACTGTACCGGTGGTTTGCCCCTTACCGGCTGGTTTTCTTTGACAGCACTTGGTATCTGTTGGGTGAACATGACCAGCAGATTCAGGTGTACGTGCTGAGCGATATTTCCGGCGTGTCACCTACCCACCAAAAATTTTTGCGCAGACGGTTCGTCGATGAGTTATTTGCAAAGGCGGACTTCATTAACTCACTTCCCCATTTTCAGTACGTCAGAAATGTACTGACGAACACCGCTTAGCCCCGTTCTGCTGAGCGAGGCTGAGCCACACTTAACACCACCCTGAGCCGCTATGTTTTTAATGATTCTCGGTCTGATATGGCTGGTTACCGGCGCTGTGCTGTACCGCTCGGAACGTAAGCCCGATTCTGATATGCGTTATGACCGCAGTACCCGCGCAGAGGCAGCAGGGCTGGCACTGCTGTGGCCCTTGGTGCTTTTCATCATGCTGCTGTATGGCGTTGCACTGAAGATTCACCGGCTTTTTGGCAATCCATTTCACTAAGTGGTCTCTCACCGCATTTTTTCCATTAATGAGGTTTTAAATGAAATATAAAGTACTGCTTGTGCTGGCTATTCTATTGCTGTGCGCCTGTGAGGATGAAGAACCCGACATACGCATAAAAACGTACAACCGGGTAAATCAGTTTATAAATCTTCCGTATGTCAGCGTTAGCGTTGCCGCACTGGTTGATAATATTGAAATTGAAAACATTGTCGTAAACCGGGGTAACTGCAGGATGGAAAATCACCGCTTCAAGGGGCTGAATAACGGAATGACGAAAATACCTAAACGCCTAAAATATGGTGAGGTGGTAACATTAGATTTCTCTGGGCCTTGTAAAGCCTCTCAGGTGGAGGTGGTGACCAGCAAGGGGAGCTGGTCACAGTCTTATTAGTAACCGGATCCATTCCTGCCTTTCACTCTGTACGCCAGAAGGATGTGTTAATACTGCGTATTAACAGCCGTTATAAACCTCCCATCCGTAAGGTTTCCCTCCTTAAGGGATTTTAACCATATTATTCACTTCCACTATTTTAAAAAACATCCCACCAGACAGGGCAGGCTGCAATTAGCCTGCTTTTTTTATTGAAAGGAAAAAAATGGAAAATATCGCACTATCTCTTCCACTTACATCGCAGCGCACGATAAAACGCGCCCTGACACTGCTTGAAAGTCATCTGAGTGAACCGGGCGTGGCGTTTACATCAACCCCCTTTTCACGTGACTGGATCCGCCTGCAGTTGGCCAGTCAGGAGCGTGAGCTGTTTATGGTGCTACTGCTCGATAACCAGAACCGGCTGCTTGCACATGAGACGCTGTTTTACGGCACTATAAGCAGCACGGTGGTTTATCCACGCGAAGTGGTCAAAGCGGCGCTGCGGCATAACGCTGCAGCCGTAATCCTTGCCCACAACCATCCATCCGGTTTTGCTGAACCCAGTGATGCAGACAGGAATATCACTGCACGTCTGAAACAGGCATTGACGCTGGTAGAGGTGCGACTGTTGGATCATCTCGTCGTCGGTAGCAAAGAGATCGTGTCGTTTGCTGAACGCAGTTGGCTCTAACGGGGGATGTGATGAACAACCAAGAATGGGGGCTGAAGTGCAACATCACACCGCGCTTCGGTGCGAGGTTAGTGCAGGAAGGCAACCGGTTGCACTACTTAGCCGACAGAGCCGGAATAACCGGTGAACTCAGCGAAAAGCAAATCGACCGTCTCAATCAGTCGTTCCCGCCAATGATCGGCATGCTGGAACATCTGCTGACCACCGGCGAACTCAATCCCAGCCAGCAGCATTGCGTCACGATTTATCACAACGGGCTGACCTGTGAAGCCGATACCCTCGGTTCACACGGCTACGTCTATATCGCGATTTACCCGACACCTTAGTAAAACTTACTAACGGAAGACCACTATGCCAACCTCAGCAATTCATCCGGGGCGGGCGGCATCGTGCTGCCTGTCACCCGTAGCGCACTGGCGAACACTGCTTATCTACCTGCTGGAAAAGCACTTCGGGCTGGAGTTAAACGATACGCCATTTTGTAGTGAGTCAGTCATCCTGCAACATATCGAAGCGGGTGTTACCCTGGCCGATGCCATCAATTTTCTGGTAGAAAAATATGACCTGGTGCGCATTGATACCAACATTGATACCTATTCAGAGCCAAAAATCTTTCTGACCGCTGCTGACATCCTGAAGGCAAGTCACGCGACCGGATTAACCCAGCGCAATTTCAGTTAAACCCTGCGCACCGGCTTCCAGATTTACTTTTCTGGAGTTCTCTTCCTTATCTGACAACGCATAATGCCCCTGCCATCACCGGCAGGGGGATTTGCTTATATGGACTTTTTTGCGATGCAAACAGAACCTGAAGTACTCACTGAACATACTGAGCTGATTAACTCAACCAACATTGAGCGCATTGTCATAGGACGTGATACAGCACTGGTACAGATTGAGCAGTTGATTCAGCAGCTCAACGCCATTTCCCAACTCACTAATGGCATCGGTGGCGGCAGCGCCTCTGAATGGGCGATGAAGTCAGGGCATCGCTATGACTGCTGGCTGATGGAAAAACCAGAGAAAGCGATGCAAGTGATCACCCACAACGTCGACCGCAGCCTGTGGCGCGACCTGATGTTGAAGTCCGGCATGCTTTCACTTATGGATGCTCAAGCCCGTACTCAGTGGTATCAGAACCTGGAAGATGGCGATCTACCGGCCATCAGTGAAGCCAATATTCTCAGCACCTTCGAACAGTTGCATCAGAGCAAAGCCGATGTATTTGAGCGGGGGATTATCAACGTGTTCAAAGGACTGTCATGGGATTACAAAACTAATAACCCGTGCTTTTTCGGCAAGAAGATAATCATCAGCAACTTGGTTACGCATAACCGCTGGGGCTACAGCCTTACGTGGGGATTTCGTCGCGACCAGTTGGCGGATCTGGAACGAATGCTGTTTTTACTCGACGGCAAAGTGATACCTGACAATCGAGCTGATATCTCAATTCACCTGATGGAACACATTCGAGATAATCCGGGAAAGGACGTTTATGATGATACCTACTTCTCTATCCGCTACTTTCAGAAAGGCACTGCGCACCTGACGTTTAAGCGCCCCGAGTTAGTCGAGAGGATGAACGATATCATCGCGAAACACTATCCGGGGATGTTGGCGTCAAGGTAGCGGGCCGATACAATAGCTGAAGCCTATGGCGGTGAACCCGCAATCTAAGCTCAACATGCAAAACCACGCGGAACAATATGTTGGTATATTTGTTGGTATAAATTTTTTCGAACACGATTTAGTAGAGCCCACTCAATAGCTTAAGTTTTTAATTTGAATCCTGTAGGGTACCATATTTTCTTCTGTTAACATCCTTTCTGGTCTACCTTTTCCTTTAAAATCAGAATCTAACAGTTCTCTGTGGTCCAGTTTGGTCCAGGGTCAC
>Ga0308162_1001307_pt1 | contig 20462 bp, 21 predicted proteins | sample PhySR2_FD_201370 | JGI IMG/M metagenome (GOLD analysis project Ga0308162, IMG submission 201370) | Phyllosphere microbial communities from UC Gill Tract Community Farm, Albany, California, United States - DLSLS.R2 | ecosystem: Host-associated > Plants > Phyllosphere > Unclassified | place: USA... | reverse complement strand
GGTCACAGATAAGTACAAGCAGATCTCAGCGGAACAGCAAAAGAGCGTTGTGGAGTGTCGTGGCGCTCAGGCCTGTGTTGATAAAGCGAATGAAGTTGGCAAGTTACAGGCTGATTATGCCAACCGTACTAATGAATTGCTGGAAAAAGCACGTACTAATGGCGGTCTGAGCCCGGAAGAACAGAACGAGCTTTCTATCCTTCAGGTGACTACGATCCAGCTTGAGGCAGACAGAAATGCTGCCATTCACAACGCGTTGACGTCTGGTGATTCAGAGGAAGCGAAGCAGCTTGCCATAAACTCGCTGGCTCAGGCTGTGGGTACAAGCGCCGCCGGAATTGCGGCAGGGATTGGGAAAAAAGGAATCAATGAGCCGACCACAGTTAAACCGACAGGAAATACTTCCTCATTTGATGCTAACGAAATTCGCTTTTCACAGAATACCGTTTCTTACAATAAGACAGATCGAGATACACGTGTGAAATACAATTACGATGATCTTGTTTCCAGCATGAAAAAAGATGGCTGGAAAGGTGATCCAGTTGATGTTATCAAGATGCCTGATGGAAAAATGACCAGCATGGATAATACAAGGATCAGTGCTGCCAGAGAAGCAGGCATAAAAGTTGAAGCTAACGTCAGGAGTTTTGACGATCCATTACCAAAAGATATGGTGGACTCGGGACGTTTTGGTTCTGCTAAAACATGGGGTGAAGCTATCACTGGAAGAATTAATAACCAGAGCAGTAGTTTTAGTAAAAATAATCCCAATGGCTCATCCGATTCGCCAAGAATAACTGGTAAGGGTAAATAAATGACTAACAGAGCAGGTATGTATAAAATTTATTTATCTCCAGGTTTTTCTTTACCTGAAAGTTTTATTGATTATGTCTCAGGAGCTGAATTAGAAGATATCGAGTCGTGGTGGTTATTTTGTTGTGCTCAAAATTATGTTGATTTTTGGTGCGACAAGATTAGAAAGCTTTATCCGGAACGGAATTTGATACCCTTTGCGAACTGGCGTTATTCGGATGATATTGTCTGTTTCGACGGCGATGATACGTCAGGCGATCCGAAAGTATATTATGTACATGCTTTTGCTTCCGCAGGCTGGGAGGACAAAGGTTATACAGATAACTTCGAGGAATGGCTAAAAATGGCGCGTCTTGAGTCTGCCCGTCATAAAGCTGAACGGGCAGAAGACGAAGAGTAATTATTCCTGAATAAACCGGTAAGGAACGGTGTCAGTTAGCCAGACCCCGTTATCAGCCTGAAAGAATTTAAAGCCCTGTTCGTACATGTTCAGGGCTGTTATTTTTAGTACTACCGGTTTTCCATGACGTTGTCCCACTTGAATTGCAGTATCTTCATCAGGTGAAAGATGTACATACTGGCGTGACAGAGGGATCAGACCTTGCTCCCTGATTGCAGATATAAAGCGGCTCGCTGTTCCATGATATAAAATATCTGGCGGCTTTTTCTCTGTATAAGCGATATTAACCTGCTGTATTGAGTGCCCCTGAGCTGCCCGGATGCGTAACCCATCGTCTGAAATCGTAAAGCGTTTTTTATCACTGCTATCAACAATATTACGAAGAAGGTTATTATCGAGTGTATAGCCTTCTTTAACGGAACAAAGAATAAGATCGCTTATGATAGCCCATCCTTCATTACCCAGAGATAAACCGATGGCTTCTGGTTGATGGCGTAATACATAACTTAAAAACTTGCTTATATCTATGTTTTTTTTTCTCATGATAATAATCTCAAATAAATCTCGGTCACTGAGCCGGGGTATTTTTATCGGTCACTGGTCTGATAACCAGTTATCCCTGCTCAACCACTACCATCACTGGCGTATCGGTGGTGAACCCCGCCTCTTTTAGCCAGTCGCCTTTAAGGTGCAGGCTGGGTGTGCGGCTGTAATACGTGGTCATTTTAGTGGCGCGTTGCTCATGGCGAATACTGGTATAACCCACCTTTAGCCGCCGCTGCGCTTTGGAAATCTTCACTTCTGAAATACAATCCTGCTCAGCCATAATAACTACTCCTAACTAGTTGTTGTGGTTAGCGGTTCTGTCGTGTTGCAACCACGCCAGAGCCGCGTCAAATCAGGTTTACCCCAGCACCCGCCGGGTCTGATGTTTTAAAATCAGTGCATCCAGAATCGATGTCACTGACTTCAGTTCTTCTTTGTCCATCTCCTTCGTTGGCAGATTGAGTATGCAGGAAGATCTCTAAATGTGAATGGCACGATTATGCGGGATGTTTACACCAGCAGTAAATCCGAGCCTGGTCAACGTAGCGCTTGTCAGCGTCAGCTCCGGGATCGGTTGAGGGGTAAAGGTGATGTTTACAGTTCACCTACGTGGCGGGCGTGGTGCGGATAATTAGTTGGCCGCGTTCGGCGGTAATGCTCACCTGTTGGCCCTGCACCTGGGTGATAAATAAAATTTTAGAATTTTTCACGCTGTGGAAAAAATCTTTTCTGTATTATGGCATTATTGATGCGCGAATCATGGGCCGGAGTTATTTGCAAAAGTTAAATGGATTGAGATAGTAGGAAATGTTTATCGACATAAAGATAATAAAAGGAAGCACGTTTATGCTAACTGAAAATGAAATGTCACTGATTCCTCTGATGACTGTAATTATGCTGATAGTATTAAATGACAATAAAATTCACATCCTTTTCATAATAAAAATTTAAATGCCAGATTATCTGGCTGGACGTTTTACTTTTGTGTCCTATAAATACCTTTTAATCGCATTTTAGTGAGATGTTTTTCTTCAGCTATGTCCGTTTAGCGTGTGAAAAAACCTTGTCTTCAACTCCAGGGGCCTGATATAATTGACACCTTAGTTGATAAGGCAGGCGTTATAGTATCAATTATAACAAGCTGCTTAGGAATGATATTCTATTTTTTAGAAACAGTTTATTAGTTATAAACTGCTCAGCATTTAATACTGTTTTAACATACTGTCTAACTCTTTATAATCAATAAGTTAAGATTAAAGATTTCACCTTTTAATAATATTTTAAGATATATTTATTATATTCATATTAAAGTTTAGTACTGTTTAGGGGGGATATCAAAACAATTCCCTGTGCCTATTGAAGAGACTGTGTTCATAACGTAATAATTCATATACTAATACATTCCAATGTATTATTTTATAATCTTGTTTTTTACTTGTCAGGCATCATAGTTACTTTTCTATTTAATACCCATCATTATGTTATGTAAAACATTATGGTGTAGTGAAATTTTTCATGGTGTTAAGAGTTTCCATCATGAAAATTAATATTAAGAGGATAACGCATTCTCAAGGAGAGGAAGAATGAAAACAAAAATAATAATAACCGCATTGGCATCAGTGGTTTTCTTATCAGGCTGCTCTGGCAACATTAAGCCTGAGGCGGTTAAAGCAGCTAATGGCAGTTCTGTCGATATTATTAGTTTGTCTGCTATGCCAGAGCTAAATAATAATCTTTATGCTGACCATCGATTGCGAGAGGTCACAACGGCTCATAATACCATGCAAAAAAGCCTGGCGGTATTATCAGTGCTGACCGGGAGTTTCGATAGTCGCAGCTTTGATAAAGATAACTACAAAGGGACCAGTATTGAGTCCTTAAAGAATCCGACCAATGATTATTTTGTGCCAAAGGCTAAAGAAAATATCATTCAGTGGTTGTCAGATAATGCCAACGGGTATGTTTATAAGGAGCCGCTTTATATTGGCTATGCCACTTGGGCTTTGATATTCAAAGATGCAGCAGCATCTGATCCTGACTATCAGCTTAAATATAAAGTAATATTTTATAAACGTCCTGAAGACGGAAGTTTGTTCTCAAAATTCATACTGGCTGGATGTACTCCTGCACCAATAGAGGCAAAATTAAGTGAGTGGCATGTGGAAAATTATAAAAAAGTGACCGTAGAAACACAAAAGTATATGGATAGTTGTCTGCTGGAGTTGAATAATCAGCTCCCTCGATTACTTAAAAAATAAGTATTAAATTATCATCTTAAACAGATTTAAAATCCCACTGTATTAAGTGGGGTTTTATAAATCTCAATTATTACTATGTTGCTAAGGCACCATTCGTCTAAGCTAAAATACTCTTTCATATTCCAAATTCCTGTTCCTGCACTTAAGTTGATACCGCATTCAGAATTTTCTACACATCATTAAAACGTAACAGCACTCCTGACTCATCAAGATCTCTGTTTTTAATCCGGTGGTATAGTTACCGAGATAATAGTAATTAGTTCATAAGATTAATCTCCTCAATACGACGGTTGTTCATGTTTATTTCGCACTGCTCAATAGTAGGCTGATAATCAAAGCCTTCCTCACCAACCTGAGATGCGACCGTCAGGCATAACACTTTTTTATATTCTTTCCAGGCTTTGTGAGATTTCAATAGCTCTTTTTGAAACACACTCCCTTTTGTTTCTTCACTTTTACTATTAAATGGATCCATAAGATTAGGATCGCTAATTATAGAGGATAGTTTTTTATTAAAGATATGGTCTACTTCTTTATTACTTTTTTTCCATTGTAATTCAATGCAGTTTTCACCTTTATGACGATCGTCTACATCTGCATAGCATGCATTTTTTTCGCTTCCATCCATTAGAGAAGTGATGGACAGAGAAATTGATGGAAAAATGATTAAGGTGAAAAATAGGATGGCTTTTTTTTTCATTTCAGGTACCTGATTCTGTTTCGACTTGATTCAAATGTCATGTAATGAGCATTAGCGCTAATGTGTGCAATTAGCTTACTTTCATCATTATCCATTGCAGACAGACATAAGCTTTCAGCTTCAGTAGTGCCTTGATAATATATATCTACAAGAACATCACGAATTTTTTGATTCAATGAGTGCCAGGGGATTGCTTCGTGCTGATTTTTTGTGTTCCTTAAATAAGATCTTTCGGTCTCATCTCGTTTAATTCTGTAAGCAATCTCAAACAACCTTATCTGTTGCTGATGGCTAATCTCTCCCACCATTGGGCCATAGACCTGCACAAACTGACCGGCCTGATGACCTTTTAATCCGGCGGCTTTGGAGCAGATAACTGCTTTAAACTCCTCGAGGCCCGCCTGCCGTAACGTCGAATAGACTTCTCCACGACTGCGGCTACCCATATCATAGCCTCGGCCCAGCGTAACGCCTGAACTGTACCCCGGCCAGTGCAGTACCCGAGAGAAATAGGGAGTGCGATGTGGTCGGAATGGCTCAACCACCGTGAGATAGTCATGCCCTTCGGCATCAAAGGTTATTTGCCCCTCGCGCACATGCAGCGGGCCATTCTGCTGCCGTGGCCGCCAGTGGGGAGACATCTCTTTTAATGCGGCGATAAACCAGCTGTCGGTAGGGCCAACCAGTCCGCTGGGTGACAGGTTCAATAGCCGCTGATACCAGACCAGCGCTTCCGTCGTATCCTGTGCGCATTTGCCGTTTATCTCCAGTTCGCGGCCGGTTGCCTGCTGATAGCCAGCGTTCATTATCATTCGCTGGAGTTTTTTTACCTCTTCCGGCTGGTTAGTGCCGCAGTTTCCCACTGAACTAAACAGTGAATCCGGCTGTAACACCATCGGATCGTGATAGCGCTTTTGATTCATCAGAACTCCTTTTCTGCACCCGGTAATTGCGTTTTCCTTTAACTTCTTTTTTATCTGCAAGACGGATATATTAATATAATTATTAATATGAAAATAAAAATCATGCTATTAATGATTTGTTGAATTATATTGTGAGGGTAATGATTAATGTCTTTCTGAGGATAAATAAAGTAAAGCATAAAGCGGTTCAATTTATCAATAGCTTTATTTGACTAATGGGAATTAACGACGCAGCTGTCAGGCTACGTCGTTAATCATTCCGTTAATTTTGCCGGGTCGGTACAATCTTAATATCTATCATACCAATTCCCAGTTTACGCGGGTCGTGGCCGATGATATTGCCTTCATCTGAGACAATCGGCTCTGGCGGTGTAATTACCAGCGTGCTGGCCTGCTGTGGGTTGCTGAAATGCAAGGTGGTGGTAGTGGCCTGTTCAGTCAGGTTCAGCTGCTGAATATCCTCACCAACGCTCACCGGAATCGGACGATGGATATTCGGGCCAATGGCGCGCGCGGTAATCACCAGATCAAAGCTTTGCGGCAGAGGTTCGCGGTATTCGATTTTAACCTCCGGCGCCAGATTGGCATTTGACCAGCGCCCCCACGGCTCCGGACGCGAAATACCGCTAAAACTTTTCACCGTTTGCGGTGCGCCAGGCAGATTGAAAATAAAGCTGTCGGCCTGGTAGCGGATAGCGTTATCTTCAATTTTAAGCTCGTCGATATTCTGCCTGAACTGTTTATCATCGCCCTGTACCGGCTTAAAGTCGGCGGTGCCGTGATAATTGTCACCGTCAATCTGCATAACCTGCGGCTGGCCGTTTAGCTGGCCGCTGGACAGGCAAAGCTGACGGGAAAGCGCCAGTTCTGGCTGCCAGAGTCGTGCCATTTTGAAGCAGGTATCCACCCAGACAAACTTGTCGTCAGCGGCAAATTCCGCCAGCTGATAGCGCAATGGAGTAGAGTATTCCCCTTCCGGGAATGGCTCGACCTTTCCTTCGCTCACGCGAAGCAGCAGCGGTAGTTTGAAGTTAGCGCCGGAGAAACTGAAGGTGCCATTTTTCTTATCGATAGTGAAATCAGTCAGCGTTTTCGGGAAGTTCCACAGGCGTATAATGTCCGGCTTCCACTCGATGATCTTCTCTTTCATATTAAGAAATGAAGACGAAAGCGAAATGCCAGACAGGCTGCTGCGGCCAAGGCCGATATAGTTATCGCCACCTAAAATATCCAGTACCGTCGCACCGTTATCCAGCGAGCTGCGTTTGACGGTGATTACATCGCTTTCTGGCCGATCGCCACGAATAATAAAGAACAGGTTTTTGCGATCCTGCTTTGTGAGATATTTATAGGCGCTGTTATTCATCGCCAGATGGTCGCTGGAGACCACAATCACGGTATTGTTAAAGTAAGGTGATGCCTTAATTCTCTCTATCAGACGCGCAATGTGCTGCTGGCTACAGGTAACCGCGCTTAGGGACTGATTCGCCTTACCCTCGATGCTGTAAGTTTTGCGCTGGCAGCTGCGTGAGATAAAACCGTCAGGATGGTGGGTATCGACCGTCAGGGTAAATAGCGCGAAGCGCGTGTTCTGTTGTGACAGTTCGCTAAACTTCTGATACACCTCATCCATCACCGTGTCGTCGTAATATCCCCAGTTGTTGCGGTATTTCGCATCGGTGACGAGCGTTTCCAGCTCACGCGCACCATACAGATTCTGACTGTCGAAGCCATGGGATTTCAGAAACAGGTCTTTACCCGCGAAGCGTAAATCGGCCCCCTGGATAAAGTAGTTGGTATAGCCGGAAGCCTTAAGGATATCGCCGAGGCAGATGTTTTCCGGGTAAAAACTCGACAGGGCAGAGGATGCATTGCCATTAAACGGCGCAAATAGCGGTATGCCGCATTGTGAAGCTACCATACCGGCGATGGTGTAATCCGTGCCGGGCAGCTGCTCGGTCTGGCTGAAATCAATCGCGTCGTCTTTTAACGCACTCAACTCTTCGGTCAGGCCTGGAAAAGCTTCTGAGTTAAAATAGGTGCGTTCGAGGCTCTCAGCGTAGATATACACCAGATTGGGTTTGCTGCCGTTCATGGTTTTATGCGGCACTTGATAGTGTGCGCTAAAGTCTGATTCGCCCTGGCGCGTCTGTGAGCGCACCAGATCGTACACCTGCTGAAACGCGGGAGTGGTCTTAATTGAGGCGAGTGAAAGCAGTAATGCCAGCAGGCTATAGCCAAAATGGTGGGGCAGATGATTACGCCGCCGGAGAATCCAAGAGAGCAGACAGAATATCAGCAGCAGCCCGGCGAACAGACCGATGGCGGGCAGGATATATTTGCCGAATCCGGCACCTTCCAGGCTGTTAGTCAGGGTGTAAATGACCGCGTCATTGATGCCGTCGCCGGTGAAATAGTTGCTGGCGAACAGCGTCGCATTCAGAATAACAAACAAGCCTGATGTGATGAGAATAACGCTAAACCAAATATTATTACGCCCGGCTTTAAACGCATAAAGCAAAATAGCAGTTAAAAATAAAATAACTGAAAGTAGTTCCGACGACATCAATTCCTCTCTTGTTCTAAACCCGCTTTCCTTTGCGCTTACCCTTCCTCCCGGTAGCGATACGCGCGTCCAATTTAGCCTGAGAGGCGCAGGCAGGCAACTGGAGCTGGCAGAAATGCGGGCTGGCTCTGAATCAGGCAAAAAGAGATCCGCTCAGGGAAGGCGGATCTGTTGGCCGGAAATCAGGCGAGAGGGTTCAGAGTTCGCCGGTAATATACTGGGCAACGCCGTTGCCAAAACTCCAGTCACCCTTGTCGTTGCTAATAAACGTGATCATCAGATCGCTGCCGGCAATGCCGCAACTCTGTTTAAATTCGCGCGCCAGTTCGGCCATAAAAAACTGTTTCTGCTGGTCGCTACGTGGGCTGGTAAACACCCGAACCATCACCAGATTATCGCTGCGTTGCAGCCCAAGGCCGGTATCCTCGAAAACCATCTGGTATCTTTTATTTTCGTGAACAATCTGATACCGGTCACGCGCCGGAACCTGAAACGCCGCCAGTACCGCGCGATGCGCCGCATCCAGCAGAGTTTTCATTTCAGATTCTGAACGGCCCTGAATTACATCGAATTGTAGTAACGGCATATTGGCTCCTGGCATGACATAAAAGGGGAAACTCACTGGGGTTATCCTGCACCTGCAGGCGGCGAAGAAAAAGCGCTATACTTGAAATGATTATTTATTATTTTGAACAATCCTGATGAAAGAACTGAAAACCGATGCGTTGTGGATTCATCTGCACTGGCTGACGGTGCTGGCCGAGCAGGGTAGTTTTACCCGTGCGGCTGAGCGGCTGGAGGTCAGCAAGGCGGCGATGAGCCAAAAAATCAAACAGCTGGAAGAGATGGCCGGCGTGGCGCTGGTGCAGCGCACCACGCGCAGCGTGCGGCTGACCAGCGCCGGTGAAAAGCTGGTGGAGGATCTGCGCGCGCCTTTTTCGCAGATCGCCCAAAGTTTTTTCAGCGTCAGAGATTCCAGTGGGCCACTGCGTGGAATGGTACGCGTAACAGCGCCGGTGGCGTTTGCCCGTCAGCAGCTGGTGCCGCATATCACCGGCTTTCTGCGCCAGCATCCGCAGGTGCGCGTGCAGCTGGAAGTGTCCGACCGTCTGATTTCACTGTCCAGTGAAGGCTTTGATCTGGCGATCCGCCACAGTAATAATCTGCCGGAAACTCACGTCGCGCTGCCGCTGTGTGAGACGCGCGCGCTGTTAGTCGCCTCACCGGCTTATCTGGCTGAGTATGGCGAACCGGGCACACCGCAGGATCTGCATCAGCATCAGTGCCTCTATTACCCACGTGGAGTCGAACTGCCGCGCTGGACCTTTGCCCGTCACGATGCGGCCAGCGAGCAGGTGACGGTCAGCGTCAGTGGGCCATTTGCCACCAATAATAGTGAGTCGATTCGTGATGCGGCGCTGGACGGTTTAGGTATCGCCATGCTGCCGGACTTTAGCGCCCGGGCGGCGCTGGAAAATGGCGATTTACGAGAAGTTTTGCCACAGTGGCGCACCGTCGGTGCGTTTGCCGATAAGCTGTATATTGTGCGGCCGTATGCGGCGCAGGTGCCCCGTGCGGTAACCGAGTTCAGCCACTGGCTGCGCGCGGCTTTTCAGCGCGATTCCTGACGTTTTTCAACGGCATCAGTCAATGAACTACGCTTAAAGTAGTGAATTCTCACTTGTCAGCAAGGAGAACAATATGACTCATGCGCCATTCGGCCTGATCGCCGTTGATAAGCAGGGTAGCAACGTACTGTTTCTGAATCCGCAGACTTTTGCCGTTGAGCAGCAGCTTAACGCCTTTCCTCCACGACCCCATGAGCTGCTGATTCTGCCGCAGCAAAATAAAGCTTACGTACCGATTTTCGGTGACGGTGTTCACGGTGATAACCCGCATCCCGGGCATAAAATCGCGGTTATCGATCTGGTGACGCGCCAGCTAAAGGATTTTATTGATATTCGCCCGCTGGTGTCGCCGCATACTGCGCGCCTTGGCAAAGATGGCCGGGTGTATATCTGCTGCGAAAACAGTGCCACCATCCTGGTGATCGATCCTGAAACCGATCTGCCGATCGATAAGATCGCGCTGCCTTCGCATAACAGCCATCGCCTGACGATTCTGCCCTCAGGCCGCAAATTGTTTACCGAGAACGAAGAGGATGCCAGCATCACGGTGATCGATCTCTGCACCACGCATGGTGAAGTGGTGGAGAATATTTTGATGCCGCGTGCCATCAACGGTATTGCCGCCTCGTCGCGCTATCCCTATCTGGTTGCCACCGATGCCGAACGGCCATTGTTGTATGTGCTTGATGCTGAGAGCCATCGTATCCGTCATTATCTGCCATTACCGGGCCATAAAAAAGCCGCGCAGATTGTTCGCTTTAGTGACGATGGCGCGCTGCTGGTGGTGATTGGCGCTGGCGAACCGATTATTACGCTGTTCGATGAGATGCTGACGCCGCTGAAGCAGATAAAAGTCGGCAACAAGCCGATGGACGGCTGCTTCAGTCCGGATAATCGCACTTTACTGATAGCCAATGAAGAGGATGGCACCCTGAGCGTGATCGACGTGGTGGAAGGCAAAGTGATCGCCACGCCGTCGGTCGGACGTGGATGTGAAGTGCTGAGTTATTTTACCCTGGCCTGAAACCGTTTGAGAGGGAGTGAATGAACAACTATAAAGTGGCCGTAATTCCGGGCGACGGCATTGGCGTCGATGTGATTAAAGCGGCATGGCAGGTGCTGGAACAGAGCGCAAAAGTGCATCAGTTTACTCTTGAAGGCGAGTGGTTTCCGTGGTCATGCAACTACTATCTGGAGCACGGCGAGATGATGCCGAAAGACGGCATCGCCACACTGCGCCAGTTTAATGCCATTCTGCTTGGCGCTGTGGGCTGGCCACAGCGGGTGCCTGATAATATCTCGCTGCACGGTTTATTGCTGCCAATCCGTAAACAGTTCGATCTGTTCGCCAATGTGCGCCCGCATCGGCTATTGCCGGGCGTTCGCGGCCCGCTGCGTCAGGAAAACTTCGATATTCTCTGTATTCGTGAAAATACCGAAGGGGAGTATAGCGGCGCCGGTGGCCGGGTACATCAGGGCTCACCGCAGGAAGTGGCGGTTGAAACCTCGATTTTCACCCGTCAGGGTGTCGAGCGTATTTTACGGTTTGGCTTTGAGGCGGCACGTCAGCGCAGCGGGCGTCTGGCGTCGGTAACCAAATCCAATGCGCAGAAATACACGATGGTGATGTGGGATGAAATCACTGACGAGATAGCCAAAGAGTATCCGGATGTCAGCGTCACGCGCTATCACATTGATGCCATTGCGGCGCGCTTTGTGATGCAGCCCGACTCACTGGATGTGGTGGTGGCATCGAATCTGTTCGGCGATATTCTGACCGACCTGGGGGCGGCGATTCAGGGCGGGCTGGGCTATGCCGCCTCGGCTAATCTCAACCCGAACCCGGCGCTACCGTCGATGTTTGAACCGGTACACGGCTCGGCCCCGGATATTGCCGGGCAGAATATTGCCAATCCGATGGCTGCCATCTGGTCAGGGGCGCTGATGCTGGAGCATCTTGGTGAGCAGGCGGCAGCACAAGGCATAATGCAGGCGCTGGCGCGCGTGACTGCCGAAGGTCAGCTAAACCAGACGCAAACTACCGCTGCGATAACTGACGCGGTATTACGTCATATTTAATTGTGATGGTCATGCGGTGATTACGTTAGATTAATCACCGCAAGGAGTGAATAATGCAGGGACCTAATCCCAATAATCCGTATCCGATGGCCGGTTTCCCACAGGTTTGCTATCTGAAAAATGTGGTGCAGAATCCGCAAATTGAGGTGGGTGATTACAGCTATTATGACGATCCTGACGGTGCAGAAAATTTCGAACGAAATGTGCTTTATCTGTTTCCGTTTATCGGCGATAAGCTGGTAATCGGCAAGTTTTGTGCACTGGCACGCGGGGTTAAATTTATTATGAACGGTGCCAATCATCCGCTTTCCGGACTATCGACCTATCCTTTCTGGATCTTTGGCGGCGGCTGGGAAAACAGTATGCCGCCTAAAAGCGAGTTACCGTTTAAAGGTGATACGCGCGTTGGCAATGACGTGTGGATAGGTTATGACGCACTGATTATGCCGGGGGTGAACATCGGCAATGGCGCGATTATCTCTTCGCGCGCGGTGGTGACGCGTGATGTGCCCGCTTACAGCGTCGTCGGCGGTAACCCGGCCGCGGTGATTAAAATGCGTTTTGAGCCGGAGCAGATTGCGCGCTTAGAAGCGCTGCGCTGGTGGGACTGGCCGGTAGATAAAATCACCGCCCGCTTGCCGCACATAGTCGCCGGGGATATCGACGCGCTGGCGCGTGACAGTTAAATAAATGGCCGGTTATAAATCGCCGTGCTCCAGTGACGGCTGCTGGCATGTTTTTCCCCTTGCCAGCCCTGCTTGCGTAACTCACGGGCGATCATTTTATTCATAATGCCGTGGCCAACCAGCAGAACCGTGCCCTGTTCTGACAAGCGAATCAGCTGTTTCGCCGCCTGCCGGGCGCGTGCGGTGGCCGATTTAAATGACTCTACCGAACCTGAATAGCCACAGAACCACATTAAGCGCCACAGTGACAGCCAAATTGCCGGCGGCAGGTGCAAGCGCGTCAGTGGCAGAATCGGGATGTCGACTTCACTGTACAGTGCATCGCTGCTGTGCGCCTGCATACCGAGTTTTTCCAGTGACGACAGTGCGCGCGGCAGGGTGCTGGTAACAATCACGTTGGCCTTTCTGGCGATCATCAGACTACGCTGCGGTGGCAGATCGCTGACCCGCGAAAGGTTATATTCTTCACACCATTGCGCCATCGCCAGCGCAGAAATTCGAGCCGGAAATGCGTGATCGGGTTTCCCGTGCCGCATCAAAATAATAGCCATGTTATTCAGCCTGTGTTGCCGTCCATGCAGGGTAGCCGATTGTTTCTGCCGCTAATATCTCTGACAGATACTTTCAGAATCAGTCCGTCTTCAGCGACGGGATTCATCTTAATGACATCTTGCCATGCGACAAACAGTGGCCAGTTGAACATTTAGCAGCGTATCAGACTCAGCAGCTAAGGTTAGCACTAAACAGTTGAATAAAAATTACTGTTTTTATACCCATTAATGATTGTTTAACCCTCTGATTTTATGAGTCATCGATTTTAGTACGGCGATCGAATGTAAAGGTAATCTAATAATTAGTTGGGTTTGCTATTGATTTATCTACGCGCGTAGATACAATTAAAGGGTAGTGATAACTCACAGCGGTGGTTGTTCTGGCTGCTAAGTGATGGTCGCATTTGTTTCGCGTTACTTAAGCGATCGGTTAAGTAAAAACCGACAGGCGCGCAACAAACATAAGATCCTGACACCAGGGAATCCTTTAATGACCTTTCATCATGGCTCAGAAACTGAGCGTCTTCACCGGGGAGTTATCTCTTCGTAAACAGGGACGATGACCCACGGAAGGGCGCTCTTAAGATCTCCTAACATCAGGGAATTTTTTGAATGACCGCACCTCAATCTGTAGTGCAAAAGGCTTCGCCAGCGGCAAACTCCGCGGCTGATGAACGACTCACCACCGAAGAAGGACGCAAAGATTTCTGGCGCGCCACCTTCTCATGCTGGTTGGGTACTGCGATGGAATACGCCGACTTTGCGCTCTACGGACTTGCCGCCGGAATTATCTTTGGCGATATCTTTTTCCCGGAAGCCACCCCTGAGATGGCACTCCTCTCCAGTTTTGCTACCTGGTCCGTCGGGTTTATTGCCCGCCCCATCGGCGCACTGTTTTTTGGCTGGCTGGGCGATCGCAAAGGCCGTAAGGTCGTCATGGTCACCACCATCATTCTGATGGGCGCTTCCACTACGCTAATTGGTTTAATTCCCAGCTATGCCTCGATTGGCATCTGGGCACCGGTTTGTCTGGTGATCCTGCGTTTCTCACAGGGATTTGGTGCTGGCGCGGAGCTTTCCGGCGGCACCGTAATGCTCGGCGAATATGCGCCGGTGGCACGACGTGGGCTGGTATCCTCAATTATCGCGCTGGGTTCCAACAGCGGCACCCTGCTGGCTGCGCTGGTGTGGCTGCTGGTGGTACAGATGGACCAGCAACAGTTGCAGGAGTGGGGCTGGCGTATTCCCTTCCTTTGTAGTTCGCTGATTGCTCTGACGGCGCTGTGGATTCGCCGCAACCTGCGTGAAACGCCGGTTTTTGAGCGCAAGAAAGCGCAGTTAGAGGCGCAACGCGCCGAAATGATTGATGCGCATCCGCCGACACAAGACAGCCGGAGTTTCTGGCAGCGCAGTAAGGCGTTCTGGATTATGGTTGGCCTGCGTATTGGTGAGAACGGCCCTTCCTATCTGGCGCAGGGCTTTATTGTCGGCTATGTGGCGAAAGTGCTGATGGTGGATAAATCGGTACCGACAACCGCCGTATTTATCGCTTCACTGTTAGGTTTCCTGATTATCCCGCTGGCGGGCTGGCTGTCCGATCGTTTTGGTCGTCGTATTACCTATCGCTGGTTCTGCCTGTTACTGATTATTTATGCCTGGCCCGCCTTTATGCTGCTTGATACGCGTGAGCCTGCTTTGGTGATAGCGACCATTGTTACCGGTATGGCGCTGGCCTCGCTGGGTATTTTCGGTGTGCAGGCCGCGTGGGGCGTCGAGATGTTTGGTGTGACGCATCGCTACACCAAAATGGCGGTGGCAAAAGAGCTGGGGTCGATTTTATCCGGAGGTACTGCACCGCTGATTGCTGCGGCGATGCTGTCATTTACTGGCCACTGGTGGCCGATTGCGGTCTATTTCTCTGCGATGGCCGCTATCGGTTTTCTCACCACCTTTGTGGCACCGGAAACCCGCGGACGCGATCTCAATCTTCCAGAGGATGCCATCTGAGCCGCGTTGCCGCCGGGATGTAAACAGGCTGGCCGGGCGTTGCCTGGCCGGCATTTTCTCTTTTATCGATTACTCTGCAGGTAAAAGGTTTGGCTAAACAGCATCCCGATCGTGTTACCCGTTCTGACGTTGCCAGGCTGGCAGGAACTTCCGTGGCGGTGGTGAGCTATGTGATTAACAATGGCCCACGGCCGGTGGCAGAGGCGACGCGCCAGCGGGTGCTTGATGCGATTAAACAAACCGGCTACCGACCAAATGGTATCGCCCGCGCGCTGGCATCCGGCAGCACGAAAACCTATGGCTTAGTGGTGCCCAATATTTCCAATCCGTTTATTGCGTCAATGGCGCATGCGCTGATTCAGGAGGCGCTAAACGAAGGGCTGGTGATTTTGCTGGGTGACGCAGGCGACGACCGCAAACGTGAACGGGAACTGATTCACAGCCTGTTGAATCGTCAGGTCGATGGTCTGTTTTACAATAGCGTTGACCGACATCCGTATATAGACCTGATCAAAACCAGCGGTACGCCTTTTGTGATGCTGGATCGCGTCGACCCGGAATTACAGGTCAGCATGCTACGGGTTGACGAACGCGCCGCCTCACGGCAGGTCACCGGGCACTTACTCAGCCACGGCTATCAGGATGTCGGCATTATCTCTGGCCCGAGCGAGATGCTGAATGCTCAGGACCGTATCAACGGCTGGCGTGACGCGATGGAACACTATGGTTTAACGGTCAATCCACAGTGGATCTTCCCGGCCAGCTATACCCGCGAAGGCGGTTATCAGGCGACAGAAAAGATGCTGCAGGGCGAAAAGCTGCCGCGTGCGCTGTTTACCAGTAATGAAGCACAGGCAATAGGCTGTATTCGCGCATTGCAGCAACACAATATCCGCGTACCAGAACAGATTGCTCTGGTGTGTTTTAACGGAACCGATCAGTCAGCGTATCATGTGCCTGCGCTGACGACCGTGCGCCAGCCCATCAGGGAGATGGCAAAAACGGCCATTGAGATGCTGAAAGCATGGAATGGCGAAGCGATGCTGCGTGAGTTTTCTCATCAGCTGGAAATCGGCGAATCCTGTGGCTGCCAGTCAGTCAGGCCGGAAAGCGCCAGCAAATAAAGATAATAAAGATGAAAAGAGTAATTATTGATTGCGATCCGGGGAATGGCATCGCAGGAGCAAATGTTGATGATGGCCTGGCTTTAGCACTGGCCATCGCCTCACCGGATATTTCGCTGGAGATGATCACCACCGTTGCCGGTAACACGCCGGTAGACGTGGGCTATCGCGTGGCGCAGGATCTGCTGAACCGCCTCGGGCTGACTATCCCGGTGTATAAAGGGGAAAGCCAGGCGCTTCAGGAACCTCCTGAGCCATGGCGACAGGTGCTGGATCAGCGGGTACATCAGCTGAATCTGACGCATTTGTGGCAAGGCGTACGCCAGCCGTCAGCGCAGGATACGCCGACGCACGCTGCAGTAGACGCCATCGGCCAGCTAATTTGCGATAATCCGGGTGAAATTACGCTGGTGGCAATTGGCCCGCTGACTAACGTGGCGCGGGCGATGCAACGCTATCCGCAGCTGGCTGAGTCGGTAGCCGAGATTGCAATTATGGGCGGCGTATTTGCCTTAGATGATTATCTGAAGGACACCAATTTTGGTCTCGATCCGGAAGCGGCCCATCAGGTGCTGACCAGCGGTGCGAATATCACTCTGGTGCCGATGGACGTTACGACTCAGACATTAATGACCCATCAGGATCTTGACAGGATTGCCCAAATCGATAAGCCACTGGCGCGTTTTGTCAGCGAAACTTTTCGACCGTGGATTGATTACTCGATCACAACGCGTAACTTGCCCGGCTGCTGGATCCACGACGCGCTGGTGGTTGCCTGGCTGTTAAATCAGCGGGTCGCCACTGCGAGCGATTATTATGCGGATGTGGAACTGCATGCTGGCCCAACGCGTGGCAAGTCGTGGCGTTATCGTCAGCCGCTGCGAGTGAATGTTGGCATTCCGCAGCCGGCGGGTGGGTTGGTGCATGTGTTGCAAACGGTAGATAACCCGCTGCTGTTAACTATGCTGGAGCAGGCGCTGGCAGCGTCAGAATACTGAGAGGAATGGGGCGGCGAGAAATGCCGCCCCGCTGACAGACTATTCCGCGTCAGGCGTTAGCACTTCTCTTCCAGCGCACGAAATCAATCAGTAAAAACAGCAGCAGGCTGATGCCCATTAATGGCAGGCTGAATGCCAGCGCGATAACCAGCACAGACAGTAAAAAACGTCCGCTGAGATTCAGCTTACGCCAGCCGTAAATCAGGGTATCCGCCGGATTCGCCTGCTGTTTCAGCGCCGGACGACGCAGCCACCACATGCGATAACCTAACACCACCATCAGGCACAATCCGGCGCCAAACAGTGCCAGCACCAGCTGGTTTGCCAGCCCAAACAGCACGCCCATATGCGCATCGACGCCCCAGCGCGTCAGTTTGGCTAACAGGCCAAAACTGGCAAACTCGACCTTATCGGTGACCTGGAAATTGTGGGGATTGACGGCTACAGCATCGACCTGCGTTGGCCAGCGACGATCGATTTCAGACACTACCCAGGCTTTATCCGCCGTATAGGCCGGACGAATTTCCACCTTACCGGCATCAATATTGGCCGCACGGGCTGCGGCCATTACCGCATCGAACTGCGCCGGTGACAGCGGCTCATGTTCGGCGTGGTGCGTCATCATCGCCATATCGTGACCATGGTGCTCTGCATGCTCATCTGCTGGCATTGCGTGCTGCGTGCCACCCAGCTGGGTATTAACCGCTGGTGTCAGCCAGCCAAAATGCGCGCGCATCTGCGAAATATTATTTCCCGCCCAGTTCGACCAGGTTAAGCCGGTGGCCGAGAAGAACACCAGCCCAACCAGCAGTACCAGACCAAGCGTGGTGTGCCAGTGGCGCTGACGCAGGAAGCGGGCAGTGCGTGAAACGCGCTGGGACGATGCTTTACGGCGCGGCGCGCGGCTCATCGCCCACAACGCCGCGCCACCCAGCGCGGCAACCCACAGCCAGCTGGCGGCCAGCTCACTGTAGTTACGGCCAAACTCACCCAGCAATAAATTGCGATGCAGATAGTCCAGCCAGGTGCGGAATGGCAGGATACCGCTGGTGCCATAGGCCGTCAGCTCACCGCGAATCTCCAGCGTTTTAGGGTCAATAAACACCGCATGAGTTTCCGATGGGCCAGCTTTCGCATCGCGAAACATCACGCGGGTGGTTTCCCCGGCAGAGGGTGCAGGCCGTACCGCGACGATATGGGCTTCAGCGCCCATATGATGAAGCGCGCTGGCTACCTGTTGCGACAGTGGTCGATCTTCACCACTGGCGCTGGTAAATAACTGTTGCGCATACAGCTTATTTTCCAGCTGCGGCGTGAGGACATACAGTGTGCCGGTCAGCGCGGCGACGAAAATAAATGGGCCGATAAACAGGCCAATATAGAAGTGCAGACGACGCAACAGATGCATGATCGCCTGGGTGCTTTGTGCATTTTCGGCGCGCGCGGATGACGCGGCCGGGATGATTTTTTCCGACATAAAAGTTCCTTTGCCCATAGCAGGCATGTGCAGGTGCCTGTCTGCTTACGCGACAGGTTTATAAATTAGCGTTTCAGGAAGTCAGTGTCGGAAACGGTGGGGCACGCGAGCGGAAGTGGATGGGAACAAAGATAGCGATATGCAGTGGCTCAGGGCGCGCCATCGGGCGCGTCGCCGCCTGTAGCATACTCCAGAGTTGAGGCAGGTTGCTCAGATTCAGTGGCAGATGGATCAGCAGCACACAGTAGCCGCAGGCGCTGTCATCCATCATAGACATGTGGTGCACCGGTGCTGGCCGCACCCGCTCAGATGACGACATATGATGCGGCATCTCTGCCATCGCCATCTCGCCATGATGCGACATCATCATCATCGGCACCTCTGCGCCATGGGCATGTGCCAGTGATTTTGAGATCACCGGCGCAATAAACAGCAGCAGAATCGCGATCAGTCCCAACCAGGCGGGCAGGCGGCTGCGCGAAGCATGAATCTGAATCAGAGACACGTTAAATCCATAACTTTTCAACGCGGGGGATTGTAGCTGAAACCACCAGGGATGTTGATAACGTTCGATGCAGAAATTTCCCGCATCCAATGCAGAACATTGTGCTTTGTGCCGTGCGGGCAGCGGCAACAGGCCGCTGTCAACAATTGCAGGCTAGTCAGCGGGCTGACACACATCAACCCATTCTGCGGCGGTCAGCTCGGCCATCTGCTGCGGCGAGATGCGCACCGCGCTGTGAATCGCTCCGGCGGCGGGCAGCACTTCAGCAAAGGTTTGCAGTGATACATCACAATAAACCGGCAGCGGATTCTCAAGGCCAAACGGGCAAATAATTTGTCAGCAAGCCGCTGAGATCAGGCGCACTTTAACGTGCAGTCACCGCAGCGTTGCACATCAGGAATACGATAGCGCTGGCAGCAGCTGCGGCGCTGCATGGCGCCGTCGCGTGGGATCATGGTGCGATACAGTGGATTATCTGCACCGTTCAGCAGCTCACGCGAGAAGAACAGCGCATGCTCGAGAGTGACCAGCGTATCTTCATCGAGGAAAGGTTTCAGTTCACCGAGAAACCAGTGCATCAGGTAACCGGTGTTATTCCAGATAAGTTTGGCATTGATGTCGCCATGTTGCTCAATCCCCTGCACCACCGGCAGCAGATGGCGCTGGATCATGCGGTCGATGCGCTGGCGGGCGCTGAGATAGCGGGCGTCGTCATCTTCACGCACGTCGAGCCAGTAACAGGCCGGGCGGCCAGTCTCATGGAACTCAATATGGAAATGCTCTGCCGAACAGTCGAGCGCGCGCGGCTCCAGCAACAGCGCCATCATCATCGGTGGCACAATCAGGCCGAAATACCATTGCGCCCACAGTGACTGTAGCGGTTTGGCTTCGCGTGGCGTATCCGGATGATCGCGATAGAGGTAGTCGCTGTACCGCTGAGTGAGCGGTAAAAACGTATCAGCTTGCGACCAGTTTGCCAGCGGCATACAGCCAGCCGGAGCTTCTTCACCCAGCTTAACGCTGTCGAGGAAATGAGCACGATGTTCAGTAAACAGCGCATGCAGCGCACTGCTCAGCGATCTGTCACTTTGCAGAAAGATCAGTGGACTCGAACCATACTCATAAGCCTGACGCGTAATGATTGCCATGGGCATCCTGTGTGCAGCGTTACCGTGATACGAAAACAAATGATAATCGTTCT
>Ga0308162_1001304_pt1 | contig 20521 bp, 42 predicted proteins | sample PhySR2_FD_201370 | JGI IMG/M metagenome (GOLD analysis project Ga0308162, IMG submission 201370) | Phyllosphere microbial communities from UC Gill Tract Community Farm, Albany, California, United States - DLSLS.R2 | ecosystem: Host-associated > Plants > Phyllosphere > Unclassified | place: USA... | reverse complement strand
CCTCCCTTTATCGCAACACCCCCTCATCGCATTGGAACGGATCGCCTCACAACCTGGCGCGTTGTCTTTCGTCTGCAGGAGGAAGGGCGCTCGCGCGCCTGATCATTGAAGATCAAAAGCCCCCCCCTAAACGCTTGGCCCAGATCGGAAAGAAGCGTGCCAAACGGGCGTCGGAATGTATAACTTAAGGTGGTGCCGACAAGCGATTTGGCTTTACATTGCGAGGTATTAGGTTGATAATACCACCTAGGCGAACACGAATGATTCGCCAGCAACCCCGTCAACGTATGAGGTCGTCATGAAAGAGTCTCAAGCTCTGAATACAGGTAGTCAGCAGTGGAGTTCCATATATTCCATTCCTCTCGCTCGCCTGGCTGAAATAGATTCCGATGAACTGTTTAGCTTTCTCTCGATGTATTCGCCGCGCGTTCGCCGGATTGTTTGCGACAAGTGGTTGAGTGTGACGAAGTAATCAATACGCCAATGACAAGCGATGTTGCTTGTCATTTGGTTTGTTTTATCGGATAATAGCTGCACGTTGATCAGCTTCAGATCATCGCATTCTTGAGGTAACGCTTAATGACTCGACATTTCCGGCCGACCCGTGAGCAGCTGATTCCATCGGGCTATTCAGAGATTTTGCGCGATGATGAACATGGTGTCCTTGTGGTGGCGAGTCCCGATAGAACTGGCGTTATGGCTTTCGGTGGCAAGTCAGACAAGCCCGCATTTTACACCAGGTTCCGCACAGTTGATCGTGCCAGCCAATATGTGAAGTCTTGGCATGAAGGCATTCTGAACAAGGCTAAAGCCAAACGGGCCGAACGTGACGCGAGAAAGAACTTTGTCAATCCGCTGGTTCTTGGCCAGATACTTAGCTCGACCTGGGGCTATGACCAAACTAACGTTAATTTTTATCAGGTTGTTAGAATGGTTGGTAGGCAGTCAGTTGAGATTCGTGAAATCGGTTATGTTGAACACACCACAGCATCGATGGAAGGCCTGAAAGTTCCTGCGCCTAATAATTTTTGTGGCACACCTATGGTCCGCCGTGTTGCGGAGCATGGCCGCATTAAAATTGACCACGCCTATGCAACCCCAGTTGAGTTTACGGAGGTCGCTGGCGTTCGCTTGTATAAACCCCAGCGATATTCGACATACGCTTAAAGGGTAGGGCGCATCACAGTTGTTGCCCTGCCGAGAATTCACCGAACTAGCGTAAGCCCTTTGGCTTGCGTTGACGATCCGCGACAGCGGCCTTTTGGGGTATGGCGTAAGCCTGCCCCTTTTTTTCGTGCTGATTATTTGACGATGACAAGTGTATTTACTTGACGTGCATCTGTTTTGTTATTATCATGCACTTAACATGTACTAGATGAGGGCAATGCGATGGAAAGCAATGTTTTGAAGTTTCCTAAAAAGCCAGTCCGCAAACTTGCCGCCAATGATGCAGTTTCGCCTGTCGTGGAAAACGACAATTCGGCTTCTTCTCCGTCGACGCCTAAACTAGTAAAATTTGTTAAGGTTTTGGGGCGAGCATTCCGTTTTGCCTTATTTATGATTATGTACTGGTTGCGCGTAATTGTAGTCAACGTCTGCTCAATTGTATCGGTTGTGATGCTATTTGCATGGTTGTTTGCTATGTATGCATTCCCCGAGAAAACAACAATGGTTCGGGCGTTCGGTTCGGTTAGTCTGTCCTGCTTTGTTGTGGCATGGGCATATGACTATGTTCTAATGAAACTTTCTCCTGTACCTATGGTTGACAGTCTCTGAATCTAAAGGAACGATAATGAAAAAGTGTCTGTCGATTGTTGTCATGGTCTTATCAACTTCGAGTGCGGTAGCAGATACATCCGCTCGGGACATTGCAGGTGTCTTGGGCCAAGTTAGTCGGATTTTCGGGAGCGCTCACGGGGCTGCGCCAAGCGCTCTGTATGTATCGCCAGGCACGCGGGTAAAGCTTGATGACGGCCGATTGGGCGAAATCTATGGCTTTGAATGTGCTCCAGGCGAGCAAAAGCCATGCGGCTCCGTTAAGGTTGATAACAGTAGTCACCGTATTATGATTGTGCCTGCGCAGGGTAAACCGTTTGAAGAACGGTGGACATTCCGTAAGCTAAATGGTAATAAGTTGGTTTTCGTTAGGCCCAAAGGGCAGTTTGTTATGGCTGCTCAATAACTAATCGCCATACTGGAAAATCCAAATGCTACCGATTGAAGTAACAATTATTAAGCACGCAAGTAATGAATTAACGAAACTTAAAAGTTTCGCCGGACGCTCAGAATTCAGCGTTCTAGAGATTGACGAGCTTGTATCTGCTTTTCGTGCCTGTTCTACATTGGTAATGCTGGCATTGGATAGTGAAAGTGGCATGGCAGCAGAAGCAATTTACGCGCTGCAAAGGATTGAGCAAGATTGCAATCGTATATTTTCGAGTATTGATGTTCTTCATTCTGATCCAGGACTTGATGATAGCTGGTTCGCGATCAGTGGAACTTAAATTCACGCCCGAAAAAAACCCTGACTTGTCAGGGTTTTTTTTCGGGTGCGACAAGCGAAGCGCGTCAGGTTCTTAATGCAGTGGTATGCGCACTGTCAGATAGAACACGGTGTAGGATATTAACGATGCGACCACTGCGACGGCGATGTTCTCGGCTATCCGAGTCCACGATGCCCGTTTAAACTCACCAGCTGCATCCTTAAGGGTTTTTGCTAGTTTCCCTGCATCGTCTGATGCTTGTGAGCGGAAAGCTAGCCTAGCAGCCTCCTGCATCGCGCTGTGTTGTTCTTCGATAGTCGCTCTAATCTGCTCGCTTCCTTTACGTTGAATATGTTCTGTCAGATCATTTTTAGCATCTTCGGTGAATGCTGTTACAGCCATGCGAAATTTATCAGCGGCATCCAGTAGAGCTTTCGTAGTCGCGTCCAGGTTGCTTTCTGTAGACGATACCTTTGAGTCAAGCGATTCAACCCGAAGAAGCAATGCGTCAATTTCTTCAAGAGCTTGAACCGCCAAAGCTTCCCGCATTGTTCTAGGGGTGCTCATAACTAGGTCACTTAAAAATGGCTTTGAATGCATCGTCTAGGTTGCTGTTAGCTGTAATACTTAGCCGTTTCAGTGAAACCATTTTTACGCAGTGTTCTTTTTCTGCTTGGTCAGTAAGTTCGCGTAATTTAGCCCGGTAATCAATAGGATCATTGGTAATATCTGCCAATGACTTGCCGACCGATTTGAGTCGCTCAAAAACCTCATTTGAGTACACAATAGCGTTTTGCTTAATAAGAAATCCCTTTTCAAGCTCAGCCAATCCATACAGCGCGGCGAAATCATCTTCGACGGAGTCGTCAGTTTCAACCTTGTTAAACACAACCCTGATTTTGTTTTTCGGTACTCCGATTTTTGCTAGAGCGCGCAGCGTATTCACTGTATCCGCTTGCTGTTTCTTTTCCTTCACGGTAGGAACCACGAAGTAATCAAATTCTTCATGGCTCCCAGCGTATTGTTGCATCTGTTTAAAGAATTCTTCGACATTGGATGCTCCAATGTCGATGATTGCTGCATCGGACTGCATGAGCTGGCTTACTAAATCACCGAACCGTTTACCGCGCATCTTTTCAACTTCAATACCATCTGCTGCGCCGTCCACGTTTAATGATTCAACAGAAAAGATTGGCGCATTGTCCATGCGCGGTTTCAGCATGTGACCGGCGATGGTGGTTTTTCCGACATTACCGGAGAAATTAATAACGGCTACTTTCATGGTTTGTTACTCCTGGCTAATTTTTCTAATGCTTCGAGGTCTGGTCTTACCCCTAAGATTTTGTCTAGGTCTTTAGGGTCATGTGATGGCTGAGGGTTGGGCTCTGGTGTGGCGGAATTTTCCGCTGGGAGGCTTTTTTGCAGCTCACCAGGTGATTGAGGCAATTGCGGTTTCTTTTCAGGGGGAGCGCGGAGCTGCGAACCTTTCGCTCTGGTTCTTTGAAGGGTGCTTCTGAACGTGGCCAACGTCATCTCTAAGCCACCTTCGACCAATACCTCAAGAATTACCTCATGCGAAACACCTGACTCAATCGCAGACTCAACATACGGGTAGATGTCGCGGAACCGGCCTGCTTTCGTCCTTCGTGCGTCTCCAGTTGCTAACGCCTGCAGACGTTCCTGAATCCTATTTTTTTTCATGGCCATGGGCTTTTCGTTCAAATACTGCGCGAATTCTGTATTAAACACGGTGTACCGTCAAATCTTTACGCCATTCCACGCATTTTCTGTGCATATGCATGCCTCGAAAACGCATTAGAAACGTATTAACAGCGCATAAGGTCTTCTTTTTTGGTGGGGGGAAAAGAGTCTAGTGCAGGATAGGCGTTCGCGACTCGTTTGTGCCACAATGTGGACAAGACTTTGCGAACAGCTCGCCCCCCACCTACCGAAAAGAAGACCATGAGCACGAAGGATGTAGACCTGAAAGCCCGTGTTGAACCGTGCATCAAGCGCGCCTTTGAGGCCCGCGCAGCAGCACGAAACCTCAAGCCGTCAGAATTGCTGAGGCGACTTGTTATGGCTGAGCTGGGGCTTCAAGTTGAACTGCCAGGCCTCACTGACTGCCCCTCCCCTACAGAGGTGCTTACACAGCAAGCCACGGTGCGGCTTCCTGCATTTCTGATGGATAGCGCCAGGGCGCGGGCTTCGCTCAAGGGCATGGGGCTAGGACGCTGGATGGCGTCGCTGGTCCAGAATCATCTGTCGCGGCAACCAGTTGCGACAGATAAAGAAATCATTGCAGTCCGCGCTATGAATAGGGAGCTGGCTGCGATTGGGCGTAACGTCAATCAGATTGCGAAGGCGCTTAACTCAGCAGTCCATGGCGTAGAACGCGGCCAAGTATCGCTTACCGAACTTGAGCGATTACCTGCAGCGATCACAGTGTCTAGGAAGGTTATAAGTGTGTTAGTCAGAAAGAGCCAGCAAAGCTGGTTTGCCACTGATGAGGAGTAACTAATGGACATTATCGCCCCCGAGCATGGAGTCGAGAATAGGTCATCGGTTAAACGTAAAGCCAACGTAACCCGTGATATCAGAGTAGCCGGGCGTAAAAAGGCAACTAGAGCTGCCTCCCATGCCCCTGAGGTAATGGCAAAAGTAACGGGTTTTTCTAAGGGCGCATCGCACGCGAGAAGTAACATAGATTACATATCGCGAAATGGAGAAACCAAGTTAGAGAATGATCGCGGCGAGATAATTGAAGGTAGGGCTGAGGTCAAAGCTTTCGCTAAGGAGTGGGTCGCTGAGTTTGATGATAAAAAGAGGTATAAGGATCAGCGGGACACGATGCACCTTATCATGTCTATGCCCGCTGGCACTGATCCCGAAGCGGTTCGCTTAGCAACTAGGCAGTTTGCAAAGCAGACATTTGGTCATAACCATGAATACGTGTTTGCGCTGCATACAGATACTGCTAGTCCACATACACACATCACGATCAAGACTCTCGGTCATAATGGAAAGCGATTGAACCCGAGAAAGGACGACCTGCAGCGTTACCGTGAGTCGTTCGCTGATGCGATGGAAGAACAGGGTTATATGGCCAATGCTACTGCCCGTAACGTAAGGGGGGTTGTCAGGAAATCACAGCGACAAAATGTGAGGCATATTGAAAAGCGAGGAGTTTCTTATGTCCATGCAAGCAAGGTTAAACAGGCCGCGCGTGAGCTTGTCGATGACTCCAAAGGTACTATTTCGCCTGATAAGCCGTGGGTAAGAAGAATCAAAGACGCCCAGGATGTAATTAGACAAAATTGGTTGGACAGCGCGAAAATGCTTCGTGCCACTGTTATAGAGGAATTAGATAATGAGCGACCTAACTATGGACGACGAGCTGACGGAAGAAGAGCTAGCGATGTTCGAGCAGTTGCAGAACAGCTCAGACGACGAGGTACTCTTGCCGGAGTACACCAGCCCGGTGCTGGCCAGACTTCCGGAAGAGGACCGACCGAATCCGTCACCGGCATGCGAAACCTGTCCAGCGGCACTTTGGTTCAAAAGCAAACAGTTTCTAAAATGCTTCTGCACCCGAATGCACTTGATATCGTGGGAGACCGGAATGGAAGCTCCCCCGATCATGAGGTGCGACGGACGGGAGCTGGCCTTGCTAGCAATGGCCGCAGCAATGGAAAAAGCCAGGAAGAAGGCAGAAAACGCGAAGAAGTAGAGCAGCCCATGGCCACTAGGTTATCTGATAAGGAGCTTGCTGCCCTGGTAGAAACCTTTGTACAGAAGATGCCACCCGTTGAAACAGAGCATGATCAGATCAAGCGTGATCTAAAAGTAAGATTTACGAGGCCGTCAATTGAAAGAGCTGCGGTTGTCCTGCATGATAAAGATGTTGCAGCTGGGCAGGATCAGCCTGAGCCAGATCGTGATAACTAACTTTAGTTTCGCGGACGCGAAATTCTATTAACTGTAACGGGAGGATTAGCCCTTATGATGCCAGTTGATTTTTTTTATTTGTTGGGGCGGGTTATTGCAGCCTGCGAGATCGATACCCAGGCTGTGCTTTACGGCGCGACAGGCTTGATTGTTGTCGTAGGTGCGTTGCTCTACGTTTGCTCTAAGACTGTTCGCGCCTGAATAAGACAGAAGGAGCCTCGTTTTCTCTGGCTCCTACTGTCTGGTAGCTATTTACTCATCAGGTTCTTTGTGTGGCAGCAGTAGCGTCCATAGCGGCACGCCTACTGCGTGCGCCAAGACGTGCATGTTGTCCAAGCTTATTGTACTCTTCCCCGTTTCAACTTCACTCAACCAAGCCTGTGAAAAGCCGGTTAACTCTCTTATCTGTAATTGAGTCAGTCCGGCTTTTTTTCGGGCTATACGAAAGTTTTTAGAAAAACTTAGTCTACCTGGTGACACATCCGTGTGCCCGTGGTCATTGGCGCCGTGTCCTTCGTTCATTCGGCAGTGCCACTCCTTTACAGATCCTATGACATAAAAAAACCCGGCGCTTTAACACCGGGTTCCAAGGCTGTGCATAATCAGGCCGTAGATGATTGAGCCTAGGTGGCATTCTAATGGCTCACCGGTTTTTGGTCAAAGACATTGTCGCTGTTCCATGGAGCAGTACAATAAAGTGAGCTATCCCCTCCCCTATCGCATGGCGGGTTTTGTTTTGCCTCTGCTAATTTTCCGTGAACACCAGATGGGGCCTGCTGATACCCTTGTCAGGAGGCTCCGGCCTGACTCTCTCCAGATCGAGCACGATTCCCGTGCAATCCTGACAGAGAGCCCCGCATGACCATCCGCCGCGCTACTTCGCTTCGCCCAGGACAATTAAAACACTTGATTCGCGTTGCATCCGTCACTGGCCGTTTGCCAGAGCGCGATGTGGCTTTGTTGTGGCTCACCCATACCACAGGTATTCGCGTCACCGAGCTGGCCTTGCTGGAGGTCGCAGACGTGCTGTACCCCAGTGGTGCCATCAAACCCGAGGTGTACTTGCGAGCGGACATCACAAAGGGTTGCAGGCCGCGAAATATCTATTTGACCCATGCCAAATGTCTTGCCGCGCTCGATGCGTGGTTTGCGGTGCGTCATCGGCGCCGCTGGGGGCTTTCCAGCGCGGATGAATACCGGGGGTTTCGCCCAGGATCAAAGCTGGTCATGACGCACAAGGGGCAAGCCTTTGAACTTGCGTTCAAGCATCGCCAGTTGGACAGCGGGCCAGAGGTGTACCGAGCCTGTGACGCGCTGCAACAGACAATCAGCAGGCTCTACCGGCAGGCCGGTATCAAACACGGTTCATCCCACAGCGGCAGGCGCTCGCTCGCGGCGAAGGTGCTTGCTGCTACCGGCGACGTTGAAACGGTGCAAGCAATACTCGGCCATGCGTGTCTGGATCACAGCAAGGCGTATATGACCATCAGCCAAGAAATCATTCGACGGGCTTTCGAGCTGGCTTTATGATGAAACATATTTCGCACGGTAAAGGTGGACTTGTGAGCGTTACAGAAGTTGTTCCGATGACGCCAGATGAGTTCCGGGCTCTCATGGCTGCACGGGGTTGGGACGCCTTGATGCTTAGTCAGCGTTGGAAAATGTCGAAGCGTAGGGTTCAGCAGATCGTTGCCGATACTGACCGTCCGCGCTACTACGACGATGGGTTGCGTGCGCTGCCTGAAATCGTTGTGAGGTGAAATATATTTCTTTACTAGGGGTGAAATATATTTCATACTAAGCCCATCGAAAAGAACAATTCTATGGGGGACGCGATGAAGGTTGAATGCCCGCGCTGCATGAACGGTAAAGGTCATATTCGGGCGTTCTCCCACGTTCAAGGCGGTGTCTGCTTCAAGTGCGGCGGTGCTGGCCACGTCGAGCGGAAGACGGCTCCGAAAAAACAGTTCTGGTTCCGTTGCTGGACGATGATCGACGGTGAAGGCTGCTTTCGCATGAGCTTGAAGGCTCCCAGCGAAAAGCAGGCGCTGACTAAGCTGCGCAAGTTTGTTGAAAGAGCCGCCGATAAAGGCATTGGGTACGACCTTACGAACTACCGCGTCGAGCTGGATGCAACCAGACCCGTATAAAAACACCGCCTCGGTAAGCCGGGGCTTCAAGGAAAACGCCCAGGTACGCACAAGCCCCGCCGTGAAACGTGGGGCCATGTGCGTAGAAGGACGCTCGTTTCGCGTTCGAGGCAACGAAGGAATGACCATGGCCATTGCACTGCTGGAACAAACGCTGATCGATCAAGCCCGCACCCATCAGGAGGCGCTGGCCGCGTACTACCCCAAGCATCAGGCCGGCCCTTTCAGCGAGGACGACCATGCTAATTATCTCCAGCACTGGGGTGCCCTCACCGGTCTGTTGGAACTCGCACACTCCAAGAGCGGACTGAGCGGCGAGGCTGGCGAGCAGCTTCGCCAAGTGGAGGAAGAGAGCGCTGCGACGTTCAGACAGCATTTCCCAATTGAAACACCAGCCCCCGAAAACGCCGTCGTCCAGGCCAGCACCGACGTACTCGCCAACCTGTCGAAGTGCATGGAAAGTCAGACCCTGAACATAGGCATGACCGAACAGGACGAAGGAAAAAACATGGCCATGATAGGCGCGATTTCCGCTCCCAGGATCGATCAGGGAAAAGCCTAATCAAAAACGCTTGCCCGGAGAGTTGAGGGAAAACGACCATGAAAGTCTTCGCACGCTCTGAGAGCACTGGCCGCTGCTGGGTTTACCCGGACATGCTTCGCATGAAAGGCAAAGGCGGGCAATTCGTGCCAGTGGTGATGAAGTTTGCTGGGCTGTACCCATGCTGCCCTATCCGGTGGCAGTGCATTCAAGACCTTCAAGCCGAATAGGCAGGAAAAGATTATGAAAGAGCTTGAGATGCAACCAAGCAAGTTTGGCGCTCGTATCGAAACTATCGAGCAGAAACGTAATCAGTCAGCAGAATTTTTGCCCTTCGATGTGCAGAAGGCGAGCGCGGGGTTTCCCGATGGCTGGGATTCTTCGGACGGAAAATACTCATCACAGACTGAGGTAAGTGAATTCCTCAAGGGCAAGCGAATCATCGCTGTCGAGTTCACCAACCACAACACCATCAAGTTCTTGCTCGATGACGGCCTGGCTGTGTCACTCACGCCTTCGGGCATCGAAGGTGATGACCTCGACCTGATGGTTGAAAAGACAGCTGCGACTTAACGGAAAACACATGCGTAGGCAAGTTAAGAGTGTGACGAAGGACGATGCGCCAGGCTCGTTCGTGTATGCGCTGAGCTGTGGCCATTCGGTGACTGGTGACCTGCGCCGGAAGCTCGGCGGCAAGCGCGTACAGCCGAAAACAGCGGTATGCGAAACCTGCCCTAAGTCGGCCCATCCGGCACCACCAGAAGGTTGAGGAAAACGTCGCAATGAACACACAGAAAACAGATTTGGAGCAGGCAGCCGCTACAGACCGCCGCGATATGTTCTTCAGAGCGGCATCGCTGCTTTCGATAATGCTCGGGGCTTGGATCTTTGGTGCAGGTGCAGACCCGGTTGCCCTAATCGGCGTTTCACCTGCCGTAGCGTCGGGCGTCGGGTTTTTCGTCGGGGCCTGTGGTGTCTACCGAGGCGGAATCGCCGGAATGCTGTTGTTCGTAGTTGGAAACGCTCTGCTTGGTTCGGCACTCATGGGGGGCATGATCCCGAACTGGTTGTACGCGCTCGGGGTGCCAATTGCCATTCCAGGCATTGCCTACCGAATCATTCGGCCAGCGTAGGAAAACCCCATGAAAGGATCGAGCGTTTACATCACTGCCCAGGAGCTGGAAGCGTTGCATGACGCCACCAGCTACTTGAGCGCGATCCTTCTATTCCCGCGTGGGTCGCGGTCCTACGTGGCTTGGGCCGCTGGGGTAGACAACGCCCAGGACGACCGCAAAGCAGCCGTCACCACCAAGACCGGCGGCACACAGGAGATGCAAAAGTGAATATAGGTGAATTTGCAGCGTGGTTTTTCCACTGGCCGCTTGCATTGATTTTGACGCTGGTCCTTGTAGCCGCTTTTGCGACGGCACGTACCAAACCTAAGCGCAACTCTAAGGCTGATCAAAAGCCTTAAAGGTCGAGGAAACCGCCCTGCCCCACCAGCCCGCCCAGTTGCGGGCTTTGGCAGTACCAGGGCGCGCTTTTCGCGTCCGCGAAACTGGTAGGAATTCGTTTTATGGCACGTAGTACCACAATGATGATTCCAGGCATTCCATTCTGTTTGGCAGCGCTGGCCGTAGATGGCCTTGCATTGTACGCAACCGCAGCCATCGGGCTGATTTTCATCGGTACAGGCTGTGTTTTCTGGATGATCGACAGAGAGTAGGAAAACGGCCCAGGTACGCCCAAGCCCAGCCATCGAGCTGGGCAGCGGCAGTAGTAGGGGGCGGTTTCCGCGCCCAGGATCTAGCAGGATAGAGCCAATGAAGGACAAAGACCCAATAGGCGAAGCGGTCGCAGCAGCGCTTAAATCGCATCCGCCGTTGATGCAGGTAGCAACCCAGGACCTGGCAGTCTTGAAGCGTCAGGAAAAGCTCCAGCAGTTGAACGTTGCTCTGCAAGGGCTTTGGGAAGGACTCAATGTCACACCTCGCTACGTCGAACGTGTGGAGCCCATCGACCCGCGAGACGACGAAATCCACTTCACGTTCACGCTTGAAGAGGAAGACATTGCCGATCAATTGATTCGCGCTGCACGAAGGGCATTGGCGAGTTTCGGGGCTGAATATTGGCTGCCCCACTACCATCCCCGTGCGGCCCAGTTCAGCCAGGAGGAACACATGCAATTCAAGGTTCGTAAAAGCTTGATCGTGAGCCACCTGTACTGGGGCGTGTCCTTCATTCTGTGTGAACCGGAGGAAGGTTACTCGCTGGTAGAAGACCACCAACCCTGAGTCTACGGAAATCGACGATGACTGATACAACGCCGTACTGGAAGTCGGCCGCCTCATCAGCCCTGTGGACCGTCCTTGTCTGTGCGGGGCTGTATGCATCTTGGCCTGCCAAGTCGCTTGAGCCTGAACCCCTTCCAAAGCTTGCAACCATAGAGCAATGCGGTTTCGATCAGTGGGAGAAGTGTTTTGCTAAGACTCTGACGGAGCGTCAATGGATTTCCACACGCCATAAAGAGTTTGCTGATGCCTACCCCGTCCGAGTGCGAGATCAATTACTAATAGGTGCGGCTGTGTGGCTCATTCCTCTCGGTCTGGTCTGCCTGATCCGCAATCAATCTCAGCGACCTATCCGAAAACATCGCAAAGTCTAGGGAAAACGCGACCAGGTACACCACGCCTCGGCCTATGCCGGGGCTGCGTCAGTAGAAGCGCCCCGGATTGGCCGGGTGCAACGAAGGAACGACCCCATGATGAAAACCCGCATCACCTTGGCTGCTGTAGTGCTCGCAGGGCTGTCTTTGACTGGCTGTGCGACTCAGGCGCAGATCGAGCAGCAGAACGCGCAGCTGGCAGCCATCAACGTGACGCTGATGCAGATTCAGGAGAACCAGCTGAAATCGCAGGAATACCAGAAGGCTCAGCTGACATTCCAGCAGCAGCAACTTAACCACCAGTTGCAGCAGAAGTAATCGGCATGCCCTGCAGTTCGCGGGGCCTGTCGGGAGTCGATTCACCGAGTCGATTCCCGACCGTCACTGACACAACGGAAAACGCCGCTGATCGACAGCCCGCCATGAGCGGGCCTTGTCGGTAGAAACAGGCCGCTTTGGCCTATAGGATCGAGCGGAAAAAAATATGCGGAAAACTAAAATATCTGCACTGCTAGCAGCGGTGTTGGTTTCACTGAACGCCAGTGCGGTGCTGATCCCCGTCATTGATATGGCGGACATTTGCACTCGCTACTTCCAGGGCGACCCTGCTGCAATTGCCAATTATGAAACGCTGAAGGATGGCAAATATGGGATCGACCCGGTTAAGACGTGCGCGGACTTCAAGGCGAGCGGTGCGCTTGACGAGGCACAACCTGTTATCGACTACAGCGCTGCCGAGAAGGCCCCGCACGCATCTCACGAATAAGCAGGAAAACAGCATGACTATCGTAAAAATGAAAACCGCAACCGGCGAAGAAGTGACCGTTAAACTGGCGGAAGGCGCCGGTTCCGGCAAAGGCAAAAGCTTTTTGCCAGAGGTGGCCCAGTCGATTGAGCAGGCTGAACAAGAACGCCTCAGGCTCAACCGCGAGTATTTCGAGGATGGCTGTGCCTGCATCCACAGGGCCAAAACGCTGCAACCGTGCCCGACCAACATGCCAGACAGTGAAGCAGTCGCGTTCTACGAGCAAAATTGTAAGTGCTCACGCAACTACGTCCCGAGTTAAGGGAAAGCGCCCTGCCCTACCAGCCCGCCCCGTCGCGGGCTTTGGCAGTACCAGGGCGCGCTTTTCGCGTCCGCGAAACTGGTAGGAATTACGCCATGACCGAAGAACAGAAAAAGCCGGTGATTGTCGCCTTCATCACCCATATCGACTGTCCGATTTGTGAAGCTCCGCAAACCGGTTTTGTGAACGATCCTCGCGGCGGCAATTTTGACTGCAACGACTGCGGTAAGCCGTTTCATGTACCTGCCGACGCACCGATTGATTTTGGCTGACCAGTTCCATGAAAACGCGCTGCATCCCACGGCCCTTGACTGGGCCTTTTGCAGTACCAGGGCGCGGGTTTCGCGTTCGCGAAAATGCAGGTAGGCCATGATCCTGAAAATTGATCCATCCAATGTACAGCCGTTCAAATTCAACCCGTTGGAAGCGGGCCGCGCTGAACCTGATTTTATTGTTGATCTGCTGGAACAGTTCACCGGTACGAAGCTCAGTGCCGAAAAAAAGACCTCGATCCTCACCATTATTTCAGAGCTGCCAGAAGGCGCAGGCATGCGCGATCTGTATGAAGCAATCAAGGTGCAGGAGGCCGCAAGTCTTGGCGTCACAGTGGAGCAGTACGAGGCCCTGTCGCCGGTTCTTGAAGCGCTCCAACGGATGCTTGCACCGGGCGATCACGATGCCCTCTTTGAACAACCTGCTGACGTGTAGGTAAACGCTCAGCTGCACCCTCAAGCCTTAACCTAAAAAACAGGGGCTACACCAGTAGACAGGATAGGCAATATTGCCTAATATCTTGCTTAGGCAATGTTGCCTATTGTTAATTAAGCGAGGGATGCGTGGACAATCGCACACGCTATCTACAACTTCTGGATACCTACGGCATCACCCAGGCCAAAAGCGCTGAACTTATTGCAGCGGTTACAGCGCGGCCCTGCTCGGTGCGAACCGTTCGCTCGTGGCTCAATGACCCCGAAAAGCCAAGCTCAACACCGTGTCCTGATTATGCCGTCGCGAATCTAGAAAAGGCCATTGAGTACATGCAGCGCGCCTTGGCGCGACGTGCCGAAAGTTGAAGGAAAAGTAGAACTATGTCGAAATTAAAAGAAGCCGTAGTGCGCCATTTTGGCAGCGTTCGTTTTGTTCCACATGCCCGCTATTGAAAACGCCTTTCGGTAACTAGTAAATCAGTAAAGGATTTAAAAATGTTCAATGACCCTATTTCCTACGTAATGTTTTGTGCAGGTGTAGTCGGCCTAATCGCCATTTTCCACTGGTGGCGAGCATTTGAGCGAAAGTGCGCTGAACAGCAACGCCAGTGGATACGTGATGTGAACAAGCTGGCTGAGCAATATGGTCACCCGGAGCTGGCCGGAACGCCGGACAATCCCGGTGCTGCTTACATCAAATGCTTTGAAGCAGATCAAACCCCGGCGCAAGTCATCGCCTCCGTGTTCGGCGCGCAGCAATCAACCAGCTAACGGAAAACGACCATGGCCAGTCAGCCGACTGTGAACATCAAGTCATCCGTGCAGTTTCATTTTGACTGCACTACATGCGGGAATTTTGGCCATTTTTGGGTAGGTTCAAAGCGGCTGAAGGACGGCCAAATTCGAGCTGATGGCACCTGTGGCGTTTGCGAAAACGATGTGGCCGGTTTCAGCGAGGAAAGCGGCACCGCCCAAGCCCAGCCATGCGCTGGGCCGAGGCAGTAGAGGGACACGGTAGCCGTGCCCAAGATCGAGCAGGAAGACTTATGAGCACTCCTACAGTAATCCAAACCAGCAAAATTGTACCTGTTAGCGGCCCGGCTATGCCTCCTAGTCAGAGCCAGGTAGATGCTATGGCTAACAGTATCAAAGGCATGGGCATCCTGGAGCCGATCCTCGTTCGTAAAGTGGGCGACCGCTATGAAATCACTCCTGGTGGAGGCATGGTTCGGTGGCTTGCGGCTACGAAGTTGGGAATGGATATAGTCCCAATCAGGGTACTGCAACTCGACGAAGAGGACTGCGCAGCAGCGTCACTCATCACGAATATGAATCGTGAGTCCATAGCCCCCGAAGAAACGGTTGGCAACCTGGAGAGGCTGATCGAGCAGTTTGGCGAGGACGTGGCTGATCTGGTCATGGAGCAGCTACCTGACCTTCGCGAGGCCGCGGCCTCTAACCCGGAACTACAAGCACGTATCAATGCCGTTTTAGCCCGATGCAAGATTGATAGCGAGAAGTTGTAGGAAACCGGCACCGCCTAAGCCCAGCCATGCGCTGGGCCGAGGCCGTAGAAGCATGGCGTTCTCACGGCACTAACATGGGAGTTTTAAAATGTTCACCCTTTCAACCACGTTCACACAGGCCGACCAGGAGCAGGCTTTGCGCTTGTCTCGGGCTTACTATGTCGACCTGATCAATAAGTATGTGAAGCCACACGGCCCTACCAGTAGCCTCTGTATTGCGCAGGTGGAAACTGAGGTGGGGGCTTATCTAGAAGACGCACGTACGGGTTGCTACCAGGTGCGTGCAGGGGCGGTCTTCGCGAAAGATACAGCCACGGGGGAAGTGATTGGGTTTGCCATCTACCTAGGTGGTAAAACCCCGCCAACAGATTGCGGCCTCAACTACGTGGTGGTTGATCACCGGTATCGTCGCCAGGGGATCATGAGGGCGATGCTTGACGCCGTTATGCAGAAATTCAACTTCATCGGTCTTTCTTGCAACGTAGACAAAGTTCCCTACTACGAAGCTTTGGGTTTTAGGGTTACCGGCAGCGATATGATGCAGGTTGGTATGAGCTGGGGAGTGGACAAGCCACACGGTGTGATGAACGTATTGGGCTTCGATAAAAGCGAGCCGATCCAGACAGCCATTGCGGCCTTTATGCGTAACTCTGCTGGCAGAGGGGAAGCAATTCTTGCGGAGCTTGGGCGCATCCAGGAGCAGAAGATCACAGAGGTGGAAGCCTATGTGCGAAAGCGTCAATCGGGCCTCAGCCACGCTGATGCAATTTGACCTGACACCCGACATCCACTGATCAAGGAAACGCTGCACTAACAAGCCCGCCAAGCGCGGGCTTTGTCAGTACCAAGGCGCGGGTTTCGCGTCCGCGAAAATCAGGAGAGATTATGGCCACCATGAAGCCACATCAATTTGCCGCTGTTCTTGACCGCGCTACCGAGGCTGAGCGTGAAGCGCTTGACGGCGCTCATTGGCGTTACATCAGCTTGATTGGCCTTGTCCATGATGCCCTCCCCGCCGAGGTAGTAGCCACCGACAAGGAGGCATATCAGCACTTCATCAAGCGGTGCGAAGAAGGACGGCCTGTTTTTAGCGATGCTGACTGCATCGCTTTCATGACTGCTATCACAGGGCTATCTCACGAGTTCTGCGCAGCTTGGAAGGACCACGATTTCTACGAGCTGCATGGTGAGACATTCGAGGAAATGGCCGCTCGCGAAAAGGCCTCAAGCGTAGGCCTGATATAAGGCATGGTGAATGTGATGAACAAGTCCCACGGTGAGAGAAAGCACGCATGGCCAACTGGGAAGACCATGGTCGTAGGCTGCCCAAACTGCGCAGAAACGATAGCCACCCAGATCGGCATGGTTCGCGACCACGATCTAGAGCTGCGACCAGAAGACTGTGAGTCCTGCAACGCGCAATTCGAGGTTTACTCAGACGGTCGCACGGTGTTGGTATCTGCCCCCTCGCAGGAAAATCCACTAACTGAGCGAAGCTTAAAAGCGCTGCGGTTTTTCGAGTCTGTAACATTCGACCCAAACGGCACCCGCGATTGGCCGTTCACTACTGAGGTTGAATCGCTGCTGACAATCGCCTGGCTCATTGAGTTTGAAGACGGCTCCTTGCAGTTCATGGATTCTGATCAGGAGCCGCCTCAAATCTACAGTCCGCGCCTGAATCAAGAAGCTCTGGAGCTTTATTGCAAAGAGCAAATTGAGGTGTACCGAGCATTTCATGCTAAGCACGAAGCTGCGCTTGACCGGCGTGAGAGTGTGCCGCTGAAACCTTTCTGGCAGTATGTAGTGGCAGAGGGACACGCCAATGAGCAGTGATTCGGATTTGATGGAGGTAGTTAGGGCTATTGAGCCTGGAAGCACCAGTGTTTGGCTGGAATGCCCACACTGTTCAGCCGGTGCTCAACATCAGGCATCAGCTTACAAGGGGCCTACCGATTCGGGTGTGTTCGTGATCGCTCCTACTGTAACCTACGGCGTGGCCTGCCACGCTTGCGGGAAGGCTTATTGTTTCCGTCCCAAGGCTCTGAGCGTCACCTAGGGGTCGGAAAAGCGACTAGCGCGCCGTTGGCTTGCTGGCTGATGCCATCCAGGTCGACAAGTCACCCTATCTGTCACCAGCTTGATTAAGCTACCCCACCCGCTTCAACGCATAAAAAAACCCGACTAGCCGAAGCTGTCGGGTTAAATATTAGAACGTAGCCAGCCGGTTAGGAGCTGGCTGGCGAACTCAATCTAAGCTGTTGCCATTCTGAAAGCTAGCCATATTTTTCTTACATGAAAGGTATTGTGTAACTGACGATCAGGCGGTTTTCGTCCTGGTCACGCTGGTTAACAGCCTCGGAGCGGTAAATTGCGTTCCGCCATGCCAAACCAAGCCCTTTCAGGGTGCCGTCAGGAATGACGTAGGCAAGGCTGATATCCCGCTCCCATTCAGTGCGGTCACTGCCGGGGGCGTTGATGTTTGCGCCTTTGAGGTAGGTGGTATTCATGGTCAGGCCTGGAATACCCAAAGATGCGAAATCGTACTGGTACTGTGCCAACCAGGTGCGTTCCCCCGCCCGCTGGAACTTGCCAATCTGAACGTCAGTGATGAGGTAGCTGCTCGATCCGTCACCTTGGTTGAGGAATGGGAAGTCTGAGGTGCCATTCACCCGCTGATAACCAGCGCTCAATGCGTGTGCGCCCAGTGTGTAGGTGAATTTAGCGCTCCACGTTCGGTTGTCGACCTCGCCACTGTTTTGGTAGCCGGATGCGCGGTATCCAGCAAGACGACCTTCCGCACTGGCGTTCTTGCCGTCCGAATCGCTGTTGAAATAGCGAAGATCCGACTTCAAGTTGCCTGCAGGGAGATTCAGCACATGGGTAAGGCCGAAGAAGTGCTGCTTGTAGAAATCGTCTAGGTTGCCGTAGTAGTACTGCAGCGTGAGGTCTTTGGTGATTTTGTAGTCCGCGCCGGCATAGTAGAAGGCGTTGCTTCTCTGGCCGGTGCGACCATTGGCGCCGGCAATCGACAGTGAGTCATTGTTGGACGAGTTGCGGCCTTTGGCGTGCTCCAACTTGCCGCCAACCAATGTCACGTTGTCGATTTCATTAGACGTGATCTGACCGCCTTCAAACGTCTGAGGCAGCAGGCGCCCATCGTTGTATTGGACGACGGGCAGCTTTGGCATCAGGGTGCCGATTTGGGCGACAGTTTTGGATATCTTCATTTTCCCGGTTACACCTACATGGGAAAATTCATCCACCGCCCGGCCATCTGATTCACTGGGGAATACAGCGCCGCCTGTAGCGCTATTGGTGGCGTTGTAGGCCGTACCCTTGCCCGAGTCAAGGCGAATGCCCAAAAGGCCTATAGCGTCCACGCCAAAGCCTACAGTGCCCTGCGTAAACCCTGATGCGTAGTTGAAAATAAAGCCCTGGCCCCACTCTTCTTGTTTTGACGGTTTTGCGGCGCCGTCGCGATTGTCGTTGTTGTAGTAGAAATTGCGCAGCGAGAGGGACGCTTTACTGTCCTCTACAAAGCCAGCAGCTTGTGCCCCAAGTGACAAAGTGGCCAGAGCTACAGCTAATGGCAGTGTTTTTTTGTGCATGGTCAAACGCTCCTTGATGCTTTTTATGCGGCAACCGTCGAGGGTCGCCATCGGTGGGTACGCTAAACACAATTGGTTATTGCGTCCAGACGTTAGCGGAATATCCTTTATACCTTTCTGCTATATCTGAGCGCCGTGTCAAATCCCTTGTTTCAGGGGCGGTAGCTCAGTGTTCGTTGAGCAGAAACAGCATCGGGTGTGGCAATCTTAAAAAAAAACGAATACCGGCGCAACCATGTGTTGACAGGTATTCGGTGGCGCATTAATATCACTCCATCGAAACAAACAACGCCCATGACGCAAGGAGCAATACCACATGAATGTTAAGAAATTCGCAGGTTTGGCTTTTCTCGCAGTAACCCTGGCCGTGGCCTCCGGTTGCTCTACCATCGAGCGTCTTGAGGCAAACGCTCTTGCCGATCGTGCAAAGAATCCTCAGAAGTATCAGGAGATTCCTGAGGTGGCTCAGGCGCAGAAATCTGCGAACCAGAACGGCCCTGCCTACCCTGAGTTCTGCACCTTCGGTTGCCCTGATCAGCACGAAGTGCTGACCCGCAACTGGTAACAGCTTCCAACCTTAACCGTTCCGCTATACCCCCATTACTGCATAGGATCACACCATGAAAAACACTATCAAAACCATCGCTGCTGTTGCTGTTGCTGCCCTTCTCTCTGTGACCGTCGGCTGTTCCTCGGTACCAGGCGCACCCGTGACCGATGGCTCCAATATGGGCTGGAATGCGCCTAACCAAAACGGCTAACCTATGGCCTGCGTAGACAAGCCCCGCTCAAGCGGGGCTTTTTCGTTAGAGGTCTAGGGTTAAAATTATGAAAAGGTTTGAGCGCATATCCGCTGATGAGTTTGAGTCATATCTGCCTATTCTAGAACGCTTCTTCACTGCGGCTTCAATCAAACTCGCCAGATTGGTTTTGGTTGATGGGAAGAATAATGCAGATGCCGCTAGAATCGTTGGGACCAGCCGGCAAAATGTTGGGAAAACAGTTGCGAGAGTTATGGCCCGAGTAAGCGGATATCCGGGCAATTGGGTTCGCGTGGATAATGTTTGGGCGCCTCCTGATGTGGCCGCAGCGTTTAAGGCTGAGGTCCGTGCTGCCTTAGAGCGCGTTTCACAGGAAGCAGTCGACAATGGTGAAGCCCGCTGATGCGGGCTTCTTAATGCTTATTGCTTTCCTGATCATTGAGCTTCTTTTTTGTTATGTATCTGTAGATAGTTGACGGATGCACTCCAATAGACTTGGCAACTTCCGCAACCGGATAGCCCCCACTTAACAACTCACTTACTTTCCGGGCGCGGCAGGCGATTACGGCTCGTGGCCTACCAAAGATAACACCCCTCTTCCGTGCAGCTTCCAAGCCTGCAATAGTCCTCTCGATTGCCATGCTGCGCTCAATCTCCGCAAAAGCAGCCATTATGTGAAAGTAAAACTTTCCCGATGGCGTCGAGGTATCAATGCTGCCGGAAACGTCCCTGAGATTGATTTTTCGGCGATCAAGCACGGCAGTGATCTGAATGAGTTCGGAAACGGTTCGCCCTAGTCGGTCGAGCTTCCAAACCACTAGGGTGTCTCCTTTTCGCGCCCGCGAAATTGCTTTGGAGAAACCGGCGCGGGACTTGTGTGCTTTCGCGCCACTGGTTTTGTCGGTGTAGACCACCTGGCAGCCTGCAGCTTTGAGCGCGTCGACCTGCAGATCCAGTGACTGATCCTGGGTGGATACGCGAGCGTAGCCGATAAGGGTGGGCATGAAGGGTTCTCATGTTGTTGATCGCGCGGAGAGTTTCGCAAAAACGACCGTATCTGCAAAC
>Ga0308162_1001279_pt1 | contig 20815 bp, 23 predicted proteins | sample PhySR2_FD_201370 | JGI IMG/M metagenome (GOLD analysis project Ga0308162, IMG submission 201370) | Phyllosphere microbial communities from UC Gill Tract Community Farm, Albany, California, United States - DLSLS.R2 | ecosystem: Host-associated > Plants > Phyllosphere > Unclassified | place: USA... | reverse complement strand
CCAGCTCAGAGAAATCTTTAAAAACGGTTTTTGGTTGGCACCAGCCAGGCATGAGGAACAGAGTCGTGTCACCCGTGCCAATATCCTGATAATCAATATCACCATAATTTGTATGTAAAACCGGCACATTAATTTCTCTTCATAAAGTGAATGAACAACTAACCTATTCTCTCCCGCATCACTAAAAAAGCATTTATTAACTTAGTAGCACTTATGTCATGGTTTATCAGAATTGAGTAAGTGATTTACGGGCTGCTTTTGGGCTGGAAATGTAAACCTGACCACTTCCGAATAGAATACACGGCTCGCAGTATCCGGCAGCATCACTCCTATACAAGTCAAGGCCACTGTGATACTGATTGCGGTGCCGGACAGCATGTCTGGATGACTTGTCGGCAGCTTGTTCTCAAGCATCTCTCAGGCACGATGAAGTTATTGAGTCACTCAAAATATCCGCTTTTGGCACATAGCGGACTCTTAGTTAAAGAGTCCCCTTAATTACTCTGAAATTATTTTATTCCTGGGATATCTTTTATTCTCGTTGTGTAGCGCGGCGACAGCATTCCGCGCTTCATCTGCCATGAACTGTCGCGGTTTCCCTGACCCGCAAACCAGACCTTTCCTTTGCCTGAGCGATTGATGCCGTCCAGCGCTGCCATTAAAGCGTCAGAGTTCGCCCGCGGCTGCTGCTCACTGAACATGTCGAACTGTGCCACGCCTGACTGATAAAAGTCACCCAGCATGACGCCGGCTTTCGCATACCGGTAACCCTCCTGCCAGATAGTGCTGAGGCCACGAAGTGCTGATTCAATAATGTCCCGCGTGTCGTTCGTCGGATAATCGCAGATTCGTGAGGCGGTATTCGAATACTGTGGTTCATCACCGTGGCGACCGGTGGCGATCGAGACGCTTATATGGCGGCAGCGCGAATTCTGCTCCCTGAGCTTTTCCGCCGCACGCGTGGCATACAGTACGACTGCGTGCTGCATGTCTTCCAGCTGGGTAACGCGCTGGCCAAAAGAGCGCGAGTTTACAATCTGTTGTTTTGGTGGCGGCGCATCTTCAAGTGCCAGGCAGGACTCTCCATTCAGTTCCCGTGTCGTACGCTCGACGATGACGTCAAAGTTTTTCCGTATCATGCTGACATTGCTGTCTGCGAGCTGCAGGGCGGTGGTGATGCCCAGCTGGTTCAGCCGCTTACTGATGCGCTGACCAATACCCCAGATATCACTGACGTCAGTCAGATGCAGAAGTTTCCGTTGCCGGCTTTTGTCAGACAGATCCACGACACCCCGGGTCTGCGTCCATTTCTTGGCCGCGTGGTTAGCCAGTTTGGCCAGCGTTTTGGTCGGTCCGAAACCCACGCCAATTATCAGTCCGGTTTCTCTCCGGATGCGCTCACGCATCTGCTGGCCAAATGTCTCAAGCGGGATAAGCCTGCTAATCCCGGAAACGTCCAGGAATGATTCATCAATGGAATAAACTTCCTGTCCCGCGGCCATCTCGCCCAGGATGGCCATCATGCGGCTGCTTATATCGCCATAAAGTTCGTAATTGGAGCTGAACACCTGCACGCCGTTCTCCCTGAAATAACGTTCGTTCTGGAACAGGGGTGCGGCCATCTTAATCCCTAAACGCTTTGCTTCTGCCGATCGCGCGATGACGCATCCGTCATTGTTAGACACGACGACAAGAGGTTTGCCGCGCAGGTCCGGCCTGAAGACGGTTTCGCAGGAGGCATAAAAGTTATTGGCATCGGCCAGCGCAAACATAGTCACTCTCCTGGCGGTCCACTGAATCCTACCCCGGCTACGTCCGTAAGGGCATAGGCAACCACACCCCATATGGGTAGTGCCTGGCTTACATCAAGCAGCGTTACAGTTTCGTCCGCGTCCAGCGCCTGCAGGGCAGGAAGCGGATTAAGCAGCAGGCGCCTTAACGTCAGCTCCCCGTCAAGCTCAGCCACGATAAGCTGGCCGTGAGCGGGTATCAGCGCGCGATCGATAGCCAGCACGGACCCTTTAACAATACCGGAGTCGGGAAAATTACTGTCGCTGCGCATCAGATAGGTTGAATAAGGGGAAAGATGCACAAGATCGCCCAGATTAAGGCGTGTTTCGGTGTAGTTCTGGGCCGGACTCTGAAAGGCCATGAATTGCTCCATTTTTTACAGCTTTTCAGCCTCATGAGATGAACCTGATAGCGGCCGGGTGTCCGTCGCGCAGGCGCAATTAATACTCCAGATATCAGTATACGTCGCTATCCTTACATCAACAGCAGGAGGTACCTATGTGTGGAAGATTTGCGCAGTACAGCAGCCGCGATGATTATTTTGATGCACTCGGCCTGACCCCGGACGAAATCACATTCGATCCGGAGCCTCTCGGGCGCTTTAACGTAGCACCAGGCACTAAAGTATTACTGCTAAACGAACAGGAAGATTCGCTGCGCCTCGATCCGGTGTACTGGGGCTACGGACCGGAATGGTGGGATAAGCAGCCACTTATCAACGCGCGCGGTGAGACGGCTGCGAGCGGCCGCATGTTTAAGCCTCTCTGGAATAATGGCCGCGCTATCGTGCCTGCTGACGGCTGGTTCGAATGGCAGAAAGAAGATGGTGAGAAGCAGCCATTCTTCATCTTTCACAAAAAAAGGAACCGCTTTTCTTCGCCGCCATTGGCAGGCAGCCGTACGGGCAGGATCACGGCAAAGAGGGGTTCGTGATTGTCACGTCAGCCAGTAATCAGGGCATGGTCGATATACATGACAGGCGACCGCTGGTGATTACGCCTGATGCCGTTCATGAGTGGCTCAGCAATGAAACGTCTTCAGCACGTGCAGAAGAAATTGCCCATGATGCTGCCGTTCCGGAAAAAGCATTTACCTGGCATCTTGTCAGTAAAAAAGTAGGCAATATTCATCACCAGGGAAGTGATCTTATTGAGGCTTTACCCGCAGATAAAGATTAACGCCCTTACCGTTCACAAAACTCCATATAGGTATCTCTCAGCCGGGTATCGTTTCCGGATTGAGCAAGCCCGAAGAGTAATAAGGCTGCATATTTCTTTCCCTGAACGTGCAATTGTAACGCTCGCCGCAGGCCCGGCTGAGGCGTACCGCAGCGCAGCGAGGAACGAACAGCCGTGGCGAGGAAGCGTCATTTCACTTATGCCGGCATAGACTGCTTACACACCATACATACATAGCGCATTATTGTTAGCTCAGCCCGGCACTGAAAGTCAGGCTGGTCTTCATAAAATTCCCTATCCCATCAGATACATGGCTTCGCTTTTATATGTGGCCGCCTCGCTCCTATTGCCAGATTAATTCACCTCAATAATACTGTACATATAAACAGTAAAATAAGAGGAGGAATTTAATGCGCTATTTCAACAGAGTTTCTGTAGTGACACGACAGCATAACCCGGGCATGTGGTCATGAATCCGGGTAACTATGCAGCAGGCCTGACATTGCTCTGGCCACCCCTATTTACGCCCCGCATCCGGGTGCCGCTGTATGCTGATCCATGCGCCGCCGGCTTCCCCTCCCCCGCTCAGGATTACGTTGAGAAAGAACTCGATCTGAACGAGCTCTGCATCCGCCGGCGCGCCTCGACATTCTTTGTTCGCGCCAGTGGAAACAGTATGCGGGACCTCGGTCTCTGCGATGGCGACGTCATGGTTGTTGATCGGGCAGAGAATGCGGCTCACGGCGACATCGTGATCGCTGAGGTCAACGGCGAATTTACGGTCAAGCGTCTGCAGCTACAGCCTACACTTGCCCTGCTCCCGATGAATCCGGCCTATCCGGTAATCTATCCGGAGGAACTGCAGCTGCTCGGTGTTGTTACCTGGTTCTTTAACAGTACCCGAGCCCGCCGGAGGTGACCATGTCCATGTTTGGCCTCGCCGACGTCAACTCGTTTTACGCCAGCTGTGAGGCATTGTTTCGCCCCGATCTTCGCGGTAAGCCCGTTGTTGTGCTGTCGAACAATGATGGCTGCGTCATCGCACGCAGCGCGGGTGCAAAAAAACTGGGCATCAAAATGGGTGCACCGTGGTTCCAGATTAAAAATCAGGACTTTAGCGAGCGCGTTCATGTATTCAGTTCGAACTACGCGCTTTATCACAGCATGTCTCAGCGTGTCATGACCGCACTGGAAGAGATAACTCCCCGCGTTGAGCAGTATTCCATTGATGAGATGTTCCTGGACCTGACCGGCATTGATTTCTGCGAAGACTTTGAACATTTTGGTCGGCGCCTGCGCGTGCACGTGCTGGCTACGACGGGCCTTACTGTCGGCGTTGGGATGGGGCCGACAAAAACTCTGGCCAAATCAGCTCAGTGGGCCAGCAAAGAGTGGCCACAGTTCCGCGGTGTATTGGCGCTGACGCCGGGTAATCCTAAGCGCACCGCAACCCTGCTGGCGAACCAGCCCGTGGAGGAAATCTGGGGCGTTGGCCGGCGCATCGGTAAGCGACTTAATCTGATGGGTATTGAAAACGCCCTGCAGCTGTCATGCGCCCACCCTGCCCTTATCCGTAAAAACTTCAGCGTCGTGCTGGAGCGTACTGTCCTGGAACTTAATGGAGAATCCTGTATTCCCCTTGAAGAGTTTGTGCCTGCGAAACAGCAGATTGTCTGCAGCCGGTCCTTTGGCGAGAGAATTACGGCGAAGATGCTGATGCAGGAGGCGCTGTGTCAGTACGCAACCCGGGCGGCGGAGAAGCTCAGAAAGGAACGGCAGTTCTGCCGGCGCATCAGCGTCTTTATCCGCACCTCGCCGCATGCGCAGGGTGAGATATTTTATGGCAACAGCGCCGGTGAGAGTCTCACAATTCCTACCCAGGACACACGTGACGTGATCGAAGTTGCCATGCGATCTCTTGATCGCATCTGGCTTGAAGGGCGACGTTATATGAAGGTCGGGATAATGCTCGACGATTTTACGCCTAACGGCGTAAGTCAGCTGAACCTGTTTGATGAAGACAAGCCCCGTGCAAACAGTGCGCAGCTGATGAAGGTTCTTGACGGGATCAATCAGTCCGGGCTGGGCAGTGTGTGGTTTGCCGGTCAGGGCGTGAATACGGAATGGAAAATGAAGCGGGACATGCTCTCCCCGGCGTGGACAACTCGCTGGAGCGATATTCCAGTCGCACGGGTTATCTGAGTCAGCGCGAGCTACTTATATAGCTACTCACGTCATTTAGCCTGTCTGTAATTTGGGTTTAACAGACAGGTCACATCACTTAGAAATAATTCATCGCTGCTGTTTATTTTTTTTCCATGTTTCATTGGCCAAAAAAGCTGATCGCGTTGCTGTTGCCCCCCACATCAATTGAAGAACTACAGATATTAGGACCGATGGGTTTTCCCAGAACAGCAGTGGAACAATAAATAGCATGCTGATTAAGAAGCCCCATTCCCCCGCACTCTTCTTATCTTTACCGGTTAGCTTTCTGAATCCCAGAAATCCAACTCCCAGTAGAATCACCCTGTTCATAGCAACCTCATAAAGTTAACTGCTACCAAACATACCTTTCGCATTGCTGCGTGTTTCACTCATAGAGACACTCCTGACGGCTTCAATGGGCCCTCCTTCCTTCTAACTTCAGCAGTAAACAGGACTACTATTTTCTCATGACTAAACGCTTGGAAAATTTGAAGGAATTCTTTTACTAAAGCCTAAAATGTTTTTGAGAATGAATCATCCTATACATCAGGTCCAATGTTTACTTAACTACACAACCCACTGTTGCTGACGACTTACAGATATGCGAAATCTTACTGTGAATCAACAAACGGGCGCCATTCACATCGCAGACCTGCATCAACCTAAGGGCTTGATGTCTGGTTCCCTAACAAAGTAGGTAAAGCTTAGCATTGAAATAACTTAATAAGGCAACAACTTAACAAGATATCATCTTATTTTTATAGCATATTATTAAGATAATAATTTATTAAAGTAATATAAATCAATCACTTAATATCATGTTAAATTATTAAGATATTAACTCACTTGCAGTAAAGTCAAGTTTATGGCAATGTTAACTTGTTAACTTAACAACTTATTATGAGGCTGTGATGATAATCGTTCTGGGTAGTCAAAAAGGTGGCGTTGGTAAAAGTACACTTGCTGTTTCAATAGCAGCCTACTTAATGTCGTCAGGCCACAGAGTGCTGATTGTTGATGCTGATGACCAAAAATCAGTTCTTACCTGGTACAACAGTCGACCTGAAGAACTACCCCATATCCCAGTCACAGGGGCTACAGGTAATATAAAAGCAATGCTGAAAGAGCATGATAAAACTTACGACTTTGTTATTGCCGATTGTGCAGGGCGTGACAGCGCTGAGATGCGTAGTGGATTGATGGCAGCAGATGTTTTCATTTCACCTCTCAGACCTTCTCAAATGGATCTGGATGTTGTGCCTCACACTTGCTCAGTATTTACCGCAGCAAAAGACTTCAACGAACAAGTTCGCGGCTATCTCGTTTTGAACATGACTCCAACAAACATGTTTGTTAATGAAGCCAACCAGGCCGCAGAAGTGCTGAAGGATTTCCCTGAAATGCATCTTGCGAAATCACGTGTATGCGACCGTAAAGCGCACAGGGATGCATGGGCAGAATCCATGACAATTTTTGAAACGCAGAATGATAAAGCACAGCAAGAAATTGAGGCATTGGTAAAAGAGGTGATTCTGTGAGAAATCGAGCAAGCGCCCCACCTCGTGACGAAACAGCTTTCATAAATGGCGGCACAGCCGGTACAGATAAGCCTGTAAAGGCACCCGGAAAATCCCGCTTAGTCAGTAAAGCTAAACCTGTTAGCGTCTCACTTTTTGAAGACAATCTGAAAGATATTGATGACATTATCCGGGAAGAAATGGTTTCAGGAAGCGCAAGGGTGAACCGTTCGGATGTGATGAGAGCAGCTGTTGATGCTTTAAAAAAGCTTACAAAATCAGAGATTTCTACCCTTATTCAAGAAGCCAAGCAAAGGTAATAACTTGTTAGGATACTATCTTAATAACTTGTTATCTTAATAATAAACTATCTTATTAAGATAACAACATGACAAATTACGTCTTCCTCAGCATTGCTACCGCCTCATTGCCCGGCATATGAAACTGCACCCTGTGCCGGGCTGCCACGTCCAGCGCAAACACCTTCGTATAGACCTCCGTTGACTTCATGCTCTTATGGCCCATCAGACTCTGCAGCGCCTTCAGCGGTATCCCCGCATAAAGCATGTGCATGGCGTAGCTATGGCGGAAAGTATGCGGCGTCACCGGCACGGAGAACGTGACTCCGTCACCAGCTGCTGCTGCGACGGCTTCGTTCAGCCAAGTGCGCACCGTTCTGTCAGTCACTGTCCAGAGCCTGACCTTTTCGGTCCGGCCGGTATCCGGATTGCGCCGCTCCAGCGGAATTTTCAGCGTGGCGACCATCATCTCCAGCTGGGCCACGTACTGCGGATCCGAAAGCGGAACCAGCCGGTGAGGGACCATACCTGACGGCGCCCTGCCTGGGCCGCGGGCAGCTTTTTCCCCGCGCTGCTTCAGAGTGGCCAGCTGCACGTAAGGGTAGGGCGGTGCAAGGCTGAAATCTCCTCGGGCCAGCGCAAGCGCTTCATTAATACGCGCGCCGGTATTCCATAGGGTAGTGAACAGCATCTTGCGGTGCAGATCCGGCACATAATGAAGCAGCGCGCTGACCTCCGGAGCCAGCAGGTACTGCGGGTATTCATCATGCTGCGCGGCCATCTGGCGCAGCGCGAGTGCTGCGGGATAATCAATTGCAACCGGGAGGGCGGCGGTGGCCGGTGAAGAATATCCGGCTGGCAGATACGTCAGGTCCCTGCCGTTACTCATGAGCGGGCTCCTCCTTACTGCACCATGCTGCCGGCTCGCCGGGCTTGTGAGTCACGTAGGACGGAAAATCCGTAATATCGGTGTCAGAGTAGGGGCTGTAATGCTCCTCGCCCGCCATAGCGACTCTGAAGCTATTCAGGACGTTTTTCACGGTTTCAGGCGGTGCGCCGGGCACCGTCAGGACCATACTGTCCGGCTCGATCCGAAGATAGACGCCGGCGGGTACGGCGTGCTCGGTCGAGCGGAACGTCAGGGCCATGGCCTTTGCACCCGTCCCCTCATTAAGCCACGCGACTTCTGTGTCGAAATCCGTAAGGTTATCGTGGCGGGCGAGTACTTTTCCCCGGGTAACCACAGTTGTGTGTTCTGCTGACTTTGCGTCCGCCGGTAAATCAGAACGGCAGACCACAACGCTGCCGGGGGGGTAGGCCGTATCGAGACGCTGAGCCTCTTCCTGGGTAATAGCCCCGGCACCGAAAGCCGTGCCGGCGAAAATGGCCGCCGTGCAGAATCGATGCGCGTTCCTTTTCACTCTGTTCATTGTGTCGGATCATCCTGTATAGCTAGTAACGGGTCTGAAATCGAAACTGGCAGCTGCGGAACGGGGGCGTGCGGATAATGAGACGACAGCATCAGGGTCATTTCTGCTTTGCCTTATGGCAGTAACTCACAGGCTCGCCAAGTTTCCGGACCACATAGGAAGGGAAATCCGTAATTTCAATCTGGCTGAAGGGAGCAAATTCTTCACCTGCAGGCAGACGCCGGCGAAAACCCTCAAGAACGGTTTTTTCCCCTTGCGGCCCGACAGCGGGCATTGAGACGCCCATACTGGCAGGCTCGATTCGTGAATAATAACCCGGTCCGTTTTTCCTTTGCCTGAACATATACGTGAGCGTCAGACCGGGTGCGGTGCTGCCATGCGTTATCCAGGTGGCGACACCCCGTCCTGTGGTCAGGTCAACCTTCCGGGTGATAACTGTTTCCCGGATCTCCAGCCGGGTCGGCAGGCGGACCATACCGTCTCCTGGCAGATCCTGGCGGCAGATCACCACACTCCCGGGCGGATAGGCCTCATCAAGACGGCTCATTTCCTCATTCGTTGCCGCTCCAGCCGCAGGTATGAGTCCAGAACAAAGTAACCCGCACATCAAATCCCTTATTACGGCTGAATTCATTCTGAAACCACTCCGCCCGCAACTTTACTTGCATTACCAAAAGGCATGTCCCGTACTTTCTCAAGGTCTCCTTCCCAGCCTTTGAACCAGCCGTCCGGATCCTGGCCGGTCAGGAGCTGCTGGAGCCAGCCCGCAGTGTTACGGCGGCGGAAATCCAGGAACCACACAGGGTGATGCTGTCCGACCACAGACCAGAAATCAAAGCCGGATTCGTCAGGCTCCCAGTCAAACGAATTCATGCCGCGATGAGCACAGCTTTCTTTAATAAAGAGCACGAATGCCAGCAACTTACCGCGCCCGGTTCCGCCGTTTCCATCATTGCAGAGCTTAAACTCTGCAGTCACGACTCCGAGGAGCATACGCCCTGTAGCGGGATGAATACGCAGACAAAGCAGTGTACCCTCATGGCGTCCCTTACTTATCCTGATAAACTCAAAAATATAATTCGTGTCATCGCCGGGCGGCAGGAAAAATTCGTGATAGTCGATCCCCAGGTTGACCGTCGGAAATGGTTCACCTCTGCCACCCAGCAACCAGCCGGCACCGGCATCAAAATTTTCGGCGATCGCATCGGCAAGATTGAACGGCAGTTCCTCATTCCCCTCCATAATATCCATCAGAAGGCCGGGCGACGTATCCAGCTGCCGGGCAAGCTGGACGAGTTCAGGAACCCCTGCTTTATTCGCACGTCCGGACGTACGGTAATAGTTATCTTCTATCAGACGGTCAAACAGCCACTTCAGCCGCTTACCCGTTTCGCGCTGCCAGCGTTCCCGTTCTGACATCATGGGGCCTTCACTGACCACAGGCTGATAATACTCCCGCAGGGCAGTCCGTATTTCGCCTTCCAGCGATCGTTCGTTTTTCATTGCTGACTGCTCGATGCGCTGATAGAGCGCGTCGTCCACGTTACGGGCCTGAATTTTCGCCATGACTCAACCTATCTTCTTTTTGCAGGCAAGTGACAACATGCTGAACGGAAAGGACAGCGTGCGTCAAATCAAAGGCTAATAATTATCAGTGTATTCATAGTGAGTCAATAAGAATGCAATTTTGAAAATGACGCATTATTAACAGCTAAAACTGTTTCATCCCGCAATTACCGTAACTCCATATCTCAATGATCCGACTTTTTCCCAATATGGCAGTAACCGGAAGCGTAGCACGGCGGCGGGGCGGGGAAAAGCCCGCCGCCGCTGGTCGCAGGGTTCGCCCCAACACTACATATGGTAGATACAGCAGCTGAATGAGCCACTATATGTAGTATGGTGCGCAGAAAACCGCCACCGGGACAGAAAGATCCGGTTCTATCCTTTTTCGGATCTTAGACAAAAAAGAGTAAAAGGCAGATTAGTGGAAGAGATATGCTTTGCGTATAGCAGAAAATTTTTAACCACCTAATTGCTACTGTATAGCATAATGATATACAGTATAGATATAAATACTAGCTAGCGGAGCTGATGACGTGGCCCAGTTGAATACGCGCGTTAAAGATGAATCTAAAGAAAAGGCAGAGCCCATTTTACTGGCGGCCGGGTATACATTCAGCAGTTACTTTTCTGCCCTGATAGATTATATCGCCGAAACCGGGAGCCTTCCGTTTCATATCCGTTATAAACCGGCGGTGGTGAATCCGCAGGAAGTATTCTCCGAAGCCCTGCAGAAATTTAAAACCGTCTGGGGAAGATTGAAGCATTTCACCGAATCGGTGAAGCCGGGCCAGTCCCTGCCTGATAAGACTATCGGCATGGCCATGAAAGATATCGATGAAGCTTACGCTTTTTATCGCAACCATGAAGAACTGATACTTTCAGCACCGGGACAGCGCACCGGCTCGCCAGCCGGTGGGTTTAACTATTTTCCGGTAAGTCTTGACGGCGTCAACCGCCTTTCCGAAGTGTTACGGCTGGCTGTGGGCAATCTGGCGAGCTTGGCGGTTTTGACACCTGAACATCTGCAGATCACCCGGAATTTTATTGATGAAGCTGCCGGTTATATTAACGAGCTGCAAAAATTAGGCGGCGGAACGGTCTCCGGTAACACCCTGAACCAGATGATCATCCGGGATAGCGGTGAAGCCATATTATGTGCGAAGGAAGCGCTGACGTACGATGAAAAAGGGGAGAGTGTTCCGTTATATACCTTCTCTATGTGGCTTGAGCGCTTCAGAAAACACTTCGAAAGTATACGGGCCATGCAGCTCCGGGTCGGAGCATCGGACTCCACTGCCGCCCTGACGGACCTGTGTGAACATCTGAGCGCGATCAACCTTTACCTGGAACGGAATGAGTCGCTTCGTTTAGGCAGGAGCAAAAATGGCGGCTATATACCGAATGATGAGCTTATAGTGCAGGCCGAAGAATTACTGGAAACCTTCAGAGTCCGCGCCGGAGATAAGCTGGAGTTTGTTCCAGGAAGCATTGAAGCAGGCAATCCTAGTGGCTCATCATAACCACCAGTCCCTGATTCTCCTGGAAACTCTTAGTCGAATGTCCGCGCTGAAACAATACTCAGGTAAAGCCCATTTACCGAAAATCCATTTCAGTGATTACAATGCAATGCTTACCTCCCGGAAAACAGTATGTTGAATAAAAAATCAGAGATGGAATTGGCCAAAATTCTGGCCGAGAGCTTCAGCGAAGGCGACTGGCAAGAGCTTTTTATCGTTACTGATTGTGAAGATATCCCGTCGGGATATCATGATTTTTACAGGCATGTCCGTTGGCAAAATACCGAGCTTAAAGGCATAGCCATAACGGCTTTAAGCGAAACGCTGAACAGAGCCCCTGGCAACCTTGCTGAAATATGGAAGCTGGACAGGGTGGAACACTTGGTGAAACGCAAATCCATTAACCTTCGTGATGAAATTGAAGCTGTTGTTAATCAGAGTGGCCAGCGTAACGTTTCGGCTATGCCTGTAAAGAATGTAAATGAGAACATCTACCAGGCGCTTGAGGATGCGGCCGTTCTCCTTGAAAAAACCGGGCCGCAGCGAGCCTATGACCGTGTCCATACGGCATTACATGCATCTCTACGCCAAATCTGCCTAAACCACGCCATCGTAGTAGAAAGCACAAATGATAATGTACCTGGTTTACTCGGGAGGGTCACTGCGCATTTACAAGGGATGCCTGATGACGGAAGGAACGGAGATATACTGAAAATGCTACGTTCAGCCGGTTCGATACTGAATAGTATTAACTACCTCCGCAACCACAACAGTATGGCCCATCCTACTGAAATGTTGCTGAACGGAGCAGACGCGCGTTTCGCCATTAATCTGGTCAGGTCGATTATGGCGTATATTGATGAACTTCTGGTCAGGCCTTAGTCATCTGAATTCACCGTGACTGGCTTACTTTCAGAAATGGGTGTTCTGAGACAAATATTAGAGCGCTGAGTCAGTATCTTTACCCGGCAGATGCCAGCCTGCTCAGTGGTGATTTCCATCACAGCTAAGGCTCTTATCCTTTCTCACGACAAAAACTGATAATATATTTTTTAAAAGGCCACATCGTGGCCATTATTACATTTATAATTTAAGTGCAGTTCATTTTATAAAAATTAATAAGGACGCGTATGTCTTCCACGCTTCAATCCTCCGGCAAAAAACATGAAGTTTCATTTGTACGTGATTTTCATTATCTGACTGCGCTGATACAACACCTCGGCGCGCATGAGCGCTGGAATAGCAGAACCCCCAGAAATATTGCAGACAGCATCGGCATGGACATGGATGAAATTGAAAGAGTGCTGACCAGTTATCCGGCCTTTTTCCGGCGGTCAAGTAACCTAAGCACTCAGGGAGAACCGCTTTTTATGATCCATCTGCGTTATGCCCGGAGAAAAAAAAATGAAGAAACAGACGCCCGTGAGTCGCCGCCTATTAGTGCCGCAGAAATGGGCATCATGCTAGACCTAGTCACCAAAATGATTGCGGTGGAAGAACAGAATAAAAGGCTTAGTTTCGAGATAAAAAGTAATAACATCAAAATCTGGTCAGCCATGGGGCTTGCCTTCCTGTCATCTGTAACCGCAATTGTAACTGCACTGCTTAAATAAGGACGACTGATGAAACTTGAGAGTTTTCGTATACAGAATTTCAGATCTGTCTTTGACAGTGATGTGATCACTACTGATAAACTGACGGCCATTCTGGGCAGAAATGAAAGCGGAAAGACAAACCTGCTGCTTGCCTTACATAGCCTCAACCCCGCAGAAGGTTTTACCGCGCTCAATCCTATCAAAGATTTTCCTCGCGACAGAAAGTTAAGCGAATGCACTCCCGACACACCCGTGGTCGATTCCACATGGACATTATCAGAAAGCGAACAGACCGAACTTGTACAGATATATCCCCGCGCTGCGGGAGTCACCTCCGTCAGCTTCAGCAGACGCTACAATGGTGAAACCCGCTACATAAGTTTTACAGGCCTGAAAGGCTTTGCTTTTGACAGTCAGCAGATCAAAAAAGATATTAAGTCCATTATCGCGCAGGTTGAGGTTTTTTTCGATCAAGCCCAAAACAGTACGGAACAAAATCAGGCCGCACTGCAATCAATAAAAGATATCTGTACTGCTCTGACACCATCTGCTGACATGCCTGTTTCTTGGTCAATACAGGCAAAAAGTAAACCGCAGGAGCTGAGAAAATATCTGACCAAGCATGATATTGAACTCAAATCCGCATCAGAGGATGCCCTTATTGTAATTGAAGATAAGCTCGATGAAATAAGCGGTGACGGTGCCAAGCAGGCTGCAGCAAGAGAATGGATTCTGTCCAAGCTACCCGTTTTTGTACTGGTTGATGAATATCCTGAGCTCGACGGCCATCACCATATGGCACAATATGCCCAGCGGAAACACCACGGCAACCCGACCAAGGCTGATATCAATTTTGAAAAGCTCTGCAAAGTCGCGGATATCGATGCAGCTGAGCTGATGGAAAATAAAAACGAATCTGAAGTCAGAAATCAGCTGGTTAACCGTGCCGGTGCCGTAGTGACCACTGAAATCAGGAGGCTGTGGCAGGATAAGCCCCTTAAGGTCCGTTTCAATGTGGACAGCGACTATTTCGACACGTACGTCTCGGACAGTAACCATTCCTATGACGTTGAGGTTAATCTTGATGAGAGAAGCCGGGGCTTTAAGTGGTTTTTCTCATTCTACATTACCTTCTTCGCCGATACGAATGGCGGTAAAGCGCAAAACGCGATTATCCTGCTGGATGAGCCTGGACTTTACCTGCACGCAAAATCACAGACTGATTTACTCAACCACCTGACAAATGATTTCAAAAACCAGATAATCTATACCACTCACTCCCCGTTCCTTGTGCCGATCAAAAGCATTTCTGACGTCAAAACGGTTTCCATTACGGAAGATAAGGGCACAACGGTAACTAACGATCCTAGCGGCGATTCTACAACGTTATTCCCTCTGCAGGCCGCACTGGGGTATGACATCGCTCAGTCACTATTCATTGGCTCCCATAACCTGATTGTCGAAGGTATAACTGACTTCTGGTATCTCAGCACAATATCTGACCTCCTCAACTCAGTTGGAAGAAAAGGTCTGAGCAGTAAAATTACCATCACCCCTGCGGGAGGAGCCCAGCGTGTTTCCTATATGGTATCCCTGCTCTCCTCCCAGAACCTTAACGTGGTGGTCCTGCTGGATGATGAGAAACAGAGTCGGGCAACGTCTGCAGAATTACTGCAACAGGGCATGCTGAACAGAAAAAATGTACTCTTTGTTTCGGATGCGCTGGAAGAACCGCGGGATGAGTGTGACATTGAGGATCTTTTCAACCGAACCACTTTTCTGCAGCTGGTAGGTGAAAGCTACGATCTTGATCCGGACAAAATGGCGTTGAATGAAAAAATCCCCCGCATAGTTAAACAGATTGAGCATGCCTTGGCTCAGGGGAAATCAAAGTTCATCAAGGCAAAGCCCGCAAAAGCATTTATCAGCAAAATGAAAGATGCCGTTAATATGCTCCTCTCAGATGAAGAGATGGCTCGATTTGAAAAGCTGTTTGAGTTAATCAACAAACGGATGTCTTTACGCAGTTAGGGCCTGTAACAGACGAGAGTATTAAAGCCCTAAACGCAAAAACCCCGGCTTCAGCCGGGGTCAAAATCTGCGGTCTTTGTGAGAGGCCATACACCCGAAGGCCATTGGTTCCTAACACCAACCTGACGCAAACCCTAAAGCTGCGCATCGTAATGTCAAGTATCGTACTGCAGGCTGAGAACTCAGCCGGATTAAGAATAGGAGAAACTATGCCGGACAGCGTCGCTTATCAGCCTGACCTGATTGAAAGAATAGAGGAAAAGTCAAACCATGACTAAAAAGAAACCGGGTAAATGCACGGCGGCGTGGCGATTCTTCCGTTCGGCAGATCAGCTTTATCACTGGATTGGCCTCGGCAGTTTCGCGATTTTGTTGATCAAGGTGCTAGTACTGAACAATATCTCCGCTCCGCTGCGTTTTATGTCTGCGGTCAGTCCGGTAGTGGAAGGTATTCTTGGCTCGGTGATCGCCAGCTACATTTTTTATATCTTCTGCATTCACCCGCCGATTTATGCGGAAAAAAAGACCAGCGCCTCCTTTGTTAATTTTATCCTGACACGGATATCAAAAAATTTTGAGCAGCATCTGAAGGGGATCTCCGCCACGCTGGGCTATCACTCAACGTCGGATGAATTTCTTAGTGCCTTTACGGGGATTGACCCTTTCAGCAGAACTGCACCTTTACTCGTTCAGTTCAGCCCGGAGCAGGTATATGCAGACTGGTTTCAGTATTTTCAGAATGAAAATGTACGTTTACAAAAAGAGATAGAGCGTCTGATGGATTCGCGGCTGCTCCTGAACAATGAATTGACCTACATCCTCAATACAATCAACGACTGCGGCTGGTTCATGATTATTGAAAACATGGCAGGCATGAAGGGCCAAATGGCGATTAGCCATAACCCCTTCGTCAATCCAGATCAGCCAGCCACTTCTTGCTGCACAAGCATGTATGACCTGAAAGAATTAATGAAAAGCCTGCAATCGGTAATCGATGCAACAGGAAAACTCATAGAATGACCCTGAAGGTCTGATTGTCATATCCGGGAGTGTTTTACAGACCGTATCAGATAAGCCGTAAATGCGGCTTTTTCAATCTTCCGACTTTTCCTTTTTCCGGATCCTGAAGTTTTAAACAAAAGGGTGTCGTGCAGAATGCAGTGAATAAGTTGTAAAACCAGCATAAATTCATAAATTCGGTTTTAATAATTTATTCGTTCAAATTCGTTAATTACGCATGAAGCACTTTTTTTTCATGCAAGCCAGTTTAATGCCTGTGGGACATTAAAGAACGGACAGACTTTCTTCATCTTCGGAACTGTGGGGTTCAGGTAGCTGTACCATACCCGCCAGCAGAACTAAAGCAGCAGGCCGGGGCGTGCCAGCCTGCTAAAGTATTTTCAGTTGAACTGATGGTGCTGGAATGTGCTGTATAACATGAAAATACCGAATGACATCAGCGCCAGCGACGAAAAAGATCTGACCGTAAGGTCAAGACGTCTGTTTTTATTTCTGCGCTTTGCACTGTACGTCCACCATCCTGAAACCATGGCGCACGGCTACCAAGGAGAGCGCATGATATTCTCACTGCCGAGAAACGTCACACCAAATGGGTTCTTCGGTATTGACGGGTTGCGAATTTTTCTGCCGGCAGAAGCCTTTGAGGCTTTGGTTCGCGAGCTGCCCATGAATGTGCTGAAGGTACACTGGCACAAGTCCTGACCGAGCTCCGCTGCCTGTACAGAGATATCTGAGTATGAAAGAAAAACACCCAGGCAAACCAGTGATATCGGACAAGCCCGTCAGCTAATATGATGAGGATGGATATGGTTTTCATTATCCGAACCACGGCTGATATGCTCTTTCAGGTGCGTAGAAAAGAAGGTGGTGGCATGGTTGCCGCCATGCTTTAGATCAAATTGAGAGAAATGATCATGCAAAATTTGGCTTTACCGTCAAAAGATGAATCATGCAGGGTACTGAAGCCACTTCATCTGCAGAAGACTTATCAAAAAAGAGGATTTAAAGAAATATGAAGAGAGAGGGCAGCCATTTATTATTCGTTGGCACGCGTCACAGTAACGGCAAGTTTGGACCGCATATAAACTTAGACGATGAGAGGATTAGCGGCCTTATTCGTCTCTATCAGGGCAAGGAAGATCAGGATCGCTACAGGTTTCCGGACCTGTCTCCCCTCATACATGTAATTCACAATCAGCTTGAAGCGGGTTTTCAAAATCAGCAGAGGTACTTGAACCAACAGATTAACCAAGAAAAAAATCGTGAGCTCGCTGAAAAGTATGAAATACTTTTCGATCAGTGGAACACAGCCAGCTCCATTGAGAACGAAGAGAAAAAAATACCGCATTGGAAAGACGTTATTAGTTTGGCCCGGGAAGTCCTGATCAGATTACGGGAAGAAATGCCTGATCATGTGCCAGTGAAGGAATGGAATTTTCAACTGGCAGAAAAAACCGAACAGACGGGCCGTATGTACACCGAGGCGTTACTATTCATTATTTATGGACGGGCGGCTTATGAAGGCTCCACCCTTGGACGCGATCCCACATTGCGAAAGTACTGCAGTCAGCTGAAGGAAAAGGTCAAAACCCAGCTAGCCGGTGAGAACCGTGTAAATTTGATGTTATGCGCCGCTTTCCACCGTCAGAAAGATTATTCCATCGTATGGCGCCTTCTTGGTATGCAAAATCAGGATGAAGCAAATGCTTCATTGCTTGATCATATCCGGGAATTACAAGCAACGTGTGTTGAGGATAATAATAGTTATTACAGACACTATTCTTCACATGTGCAGGATACATATCGCCGGAATCTTGAAACGCCGCATTACACTGACGCCCAGTGGGACATGCTCTGTGTTCTGTGGAATATCTACGATCGCGTGTGTCGACTGGAGGATCTTCTGGAAGGGCTTGAGAAACACGGCCAGAAGGTGGATTTTACTCAAACTCCTGAAACGCACGAAGTAATGAAGCAACTGCTCGATCAACTACATACGCAGGAAATATCCGTGCTACCACACGCAGAATAAAAACTGCCAAAAAGCGTAGGTACGTGACGTAAATTATAGTTTGAAAATTGTGACAATCAGTAGCCTGAAACATCAAGCGGTCTTCCGGCGTCGTCGGTGATGGTTTTACTTATTTGTCAATAAAAGAGTAATTCAGTCATTTACCAGCTTAATGGTTTGCCTATAGGGTGAGCGAGGCAGTAGTTAATTTGCGGTACTAAGAATAAACTGTACCGGCGCTTCTGGGGAATTGGAGTGTTCAGATATACGACAGAGCCCTGTACATTTTGCATTAAAAATTAAAGGACTGAAAATGGCGACCACAGTAATAGCTGCCTTTAACGAATTCATGAAAGATACCGTGAACCTCATAAAGGCAGATACCGATGACGCACGTGCAAGTCGCGACTGGCTTATCGGTAAGATTAATGATTTTGAGAAGGACGATGAGTTTCCGTTGAGTTATCCAAAGATCCATATTGCCTTTGGATCGTTTGCCAGAAGAACCAAAATCTTTCCTCTGGATGATATCGATCTGATGTTCGGCTTATCCGCGCAAAGTGCCACCTATAACATTCTGAGCGACCGGATCACCCTGACCTCTTCCGGCGAGGGGTCCCGCCTGCACAGGTATAGACATCAGGGAGCTGACACTATCTGCTCCGTCAGAATTCTGAATGCCTTTAAAAGCCGCCTGCAAAACATTGCCCAGTATGCCCAGGCTGATATCAGGCGTAACCAAGAAGCCGTCACGCTGAAACTGGTTAGCAAGGACTGGAATTTTGACATCGTGCCCTGCCTCATTACCAGCGAAGATGCCTTTGGGCGGACTTACTACCTGATCCCTGACGGCAGCGGCCACTGGAAGTTTACTGACCCTCGTAAAGACAGGGACAGGGTTACAACTATCAATGTGCAGAATGACGGCAATGTGCTCAATGTCATTAGAGCAGTCAAGTACTGGCAACGGCGACCAACGATGCCCTCCATGAGTTCCTATCTTCTGGAGACGCTGATTCTGGATTATTACGCAGGCAGGACCTCCTGCTCATCGTTTGTTGATATGGAGCTGGAAGCGCTTTTCCGCCATCTCGGCCTGTTCGTACAGTTTTCCGTCAACGATCCCAAAGGGATTCAGGGAGATATCAATTCTCTTTCATCAGAGGTACGTCAAGCGATATCGGATAGATGTTATCTCGATGCGCAGAAGGTATCGGAGGCGAGAGGGTTTGAGAATGATAAAGAATATGAAAAATCCATCAATAAATGGCACGACGTATTCGGGCCGTACTTTCCTGTATACGGGTGAGCCATGAATGCCATTTATACGAACCAGTCGACCCGAGAAAACCTAGATTTACTGTATGCTCAGGCCCGAGTCTACGACAGAGTAAAAAACTGGAACAGGGTGAATTTTATCTTCAGCATTATAGTGCCGCTCCTGCTTTCGCTCGTTACTATATACAACCGCAGCCGGGAATTTGTCGATTCAGAATTACTGTCTTCGCTGTTGGGGCTGTATGGACTGTTGGTTCTTGCCTTTAACATTGCCATAAGCGGACACATCTCGGCGCTTCGCAGGAAGGCTGCCTCAATCCAGGAAATGTACGATTGCCGGGTACTTGGCATCCGGCGCAATGACCTGAAGGTAGAGGAGATCTCACGGGATGACATCATCCGGGCAGCCGCATATTTCAGAGACAGTCCGGAAAAAGCACGAAAGCGATTTGGTGAAGAGGGATGGTACGTAAGTAAGATGTATGACGCACCGCAAGCCGTAATGGCGCTTCTGTGCCACGGAAAAAACCTCGGCTGGGACAAATCGCTCAGGGAGGTGCTGCACGTGTTTTATCTTTCAGCTTTTATTGTGTCGCCTGTCGCGATGCTTGTATACGGCATCGCTATGAAATCCGGGTTGAATGAGATCCTCTTCTATATGGTGTTCACTTTGCCGGTCATCCGCTATTTCTTGCTTCAGTTCCTAGATAATCGCAGCAGTATGAAAAGAAGCGAGAAGCTGAAGAGGTACGTTGAGAAGGAATTATCCGGCATCAGGGTGTCCGGAAGGGTAGAAGAAGAGCAACTGGGTTATACGCTCCGGAATATCCAGGATGAAATTTTCGCCTATCGAGCCTCATGTCCGCCCGTTCCCAACGGTATTCAGTTGGTAATGAAGCCTAAAAATGAGCGAATTTATGTTGATTACTTTGAAACGAATCTGAAGGAGATGCACCTTCAAAAGTAATACTTCTTAGCTCCGGTATATGCTTTATCTATGCCGGAGCCACATCATAATAAACCATTCAGTTTGCCTGACTGTCAGCGTAAACACATAGCCACCTTTGCCTCAGATGGTTAGCATCCGGTTCTGCCTTTTTTCGGATCTGCGGGAGTTAAAAGAAAGAAGCTGAAAAGTCAGAAAGGAGTCAGTGATGCAAATTATGTTTTTTGATGCAAAACTCAGTTGACCGGCAATCATAAACTGATAGTATTCATTTAAACTACTTACGCATCAAAAATTCGAGAAACACAAATATGACCTTTCAGGAGCAGGAGCCGGACATTAACAAGACCGCCACCCTGACGGTGCGAAACATCCCTCTTGATGTGGATGCCATGATTACGCTGCAGGCTGGTCTGGCCGGCAAATCGAAA
>Ga0308162_1001277_pt1 | contig 20864 bp, 25 predicted proteins | sample PhySR2_FD_201370 | JGI IMG/M metagenome (GOLD analysis project Ga0308162, IMG submission 201370) | Phyllosphere microbial communities from UC Gill Tract Community Farm, Albany, California, United States - DLSLS.R2 | ecosystem: Host-associated > Plants > Phyllosphere > Unclassified | place: USA... | reverse complement strand
CACCTGGGCGTGCAGCTGCGTCAGAGGCACAGGATGTGAAGCTCAGTCGGCGGCGTTCGATTCGCCGCCAGCAGCCTTGTCGTCCACGGGCTTGAAGCCCAGGCTGCGCATGAGGTCGCGGGCGGTGTCGAAGAGCAGCGCCCAGTGGCCTTGGGCGACCTCTTCGGTGAGCCGACTGGCCGGCCCGGAAATGACCAACGCCCCCATCAGCTCGCGCTGCGCGCCATACACCGGCAGGGCAATGGATGATGCGTGGGGATCGGTGGCGCCCTTGGAAAAATAGGGTTTTTCCAGCGCAGTACCGGTTTGTACCGGCACGCGCAGCGCCTGAGCCCCGGCTGCTTCATCCATCGGACGCATGTCGCCGGGCTGCATGTTGAGCCGCAGCCGATGCGCGGAGTTCACCCGGAATTGGCACATCCGGTAGGCGCCATGGCGCACATAGAACGAGGCTGTCTCGCCGGTCTGTTCGGCCAGCAGTTGCAGCCTGGGCATCACGTGGCGTTCCAGGTCCAGGGCCTCCTGATACACCGCGTTCAGGCGCATCACTTCGCTGGCGAGCTGGTAGCGCCCATCGGCCATTCGGGTGATGTAGCCGTGGTCTTCCAGCGAGACCATGAGCCGCATGATGGTGCTCTTGATCAGCCCGGTGCGATTGACCAGCTCCACCAGGCTCAGCGCGGTATCACCGATTGCGAACGCGGAAAGCACCGTCAGCACCCGATCGGCCGAAGCGACTCCATTTACCGCCGGACGCGGGCGCGCTTTTACCATCACACAATCCTCAGTGGCGAGACCTCGACCGTGCTGGCGAGGCTGCGCGCCATTATCCGACAACCGAGGTATTGCGGCTACAACCCAACGCCGCGCATTTCGCCGCTGACACAATTCCTTAACCGCCTTGCCTGTAGGGTAGCCCTGCAACCACCGGGACTGACCTCGCGGTGGCTGTGGTGACATGCAGTCTGCATCTGTGCAGTAGCAGCGAAACAGACCTACATCCCCTCAACAAGGAGAGACACCATGAGCACCACTACCCCAGCAGCAAGCACCAGCAGCGCCGACGCAGCCATCGAGAAAATGACTGCCGCCTTCGACTCGGCCATCGAGAAATCGGCCAAGGTGACTGAGATCACCACCGAGAAGAAGTCCGAACTAGACGCCGCCAAGCAGCGTCCGCAGAACTGATTCGCTGGCGGGTGGCGCCCTGCGCCATCCGCCCGTTCTAGTCGCCGTCGAGTGATGAATGCCTGTGACTGCTGCACACCGCGCTCTACCACTGGTTGCCCGCCCCCTTCTTCCCGAGCTCAACGTGCTGAGCGGCCTGCATGCCGGTGCGGTCGTTGCGCTTGAAAGCGGCCTGTGTCGCATTGGCGCACACGAAGACTGCGACATCGTCCTGCGCGACCCTCAGATTCGGCCAGCCCACCTTACGGTGCACGTGCATCGGCGCTTCCTCGCGATAGAGGCCACCGGTGGCGATGTCATGGTCGGGGCCGTACGGGTGAGTCAAGGCCACGGCTACCGCTGCACGCTGCCGGTGCATATGAGCATCGGTGAGACTTCTCTGCGCCTGGCGCATCCGGCCGGTGCCGAAACGACCCATCCAGCGGCAATCACCCGTTGGGCCATGCTCGCCGTGGCGGGTTTGTCGATCGGCGTAGCCTGTCTTTGGTGGCTTGGCCCCGACGCTGCTCCGGCAGCTGTCGCTGCCAGCGCTCCACCGGGTGCCGCTGCGCCGCACGCCGTCGCGGCAACGCAGCCAGAAGCATTGGCTGCCTTGCGTGATCGCCTGGATCAGGCTGGCCTGCAACCCCTGTCCATCGATACTCGAGGCGACACGCTGCGGGTCAGCGGCCTGGTCGACAGCGACCAACGCACCCGCTGGATCGAGGTACAGAACTGGTATGACCGAACCTGGGGCAATACGCCCGTGCTGCGCAACGACGTCCAGCCGGCGCCGCCGCTGGTCCCGCCACGGGTGCATTTCCAGGCGGTCTGGCTGGGCCCGCAGCCCTATGTCGTCGGTGAACGCGGCGAACGTCTCTATCCCGGTGCGGCCCTGGCCGATGGCTGGGTCCTGCACCGTATCGAACACGATCGGCTGATCCTCGCCCGCCAGGGCAAGGAATTCGAGCTGACCCTGTGAACGGGCTTGCGACGCTGGAGCGACCAGCATGAAGGTCGAAGCACGCAAGGGGCCTGAGGCCGCAGCCGGCAGCCTGCGCAGCGAGCCTGTGCAACCCGCCGCCGCCGGGGCCGCGGCGGCCACCCGCGAGGCCTTCGAGAAACACATCCGCAGCCGCCGCGCCGAGGTCGGTAGATCGCTGCGCGGGCGGCTCGAGCAACTGACCCAGGTGCAGATTCAAGACCCGACGATATTCAGCCCGCATCGCACCGCGCAGATCCTCCAGCACCTGATCGAGGTCATCGTGCCGCGCCTGGGTGCCGACGCAGAGACCGAGGCGGTCGCGTTGGCCTTGCTGCACGAAGAACTGCAACTTCAGCGCGACATCGAGCAGCATCTGGAAGCCGGCGTCGACCATGACGCCTGAACGCGATCTGCCAGGCGACGCCGACCAGACGCGGGCGGCGCAGCTACCCCGTGACTGCGCCCAGTGGCTGCACAGCCGGGGACAGTCGTATGCACGCAGTGGCCAAGAACGACGCGCGCTGACCTACCTGCTCATGGCCTACCGAATCTGCCCTGACGACATTCATATCCTGCGCAGCCTGATCGGCCTGTTCACCCAGTCGGGCGACGGACGCCGGGCGCTCAACGCACTCGACTACCTGATCGGCCTGGAAGGTGATCACCCGTGTCATTCACTGTTGCGCAGCCGCGCACTGTGGGTCAGCGGCGATCATGCCGGCGCACGCGAGTGCTTTTCCCATCATCTGCTGGGGCCTACGCCGCCAAGGACTTCAAACCGATGAATCTCGCCCCCCTCAACCGCCTGGCGGTGCTGGCGTCCCAACGCAGCGACGTGGTCATTGCCGCCTTCATGATGCTGGCAGTGGTGATGATGATCATTCCCCTGCCCACGGCCATGGTCGACGCGCTGATCGCGGTGAACATCGCTTTCAGCCTGCTGGTGCTGGTGGTGGCGTTCTATGTGTCGCGTTCGGTGGACTTTTCCGCCCTGCCGCCGATCATCTTGCTCAGTACCCTGCTGCGCCTTTCGCTGTCGATCACCACCACGCGCTTGATACTGCTGCAGGGCGATGCGGGTGAAATCGTCGCAGCGTTCGGCGAGTTCGTGATTGCCGGCGAAGTGGTGATCGGCCTGGTGGTGTTTCTGATCATCACTGTGGCCCAGTTCCTGGTGATCACCAAGGGCGCCGAACGGGTCGCCGAAGTGGCCGCGCGCTTCACCCTGGACGCCATGCCCGGCAAGCAGATGAGCATCGACAACGACCTGCGCAATGGCGACATAGAACCGGCACAGGCCAAGCAGCGCCGCGCCCTGCTGGAACGCGAGAGCCAGATGTACGGGGCGATGGACGGGGCGATGAAGTTCGTCAAAGGCGATGCGATCGCCAGCCTGGTGATCCTGTTCGTCAATCTGCTGGGCGGCATGGCGATCGGCATGGCCAAGCGCGGCCTTTCGTTCAGCGAAGCCAGCCACACCTACTCTCTGCTGACCGTCGGCGACGGGCTGATCGCACAAATCCCGGCGCTGCTGATCGCAGTGGCGGCCGGGATCGTGGTGACGCGGGTCGCCAGCGATGACGACCAGGATCTGGGCAGCGAGATCATGGGTCAGCTGGGCTCGAACCAGCGCGCATTGACTCTGACCGCCGTGATTCTATTGGCCGTAGCGTTGATTCCCGGTTTTCCCGCAGCTGTGTTCGTGGCCATTTCGGCAATTCTGGGTGCGGCAGCGTTTGCCTTGCATCGACGGCAAACCCGCCCTGCCCTGACACAAGCCCTGCCTGCCACGACCATGCAACCACCGGACGCAGCGGCTGCCGCTGCCCACCATGAAAGCCTGCCGGCGCCGATGGAGCCGGAGCGCCGAATCATGTTGCGCGTCGGCCAGGCACTGGCCCAGCACCTCACGCTGGACGAACTACGCGCGCACGCCGAGGACGCCCGCCAGGCGGTGATGCAGAAGCTGGGTGTCGAGTTGCCCGAGGTGGGCACGCGAATCGACACCGGCATGGCGGCCGACCAGTTCGCGATCCTGCTCGAAGGCGTTCCCATCAGCGCAGGCCCGTTGCCTGCTACCCATCTGTGGGTGCGCGATGACCCGATGCACCTGCAATTGCTGGACGTGGAGCCGCAGCATGGCATGGCCCTGGTCGGGCGCAGCGAAACCCTGTGGGTCGATAATGTCCATCGCGAGGCGCTGGAACAGGCTGGCATCGGCTTTCACGGATTGGAGCTGGCGCTGGGGACCCATCTGCAGACCGTGCTGACCCGCTACGCCGCAGACTTCATCGGCATCCAGGAAACCCGTCGCCTGCTCGACCGGATCGAAGCCGACTACCCGGAGCTGGTGCGCGAAACACTGCGGCACACCTCGCTGCAGCGCCTGGCCGACATCCTCCGGCGCCTGCTCGATGAGGGCATAGCGGTGCGCAACCTGCGTGGCCTGCTCGAGGCTTTGGTGGAATGGGGGCCGCGCGACCTCGAGCTGCATGTCCTCAGCGAGCACGCACGCAGTGCGTTGTCACGCCAGATCTGTCACCGCTATGCCGACGAGCACCGGGTCATCGCCGCCTTCGTATTGGCCCGGCCTGCCGAAGACGCGATCCGCCAGGCCTTGCGCCGAACCGAGTCGGGCCGCGGCGCAAGCCTGCCGGAAGCGCTGGGAAACAGTCTGCTGGAGCAGTTGCGCCAGGCCTTCACCCGCACGGCCGACGATTTTCAGGTGGTATTGATGGTATCGGCCGACCTGCGCCGCTATCTGCGCCAATGGCTGGTTCGTCACGACCTGGAAGTCCCCGTGCTGTCCTATCAAGACCTGACCCGAGAATTCACCTTGCACACATTGCGTTCCATCGCCCTGCCCGGCAACCCTGCCCCCGCACTGGCCGCTCCCGATGCAGGAGTCATGGCATGAACCCACGCTGCGCGCCCGTCTGGGAGCTGACCCGCCTGCTGAGACAGCTAACGCGTACCGTGGCATGCCTGGCGCTTGCGCTGGCAGGTCAGGCACAGGGGATGACGTTCGATCCGGCAGACACCGCTACGGTCCAGTTGAGCGTTGGCGAAGGGCGCATCCTGCGCTTCGCTGCACCCGTGGAATCGGTGTTCATCGCCGACAACGCGATAGCCGACATTCGTATCGTCTCGCCCGGCGTAGCCTATGTATTTGGCAAGACCGACGGCCAGACCAACCTGCTTGCCCTCGACGCCCGGCAAGTGTCACAAGGTGCGGTGCGGGTGAGCGTCAGCCCCGCCATCGGCGCGACGCTGCAACAGCGCAACCCCGACAACCAAGTGCAGGTACACAGCCAGGGCAAGCGCTTGCTGGCCAACGGTGCCGTGGCGGACCTCGACAGCGCGCTCGAGCTCAACGCCCTGCTGGTCAGCAGTGCGGCGCCCGGCGTACCGCCGATCAACGCAGCGACCTACCCAGGCTCGCCTCAGGTGAACATCCGCGTGCGCTTCGCCGAGGTCTCCCGCGAGCAGTTACTGCGCTACGGCGTCAACTGGAATGCCTTGATCAACAGCGGCTCGTTCTCGTTCGGACTGATCACCGGCGGCCCGCTGGCCAGCTCGGCGGTGGCCGGCGCCACCAACCTGTTGTCGGCCGGGTTCAACTCCAGCAGCGCCAGCGTCGACGTGCTGCTCGACGCATTGCAGAGCAACGGTTTCCTGGAGATCCTGGCCGAGCCGAACATCACGGCCCTGAGCGGCCAGACCGCCAGTTTCCTGGCCGGTGGCGAAATTCCGGTGCCCGTACCGGTCGGTAATGAACTGATCGGCATCGACTACAAATCGTTCGGCGTTTCGCTGCAGTTCACCCCGACTCTGCTGCCCAACAAACGCATCGGCCTGCAAGTGCGGCCCGAAGTCAGCAGCCTCTCCACCACCAGCCAGGTGCAGATCAGCGGGTTCAGCGTACCCAGCTTCCAAGTACGCCGGGCCGACACCCGCGTCGAAGTCGGCAGCGGGCAGACCTTTGCCATCGCCGGGCTGTTCCAGCGCAGCAGTTCGCAAGACATCGACAAGCTGCCGCTGCTGGGCGATGTGCCGGTGCTGGGCAACCTCTTCAGGTCCAAACGCTTCCAGCGCAGTGAAACCGAACTGGTCATCCTGATCACGCCCTACATCGTCGAGCCGGTCGCCGACCGCAGCCTGGCCACGCCACTGGACCCTGCCCGCGACAACCCGGCCTGGCGGTTGGCCAACGGCAACGTTGCGCTGACCGCACACAGGGAGTTCGGCTTTTATGTGGACTGAGCGTATGTGGATTGACCCTCTGTGGACTGCCCGTTGCAGAACCCTGGCCTGCGCTGTATCCCTGCTGATGCTCGGCGGATGCGCCACCGAATTGGACACGCCGGACGATTCCCTGGACTACCTGATGCTGCGCGAAGATCCGTCGACCGGCGCTGCGCGCACCTTGCCCATGGCTTGCACTGGCGGCGACAACCCTGCGGGACATGCGCGTTTGCCCGTCGGCTGCGCCAACGCCCTGAACCTGCAACGGATGGTGCAGAACCCCAATGACGTGCACCAGGGGCAAACCATGGGGCCGACGCTGGCAGCGCCTGTGGGACGCGCCGCCCAGTATTATCTGTTGGGGGAAACCGCCGATCTGGAACGCAAGCGGGCACTGGAGCGGGAACGACTCGCCGCGCCGGCGCCCTGAGCCTCAGCGCGCCTGGCGACTGAGAATGCCCAAGGCGCGAGCGCGGTCGGCCGGGTCTTGCAGCATCTTGATGGCTCGCGCCTTGCCGATCAGATCCACTCGCTCGCCTGCACCCAGATCAGGCAATTCGGCGGCGATACGCTGCTCCTGGCCGGCCAGGGTCAATACCAGCAGTTGCTGGCGCAAGTGACTGGGGCGTGCCAATGGCGAGCGTACTACCTGTGCCATGCGTTCGATGGCCTCGCCGGGCTGGCTGTCGAGCGCGCAGGCCAGCGCCAGGTTGGTGCTGATATCCAGATTCTGCGGCGCCAGATCGTGCGCCTGTCGCAGCGCGGCAAGTCCTTGCGCCTGCCGGCCGGCGAGCATTGCGGCAGTACCCAGGCGATTGTAGGCACTGGCCGTGCCGATCATCGGCGCCGCCTGTGCCAGGGTCTCACTCGCCCGGCTGACTTCGCCTGCCTGCAACAACGCCGTGCCCAGACCCAGCAGTGCTCGCGGCTCCTGAGCTTGGTTGACCAACACGCCACGGAAGGCCCGTGCCGCGCCTTGCGGATCGCCGCTGGCCAAGCGCGCTTCGCCCAACTGCAGCATGACCTCGGGCGCTTCCTTGGACAGTACCGCAGCACGCTCGTAAAGAGCCACCGCCGATGAGGGGTCGCCGCGTCGATCGACCTCGGCGGCCAGTTGCATCAATCGCGCGCCTTCATCGCTGGGTGGAGCCTGCGTTGCGCAGCCGCCCATCAACAAGCAGGCCGCTGCCAGGGCCGAGATCGGCAAAGACTTTCCGGGTCTTGAAACGCCCACTGAACCGCTCCCCTGAAGGCTGACAAAGGGCTGAGTGAACCCTAAACAGGTGACAGTCCGGTGACAGCGACAGCCCGTATCCGAGGCATTAGTGTGAATGCCTCATCGTCACAAAACCGCAAAGTGTGCACGGCTACACTCGGCCCGTTCCAATAACCGGCAGGAGCCCACAGCGCATGAGCCCACACGGCGCAGAAACGATGTGCATGTCACGCCAGCGCCCACGCAGCACACCGCAGCGGCTGTGCCTGCTGCTGATGCTGGGCGTACTGGCCGGGCACGAGGCAGCCTGGGCAAACACCGACGCCTCGCTGGCCTGGACCGCGCAGCCCTATCCCTATCTGGTCATTGACCAGGACGTGCGTGGGGTCCTGCAGGAGATGGGCAGCAACCTGGGCTTTGCCGTGGTGCTTGCCGACAGCGTCAAGGGCAAGGTGCGCGGCAGGGTGCGCGCCGACAATGCCGCCGATTTTCTCGCCGCGCTCAGCATCGCCAACGGGCTTGGCTGGTACTTCGATGGCAGCACGCTGTTCGTCGACAGTACCCAGGACACTGCGGCACGCACCTTCGACACCGGCACGCTATCGACCGCGGCGGTGCACGGCGCACTGGCGCCGCTGCTGGCCGGCGGCCCGCGCGCCCGGCTGACCGTCGACGCCACCGGCCACCAGGTACGCGCGGTGGGCTTGCCCGGTTACCTGAGCCTGATCGATGAGCAACTCGCCGCCCTGCGTCCAACCGTGCGCCGGACGGTCAGCACCGGGCCCGGCCCTGCCAGCGTGAGGGTCTTTCGCGGCGGCGCCGAGACTCAAGTGGTTTCAGGCCTCAACTGAGTTCTACCCCTGCCTTCGGGCTCAACAGCAAGGAGAACGACCATGGCTACAAATGCTATCGATCCGAACCTGGACCCCTCTGCCGGCACCGACGGCGAAGCGCAGTTCAACGCCGCTCTGGACAGCTCCACGGAGCTGACCGATGCCGAGTTCACCGATCAACTGGTCAGCGGCGCGGTCACCGTGGCGGGCCAGATGATCATCATGCCCAAGGCCAACGAAATGCTGAACGAAGCGATGTCCGACGAGTGATCGCGGCACGCTGAACCGTCCTCTCGTCGAACAGGAGCCTGACCATGCTGCCCATTGCCGCCAACGCCCTACCGGCACAGCCACCCGTCGCCGATGCTGTGGGCACCGGCCAGGTATCGCAGAACCTTTTCGAACACATGGCCCGCCAACCAGCCATCGCCCCTACCGGCACCAGCCCCGCACAGTTGGGGGCTGGTGTTCTGGACAACCTCGACGGCTTCTTCAATCGCACCCAGCGCTTCGCCGAGCGCGCCGCCGACCTCGGCGCCAGGCCAAGCGATAGGCCGGCCGGCGCTCCGACAGTCGGCCACTCGACCCCATCCCCTGGCCCTGCCGATCCGCAACTGCAGAAGGTCGTCGAGTCGTTGAGCCTGATGTTCGATCACTCCATCGAAACGCAAATGGTGGTGCGCGGCGCCACCCAGGTGTCCGGCGCTGCCAACACCTTGCTCAAGGGTCAATGATGAACCTTACGCCACCGACGACTCTGCACCGCGCGGCGCGCCGTCTGCTCGCCATCGTGCTGCTCGCCTGCCTGGTGCAGGGTTGCAAGACCCAGCTGTACACCAACCTCAGCGAGCGCGAGGCCAACACCATGGTCGCCGCCCTGTTGCACGAGGGTATCCCCGCCGAACGGGTGGTGCAGAAAGACGGACGCCTGACCGTCAACGTGGCGCAGGAGCGCTTTGCCCAGGCCATGGCGATCCTGGAGCAGGCCGGCCTGCCGGAGCAGACCTTCGCCAGCATGGGCGAGGTGTTCAAGAGCAACGGTCTGGTGTCGTCGCCGACTCAGGAGCGTGCCCAGTTGATCTACGCATTGAGCGAAGAACTGGCACACACCGTATCGCAGGTCGACGGCGTGGTCTCGGCCCGGGTCCATGTGGTGCTGCCGGACAACGACCTGCTCAAACGCAACATCACCCCCTCGTCCGCCTCGGTGTTCGTTCGCTACAAGGCCGGACTGGACATCAACGCACTGATCCCGCAGATCAAGACCCTGGTCGCCAACGGCATTGCCGGATTGGGCTACGACGGTGTTTCGGTCATTCCCGTCCAGGCTGCGGCCCGTGAACAGGCGCGTCAGGCTCCCGCGTTCTCATCGGTCATGGGCATCTGGGTACTGGACGGCAGCCAGACCCAAGCCAAAGTCCTGTTCGGCGTGATGCTGCTGAGCATCGTGGCCCTCGCGGGCGCACTGGGCTATGTGCTGTGGCAGGCCCGTCAGCCCCGCAGCTATGCCCTGGTGGATGCCACATGAGCGCGGAGCAACGTACCCTCGCCGCAGCCGAACATGAGCGGCGCTGGCAAGCCTTCACCGCCCGACCCCTGCAGAACGTGCACCGAGCGCGCCTGCAGGCCTGCTTCGACAACCTCGACCTGCCCGCCGCCACCCTGGATGCCATGCTCGCCCAGCCACGCCTGCAGGAGCGGCTGACCCGAATGCTGGAACAACGTTTCGCCCTGCAACCACTTGAAGCCTTGCAACCGCCACTGGGTGAGGATGTGCCCATAGCTACCTTGGACACCGCGCAATCGAAGCGCTTGGCGCGGCGCTGTGGGGTAGTGTTCTGGGCCGAGGCGCTGGTTCGGGAAATTCGCGCGCCCGCGGTCCGCGCCCTGCGCGAGCGGTTTGGCGACGCGCTGCTCGAGCTGGCCCTGGCCGAACAGGCCCTGGCCTGCCCATTGGCACCCGGCGAACTGGCGGCGTCGCTCGATGAACTCGACACCGCGGTCGAGCGTGACGGCCAGGCCTGCGTCAACGCCTGGCTGGCCGAACAGCCTCGCGCCCTGGCCGCCTGGTACCGATTGAAGATCGACGATCCAGCTGCTGCCGCCCCCATCACTGCACGCATCGAACAGTACGGGCCCGCCATCGTGCGCCGGGTGGTACGAAGCGATTCGCCGATCCAGGGGGCGCCGGATGAGTGAAGCGAGCCCGTTGCCGACCCCTGCCAAGCGCATCGTGCGAGCCCATGAGGCTGCACAGTGGATCGACGGCCGACAGTTCCTGGAAGACGCCCGAGAGCAGGCTCGCCAGATGCTCGAACAAGCCGACCGGCAGGCGCAGGATGCACGTGCGGCCGGGTACGCCGAAGGGCTGGCCGAGGGTCAGGCAGCGGCGGGTCGACGGTTGGTCGAGACCGGCACTGCGCTCGACCGCTATCTGGCCACGGTGCAGGTACAACTGGCCGAACTCAGCCTGACACTGCTCCGTCAGGTGCTGGACGACTTCGACGCTGCGCCCTTGATCGCCCAACTCTGCCAGCGCGCCCTGCGCGACTTCCGCGACCAGCAGCACTTGATCCTGCGCGTCCCGACGGCTCAATTGGAGCCGGTTACCACATTGCTGCAGGAACTGCTGGGCGTTGTCGAAGTCCACGGCGACGCCAGCCTGGGCCCGCGCCAGGCCACGCTGTCGAGCCCGGCAGCGCTGGTCGATCTCGACATCGACGAGCAGCTGCGTGGCCTGCGCGCCGCCCTCGGCCTGCCAGACGCGCCTGCCAACCTGGAAGCGGCGCCGTGAACGCGGCGTTCGACGAGCTGCTGCCCGACCTGCTCGCACGGGCGAGGAGCGCCATACCGCGACCGATGCGCGGCAAGGTCCGCCGGATTCGTGGAATCATGGTCTACGCCAGCCTGCCCATGGCCCGCATTGGCGAGTTGTGCTACTTGCGCGACCCTCTGGACCAGCGTCGGATCGCCGCCCAGGTGATCGGCTTCGAGGGCGATGAAGCGTTGCTCACGCCGATCGGCGACCTGCAAGGCATGTCGACGCGCTGCGAGGTCATCCCAACCGGCGCGCCCTTGGCCGTGAGCGTGGGCGATCATCTGCTCGGCCGGGTCATTGACCCCTTGGGCCACTTTCTCGACGGCCCGGCGCCGGCGCCAGCGTCGGGCCCTGCTCGCCACTACCCGGTGCACGGCGAGCCTCCGACCGCTTTCTCGCGTAGCCTGATCGAGCACCCGCTGACACTGGGCATTCGCGCGATCGACGGGCTGCTGACCATTGCCCGCGGACAGCGAGTGGGTATCTTCGGCGAGCCTGGCGTGGGCAAATCTTCCCTGCTGACCAGCATCGTGCGCGGCACCGCCGCCGACGTCATCGTGCTGGGGCTGATTGGCGAGCGTGGCCGCGAGGTCCGTGAACTGCTCGACGTCCAGCTCGGTGCGCAGGCCCGTGCCCGCACGGTAGCGGTGGTCGCCACCTCGGACCGTCCGGCGATGGAGCGAGTCCAGGCTGCCCATGTGGCCACCAGCATCGCCGAATACTTCCGCGATCAAGGCCTGCACGTCCTGCTGTTGATGGACAGCGTCACCCGCTTCGCCCGGGCCCAGCGCGAGGTCGGCCTGGCTGCGGGCGAGCCGCCGACCCGGCGCGGGTTTCCGCCATCGCTCTTCGCCGCGCTGCCGCGCCTGCTGGAACGTGCAGGACCGGCCGCACGGGGCAGCATCACCGGTCTGTATACGGTGCTGACCGAGGGCGACGGCAGCCAGGACCCGGTCGCCGAAGAAGTCACCTCGATTCTCGATGGCCACATCGTGCTGAGCGCCGCCCTGGCGCAAAAGAATCATTTCCCGGCCATCGACGTATTGCGCAGCCGCAGCCGCTTGATGGACAACGTAGTGCGGCCGCTGCAACGCCAGGGCGCAGCGCAGATCCGCCAGTCCATGGCGCTGTACGCCGATGTCCAGCTGTTGCTGCAAGTGGGCGAGTACAGTGTCGGCAGCGACCCTCAGACCGACACTGCGATCGCCCGGCAAGGGTCGATCGAAGGGTTCCTGCGCCAAGACGCGAACAGCTGCAGCGACTATGAACACACGGTGCGCGCCCTGCTCGAGTTGCTCCAATGACCGCTGCCGAGCGCTTGCAGGCACTGCTGCGATTGCGAGAGCTGCGCGAACGCAAAGCCCGCCTGGCGCTCGCCCATCAGGTGCGCAGCCGCGACGAGCTGGAGCAGCGCCTGGACGCCCTGACTCAGGCACACCGCCGACACAGCGAGGACCTGGCCCATCGTGATGCGCGAAATGGCGCAGCGCTGCTGGGTGAAATCGTCGATCATTGGCAGGTCCAGCACTACCAGGAGCAGGCCGGCGAACGCGTCCGGCTGGATGAGCAGTTCACGCGGCGGCTGCAAGCGCTGGCCAAGGAACGGGCCCAGATGCTTGCCCACGAGGAAACCCTGCGTCAGCAGCGTCATCAACACCAGGCCCAGTGCGAGGCCATGGCGCAACTGCTGGGACGAGAGCTGCGCCAGGCCAGGTTGTGCGCGCAGTACCATGCCGAATGTGAAACCGAAGACCGGCCAGGCGGCTCGCACCATGGGTGAGGTCCGCTCTATACGCGCCGCGAAACGGTCGCCACTGCCCGTTCTACCGATCGGGCGGGCGCGGTTCCCGTCGGTCGATGTCCACGCGGTCGAGCCGATCAATCAGTGGTTGCGCCCACGCACCGCCCTCGACTTTTCCTGGGGCGGCCAGGCCTGCCAGGTCAAGGTGCAAGCCTGGCCCGAGGCGCTCGGCGACAGCGTGGACGTTACCTTCAAGCTCGGGCTAGACACAGGTGCCTTGCACCTGCCCATGGCCTGGCTGGCCGAGGCGCTTGGCGCCCCAACGAGCACCAGCCTGCAAGGGGCCAACCCCGAGCAGCGCTGCCTGCTGCTCGAGTACCTGTTGCTCGATCTCGTCGAAGCCCTGGAGCAGGCGACCGCACAGCCCTTGCAGTGCATCCCCGAGCCGCCGGCGCAGCATCCGCTTGCGGTGCGCCTGGGGTTGAGCGTGGGCAGCGAATCCTGGCAGGCAACGCTGGGCCTGGCACTCGACCTGGGCGCTGCCGAACGTCTGCTGACCCTCCTGAACACACAGGCTCCATGCGTGCCTGATCGCCTCGACGGGCTAGCGTTGCCAGTGTCGGTCGCCTGCGGCTGGCAGCAGCTGTCCATGGCCGAGCTGCACAGCCTGAAGCACGGCGATGTGGTCATGCTCGATCGGCCCGCGCAAGGCGTGCTGGTGCGCATCGCCGACCGCCTGCACGCCTTCGCCTCACTCATTCCCGGCGGCCTGCGCCTGGACGATCCACCGTACCTGTCCCCTACCTCTTCCTTGCCTGGAGCATTGAGCATGGCGCAATCCCCCGACAACCCCGTGGCGCACCTGCCGGTCACGCTGGTCTGCGAGGTTGGACACCTGGAGCTGACCGTGCAGGCGCTGGGTGAGCTGGTCTCGGGCAGCATCCTGCCCCTGCCTGATCGAGAGGGTCAGCAGGTCATGCTGCACGCCAATGGCAAAGCCTTCGGCTACGGCGAACTGGTCACCCTGGGCGAAGGCCTTGGCGTGCGCCTGACGAGCCGTGTCGCCCATGAATGAGCTGCAACCCAACCTGATCGAAATAATCATCGTGGTTTCCACCATCGGCCTGGTGCCGTTGGTGGTCGTCACCATGACCGGATTCCTGAAGATTTCCGTGGTGCTGTTTCTTATCCGCAACGCACTGGGCGTGCAGCAGACCCCGCCCAATCTGGTGCTGTACGGCATCGCGTTGATCCTGACCGTCTACATCACCACGCCGCTGGTGGGAGAAATGCTTCATCGGCTCGAAGCACAGCCCATCAGCCTGCAAAGCGTGGACGGCCTACGCGAAGCAGGCGACGTGCTGCGCGCGCCGTTGCAGGCGCATTTGTCACGCTACGCCAACCCCGATGAAAGGGCGTTCTTCCTGCAGGCGACCGACAGCATCTGGTCACCGGAAGCCCGCGCCGACCTGCGCGACGACGATCTGGTGGTCTTGATCCCGGCGTTCGTGAGCTCCGAGCTGACCCGCGCCTTCGAGATCGGCTTTCTGCTGTACATCCCGTTCCTGGTGATCGACCTGATCGTCTCCAACATCCTCATGGCGATGGGCATGATGATGGTCTCGCCGACACTGATCTCGATTCCCTTGAAGATCTTCCTGTTCGTGGCCGTCAGCGGTTGGTCGCGCCTGATGCACGGATTGATCATGAGCTACGGCACATGAACGCCGGCCTCCCATTCCCCGCGAGGTAACCGTGATGGGCCAGGACATCTTCCTGACCGTAATGAAAGACGCGCTGATGACCGTACTGTTGCTGTCGGCCCCGGCCCTGTTGGTTGCGATCGTGGTGGGCTTCGGGGTAGGCCTGGTCCAGGCGCTGACGCAGATCCAGGACCAGACGCTGCCCCAGGCCATCAAACTGGTCGCCGTCATGCTGGTACTGCTGGTACTCGGTCCGCTGCTGGCCAGCCAGGTGGTCAACCTGGCCGGACAGATGCTCGACAACTTCCCCGCATGGACACGGTGACGGCGGCCCATGCTCGGTGAGCATCTGGCGGGCTTCCTCGACCTGGCCTACCCCCTGCTCAGCGCCTTCGGCATGGCCGTGGCACGCGCCCTGGGGATGATCATCATCACCCCGGCGTTCAACCGGCTGGGGCTCACCGGCATGATCCGCAGCGCCGTCGCGGTGGTCGTGTCGATTCCGATCGCGCCGGACATCTTCGTGGCCCTGTCCGGCGAGCAGTCTCCCTCGACCCTGATGTTGATGGCGCTGCTGATCAAGGAAATGATCATCGGCGTGGTCATCGGACTGATTTTCGGCATCCCCTTCTGGGCCGCCGAGGTCGCCGGGGAGCTGATCGACCTGCAACGGGGCTCGACCATGGCGCAGTTGCTCGACCCCTTGAGCTCGGGCGAATCGAGCGTCACCTCGACGCTGCTGAGCATCACCTTGATCACCCTGTTCTTCATGTCCGGCGGCTTCACCTTGATGCTCGACGGGCTGTACCGCAGCTACCAACTGTGGCCGGTGCTGGCCGCAGCACCTACCTTGGGCGCAGGTACTGTGATGGAAATCGTAGGGGTGTTGGACAAGGTGATGCAGACCGGTGTGCTGATGATCGCTCCGGTGGTGATCGCCATCCTCACCGCCGACCTGCTGCTGGCCTACCTGGCACGCATGGCACCGCAGCTGCACGTGTTCGACCTGTCGCTGTCGGTGAAAAACCTGCTGTTCTCGTTCCTGATGGTCTTGTACGTCAGCTTCATGATCCCCTACATGCTCAGCCAGCTGGGGGCGATGCGCGGCGCGTTCGACGTGGTCAAGGCCACGGTGCAGGCCGGTGCGACGTGAGCGATCAGCCCAGTGAAGAGAAGTCGCTGCCCGCGTCGCAGAAGAAGTTGCGCGATGCCCGCCGCAAAGGCCAGTTGCCCAAGAGCCAGGACATGGTCACGGCCATGGTCATCCTGACCTGCAGCCTGTACCTGATCAGCGTCGTCGACGAGCTGCAACAACGCTGCATGGCATTCGTCGATCTGGTAGCCCAGGTCTGGAGCCAACCCTTTGCAAGCCTCTGGCCCAGGGTGCAGAGCACGGCCGTGGACTTGCTGCTGAGCATCACCCTGCCGCTGCTGGCCGTGACGGTGGCCACCGTGGTGCTGAGCAATCTGGTGACCATGGGTGGACCGGTGTTCAGTGCCGATCCGATCAAACCCGAGTTCGAGCGCATCAGCCCAGTGGCGGGGTTCAAGCGAATCTTCTCGGTGCGCAGCCTCATCGAGTTGCTCAAGGGGCTGTTCAAGCTCGGCGCGCTGGCCGCAGCGTTCGTGCTGGTCTACCGCACCGGGATGCAGAGCCTGATGCAGTCTTCGGGCTGTGGCGCCGAGTGCGTGCGGGCTTCATTCCTGCAGATGTTCCGGCCGCTGCTGGTCACGCTGATCATCGCCTTCCTGCTGGTGGGCGCTCTGGACGTGCTGATGCAACGCTGGCTGTTCGGACGGGAAATGCGCATGACCAAGAGCGATCGCAAGCGCGAAACCAAGGACACCGACGGTGATCCCTTGATCCGCCAGGCGCGTCAACGCCAGCGCAAACAGATGCACGCGTTGGCCACCAAGCGGGGGCTGCACAACGCCACGCTGGTGATCGGTGAAGCTGGCCAGTGGGCGGTTGGCCTGCGCTACGTGCGTGGCGAAACACCGGTGCCAGTGATCGTCAGTCGCGCCAGCGAGGACGAATCGGCGGCGATGCTCGAGCAGGCGCGGGTTCTGGGCATCGCCCATGCCGTGAATGGGCCGCTGGCGCGCCGCATTGCCGTGCGCGCGGCCGGCGACGCCGTGCCCGACGCGACGTTCCAGGAAGTGGCCGACATTCTGGTTGGCGCGCGCCTGATCTGATCGATGACCCAAAAGTTAAACACTCGAGCTGTACGGTAGACATTCGGCGCTTGTCTCGCGCGCTCGCCATTCGCACCCTCCCAAAAGGAAGCAAGCCGATGACCGATACCCTTCAGCCTGCCACGTCGACCGATCCGGTCGTCCCGCAAACCAATCCCGAGCTGACGTTCGACGCCCTGATCGCGATCGCCAAGAGCATCGCAAAACAGGCCCAGCCCCTGCCTATCGAGAACCCCGACACGCGGGAAATGATCGAGCTGCAGGAAAAGCTTCACGACGCCAGCGTGTTGCGCAGTGAGGACGCGCCGAGCCTCGACCAGGTCCGCACGATCGAGCGAGACCCCAGCAACCCCGACGTGCTGATGGTCTACAAGCAGGACGATAGCGTGGTGGTGGTGACCCGCGAGTTGACCCCGGAAGCCTTCGATACCCTGGACGACATGGCCAAGACCCTGGACGGCATCAAGAGCAGCGAGCAAGACGGCTACGAACGCGTCGACGACAACCCCTTCACCGACGCGGATATCGATGGCGCCACCATTGGCGTCAAGGACGAGGTCGGTCCGGGCCTGGTCCGCGCCGAGGTGTTCGATGCCGACGGTGGCAGCCGCAAGGTCATCGTATCCAAGGAGACCAATGCGCAGCTGTACGAGCGTTTCGTGGCTGTGGACGAGGGCCGGCGCAACGACGACGGCAAGATCGACGATGCGCGCAAGGAAGCCGACCTGCCCAGCATTACCGAGCTGGACGCCGGCAACCTGGAAACCGGCACGGTCGACCCCAATGACGCCAACCGCAAACTCACGGTCAGCGAACTGACCTGGCAGAACCTGATAGCCGAATGGAAGACCGGCGTCGACAACGGCAGCATCGCCAAGGACGACGACCGCGCCAAGCTCTACAACGCCCTGCGTGCCCAGGCGGCCAGCGATGGTGGCCTGGACATGGTGGTGCTGGACATGTCCATGGGCCAGAACACGGCCAAGGTCAGTGGCGATGACCTGTCCTCGATCATCGATCGGGTCAAGGTCGACGAGCGGACTGCCGAACTGTTCGGTGCCGAGAGTGTTCAGAAAGACTTCCAGGCGCAGCAGGCCAAAGCCATCGATGCCTTGCCGGACAAGACCGCGGTGCGCGAGAAACTCGAGGAGATGGCCTTCTCCGAGGATTACTCGCGCTACATCGCCGAACTAAAGAAGGACGGCAAGGATGGCCTGGCCGAGGCCGACATCGGCAAGACCTACGCCGCCCTCGCCGCTTTCGATCCGGAAAAGGCCGCGCAGTTTTCCCAGCACATGATGATCGATGCGACCACCATGGACCTGGACAAACTGCTGGCCGACCCCTCCGGCATCAATGACCAGAACACGGTGCTAGCCACCCAGGACACGATCAAGACGTTGTTGGCGGCCTTGAAGAAAGGCGGCGTCGACATCCCCCGTCGGACCGTGGAAACCGAGCGCTTCGTTCAGGAGTTTCTTGGCAACAAGCAGACTGCCAAGACCTTCGCCAGCGCCTTGAAGGAGCTGGGTGCCACCTTCAGCCAAAACGGTACGGTGAGCCAGGCCGACATTGAAAAGGTCATGGGCAAGGACGTCTACAAGAGCCTGGGTGAAGGCGCACATGGCAGCATGCTGCGCACCCTCAGCGAGCTCAACGGCAACGGCGTGCTGGGTTCGGCCGGCGGCCTGATCTCGCTGGCGTCGGGTATCTACCAGTTGGTCGGCAAGGGCGGCAGCCTGGCCGACACGCCTGAAGAGCGCCTGGCCATCGCCAAGGACATGGTCAGCGTGCTCGGTGCCGGCCAGCATTTCGTCAACCTGGGCTCCAACATCGTCGACAGCGTGCGCGGCACCCAGGTCAACCAGATGCTCGGCCTGGACAAATCGCTGCCGCAGATCTTCGGCAACGACAAGCCCCAGGGCGGTGGTCGCCCGTTCAGTATCATGGAAGGCGACCTGAAGAAGTTGCTCGAAGACTTCAACGCGGCTATCGACGCTGCACCGATAGACGACAAGAAGAAGCTGGCCGAAAAGCTCGACCTGTCCGAAGACAACATGAAGACCTTGACCGAGGGCTTTCGCGACGGCTTCGCCAAGAACCCCGGCCTCAATGGCAGCACGCCGAGCACCCGCGCGGTCTCGGCATTTCTGCGGATCATGGACGCCGGCGCCAACACCTTCGCCGGTGTGGCAGACCTGGTGCTGGGCGGCTTGAAGATCAAGTCCGGGCTCAACAGCAACGACCAGACGGTGGTGGCCCAGGGTGCGATCACCGTGGCTGCGGGGGCCTTCAACCTGGCCGGTGGCGGTGCGCAGATAGCGGCGCTGGTCGGCTCCAACGTCGCCCGCGCGCTGACCGGTCCGTTGCTGTGGGCAGGCGCGGCCCTGACCCTGGCACTGACGCCGTTCCTGATCGTCGAGGACATCAAGCACAACAACCGCATGGACGCCCATCGCGACGACCTGCAGGATCTGTTCGCCGAGCTGTCCGAACAAGGCCTGTTGACCGAAGACGGCGACAAGCGCTTCGAATTCCTCGATGCCTACATGTACAACTATGGCCAACGCGACGCGCCCGACGACCAAAGCATCTTCGAGTATCGCGACGGCGAGTATGAGTTCTACGCTGAGGAAGGCCATCTGCCCGAAGCCGGCTTCGACGACGTCAAGCATGATGACTACAAAGGCGACGGCGAAAACCTGGACACCAGCCTGGAACGCGTTGGCTGACCACAGCGGGCCCTGCGCAACTACGCTGCGCTCCTACGGAATGTGCAGTATCCGTAGGAGCCTCACATCAGCAAGACGGCAGTCAGCCGTCGAGTCCCGACGGCAACGGATGAAGGTCCCGATTACGCCCCGCCTTCGCCACCTGCCCCGGCATCTCATGCCCCAACAGTGCCGGCAAGGTGCGGGACAGCTCGAGCAGACGGGGCAGATCGATGCCAGTGGGAATGCCCATTTCCTCGCACAGGTTCACCAGGTCTTCGGTGCAGATGTTGCCTGAGGCCCCGGGTGCGAACGGGCATCCGCCCAAGCCACCCAGCGATGCATCGAAGCGCCGGGCACCGGCTTCATAGGCTGCCAGCACGTTGCTCAGCCCCAGCCCGCGGGTGTTGTGAAAATGCAGCGTCAGCGCATGGGCGGGCAGTTGCTCCAATACCCGCCGGACCAGTCCATACACCTGGCGCGGATTGGCCATGCCGGTGGTGTCGGCCAGGGTCACCCCTTGCAGGCCCAGCCGTTGGTAGGCATCGACCAGGCCCATGACAACCTTTTCATCGATGTGCCCTTCGAACGGGCAGCCGAAGGTCGTGGCAACGGTGCCGTTAAGGCTGACCGACGTGCCGCGAGCCAGCTCGACCACCTCGGCGAAGCCCGCCAGGGACTGCTCCCGACTCATGCGCATGTTGGCGAGGTTATGGCTCTGGCTGGCTGACAGCACCAGGTTGAGCTCGTCGGCCTTGGCTGCGAGGGCCCGCTGCGCACCCTTCAGGTTCGGGATCAATGCCACGTAGGTGACGCCCGGCTGGCGTACGATGCCGCCGAACACCTGCTCACCATCGCGCAAGGCTGGCACGGCCCTGGGCGAAACGAAGGAGCCAGCCTCTATACGGCTGAAGCCGGCGAGCGAGAGCTGGTCGATCAAGGCGATCTTGTCTTCGGTGGCGACCCACATCGGTTCGATCTGCAGACCGTCACGCGGCGCCACCTCCTGAACGATGAGACGTTGCGAGTAATCGCTGATCATTGCACGATCCCCTCATCCTTCAGGCGCTGGATGGCGCTCTCGCTCAAGCCCAGCTCGGTCAGCACGTCCCGGGTGTGTTGTCCCAGGCTCGGCCCTTGCCAGTTGATCACACCGGGAGTTTCGGACAGTTTGGGCACCACGCCGGGCATTTTCGTTTCCACCCCACCGGGCAGTTGCGCGTCGAGAATCATGCCCCGTGCCTGATAG